>Ga0335072_10012491_pt1 | contig 12122 bp, 9 predicted proteins | sample Lox_Sample_21_FD_206725 | JGI IMG/M metagenome (GOLD analysis project Ga0335072, IMG submission 206725) | Soil microbial communities from Loxahatchee National Wildlife Refuge, Florida, United States - Lox_Sample_2.1 | ecosystem: Environmental > Terrestrial > Soil > Wetlands | place: USA: Florida...
TGCTATCCCGCTGTGGCTTCCTTTCCCTCTTGCCCTTCGCCGAGCCAGGGCGTGCACGGCTATAGCCGCCGCCGCTGCCGCGATCAGCCACCGTGAGCCTCCTCAGCGCGCTCTCATCCGCATGGATCAGATCCGTCGACTCTTGTGGCGCGCCTGCAGAGAAAAGGCCAAGAATCCCCGCCAGCCTGGGCGGGAACGAGACAAAGGAGTCAGACAAATGAGATCAGTTCACCTGCCGCGGCTGGCTCGGCCGTGGCGCGGCCGGCCCGCCCCGGGCCGGCCCTACGGTCCCGGCGGGCCTCGTCGCGGCCGCCTGGGGGCCGTGGCCCTCGCCGCCGCGGTCCTGGCCGTCCTGGGGATGGTGGGCGGCGCGCACGTCGCGGCCTACGCGGCCACCGATGCCCCGTACGGCGGGACCCCGGCCGCGGTGCCGGGCACGGTGCAGGCGGCCAACTACGACACTGGCGGGCAGGGCGTGGCCTACAACGTCACGTCGGTCAACGGCTCCGCCAACAGCTACCGCTCCGACGGTGTTGACCTGGAAGCCTGCACCGACACCGGCTGCGGCTACGACATCGGCTGGACGGCGGCCGGGCAGTGGTTCAACTACACCGTCAACGCGGCCACCGCGGGGACCTACAGCGTCGGCTTGCGGGTGGCCTCGCCCTACGGGCTGTCCGATGGGCTGCACATCGCCAACGCGGCCGGCACCAACCTCAGCGGCGCGGTCGCCGTACCGAACACGGGCGGGTACCAGGACTGGACGACAGTCACGGCCACCGTCACCCTGCCGGCCGGCGTCCAGACGCTGACCATCGACCAGGACAGCAACGGCTGGAACCTGCACTACCTCACGTTCACGGCAACCGGCGGTGGCGGCACTACCGGCGAGGCTCCCTATGGTGGTACCCCGGCGGCGGTGCCGGGCACGGTGCAGGCGGCCAACTACGACACTGGCGGGCAGGGCGTGGCCTACAACGTCACGTCGGTCAACGGCTCCGCCAACAGCTACCGCTCCGACGGTGTTGACCTGGAAGCCTGCACCGACACCGGCTGCGGCTACGACATCGGCTGGACGGCGGCCGGGCAGTGGTTCAAGTACACGGTCAACGTGGCCACGGCGGGCACCTACGCCCTGAGCCTGCGGCTCGCCGCGCCCACCGCGGTCACCGACGGGCTGCACGTCGCGAACTCGGCCGGGACGAGCCTCACCGGCCCCGTCACCGTACCCGCGACCGGCGGGTGGCAGGACTGGACGACGGTCACGGCCAGCGTCACCCTGCCGGCCGGCGTGCAGACGCTGACCGTTGACCAGGACAACCCGGGCTGGAACATCCACTACATGACGTTCGGCACGACGGGATCGGGCGGCGGCAGCTACGGCGGGTTCCCCTCCGGGTTCTGGGGCAACACAAGCAGCATCCCCAGCGCGTCGGGTGCCATCGAGTTCGACTTCCTCAACGCCACCAATGGCACCTACCCCGACAGCGAGGTCTACTGGGACGTCAACGGCGTCGAGGAGTCGATCGCGCAGTCGCCTTACTACACGATGACCTCGTGCGGCTCGTGCCGGATCTACTTCTACCTCGGATCGCCCAACAGCCAGTACAACGACTTCATCGAGCTGAACTCGAGCGGCACGACGATCAACGCCGACACCTCGCGGGTCGACGCGTTCGGGCTGCCCCTGGCGATTCACCTGCACAACTCCGACGGCAGCGACGTCGTGGTGGGAGAGGATGACCAGGTGTTCGCCGAGACCAGGACAGCCCTGTTCCAGCAGTTCGAGAACGCGGTGCCCGCGCCATTCCAGCAGCTCGCCACCGTGGACGCGCCGTACAGCATTCCCGCGCCCGGGGATGTCGCCGCCTTCCAGCCGGGCGGGGCGGACGCGAACTACATGACCTCGTACGCGGCATCGGTGGGAGCCACCGAGACCACGCAGGAGGTCTTCGGGTGCCAGGGCGGGGGCAGCCCGGCCCTCAACGGCGACCCGACCCTGTGCGCCGCCCTGAACCGCTGCGTGGCGCAGTTCTCCACGACCGTGCAGAACACGCCGTCCGACTACTACCAGAACGCTCCGTGCAACTATTACTCCGCGTTCTGGCACTCCGTCGCCGTGGGTGGCCTGCAGTACGGCTTCGCCTACGACGACGACAACGGCCAGTCCTCCGACTTCAACAGCAGCGACGCCCAGTACGTGCAGGTAGCCGTCGGCTTCTAGCCCCTCCAAGGCCGACGGTCCCGGCCGCCGCGCCCGGTACGTAGCGGGCGCGGCGGCCGATCATCCTTGTGGCTGGTCCGGGCTTGCCGATGACCTCGGCCTGGCCCGGACGTGCATGCGCTCGCCCTGCGGGCCAAACAGCGTCAGTACCTCGGCCGCTTCGGGGCCGGCGCTGCCGAACCAGTGCGGGACCCGGGTGTCGAACTCCGCCACCTCGCCCGTCTTCATGACAAAGTCATGCTCGGCCAGCCGCAGCCGCAGCCGTCCGGACAAGACGTACATCCACTCGTAGCCCTCGTGGACCTTCTGCTCGAGGTCATCGCCAGGGGCCGCGGGCGGGACGATCATCTTGTAGGCCCGCGGCCCGCCCGGCCGCTGCGTGAGCGGTACGAGCGTGCGGCCATTGCGCTGGAACGCCCGCAGCCGCACCCGCGGGTCGCTGGGCGTGGGCACGCCGACGAGGTCATCGAGCGGGACCTCGTAGGCTCGGGCCAGGGCCAGCAGCAACTCCAGGGTCGGCTTGCGGCCGCCGGACTCTAGGCGTGACAGCGTGCTGGTCGAGATGCCGGTCATGGAAGATAGCCTGGCCAGCGACAGCTGATGCTGCTGACGGAGCGCCCGCAGTCGCTGGCCGACGGCGTCAAGCACGGGATCGTGGTCCATGTACCTATTGCTAATCTAGCAACGAAATTTGTCAAATCCGGCGCGGGCGGACCACGCTGGACTCATGAGCGATAACCATGACCACGCCGCGGCCGAGCACCGGGCACCCCACGGCGAGCAGGCCTGGGACGAGCGATACCGGTCGAGCCCGGAGATCTGGAGCGGCCGCCCCAACGAGGCACTCGTCGCCGAGGTGAGTGATCTCACGCCGGGCACGGCGCTGGACGCGGGAGCGGGCGAGGGCGGCGATGCGCTGTGGCTCGCCGCCCAGGGATGGAAGGTCACCGCCGCCGACATCTCCGGCGTGGCCATCGAGCGAGCCGCGAGGCGTGCCAGCGAACGCGGCCTCGCCATCACCTGGCTTCAGGCCGACCTGGCCGCGTCGGCGGCACCGGGGACCTACGACCTGGTCACTAGCCATTTCCTGCACGTGCCGAAGTCCGAGCAGCCGTCGCTGTTCCGGCACCTCGCCGCCGCCGTCGCGTCGGCGGGCACGCTGCTTGTGGTCGGTCACGACTTCAGCGACATGGCAAAGCTGCCACGCCCCGACCTGCGTGAGTACGGCTGGCAGGCCGAGGAGGTGGCCGCCGGGCTCGGCGACGGCTGGACCATCGAGGTGGCCGAGTCACGTGCCCGTCAGGCGGCCGGCCCCGATGGCGAGGAGGTCACGATTCAGGACGCGATCCTGCGCGCTTGCCGCGACGCAGTCGCCAGTCCGTGATGGAGGGAAGCGGCCGCGCGCGGGCTACGAGACGGCCTCCTGCTACCGGCGGGCGGCGGGCGGAAGGTCCTGCGGGCTGGCCGCCGGCCACCGCAGGGGCTGCGGGCCTAGCGCGGCCAGCTCCGCCACCTGCAGCGCGCACCAGGGCGAAACCTGGAGCTCGCGGGCACGGACCCGCTCGCTGAAATCGGCCCAGTCAGCCCACTTGACGTCGGCGACCTCGGCGGGATCGGGGATCAGGACATCGTCGCTAAGGCCGGCGTACACCGGGCAGATCTCGTTCTCGACAATGCCATTCATCTCGGCCCGGTACCTGAATCGGGGAAGCAGCAAGGTCACCGCGGGCAAGGTGATGCCAAGTTCCTGCCGGACCCGGCGCTGAACCGCGCCGGAGAGGGCCTCCCCAGGTTCCGGGTGCCCGCAGCAGCTGTTGGTCCACACTCCGGGGAATACCCGCTTCTCGTCAGCGCGCCGGGTCAGCAGGAATTGCCCAGACGAGTTGAACACATAGCAGGAGAAGGCCAGGTGCAAAGGTGTATGAGCACCATGCACGGCCGCCTTGTCGCGCGTGCCCTGCGCGTGCCCTGCCTCATCGAGAAGCACGACCGACTCCATGGGATCACCTTTCCGGGGGGCAGATTGCCGCATCCAGCCGGTGGATCATGGTCGCTGGTCGCGGGTGGACGGCGGCCCCTATTCTATCTCCAGCCCCACAGTGCACTGGCGTGCTAAATATCAGCGCTGGTTTATCTCACACCGGAAAGCTTGCCAAGCGTTCGGTTCGTGTCGCTGTTAATGGAACATCTCGCCCCGGCGGGGCGGCGGCGGTTTCCGTGTTCTGGCCGTCGAATTACCGACGCCACGGCCGGACGGCGCGCCGCCAGCCCCCGGCTGCCCGGCTACCCGGCGGCCGCCGCGCCCGCCGAGTACGCGCCCGCGTCCAGGTCCTCGATGAGGGTCGGGCCACCGGGTGCCCAGCCGAGAAGCTCCCGCGTCGCGACGCTCGTGGCCGCGAGATCCATGGCGAAGAAGGTGCCGATCCACCCGAAGTGGTCCTGGACGTCCTCGGGAGCGATCGACGCGACCGGCAGGCCGAAGGCGCGCCCGATAGCCTCCGCGATGGCGCGGGTGGGGACGCCCTCCTCCGCCACCGCGTGCAGGCGAGCCCCGGCCGGGGCCTTCGCCAGGCCGAGGGTGACTAGCCGCGCGGCGTCGGACACGTGCACGGCGGCCCAGCGGTTGGCGCCCTCTCCCGGGTAGCCGGAGACGCCCTTCTCGCGGGCGATCGCGGCGAGGACCGCGATGAACCCGTGGTCGGCCCGGCCATGCACGGTGGGCGAGAAGCGCAGGCTAACGGCCCGCACACCGCGGTCGACGAAGTCAAGCGCGAGGTTCTCGCTGCCCCCGCGGGGCGAGTCGGGTCCATGGTGGGGTGAAGCGTCGTCTTCTGTGGCCGCCCTGCCCTGGGTAAGGGCGGCGACGCCCGAGGCGAGCATGAAGGGGCGTCCGCTGCCGGCGAGCGTGTCGCCGATGGTCTGGACCGCGGCTCGCTCGGCGGCGCTCGTGGCTGCCATGTTGGAGAAGTCGTGCTTGTTGGCCAGGTGGATAACGGCCTCAGCGGCCTCCGCGCCCGCGCGGATGCTGGCAAGGTCGTCGAGGTCACCCCGGCGGACCTGTGCCCCGCGGGCCAGCAGGGCGTCGGCGGAGGCCTCCGACCTGGCCAGCCCGGTGACCTCATGCCCGGCGGCGAGGAGCTCATTGACGGTGGCGGAACCAATCCATCCGGTGGCTCCGGTGACAAAGACGCGCATGACGGTCTTCCCTTCGGCTCCGCCGCGAGCGGAGCTGCCGATGAGGTGATGTCAGTGACTGATGTCAGTTACAGACATCACTATACCTCTTGCGTCAGTCACTGTCATCACTAAAATGGAAGCCATGATGCGTTGGGAGCCGGGGGCAAGAGAGCGGCTGCAGGCGGCGGCGCTAGAGCTGTTCGCTAGCCGTGGGTTCGAGCAGACGACCGCCGCGGAGATCGCCCAGGCGGTCGGCTTGACCGAGCGCACCTTCTTCAGGCACTTCGCCGACAAGCGCGAGGTGCTCTTCTACGGGCAGGACCAGTTCCTTCAGGTGTTCATCGACGGGGTAGACGCCGCGCCAGCTGATGCGTCACCGCTCGAGGTCATCGCCTGTGCGCTCCGCTCGGCCGGATCCTTCTTCCCTGACGAGCGGCGCGCCTACGCGCGCCTGCGGGAGTCCGTGATCGAGAAGAACCCAGCGCTCTACGAGCGCGAGCGGCACAAGCTCGCGGGCCTCGCCACCGCGGTCGCTGCGGCCCTGCGTGCCCGGGGCTTCGGCGAGCCCGCCGCTACCCTTGCCGCGGAATCCGGCGCCACCGTGTTCGGGATCGCGTTCTCGCAGTGGATCCGCGAGGACGAGGCGCGATCCCTGCCCGACATCGCCTCCAGTGTCCTGCGGGAGCTGCGCAGCCTGACGGAAGTGACGACGGGGTCGCAGGCCTCGGCCTGAGCAAGGGCGGTTACTGTCCTGGCCCGGCGGCCTGGGCTGATCCCAGCTGCCCGCCGATCTCGGCCCGGGTGGAGACCGCGAGCTTGGCCCGGATGTGCTCGAGGTGGGAGTCAACGGTGCGCCTCGAGATGACCAGGCGGTCCGCTATCTGGCGGTTGGTCAGCCCTTCCGACACCAGGACGGCAATCTCGTGCTCTCGCCTCGTGAGCGCTTCTCCCGCCGCCGCGACGGGCGCGGGGACGGGCGCGTCGACGCCGCTGACCGCCAGCGTGAGTATCTCCGTGAGGGGCTGTCGCGCCGCCTGGTCCCAGAGGCTGGCGTACCGGTCCTCGCCGAGCGCGGTGCGGGCCGCGAGCGCCGCGGCCTCGTGGAGCTGCTCGAGGATCTCGGTGCCGCCGAATCGCCGCCCCGCCTGTTCCCAGAGCGTGTGCGCCGCCCCGAGCAGCCACACGGTCCGCCGGTGGCGCCGCTGCTGGCTGGCGAGGAGGGCAAGGGACTCCAGGCAGTAGGCGATGCCCACGGTGTCGCCCAGCTCGTACTTCAGCTCCAGGGCCTGGCCGCAGGCCGCGGCGCTCGCCACGGCGTTGCCCTGGAAAAGGCTGGCAGTACCGGAGATAACCAGCAGGTAGCTGCGCGCCCAGGCTTCTCGGCTCCCGCCCAGCCGGCGCAGGCCCCGCGCGCACCGGTCGACCGCCCCCTCCAGGTCGCCGGTGAGCAGGCAAAGGTAGCCCAGGTGAATGTCGAGAGACACCAGGCCGCCGAAGTCGCCGAGTTCCTGGAGTTGCTCCCCGGCCGTCACACCCTCGGCCGCCGCCTCGCGGTGCCGGCCAGCGAACACGTACGCCAGGCACAGGTAGGAATGGCCAAGCGCCTGGGCCAGCGCCTCGCCGTGCTGGTCCGCCATCGCCGCGCTGGCCTCCAGGTCACGGACCGCGTCGAGGAGGTCGCCCTGCAGTGTCGCCAGGACGCCGCGGGTCAGCAGCAGCCAGGCCCGCTCGCGCGACGGCTCAGCGAAGCGGCTGAGCACCCTGGTCAGCCAGTACCTGCCCTCGCGCAGCAGGCCAGAGATCTGCCAGTAGGCGCGCAGGTTCCTTGCCAGGTCGGCGGCCTGCTCGTCCAGGCCAGGAACGGACAGGGCGTACTCGATGGCGGAGCGGATGTTGTCCTGCTGGTGGCGCAGTTCGCCGAAGCGCCCCAGCTGATCATCCGACTTTGCGTGCGCGCCGAAGTCCTGGGCCACGGTGAGGTAGTGGGCGACGTGCCTGGCCCGCATGGACTCCCGCTCGCCGGCCTGGGCGAGCCGCTCGGCACCGAACTCGCGGATCGTGTCAAGGAGCCAGTACCGAGAGCTGCCGTCGCCGGCCCGCAGTATCACCGACTTGTTCACCAGCCCGACGAGCGCATCGAGTACCGCCTGGCGGCCGAGCCGCTCGTCCGAGCAGACCCGCTCGGCCGCGGCCAGGTCGAAGGACCCGGTGAAGACCGACAGTCGGGTCCACAGCCGCTGCTCGGCGGGGGAGCACAGGGCGTAGCTCCACTCGGTAGCGGTCCGCAGCGTCTGGTGGTGCGGCACGACCGCGCGCTGGCTTCCGGTCAGCAGGTCGAAACGGTCCTCTAGCCACTGGGCCAGCTGCGCGAGCGGCACCGCGCGGAGCCGCACCGCCGCCAGCTCGATCGCGAGCGGAATCCCGTCGAGCCGGCGGCACAGCCTGATCACGTCCGCGCGGTTAGCGTCGGTGATGGCGAAGCCGGGCGACGCGGCCCGGGCGCGCTGCGCGAAAAGCTCGACGGCGTCGCCGTGCCCGGCCCCGGGCGCACCGGGTGAAGGTACCGGGAGCGGCAGGATCTGGCACGCATGCTCACCCGGCACGTCCAGTGGCTGCCTGCTGGCCACCAGGAGCACGACGCGGCGGGTGCCGCGCAGCATGGCATCGGCCAGCGACGCGCACGCGCTGACCAGATGCTCGGCCGGGTCAAGGATGAGCAGCAGGTGACGATCGGCGAGGTAGGCCAGCATCGTCTCCAGCTGGGCGCGGCCCTGCGATTCCGGCAGCCCCAGGCAGGTGGCGACCGTGCCAGGCACGAGTTCAGGATCATGCAGGCCGGCCAGGTTCACGAGGCAGACACCGTCAGTGAACCGTCCCGCGATCCCCGCCGCTGCCCGCAGCGCAACGCGGGTCTTGCCCACCCCGCCAGGACCAGTCACCGTGACCAGCCTGGCCTCCTCGAGCAGCGTGGTCAGCGTCGCGAGCTCTTCCTCGCGCCCCACGAACCCGCTAGCCTCGGCGGGAAGCACGCCTGCGGGCCGCCATCCTAAGCCAGGCTCTATTATGTCCTTTACGCTCATGTCGCTGCGACCCTATCATGATTCGGCCTACTTACCAGGCTCTTACCATGACATTGACGGACGTCAGACTCACCGGCCCCGCATTGCGTCGGCTATTGGCAACATCGAGCAATTCGTCGAAATTATGGTTAATTGCCCCATTTAGGCAGGCTACCGCCCGGGAGCAGGGCAGTTCACGGCGTGGCCGGGCGGGCCTGCCTGTGCGTTTGCCTGGATCGGCGGCGGGTAGCCGGCCGCCATGATTTCAGGACCTGTGCGTGGTGCGCTGGCCGGTGCCGCCGGATACGCAGCGCTGAACGCCACCACCTACATCGACATGGCGATCCGCGGGCGCGGGGTCAGCGACAGCCCGGAGCAACTGATCGAGCAGGTCGCCGGCAAGGCCAAGCTAACGATTCCCGGGGACGAGGAGAAGCGGCGCAACCGGCTGCAGGGACTCGGCCCGCTGTCAGGCATCCTCGTGGGCACCGCGGTCGGTGCCGCCGCCGGACTGCTGCACGAAGTCATTGGCCGCAGCGGGCACCAGCTGCCCGTGGCGGTCGAGGCGCCGTTGTTCGGCGCGGCGGCCATGGCGCTTGCCGACGTGCCGCTGTCCCTCTTCGGCATCAGCGATCCGACCACCTGGTCAGCCAAGGACTGGGCCAGCGATGCGATACCGCACCTGGCTTACGGTGCCATCACCGCCTGCGGCCTCCACGCCACTGGGGCCTGACCGCCGCTATCTCACTCAATCGGGGGTAAGACGATGAACTTCATCACCACCAGGGACGAGACCAAGATCTTCTACAAGGAGTGGGGGTACGGCGAGCCCGTCGTCTTCAGCCACGGCTGGCCGCTCAACGCGGACGCCTGGGACGACCAGATGAAGTGCGTGGCCGACAACGGCTTCCGTGGCATCGCGTATGACCGCCGGGGTTATGGACGGTCCACCCAGACGTGGAACGGCTACGACTACAACACGTTCGCCGACGACCTCAACGACCTGATGACCCAGCTCAACCTGATGGACGTCACGCTGGTCGCGCATTCGATGGGCGGCGGGGATCTGGCCCGCTACATTGGCAGGCACGGCACCCAGCGCGTGCGCAAGGCCGTCCTGCTCTCGTCGGTCACGCCGCTGCTGCTACAAGGGCCCGATAATCCCGACGGGGTGCCGCAGCAGGTGTTCGATGACATCAAGAACGGCATCATGCACGAGCGCTCACAGTACTGGCAGGACGCGGCGGTGCCGTTCTTCGGTGCTAACAAGCAGGGCAGCATGGCGACCCAGGGCAATCAGCACGCGTTCTGGAGCATGGCCATGCAGTCCAGCCTTGAGGCCTCAGTCAAGTGCGTGGACGCGTTCGCGCGAACCGACTTCAGGGAGGACCTCAAGAAGTTCGACGTCCCGACCCTGATAGTCCAGGGCGACATCGACCAGATCGTGCCCCTGGAGGCGTCAGGCAACAAGTCTGTGCAGCTCATCCCGGATGCCACGCTCAAGGTGTACCAGGACGGCCCGCACGGGATCTCGATGGTGCCGGGCTACAAGGAGCAGTTCAACCAGGACCTGCTTGACTTCCTCAAGAGCTAGCCGAGCAAGGCAGGCTGGGCCCGGGCGCGCCGCGCGTGGCGCGCCCGGGCTGATGCCAGGAAGCCCGATGAAAGATGATAACGAAACGGGACCCCTGCCCTGTTTCCCGGAGCCGCTCAGTGCAATTACCGTGCGTTATCTTCCGTGATGCATGAGTAGGTGAATGAACGGTATCGAAATAGCTTCGTTCTCATTACGCAGATCGCTCGTCGCTATTATCCCAGGAATAACTCAGGCCACACGCGCCACAAAACCCCAGCGCATGGGGCTTACGAGACGGGGTTTCCCCCGACAGAGGGTAAAAATAGCCTGTAGCAGAAACGTTCAGCTTCTCACTAGTATTTCCTTAGCGGGTGGGTGCTCTATCCCGCTGGAGGGCGCATCGCGTCGAGCGGTGCGGGGGTGAGGGAGCAGCGGATAATGGCGAAGTGCTATGAGCGCGACGGCAGTCGCTGAACTGCTTGCGGCGCTAGTCGTAATCATCACGCTGGCGCGCGTCTTCGGCGCGCTCGCCAGGCGCTGCGGTCAGCCTGCCGTGGTCGGCGAGATCCTCGTCGGCGTCGTGCTCGGGCCGACCTTCTTCGGCACCGGGCTGGCTAGCCACTTGTTCCCGCTGGGCGGCACGAACCCGATGACGGGCGTGCGCCCGGCACTGACCGGCATCGGCGACCTCGGACTCGTCCTCTTCATGTTCATCGTGGGCTACGAGCTCGACAGGAAGCTGGTGCTGTCAAGCGGTCGCGCTACCGTCAGCGTCGCGATCGGGTCCATCATCGCGCCTCTCGCCCTCGGCCTGGCCCTCGGCTTCTGGCTCGCGCACCAGCAGGATGTCGCGCAGCGGCTGCCTTTCGCCCTCTTCGTCGGCGTGGCCACCGCCATCACCGCGTTCCCCGTGCTGGCCAGGATCCTGGCCGAGCGCGGCATGCAGCGCACCAGGATAGGGAGCCTCGCCCTGGCCGCCGCGTCGGTCAACGACGTGCTCGCCTGGATCTTGCTTGCCTCGGTCGTCATCGTGGCCAAGTCCACCTCCTCCTCAGGTGACTGGCGGCTACTCCCCCTGCCGGTCTACGTGGTCGTGGTCGCGCTCGCCGTCCGCCCGCTCATGAACGCCCTGGCCCGGCTCAGGCTCAGGGAGGGGCGGCTCACGCCTGACCTCCTCGCGGTCATCCTCGTCGTGGTCCTCGCCTCCGCGTATGCCACCGAGTGGATGGGCCTGAACTTCATCTTCGGCGCGTTCATTGTCGGTGCCGTCATGCCGCGCGACGGCGCGGAGCAGCTGAGGGTCGAGGTTCTCGAGCGGCTCGAGCACGCCGCCGTCCTAGTGCTGCTGCCGGTCTACTTCGTCCTGGCGGGCGTCACCGTGAACCTCGCGCATTTCGACGGGCGCGACGGTCTTGACCTGGCGCTGATCCTGGCGGTTGCCATGGTCGGCAAGTTCGGCGGAGCCTACGTCTCCGGGCGCCTGACCGGAATCCTGCCCAGGCAAGCCGGCGCGCTGGCGACACTGATGAACACTCGTGGCCTGACCGAGATCGTCATCCTGACAACCGGCCAGCAACTGGGCATCATCAGCGTCAGGCTGTACTCGCTGATGGTGGTCATGGCCCTCGTCACCACCGCGATGGCCGGGCCGGTGCTTAACGTGATCTACCCGGCCCGGTTCGTCCGCCGCGACATCGCCGAGGCCAACCGGGCCGCGCTCGGGGAGCCTGCGGTGTACCGGGTGCTGACCGCGACCGTGTCGCCGGCCGAGCCCGCGCTGGCGCCTGGGGCTGTGGCCGGCGGGCCCGTCAGGTCATCAAGAACCGATGACGCTGTGCTCGCCGTCGGGGCGGCGATGGCCGCCGCGCGCGAGCACGCGGAAGTGATCATCGGTGCCGTGCTGCCCTACCGGTCGCCACGGCTTGAGGTCGGCGGCGGCATCGCACAGGAAATGCTCGAGCTGACGGAGGAGATGTCGCGGCTTGAGGCGGCCCGCGGGGTCCTGGAAGCGCGGGGTGTCAAGGCCAAGCCGACGGCCCGGCTGGCCGCCGACCCGGCGGCGGAGCTGGCGGACCTGGCCTCGTCG
>Ga0335072_10012492_pt1 | contig 12121 bp, 10 predicted proteins | sample Lox_Sample_21_FD_206725 | JGI IMG/M metagenome (GOLD analysis project Ga0335072, IMG submission 206725) | Soil microbial communities from Loxahatchee National Wildlife Refuge, Florida, United States - Lox_Sample_2.1 | ecosystem: Environmental > Terrestrial > Soil > Wetlands | place: USA...
GGTCGCGCCGCCACTGCGCGAGCCGCTCCTGCAGCCAGCGGACCTGCGCGCCGTGACTGTAGCCGAGCAGCCCCTGGATCTCCCAGCTCAGCTCGTTGGCGTCCAGGCTGATGATCCCGACGTTGCCGTAGGTGAAGCTGTAGACCGAGGGGCACTGCGACGGGCCGGTCGCCGGCAGGTCCATCCGCCGGGTGAGGCCGCCGTAGCCGAGCGGGCCGTAGGCGTCGACCGTCTGGCGGTCCGCGGCGACCTGGGCGGAGAACAGCTCGGTGTCGTGGTTGCCGGTGGCGACCATCCACGGGATGCTGGCCGCGCTCGGCTCGATCATCGGGAACCAGCTCGTCCAGATCCACGGGTCGTAGTAGTCCCAGCCGCCGCTGTTGGGAGCCGGCATCGGCGTGTTGCCGGCCGACGGCTGCGACCCGCCGGGGCCGTCGGGGTTGATGATCGGCTGGATGTCGCCCTGGGCCTGCGCGTAGCACATGTCCCCGGCCAGCAGGTTGAACCGGGCCGGGGTCCCGTTGACGAGGTTGCGGACCCGGGTGATCTGCCTGATCACCGCCGACGTCGTGTTCACCCCGGTACGGGACGGGTTGTCGGGGTCGTCGTCATCGTAGGAGCCGTTGTTCCACATGCCCCAGTCCGACTCGGGCAGCAGCGACGGGTCCCGGTCCAGCGACGGCCCGGGGATGCCCTCGTCGCCGAAGGCGGTGAACGTGAACGGCTCGGGGTGCTCGCCGGGCGCCGTCAGGAACGTGGCGTCCGGGGTCGCGCCCTGCTCGCGGCCGGCGGCGTAGCAGAAGCGGTAGTGGTACTGGGTGCCGGCCCGCAGCCCGGCCAGCCGCGCGTGCACGAAGAACTGGTCGGCGTTCAGGGTGCGCGCGGCCCGCAGCACCCCGGGCCGGCCATCCCATACCGGCACGTGGGTCAGCAGCTCGCGGATCTCCGCCTGCGCCCGCTGCCCGTAGGAGCGGTCCGTGCCGTACTCGACCCAGGCCCGCACCGACCGGGGCGGGACCGCGTTGTACGTGGTGAGGCTGATCAGCTGGCCGCCGACCCGCACCTGCGTGCACGGGTCGTCACCGAAGGACAGGTGGCGCCCGTTGACGAGGAAGCCGCCCGCGATCGTCCCGGCGCTGGCCGCGGCGGCCGCGATGGCCCGGGCGGGCCAGGCGCCCGTCCCGAGCAGCAGGCCCCCGGCGGCCGCCCCGGCCGACCCCCTGATGACGGCCCGCCGGCTGACCACGTGGCGGCGCAGGTAGGCCTGCCACTCCTCATGCTGCTCGGCCAGCGGGCGGTGCCTGCCTGGCCCCTGTGCGGTGGGCATACCGGGAGGGTAAGCCGCCGGTCACCGGTAGCGGGCGATGCCCCGGTGAACGGCGCATGGCGCGGCCGGGAAGACATCGCCGTCGGGCGGTGAACCCGGGCCGCGCGGCCATCACCAGGGGCCGGGAGCCTCAGCCGCGCGGCGCCAGGGGCTGGCTCAGCCGCAGGTGATTGCCGCTCGGGTCGCGGACGGCGGCGTCGCGGACGCCGTAGGGCTGGTCGACGGGCTCTTGCAGGATCTCGGTCCCGGCGGCGCGCAGCGACTCGAACGTCTTGTCCAGGTCGTCGACCTGGATGAAGATCGCCAGGTCGCCCTTGGCCACGATCTCCCGCATCGACAGCCGGTCCGCCGGCGGGATGTGGTGGTCGACCGCGGCCAGCAGCAGGTCGTGGTCGTCGCCGGGGGCGTGGACGGTCAGCCAGCGCATCTCCGGCCCCATGGTGACGTCGTCGCGGACCTCGAAGCCGAGCCGCTGGGTATAGAAGGCGAGCGCCTCATCTAGGTCCGTGCAGTACACGGGCGTGTGCGTAATGGAAAGTGCCATGTCAGCGACCCTACGCGCGGCCGCCGGGAGATGCTTCTCCAATCCTGCATGGCTCGGCGATCCACCCCGGGCGTGCCCAGGCCCGGGTCATGCACGGCGGGACCGGCGCGAGCCGCGAGTGGTCACGCGCCCGGTAAGCCGACGGGGGCTCGCCGACCAGGCGGGTGAACGTCGAGCTGAACGACCCCAGCGAGGTGAACCCCACGGCCATGCACGCGTCGGTCACCGACACCCCGCCGCGGCGCAGCAGCGCCATCGCCCGCTCCACCCGCCGGGCCTGCAGGTAGCCATAGGGCGTGTCCCCGTAGGCCTCCCGGAACCGGCGGGAGAACAGCGACGGCGACATCAGCGCGGCCCGCGCCATCGCCGGGACGTCCAGGGGCCGCGCGTACTCGCGGTCAAGCATGTCCCGGGCGCGGCGCAGGTGCGCCAGCTCAGCGGCCTCCATGGCCCGACCGTACACCGCGGCCGGGCCGCGGCAGGCCCCCGGGCCTGCTGCGGGCGAGCCGGGATTCATGCGAGCCTTCTGGCGGGGAATGTCAAGACGGCGCCGCCCGCTCCGACCAGCAGGCGGAAGGGGCCCCAGCCGGGGCCCCAGGCAACGAGGAGTACAGATGAAGTTCCTGATCGGCATGCACATCAACCCGGCCGTGCTCGACGCGCTCACCGACGAGGAGAAGGCGGCGATCGGCGAGGGCCACGGCCGGTTCATCGAGGCGCTGAAGGGCTCGGGCGAGCTGATCACCACCCAGGCGCTGGCCGACCCGTCGCAGGCCGCCGTCGTCCGGGTCCGCAACGGCCAGCCGGCCGTGACCGACGGGCCGTTCCTGGAGGCCAAGGAGTACCTGGGCGGCTTCTACCTGATCGACTGCGAGGGCAAGGAGCGAGCGATCGAGCTGGCCGCGCAGATTCCCGACGCCGCGATCGAGGGCCTGGGCGTCGAGGTACGCCAGGTGATGTTCGCGGACGGGCTCCTCGAGGCATGACGGCCCCCGCCATCGAGGACCTGCTGCGGCAGTTGGCGCCGCAGGTCCTCGGGGCGCTGGTCCGCCGGCACGGCCAGTTCGAGGGGTGCGAGGACGCCGTGCAGGAGGCCGTCCTGGCCGCCACCGTGCAGTGGCCGGCCCAGGGAGTGCCGGACAACCCGCGCGGCTGGCTGGTGACCGTCGCGTCCCGGCGGCTGATCGACCAGGTGCGCAGCGACCAGGCCCGCCGCGAGCGGGAGTCGGCGCAGGCCGCCGAGGCGGCGGTCGCGCCCGAGGACGTGCCCGGCACGGACGACACCCTCATCCTGCTGTTCATGTGCTGTCACCCGGCGCTGACCGCCGCCTCCCAGACCGCCCTGACGCTCCGCGCGGTCGGCGGCCTGACCACCGCCGAGATCGCCCGCGCGTTCCTGGTCCCTGAGGCCACGATGGCCGCCAGGATCAGCCGGGCCAAGCAGCGCGTCAAGGCGGCGGGCAGCTCGTTCAGCCTGCCCGCCGAGGCCGAGCGGGCCGGGCGGCTCCAGGTTGTCCTGCACGTGCTGTACCTGATCTTCAACGAGGGCTACACCGCGTCGGCGGGCAGCGAGCTGCACCGCGCCGACCTGGCGGGCGAGGCGATCCGGCTGGCCCGGATGGTGCACGCCCAGCTGCCCGGCGACGGCGAGGTGACCGGGCTGCTGGCGCTGATGCTGCTGACCCAGGCCCGCCAGAAGGCACGCACGACGCCGGCCGGTGACCTGGTCCCGCTGGACGAGCAGGACCGCGGCCAGTGGGACCGCGGGCTGATCGACGAGGGCACCGCGCTCGTCAAGGCGGCCCTGGCCGGCCCGGCACTCGGCCCCTACCAGCTGCAGGCGGCCATCGCCGCCACCCACGCCGACGCGGCCACCGCCGCGCAGACCAACTGGCCGCAGGTGCACGCCCTGTACCTGATCCTGGAGCGGATCGCGCCCAACCCGATGGTCACCCTCAACCGGGCGATCGCGCTGGCCGAGACGCGAGGCCCGCGAGCCGGCCTTGACCTGCTGGCCGCGCTGGACAGCGACGAGCGGATGGCCGGGCATCACCGGCTGCTGTCCGTGCGGGCGCACCTGCTGGAGAAGGCCGGCGACACGGCCGCGGCCCGCGAGCACTACCGGCGGGCCGCCAAGGCCACCGCCAGCATCGCCGAGCAGCGCTACCTGCAGTCCCGGGCCAGCAGGCTCAGGCCGTAGCCGCGGCCCCGCCGGGCCGGCGATCCCCGCGCGGCGCCCGGCCCGGCCGGCACCGGGTGGACCGCCGGGCCGTGCCCTTCTAGACTGGCCCAGCCCCGGGTCGAGGGGGCGGGAGGGGGGCAGCGGCGTGGACGAGCGGGTCAGGCAGGCCGGGTCTCTTTACGAGCGGGCCGTGTGCGATGGTGACGCCGGGCAGCTTGAGGCGGCCGCCCGGCACCTTGACGCGGCGGAGGCCGACCTGGCCGTGGCCCGCGCCCGGGTCCTGCACGGGCAGTTCCTGCTGCGCCGGGACGCCGACCCGGCCGGGGCCGGCGCTGACCCTGGCGAGCTGCCGCTGCTCGAGCGGGCCGCCGGGCTGTATGAGGCGCTCGGCGATACCCGCGGCCAGGCCGACGCGCTGTTCTGGATCGGCTGCTTCCACCAGGTCGCCCGGCGCGACAACGCCGCCGCGGTCCCGGTCCTCGAGCAGTCCCTGGACCTGGCGGCGCGGGCCGGCGACCAGGCCGTGATGGCCGAGGCGCTGCGGCACCTGGGCATCGCGGCGCACGCGAGCGGGGACCTGGCCACCGCCTGGCAGCGGCTTGAGGAGTCCACCCGGCTGCGCCGCGAGGCCGGCCAGGCGGCCGGGGTGGCCGCCAACCTGGTCGGCCTGGCCTACATCGCCGCCGAGCAAGGCCGGGCCAGCGAGGCCCTCACGCTGATCAGCCAGGGATGCGCCATCGCCGAGGACTGCCAGGCGGACCGGGTCCTGCAGCAGCTGCGCGAGGCACGCGCGCGGATCTCGGGCCAGTAGCGAAGGGCCGGGGCCGCCCTAGGCGTGCAGGGCGTCGTTGAGGCCGGTGAAGGTGGCGGACTTCCAGGCGACGGCCTCCACGGTGCCGCTGACGCTGTTGCGGCGAAACAGGATGCCCGGGGTTCCTGACAGCTCGATCGCCTTGACGACCCGGCCGTCCGGCAGGGTCACCCGCGTGCCACGGGTGATGTAGAGGCCGGCCTCGATGGCGCTGTCGTCGCCCAGCGAGATGCCAGTCCCGGCGTTGGCGCCGAGCAGGGACCGCTTGCCGATCCTGGAGATGTGCGTGCCACCGCCGGACAGCGTTCCCATGATCGACGAGCCGGCCCCGATGTCGGCGCCGGCCTCGACCACCGAGCCCTGGGTGATGCGGCCCTCGACCATGCAGGCCCCGAGCGTGCCGGCGTTGAAGTTGACCAGGCCCTCGTGCATGACGACGGTGCCCTCGGCCAGGTGCGCGCCGAGGCGGACGCGGCTGGCATCGGCGATCCTGATGCCGGGCGGCGAGACGAAGTCGGTCATGCGCGGGAACTTGTCGATGGCGTGGACGGTCAGCGGCCGCCCGGCGATCCTCCGCCGGGACCGCAGCCCTTCCAGGTCATCGGGGTGCACCGAGCCGAGGTCGGTCCACGCCACCGTCGCCAGCACCCCGAAGATCCCCTCGACGCTCAGGCCGTGCGGCACCACGAGCCGGGCCGACAGCAGGTGCAGGCGCAGGTAGGCGTCCGCGGCGCTACCGGGCGCGGCGTCAAGGTCGATCGCCACCTCGACGACCTCAAAGCGCACCGCCCGCTCGTCATCGGCCGTGCGCTCCAGGGCCAGCGCCGGTGCGGGCGGGCCCTGCAGGGACAGGTCAGGGAACCAGACGTCGAGGACGACATCATGGCGCGTCGAGATAGTGGCGATGCCACGGCCGTAACCATGCACGGGACCATATGGTAGCCCCCTGGTGGCAGCCCGGGCCGCCGCGCGGGCCCGGGGTGAGGCCCGGGTCTCCGGCTCCTGAGGCGGGGGAGAGGGACGGGGAAGCCGGCCCTGTTGCGTCGCGGATCTAACAACCGTTAATTAATTTTGACGTTTGTTCACCTGCCGTTGAGCTGGTGGTCCCTCCTGACTGGGAGTATCGCTCCGTTTAGTCTGCGATTGCCTTGGGAGGGGCACTTATGACGGAGAGCATGGAGCGCACCGGCGTCTCGCGCCGGTCGTTCATGGGCGGCGTCGGCGTCACGGCCGGCGGCCTGGTGATGGCCAGCGGGACGGTCCTGTGGCAGCAGGCCGCCAGGGCCGACACGGTCACCGCCGAGCAGGTTCACCTGACCTTCGGCGCGGACCCCGCCCGTGAGGTCGTCGTGTCCTGGGTGACGCCGGCCCCGGTATCGGGCCCGAGGGTCGTCGTCGGCACCCCGGGAGGCGGCTTCGGCCGGACCATCGCGGCCGAGACCCGCACCTACACCGACTCCAACAACGGCGTCGAGACGATCACCCAGCACGCCCGGATCGAGGGGCTGCACCCCGCCACCGACTACGTGTACAAGATCGTCAGCGACGGCGAGACCCAGGTCTCCAGCGCGTTCCGCACCGCGCCCGAGGGCCGGGTGCCGTTCCGCTTCACCAGCGTCGGCGACATCGCCTGCGGTGACACCGCCTACTCCAAGGCGTCGCTCAACGCCATGGCGACCGCCGCGTCGATCGAGCAGTTCGACCCGGTCGTGCACCTGGTCAACGGCGACCTGTCCTACGCCAACTCCAACCAGATGTTCCAGCCGCAGGTCTGGGAGGAGTACTTCGACAACACGCAGCTGTCGTCGGCGAACCGGCCGTGGATGCCGACCCTGGGCAACCACGAGAACGAGCCCGGCAACGGCCCGCAGGGCTACCTGTCCTACCAGACCCGCTTCACCCTGCCGCCGAACGGCTCCCGTGACTTCGAGGGCAACTGGTACAAGTTCCAGGTCGGCTCGGTGCTGTTCGTCATGCTCGACAACAACGACGTCTGCTACCAGGTCGACACCGGCACCTACCTGAGCACCGGCGACAACCAGCTGCTGACCGGCTACTCCGGCGGCCAGCAGGAACGGTGGCTGGAGCAGACGCTGCGCGAGGCGTCGACCGACTGCTCGGTCGACTGGATCGTGGCCGTCATGCACCAGCCGGCCATGTCCACCTCGGACGCGGACGGCTCCGACCTGGGCATCCGCCAGGCCTGGATGCCGCTGTTCTACAAGTACGGCGTCGACTTCGTGCTGGCCGGCCACGACCACGACTACGAGCGCAGCTACGCGGTGCACGGCACCGACTCAGGCACCGTCCTGCGGCCGCACGTCGTCAGCACCGACCTGGACAAGGTCGACTCCGACAAGGGCCTCGTCCACCTGGTCATCGGGACCGGCGGCACCAAGGGCCACGACGACGTCTACCAGACCGGCACCGTCGGCGAGCCGACCGAGACCATCAACGTCTCCGGCACCCAGACCGAGACCGAGGACGCCCCCTGGTCGGCGGTCACCGACCCCGACGCCACCCACCCGTGGGGCCTGGGCGTGTTCGACGTGGACCCCGGCCGCTTCCCCGGCGACAAGACCACGATGACCTTCACCTACTACCACACCCCGGCCGCCACGGCCTCGGCCCCGTACCCGGCCCCGGTCCAGTTCGACACCTTCACCGCGACCCGGACCCGCTCGGACGGCTTCGGCTTCCGCCAGCGCCAGGCCAAGTAGCGCCAGCACCGCTGCGACGACGGCCGGGACACCGGGGTGCTTGAGCGGCACCGGGTGGCCCGGCCGTTATGCACCTATTGGGGGGTTGGTGGGGCGCAGGAATCCGGCGGCCAGCAGGAACTGGGCGGCGACATAGGTCGGCATGACCGCTGACTCCTGGCGGGGGACCGCGCTGATGCCCGCCAGGCCGCAGGCGATCAGCGCGTCGGAGACGACGAACAGCGCCCCGCCCGCGGCCGCCTCGCGGTTGCGGCCCGAGGCCAGGACGGCCATCGAGACCAGCAGCAGGCTGTAGGCCGCGACCGGGACGCGCAGGCTTCCCAGGCGCCGCCACAAGACCGCGATGAGGATCGCCCACAGCGCCGCGTACCCGGCCGCGATGCGCGGGCGCACCCCGCGGGCCGCGCCGCCGGCGGCCAGCGCGGTGATGTAGCAGGCGTGCGCCGCGGCGAAGGCCCCCATGCCCGGCACGAACCAGCCTTCCGGGCCGAGCAGCGCGATGTCGCCCAGCCCGGACAGGGCCATGCCCGCCGCCGGGAGCCGCGTCCCCGCCCGCCCGTCGCCCTCGCCGGCGCCCGCGGCGGCCAGCGTGAACGCGACCAGGGCCGGCATGAGCAGCGGCTTGGTCGCCCAGGAGCCCGCGCGGTGGCCCCGGGCGGCCGACACGGAACTGGCGACGCCGAGGGCCGCGTACAGCCCGGCCAGTGCCCGGGCGCGGTCGCGGGCCGTGAGACGAGGCACGGGCGACATGCTACTGGCCCGCCGGCGGCCAGCGGGCGCGGTGGCGCACGTCGCCGCCCACGACCTCGGCGCGGCCGCCTACGCCATCAAGGCCGCCCGCGCGGCCGCCCCGGACGGCGAGGCCGAGGCGGCGGGCCGGCGTGAGTGCCAGTGGCAGCGTGACCAGCTCCCGGACGCGGTCCGGCTGCTGGTGCTAGAGGACCAGCGATCGCGCAACGACATCTGCTGGTCGGTCTTCCACTGCTGAGCGGGGCACCGCGCTAGCCAGCGCCGCGGCCTCGCGCCGCCCCCCATGGCGTGGCCGCCGGCGGGGTGCCCGGCCTGGGGCTGATGAGCACGGCTTTCGCTAATGAGATAGCCACGGTCGCGCGATCTGATTGTAACGACAATGGCCACAGTCCTGCCCTGTGAACAGAGTGATGATTTGTGCGCGGATGCCCCGTTGTTTGGGGCGATTCCCCCCGTTAGAGTCCAGAACGTAACTGCCTATAAGGGGCATCCCGCGCCTAATGTGCTCACAGGAAGGTAAATGATGAAAACTGGCCGATTGTGGGCCCTGGTCTGGGCCGCTGGGCTGGCGATATCCTTCACCGCAGCGGCGGCAGGGACCGCGACAGGGTCACCGCAGCCCACCGCCTCGCCCAGCTTCGCCAAGCTCAGCGCGAGCCAGGTCAAGGCCTTCTCGTCCGGCAGGCAAGAGCACGTGGTCGTCGTGTTCGACAACCAGCTCACCAGCCTGCCGGCGAACCGGGCCCACCGCAGCGCCCGGACCGCCGCGGCCACGTCCATGCAGGCGCCGCTGGTGTCCCAGCTCAAGCAAGTCGGGGCCACGCACATCACGGGCCTGTCGCTGCTCAACGCGGTCGCCGCGACGATGCCGGCGGCCGAGGCGACGGCACTCAGCCACGCCCAGGGCGTCAAGGAAGTCGTCCCCGACGGGACCATCATCATCGGGGACGCCACGTCGGCCACCAAGACAGCCGCCGCCTCCCAGGTGAGCAAGCAGGCCGTCGCGGCCACGGCCGCCGACGGGCAGCAGGAGTGCGCCACGTCCAACGGCCAGCCGCTGACTGAGCCCGAGGCCCTGACCAGCATTCACGCCGACCAGGCGGCCGCGATCGCGACCGGCCAGGGCGTCGTCGTCGGCAACGTCGACGCCGACACGCTAGCCGGGAACCCCAACATGATCCGGCCCGACGGGTCACCCGTGATCATCGACGCGCCCAACCCCGCGGAGAACGTCTTCAGCGACGAGTTCAACGGGGACGTCTCCACCATCGGCGCGCAGGGCACGGTCACCTACACCTACGCCTCCCAGCTGCCGTTCTCCAACTTCCCGGCCGGCTGCAGCTTCCGGATCGTCGGTGACGCCACCGGCGCGTCCATCCTCACCACCGGCGCCTTCTCCGACACCAACTCCTCCGGCCAGGTCGTAGCACCCGAGTCGCAGGTCATCGCCGGGCTGGAGCAGGCCGTCAGCGACGGCGCCAACGTCGTGTCGGAGTCCTACGGCTTCGGCGCCCTGCCGGGCGCCAACGACGACCTGCTCGAGCCGACCAACGACGCCATGGTCGCGGCGGGCGTCACCGTCGTCGAGAGCGCGGGCGACAGCGGCTCATCCGGCACGGTCGAGGCCCCCGCCGATGACCCCAACGTCATCGACGTCGGCGGCACCAACGACCTGCGGCTGCTGGCCCAGGCGGACGGCTACACCAAGGGCTGGGAAGACGACAACATGACCACCCTGTCCTCGGGCGGCACCGCGCCCGACGGCGCCACGGTGGACCTCGTCGCCCCCGGCTACCTCGCCCTCGCCGCGGCCGGCGCCGGCCAGGACCCGCCGCTGCCGACCGAGGCCTTCGGCGGCACCAGCCAGTCGGCCCCGTTCGTCTCCGGCGCCGCCGCCGACGTCATCCAGGCCTACCGGGACACCCACGGCGGGAACAGCCCCACCCCGGCCCAGGTGAAGCAGATCCTGACCAGCACGGCCACCGACATCGGGGCCCCGGCCGACCAGCAGGGCGCCGGCCTGCTGAACATCTACGCGGCCGTCGAGGCGGCCCGCCAGATGCCCGGCACGACCCAGCCCCAGTCCGGCCCCCCCGAACTGGTGGACAGCCCCAGCCAGCTCGACGTCCAGGGGCCGGGCGGCTCAACGGCCCGCACGTCGGTCACGCTGTACAACGCCTCCTCCACCACCGACCGGGTCGCCGGCACCTACCGGGCGCTCGGCGACGAGACGCCCCTGGGCAGGCCCGTCACCGAGAACGTCAGCGCCCCGCCGGCCAGCGCGCCGATTCCCGCCCAGGGAGCGACGGCCGCGGCCCCGGTCAAGTTCACGGTGCCGCCCGGCGTCGACGTCCTGGACGCCGACATGCGCTGGCCCGACCCGACCAACAGCGACGACAACATCCTGACGTTCATCCTGACCGACCCGGCCGGGAAGCTCGCCCAGCTCTCCTACGACTACGGCGCCTCCAACGGCGACAACGCCAGCCCCGACATCCAGCACAGCACGGTCGAGCACCCGATGGCCGGAACCTGGACCGCCCAGATCGTGTGGGCCAACGGCCGCGGCCACGTCCAGACCGCGCCCGACACCCCAGGCCCGTACACCGGGACCGTGACCTTCCAGGCCAGCGGCCAGGACTTCACGACCGTCCCGGCGACGGCACCCGTCACCATCCCCGGGCACAGCTCGGTGAGCGTACCGCTGGCCATCACCCTGCCCAGGGATCCCGGTGACGCCCCCGAGTCCGTGCAGTTCGCGGGGCTGAACGGGCTCCAGACCTCGGTCCCGGTCGCCCGGCGCACCCTGATCCCGTCCGGCGGCGGCTCGTTCGCGGCCACCCTGACCAGCTCGGTATCCCGCGGTCCCGGGCAGATCAAGACGTTCTACGTCAACGTGCCCGCGGGGGAGCGCGACCTGGACGTGTCGCTGTTCGCGCCCGACCACGCCACCGACGACCCGGTGTACTTCTACCTGTTCTCCCCGGCCGACCTCGAGCCGTCCGTCACGGAATCAGGATTCATCGACGTCACAGCCACCGACACCGCACCGACGCCCGACAACCCGACCGGGCGCGCCTCGCTCATCGCCACTGACCCGCAGCCGGGCCTGTGGGAGATCGACGTGATGCAAGGCGCCACGACCGACGGGACGCGGTTCTCCCAGACGGTCACCGGCACCCTCGCCTACAACCAGCTCGCGCCCATCACCGAGACCGGCCTGCCCAGGTCCGCCTCGACCACCATCGCGGCCGGCGCCAGCGTCCCGATCACGGTGAAGGTCAGGAACACGACCAGCCACGTCGGGCTGTTCGTGCTGTCCCCGTCGGGCACTGACATCACCGGTGGCGCCACCGCAACGCCCGTCGAGCTAGCCCCCGGAGCCACCGGGACGCTAACCGCCACGCTGTCGCCCACGGCGGCCGCGGGCACCGCGGTGACCGGCACCCTCAGCGTCCTGGAGTCGACGGACCTGGTAGACGTCGAGCCCTCCCTCGGGTTCCCGGCCTCCTTCTCCGACTTCCATGACTTCTCCTACGCCTACACCACCGGGAGCTAGCCCGAGCAGCTAGCGCCGGAAGCAACAACGCGGCCCGGGTCCTGGCAGGACCCGGGCCGCGTCAGGCTGCGGGGCGCCCGGCCTACGGCCGTCGCCGCGGCCGCGCTGAGCCCCATGACCGGCACTCTGACGCGGCTCCCGGATGGTGAGGACTATTCCTCGCCAGAGAACCGCTCCCACGCGGACTGCCGGGTGATCTGCAGGGCGGCGCCGATGCGTGCCCAGGTC
>Ga0335072_10012493_pt1 | contig 12121 bp, 13 predicted proteins | sample Lox_Sample_21_FD_206725 | JGI IMG/M metagenome (GOLD analysis project Ga0335072, IMG submission 206725) | Soil microbial communities from Loxahatchee National Wildlife Refuge, Florida, United States - Lox_Sample_2.1 | ecosystem: Environmental > Terrestrial > Soil > Wetlands | place: USA...
CGAGGAGTATCCGCGGCTGCTGATGGACCGTTCGGTGGAAGGGTTCATTGCCGTGGACACGGCACTGCAACACTCGCTGCCACTGCCGGTGGTTGCGGTTGCCGGCCATAAGAAGATTGAAGGCGTCACGAATATTCTGCTGGACCATCGTCGCGCGGCGGAGCTGGCGATGCGGCACCTTTATCAACTCGGGCACCGGCATATCGCCTTTATGCGCGGGCAGACCTTCAGTTCGGACTCGGACGATCGCTGGAAGAGTTTTATGGCAGTAGCGAAGGAGTTGGGGCTGGAGGTGCATCCGGAGCTGGTGATTCAGCTGCAGCAGAATTTGTCGTCGCCGGAGCTTGGGTATCCGGTAGTGCAGCAGCTTTTGTCGCATAAGAGGCCGTTTACGGCGCTGGTGTCGTTCAACGACATTGCGGCAATCGGCGCAATTCGCGCGTTTCGGGACCATAACCTGCGCGTGCCGGAGGATATTTCGGTGGTGGGTTTTGACGATATTCAGGGCGCGGCATTCCACAACCCGAGCCTGACGACGATTCGGCAGCCGCTGCACAGCATGGGCACGACGTCGGCGCGGATTTTGCTGGAGCGGCTGCATGGAAAGAAGGAGTATCCGGAGCAAGTAGCAATTGTGCCGGAGCTGATCATCCGCGAATCGACGATGCCGCCGAACCCGAAACGGATGGCTCGCCACGGCTGACGCAATGACGGCACGTTCCATTGCGCCGCGTTTTGAGTCGCTGTCCGCGGCGCAGTTTTATTTTGCACTGGTGGTCAGCGGTATCGTCACGGTTTTGCTGGGGCCAGTTCTACCCATCATCAGCGCGCGCTGGATGCTGAGCGATGTGCAGGGTGGATGGCTTTTTACCGCGCAGTTTTCGGCTTCGGTTGTTGGGTCGGCGCTTTCGTCATATTTTCCACGAAAGAGTGTTGTGCTGGGCTTTGCCTCCATTGGAGCGGGCTTGGCCGTGTTGTCGGCTGGGCATTACCGGGCCGCGCTGCTGGCTTTTGCGCTAATCGGCATGGGAATTGGGCTGGCGGTCAGCGCGATTAATCTGATTTTCGGAACGGAGTATCCAGAGCGGCGCGGGTCGCTGCTGACGCGCGCGAACCTGTGCTGGGGGATTGGGGCGGTGCTGGCTCCGCAGTTTGTGGCACTGGCGGAACACAGACATGCACTGCGGTTGTTTCTGGTGGCGCTGAGTTTGTGCTGCTTCGCGGTGTTCGCGTCATTCAGTCCATTGCTGGGAGCAGGCAAGGTTGACGTGCGGGGGACGGGGCCGAAGGCACGCGTTTCCGGCGTGCGCGCAGGCCCGCTGATGTTCGGGCTATTCAGCGCGATCATGTTTCTTTACGTGGGCGTGGAGACGACGATTGCCGGATGGATCGCGACGTATGTTCATCGGCTGAACGCGGTGAGCCTGGCGCGGGCGAGCCTGTTCGTGTCAGTGTTCTGGATTTCACTGGTGACGGGGCGGGGACTGGTGGTGGGGCTGCTGCGTGTTTTTCCCGAGCGGCTGGTGCTGCTGGGCGGCCTGGCTGCGGCGCTGGGGGGAGTAGGGACACTGCTGTTTCCGCATGGAGTGGCGACGGCGCTGGGAGCAGTGATTGTGGCCGGGCTGGGGTGCGCGCCGATTTACCCGCTTTCGGTTGCGAGGATGCTGGCGAGGACGGGGCGGACGCGGCACGTAGGATGGGCATTTGCAATCTGCGGCTCGGGCGGCGCGGTGGTGCCATGGGTCACGGGCGTGATTTCAGAACACGGCGGCGGACTGCGGATGGCGTTTCTGGCTCCGCTGACGGCGCTGGCGGGGATCCTGGTCTGCGTGCTGATCGAAGGAAGAATGAACCGGCAGGAGAGCGGTTTGGGCCAGAGCTAAAAGGTTTTACTCGTCTGCTGTCCGGATGCTAGGATGTGATTTCTTTTTGAGGAGGCATTCCCCATTGATTAATCGCCGCCAGTTTTTGAATTACACAGCCGCCCTTGCGGGGATGGCCGCGTTCTCGCGCTATTCGATTGCTGCCAATCCTTATTTTGTACCGGAGGGTGCCGAGATTCCCGCGGTCGATGTCGCAGGCGCGCGGTTTCCGGCTCACTTTCTGTTCGGGACGGCGACGGCGTCGTATCAGGTAGAGGGCGCGTGGAAGGCGGACGGGAAGGGCGAGTCAATCTGGGACCGCTTTGCGCATACGCAGGGGAAGATCAAGGGCGGGGACACGGGCGATGTGGCGTGCGAGTCCTACCATCGCTACCGCGAAGACATTGCGATTATGAAGCGGCTCAACCACAAGAGCTGCCGGTTCTCGGTGGCGTGGACGCGGATTCAGTCGACGGGCACGGGAGCGGTGAACCAGAAGGGGATCGATTTTTACAGCCGCTATGTGGACGCGCTGCTAGGGGCCGGGATTCGTCCGATGTGCACGGTGTTCCACTGGGACCTGCCGCAGGCTCTGGAAGACCAGGGCGGCTGGCCGAACCGCGAACTGTACAAATACTTTGCCGATTACTCGGGCATTTTGGCCAAGCACCTGGGCGACCGGGTGCACACCTGGGCGATCTTCAATGAGCCGTGGGTGTTCACGATGCTGGGTTATGGGGTCGGGATTCATGCGCCGGGCAAGAAGAACCTGATGCTGTTTTTGAAGGCGGCGCACACGGTGAACCTGGCGCAGGGCGAGGCGTTTCGCGCAATGAAGGCGGCATCGCCGATGGCGAAGATCGGGTCAGCATACAGCATGTCTCCGGGAGAGCCGGCGACGGACAGCGCCGCGGATAAGGCGGCGGCAGCACGCTTCCACGCGATCAACAATATTTTCTTTCTGGAGACGGCGCTGAAGGGCAAGTATCCGGATGCGTTTGAGGGGCCATTTCCATACGCGATCATGGGGGTGCAGCCGGGCGATGACAAGATCATGCGCGCACCGCTGGACTGGATCGGGATCAACTACTACAACCGGCATATCGTATCGGACGCAGGGCAGGGCGGCGAGCCGTTTGTTCACTTCAACGAGTGGATGCCGGCGGTGGGGCCGATTACCTATAACGGCTGGGAGGTGTGGCCGCGCGGGATTTACGACATCGTGACGCAGATTTCGAACGAGTACAACAAGCCGATCATCGAGATTACCGAGAACGGGTGCTCGTATTCGGATGGGCCGCTGCCGGAGAACATGAGCAAGGTTCCCGACCCGCGGAGGACGATGTTCTACAAGGGACACCTGGCGGAGCTGTCGCGGGCGATCAAGGACGGCGCGGACGTGCGCGGGTACCACGCATGGAGCCTGCTGGATAACTTTGAGTGGGCCGAGGGTTATAGCCAGCGGTTCGGGATGACCTACGTAGACTTCCGCGATCAACGGCGGACGATCAAGGACTCGGGCTACTGGTATGGGAGGGTTGCGGCAAACCATCGTTTGGAGGTTTGACGATCGATAGATTCGACCTCGGCGGCCTGAATATCGGGCCGCCGTTTTCATTCATAAGATGGATGTGCGGCGCTGTGGCGACGCTATATACTGCTCCCGCACTCGATAAAGGATGGCCCTATGAAACTATTTCGCGCGATGCCCGCGGTTTGCGCATCGCTCTTCGTCGCTTTTACGCTCCAAGTGCTTGCGCAGGCGGCGCCCGCGCAGCCGGCGGGGATTCTGCATCCTTCGGACCTGACGGAGATACTTCCAGGCAAGGTCTTCTTTCGCGGGCAGTCGGCGACGACACAATTGCGGAACTCGGGCGGAGTGCGTTTTGCGGATGGCTCGCTGATGATGGCGGCGCTGGTGGATAACTCGGGGTATTCGAGTGGGATTCAGCAGAAATATCAGGCGTACCTGCTTACGGAGGTGCCACTGGACTTTGGAGGGCATACGCTTGCGCCGGGTGCGTATGGCGCGGGCATTGTGAGGACAGGGGATGATCTGAAGTTTGTGGTGATGAATCTTGCCGCGCAGGATGTTTTTCAGACGGCGGCTGCGAATGATGCTAAGCTGCATCGGCCTACACCCTTGCAGGTGATGGCGGGGAGCAGCGCGGGGACGTACCGGCTGTATCTGGGGCGGGACTACGTGGAATTCGGGCCGGCGAAGTAGCCAAGCGTCACGCTACTGGCTGTTGATGTCGCGCTGGTGAATGTCGGCGGCGACTTCGGGTACGGTTCCATCGTTGACAGTGACCTGATCGGGCTGGCCTTGCACCAACATGCGGTGCACGGTGCGGGTTTTGCCGGGCAGGAGGACGCGCTCGGTGAGAGTGTTGCTGCCTGAGTGTACGGTGACGGGGACTTCGGCTTCCGCGAAGCCGTCATTCATGATATCGACAGCGACGAGATACTCGCCCGCATAGGCAGCGGGGCTGGAGTGAAACGCGGCGATGGTGAGATCGGGGAGGCCGCGGTCGTGGTAGACCCAGTTATCGAAGAACCATTGAAGATCTTTTCCTGAGGCGCGCTCGACGAGCTTCTGGAAGTAGTCGGGCGTGGTGTCGGCGGCAGGATCGTAGGCCTGCAGCGCGGCGGCCAGCTCTTTCTCTCCCGCGAGATCGCGGAGCATCCAGAAGACATAGGTTGCCTTGGTGCGGTAGTACACGGGGTTCGAGGCGTCGAGCAGATCCTGGCCGGGCGCGTCGCCGGGAGTGGCCGGTTCGACCAGGGCGAGCGCGTCACGCTGCGACTCAAGTTTTTCGAGCGCGAGGCTGCGGTTGTCAGTGTGCTCGATCCAGAGGGTTTCAACGAAGCCGGCGACGCCCTCGTTGAGCCACTCGCGCGGCGACTGGAAGTAAGAATGGGCGAGCGCGTGGCTCATCATCTCGGCGTAGCTATCGGGAGACTGATCGGTGATTGCGGTGACGAGGAGCGTGCCCTGCTCCCAGGTGAGGTCCTGCGGCTCGGGCAGGTCGATGATGGTGACGGGCGATTTTGCCGTTGTGCCGAGCCACTGGGTGACGAGCGGCCGCACCATGGTTGCGGCGGTCATGAGCCCCTGCGCGCTGGCCGGATCTTCACTGCGCGCATAGATGCGGAGACCGCTGCCTTCGGATGGCGTCCAATTGGCGAGGAAGAGCGAGGGCGCGTTGAAGCCGAGCCGGGTGGGAGGAAGCGAACAGGTAATGACGCCGGGGTAATTCTGCGTAGGCGTGACGGAAGGTTTGGGGACGGGAATGGAGTGTCCATCGAGCACAATGATGCTGGGCGGCGCGAGGTAATACTCGATGGTCAGGCGAATGGAGACGAGGGCATTCGACTGACGGAGCCTTTGCGAGCCGATTTCGGCGAAGACTTTGTCTCCGTCGCCGAGCAGTGCGGGGAGGGACGCGACGGGATACCAGACGACGTTGCCGAAGCCGCGCAGGCCGGTGAAGTCCTCGGAGATGCGGTCCCAGTCGGAGTGGGCGGCGACGTCGTCGGGGGTGCCGAGCTCCTGGAGGCGTCTGGAATCAAGGTCGATGGCTCCGCTATAGATGACCTCGAGGCTGAGCGATGCATTGGGTGCGAGAGGTGCGGGGAGCTGGATGACGGCCTCATGGAGCTGGCCGGTATGGTCGGTATCGCTGTTGAGGGTCTGCTGGGTGAAGGGCAGACGCCGGGCGTCGAGGCTGACACCTTCAAACTTGAGCGACGAGGAAAGCTGCAGCGGGAGAACGGCGAGCGGCTGCGCACCGGAGTTGCGAACCTCGAGCTTCGCGATCGCGGATAAGGTGTGATCGCGGGGCGCGAGATGCACGTCGAGGTCGTAGGCGGTGAAGGTGACGGAGGAGCGTTCTGAGTTTGTAACTGTATCGGTTACATTTTGTGCGGGCGGGACGGTCGCGGCCGGTTGCGGCGCGTCCTGATCGTCAGAGCGCGTGAAGAGTACGGTTGCATTCGGGTTTTTGGGCGGGTTGCCGGAAGAAGCGGGAGCGGTTTGCTGCTGCGCTGCGGCGGTCAACAGGGTGCCGCAAAGGAACATTGCAGCAATTAACTTCGAAATCATTCAGGAACCCAAACCTTTTTGCTTTTTGCGGGGTGCGGCCTCTACGGGCTTTGAGTGATTCAGGGTGCGCCGTTGCCGCGCGGCCTCGAACATGACGACGGCTCCGGCTGCGGATACGTTGAGGGAAGAGACGGCTCCGGCCATGGGAATGCGCAGCAGGTGGTCGCAGGTGCGGCGAACGAGATCGTGCAGGCCATTGCCTTCGCGTCCCAGGACGATAACGGTATTGGACGTGAAATCGTACTGGTCGTAACTGAGGTCGCCGCACTCGTCGAGGCCGACGCACCAAATGTTCTGCTCCTTGAGCTGCTCAAGGGATCGGACGAGGTTGACGACGCGGGCGATACGAACGTGCTCGGCGGCTCCGGAGGAGGCTTTGACGGCGACGGGGCTAAGAGGCGCGGCGCGGCGCTCGGTGAGCAGGACGCCGTCGACCCCGGAGGCGTCAGCGGTGCGGAGGAGCGCGCCGAGGTTCTGGGGGTCTTCGATGCCGTCGAGGGCGAGCAGCAGGCGCGGTTCGGGACCGACGAGGAGGTCTTCAAGGCCGAGGAACTCGCGTGTGCGGACGACGGCGACAACTCCCTGATGGGCGGCGGTTTTCGCCAGGCGGGTGAGCTCGTCTTTGGGCTCAAATTGGAGACGAACGCTGTTCTGACGGCAGGCATCGATCAGCTTTTGCAGGCGCTGGTCATTGCGATCATGACGCTCGCGGGCCACGCATACGTGGTCGAAGCGCCTGGTTCCGGAGCGCAACGCCTCCTCAACCGGGTGCAGGCCGTACAGAATCTCCATCGATTTAGTTTAGCGGTATTGCGTGCGGGTATGCATCCGCATCATAATGGATGAGTTAGCGAACCAATTCTTCCCTCCGCTGATGGATTCGCCGGCGCTGTTGATGAGGATGACAGCATGAGCCTTGTGCATAAGCTCGAAAATCTGGTTGCGGAGAGCGTCTTTCGCGCGGCGCTATCCGTCTCTGAAGACGAGATGACTACGGCTGCACTCCCATTATCGGACAGGGCGTTAACCGATCAGGCGCGGGCGGAGAACCTGGCGGTAGCGCAGGGGTTGAAGCGTCACGACTCCACGCTGCTGGACCAGCTAATCATGCAGTATCAGCACCGGCTGCTGCGTTACCTGCTGTTCCTGACGGGGGATCGGGAGGTGGCGGACGATCTTTTCCAGGAGACGTGGATGCGGGTGCTGACGCGCGGCTCGCAGTATAACGGCGCGGCGCGATTCGACACGTGGCTGTTTACGGTGGCGCGGAACCTGCTGATCGACTTGCGGCGCAAGCGCACGATGGTGAGCCTGGAAGACTTGTGCACGGTTGAGGGCGAGGAGTACGCGTTCGAGATTCCAAGCGGGGAGCCAAACCCGTTCGACCGCTATCGCAGCGAGGAAGAGGCGCGAAAAGTGGCGGCGGCGTTGCTGAGGCTTGATCCGCTGCATCGCGAGGTGCTGGTGTTGCGCTTCCACGAAGAGCTTTCGCTCGAAGAGATTTCGACGGTGACGCGTTCGCCGCTGTCCACGGTGAAATCGCGGCTGTATCGCGGGATCGCCGCGTTGAAGCCGCATCTGGAAAGGGAGGCGCTGTGAATCAGACTCCTGACCCGAAACTGCTGGATGCGCTGGCCGGGTTGGACGCCGGAGCCAACATGGCGGTGGTGCAGCGCACGCGGCGAGCGGTGATGGTAGCCGCGAACCAGATGCGCGATGCGGAGCAGCGGGCTCGCTATAACTTTGGACTGATACTGCTGGTGATCGGGGCGCTGCTGATGTTTTTGACGCCTACACTGTGGGTGATCGCCGAAGGCGTGTTCAGCGGCGAGGAATGGCTGGACGCCCCCACACTTACGGCGCTGGTAGCGGCGACTACGGCTTCAACCGTTTTTGCCGCGGTACTTGCCCAATGGAGCAGCCGTTCCCGAGGAGAAAGCGCGTAGGAATTTTGTTGAGGTCCGCGGGGCGAGATGAGCGACACAAGCCAAAACAATAGCCGATTTTCCGACGAGTTGAGGTTGATTCCGCGCTGGTCGATCGTGGGCGCGGCGTTGGCTTTTGTGCTGGTTGAATACTACTTCTGGATTGCACTGCCAGCGCATGCCGGCCATCCCAGCCGGCTGCCGTTCGCCCTGCACTTTTATCTGCTTATTTCATGGGGCGCTCTGGCCGCGCTGTCGATGCTGGTGATCGGCTACATCAGCAACGATGCGCCACGGCGCGGGATGAGCGCGCGGCTGTGGATGATCTGCGTGATTATTCCGGGGGGCGTGGGCGCAGCTCTTTACTTTCTGCTGCGGCAACCGATTCTTTCCTCGTGTCCATCCTGCGGGGCGCATATTGAAGGGGACTATCACTATTGCCCGCAGTGCTCGTACCAGGTGATGGCGTGCTGCGGCAACTGCCATCGCGGCGCGCGCGTGACGGATATTTACTGCGTGCATTGCGGGCATGAACTGGCGACGGATCATCCTCCGGCTCGCCTGCACGCCTTCAGCCGTTAAGGGCGCGTTTGACCGGGCTTTCCGCGGCTTCCTATACTCATAGCTTGAATACGACTACGACGATTACAGCGTTGATTATCGACGACGAGCAACTTGCCCGCGAAGAGTTGAAGTATCTGCTGGACACGGCGGGCAGCGTGGACGTGCTGGCCGAAGGCGCGAACGGCGTGGAGGCGGTCGAGCTGATTCGCGAGTATCAGCCGGATGTGGTTTTTCTGGATGTGCAGATGCCGGGGCTCGACGGCTTTGCGGTGCTGAAGAAGCTGATCGAGCATCACGATCCGCTGCCGCAGATTATTTTCGCGACGGCTTTTGACCAGTACGCGGTGCGAGCCTTTGACGTAAACGCGATCGATTATCTCCTGAAGCCGTTCGACAAGAGCCGTGTGTTACAGGCGCTGGACCGCGCGCGGGTGCGCGTGCAGGAGACGGCGCAAGCAGAAGGCGAGGCGGTCGCGCGCGCAGGACAGATACGGGCGGGAGAGATAAAGGTGGATGCGCTGCTGCGGCTGATCGAGCAGCAACAGTCGCCGCGTCCACAGAGCGCGAAGATTGTTTTGCAGGCGCAAAGCCGGCTGCTGCTGGTGGACCAGAAGGACATCTGTTTTGCGTCGATCGACGACGGCGTCATTTCTGTGGCGACGCCGACGCTGGAAGGGCAGTCGAAGTGCCGCACGCTGGAAGAGCTGTTCGAGCTGCTCGATCCGAACATCTTCTGGCGCGCGCACCGGTCGTATTTGGTGAACGTCAATCACATCAAAGAAGTCGTGCCGTGGTTCAAGAGCAGCTATCAGCTGCGCATGGCGGACAAGAAGCAGACGGAGATTCCGGTGAGCCGGGCGCAGACGAAGAGACTACGCGAACTGTTCAAGCTGTAAAAATCCAAGCGAAAGTTTCCTATCTCAATGTGGCGATGGGGCACTGGTCGCGGCGGATGGGTTCGCCTGGCTTGCCCAGTTTGAAGGAAAAGGCGCAGCTCAGGTAATTGTTGCCGACGGCGACGTTGGGATAGACGTAGATGGTCTGCAAATCAGGATAATAGAGGGTGAGCGCGTTCTGGCCGGAGAGGTCGTGCATCTGGTAGAGCGTGGGTGCGTCGCTTTGGGCATGGACGGGCTGAAGGCGCTGCGAGCGCCATTGGCCGGCCTGCCATCCGGCGAAGAAGGCGAGAGCGATGGCGAGCCACAGGAATTCGATGGTGAAGGTTCATGAGGGTCTCCTGAAGCATTTCTCCAAATCACTGGAGAGATGTTATGAGCCTTCACGATACTTTGAGCGGCGTGGCGCGGTCGATTGAAAAAGATAGACGGTGAAGATGGCGATGAGCGGCTCAAGCGGGTGCCGGAAGCGGGCATTGGCGGTGACGAAGTAATACGTGAGGGGAAGCAGCAGGAAGGCGCATAAGAAGAGACCCGCGGCGGGTGTGCGGTTTTTGAGCGAGAGCGCGAGGCCGAGGATTCCGGTGATGGAGAGGAAGCAGTAGTCGAGCTCGCGGAAGAATTCATTGAACGGATGGCGGTCGACGGGGTGTGGGACGCTGACCCAGAAGAAGTAGAAGCGCTTGAGCGAGATGAGAGCATAGTGGGCGGGGTGCGCGGCGATGTATGCCTTCGCCTGGTTGCCTTCGAGCTGGACGTAGCGAATTTCCCCCAGCGATTTGTAGAGTATGGTTTGTTTGGCGCGGGCAACAAGTGGAAGCGTCGCCATGACAGGAAGGCCATTGGAGCCAGGCCCACTGTCGGATTCGAGCTCGGCACCGAGATTGTCACGCACCGGGATGACGGTGTGGAAGACACGCCAGTTGCGGATTGTCCAGGGGGCGAGGATGGCGAGGAAGAGCAGTGCGGCGAGGGTCGCGTTTTTGAGGCCGGCCGAGAGCGCAGAAGCGATGGATTGCAGAGAGCGACGAGTCCCCAGAGGGCGGCGAAGAGGAGCCATTGGGCGGTGGTCTGATGGACTTCTTCCGGATTTGGTTTGCCGATGCCGGGGTCCCCGCGAACTGGTCCTGGTTCACGTTCGGGTTCGCGGGGCAGGATACCGCGCATTTTGAGGGCGAGCAAGAGGACGCCCGTGAAGAGGAAGGCGGTGAGCGCCATCTCCCAAACCCAATGGACGGCGTACTGCATGAAGGCTGGGTAGAGAGCCCAGAGCCATGCGGACCAGACGGCGACGCGGCGGTTGTAGCAGCGCGCGGCGATTTTGTAGATGAGTGGCGCGGTGGCGGCGGAGAAGACGCTGTTGATCGTGAGGATGATCCACGCGGATTTTGCGGTATAGACGCCGAAGAGCTTGAAGACGGCGGCGAGCAGCAATGGATAAACGGGTGGGACCCATGCGGTGGGACCGGTGTGTCCGACGAAGGGATCAGCATAGCCGTATCCGGTGGCGAGCGCGCGGGCCACACGACCCATCTCCCAGCCAAACTGGAAATGGTCCTGCAGAAGACGGATGCGGTAGGTGTGCGCGAAGGTGATATAGGCGACGCGGACGAGGAAGGCGGTCCAGAAGACAAACCAGAGATTGTGCGAAGCGAAGAATTTGCGGCGCTTGGCGGGTGCGTTCGCGGTACTCATGAAATCCACTTGAGGAGGCGGATGACGCCCATGGAGGCGGGTTTGGAGTGGGCGGAGACGTTGGTGCGGGCGTGGATTTCGTTGCGCTGCTCGGCATAGTAGGTATAGGCGCGAGTGAGCATGTCTTCGTTGGAGAGCGTGGGACGCCAGCCGAGAGTTTCGCGGATCCTGGTGGTGTCGAAGCAGAAATCCTCGGCGATCATTTGGTAGTGGTAGGGGCCGAGCGGAGAGATCTTGAGGTTGTGGGCGAGCCTCATGGCGGCGATGGCTGGGCCTTTGGGCAGTGAGACGACGCGCGAATGGCTGCCGGCGGCGTCGATGACGGCCTGGTAGACCTCGCGCAGAGAGCGGACGTTGTCTGAGCCTACGTGGAAGATTCCGGAGCCGGAGTATTGCATGGCGAGGATGCAGGCGGAGGCGAGGTCCTGCGCATAGACGAACTGGTAGCGGTTGCCGCCGTCGCCGACGACCCAGATTTTTTTCCCTTCCTGGATGAACTCGAAGAGGATGGCGAGGAGGCCGAGGCGTCCGCTGTCAATGATGGTGGGGCAGCGAAGGATGACGATCTGAAGATCGCTGTATTCGGCAAGCAGGTGCTCGGCGGCGAGCTTGGAGCGTCCGTAGGTTTCGATGGGGGCGGGCGGTTCGTCTTCGCGGATGGCGTGGCCGAGGTTCGAGGCCCAGAGACAGTTGGTGGAGGTGAAGACGAGCTTGCTGGTGCCAGAGGTCCGGCAGACGTCGGCGAGATTGCGGGTGCCGTCAACGTTGGAAGTCCAGAGGTCTTTTTCGTCGACGGAGCCGTGCGCGAGCATGGCGGCGCAGTGCATGACGGCGGAAATCTGGTGATCGCGGAAAAGGCGCGCGAGAAGGTCTTTGTCGCGCAGATCGCCCTGAATGCTGATGAGGTTCGGGTGCGTGTCTGTATCGGGGACGAGGTCGAGATTGATGCAGGAGCGGCCCTCGTCGAGGAGGCGCCGCTTGAGGATTCCGCCAAAGAAGCCGGAGCCGCCGGTGATGAGGATGGAGGACATGCGATTTACAGGGTAAATGAAATGGGAGGAAATTAGAGAGCGA
>Ga0335072_10012494_pt1 | contig 12120 bp, 10 predicted proteins | sample Lox_Sample_21_FD_206725 | JGI IMG/M metagenome (GOLD analysis project Ga0335072, IMG submission 206725) | Soil microbial communities from Loxahatchee National Wildlife Refuge, Florida, United States - Lox_Sample_2.1 | ecosystem: Environmental > Terrestrial > Soil > Wetlands | place: USA...
TGGGACGGCCTGTACCGCAAAGTAAATTCCCCGGCCTCCACAGCTGAATAAGCCGCCAACCGCCTGAGACTTATTGGTCTGAAAGCCGCGTTTTCGTGTCGACGGCCAGGTGAAAGGGCGGCGGCGAGCCGGGCGCGAGGAGCTGCTGAACATCGTTTACGAGCCACATGACCGTGTTCGAAAAAGCCTGGTCGCGGTGCTTTTTGAAGATCGCGCCGTTGATCTGCTCGACAAAGCCCCACAAAACAACGTGCGTTTTTGCGTCGCTGACGGTCAGGCGGATCTGCGGCCAGGCCAGACCGCCGCCCTCCACGAAGCGGACCGCAAAAATGAGATCGGCGTCTCCCGGGTCGAGGACGAGCTGGTAATGGCCCCACTGCTTCATGTCGGCGTAGAACTCGTTGTAAGCGCGCTCGGGTCCTCCACTGTAGACGGAGGGGAAGGCGAGCACATCGCCGAGATCAAACGAGACAAAGACCTTTTTGCCGCCGATGAGCGGAGTGGGGACGGGCGCGCTGGCCGTATTAATCCCTTTGGCGGCGGAGCTTAGCTGATTCGACCCGGCATAGGTAGCCGGCACGCACGTGAGAAGCACAAAGATGGGAATCAAGGGCAGGGTAGAGCGCAATGTAGTTGGAAACATAATCTCCTTTCCTGGACGGTTGGAAGAGCTTCCTGGACGACCGCAATTGTACTCGCTGCTTGCTCCCCTGCTCCCTTGCTCCTAGAATCGTGGAGTCCATCCATGGCCGCTTCGCTGCCTCTTTCTCCCGGCCTCTATCTTGTCGCCACGCCCATCGGCAACCTGGGCGACATCACGCTGCGCGCCCTCGAGGTGCTGCGCGGCGTGGACCGCATCGCCTGCGAAGACACGCGGCAAACCCAAAGGCTCCTGAATCATTTCCAAATCGAGAAAAAAACCGTCAGTTGCCACGAACACAACGAGCGCGAGCGCGCGCCGGAACTGATCGCAGCAATAAAGAGCGGAGGCGCGATCGCACTCGTCTCCGATGCGGGAACGCCCGCGGTGAGCGATCCCGGCGCGTGGCTGGTGCGCCAAGCCATCGCCGCCGGAGTTCCCGTCATCCCCATTCCCGGCGCCAATGCCGCCATCAGCGCGCTCGTCGCCTCCGGCCTGCCCACCAGCGAATTCCAATTTCTCGGCTTTTTGCCGGAGAAGGCCGGCGCGCGCCGGACATCCATCGAAAAACTGTCTGCCACCGCGCGCGAAAACGCGCAAACGCTCATTTTTTATGAAGCGCCGCATCGCATTCTTGAAACGCTTTCAGACATCGAGCAAATCTGGGGCGGGCTGCTCAACGCAGTTGTGGCGCGAGAGCTGACCAAGATGCACGAAGAGTTTGTGCGCGGCACTGTGGCCGAGGTCAGGCGCGAGCTTGCCGCGCGCGATCGCATGCGCGGTGAGATCACGCTTCTGATTGAAGCGCCGCCCGCTTCCGCAACTTCGAGGGGCGCTGCGCCGGCTCACGGCGCCGCCGAAAAGATCGCGGAACGCCTGGCGCGGATCCAGACTGAGAGCGGAGTGGATGAGAAGGAAGCTTTGAAGCGGCTGGCGCGCGAGTTGGGCCGCGCGAAAAGCGATCTCTATCGCGAGCTGCAGCGGGAGCGCGCGGCGAAACGCTAGCGACTCCCAATCAATCGGCAACCGCAAGCGGAACCGGCGCCCGGCGCCCTCAAGAGTCCTGGAGATTTTTGAGCGCTCTTCGCGGTTCTGCGTCTGTCCATCAGGAACGGCCCCGGGGACATTCAAAATCACAGCCTGGCGATGGTCGCCAAAATTCTTCTGGAGGACCCATGAACCTGAAGTGCGCCGCCACCCGGCGGTCAACCCTGATTTTTGCGAGCGCAACAATCGTTCTGGCATTCGCCGCCCTGTCGCGCTTAGCAGCCGCGCAGACCCCCGCTGCCGACGCCAAGCCTGCCGAGGGCCAAATCGACCAGCAGACTTATGAGACTTTCTATCTCACCTACGCAACCGACCGGGATTGCCTCAACGACATTCAAACTGCTTTACGCAACATGCTTCCGCGGGCCGCCATCTTTGGCGTTGAGACGCAAAATGCCATCATCGTGCGCGGCACACCGGCCGAAATCGCCATGGCCCGAAAGCTTACGGCCGATCTCGACCGCCCGCGCAAGGTTTACCGGCTCACCTACACCATCACCGATTTCGGCGGGAATCAACCAGGCAGCACCCGGCATTACACGCTGATCGTCGCGCCGGGCGACAGGACGGTCTTCAAACAGGGCGACCGCGTGCCCATTGTTGTCGGCAGCACCGCCCAAGATACCGGGCAAAGCACCAGCGTCCAGTACATGGATGTCGGGCTGAACATTGACGCGTTGTTGTCCACCAGCGCCGACGCGCTGACTCTCCACTCCAAGATCGAGCTCTCCAGCGTGGGCGCGCAAAGCTCCGGCGCCGGCACGCGCGATCCAGATGTGCGCCAGACAGTTCTTCAAGGGGCTTCGACGCTGGTTCCGGGTAAGCCTCTTGTCCTGGGATCGCTCGACACGCCGGGAACAACGCGGCATGAAGAGGTGGAAGTGATCGCGGAACTTGTCGGTTAACGCAGTTTGTGAGAGCGGGGACCGCGAATGATCCCCGGTTCCCCGCTCACTCGCTCCCTGCTTTTTCCACTTCTACGAGGACGGAGTAAAACGTCGCGCCGCGGCCAATATCCGTCAGCCGCTCGCTGGTGAGCGCGTTGATGTTGGCGCCATCGGGGTGCAGCTTGGCCCAGTCGAGGCGCGCGGCCACCACGCCCGCGGGAAGGCTCGGATTCATCATCGCCGTCAGCGTGACCGAGCCGCGATTGTTGAAGACCCGCACTCGATCGCCCTCAGCCACGCCGCGCGACGCCGCGTCGACTGGATGAATCTCAAGCCGCTGATTCGCGCGCGCCTCCATCTTCCGGTGGCCCGGCAGGTTCGCGAAAGTGGAGTTCATGTAGTTGTCGCTCTTGCGGCTCAACAGCTCGAGCGGAAAACTTTTCGCGGCTTCGCTCCAGCGCGATTCGGCGGGTGGAGCAAAAGCCGGCAGCGGATCGACACCCGATGCGGCCAGCGATTCCGAATAGAATTCGATTTTCCCCGAAGGCGTCGGCAACGCGCCCGCCGTGAAAGGTTGAAACGGTTCCTCTTCGGGATGGCGATGAAACGCCAGCGGAATGTGGCCCCGCTCTTCTAACTCTTCATACGAAATGTGCTCCATGTTCGCATTGGTCGAGCGGCCGTCCACGCCGATGGCCAGCGCCTGGCGAATCATCTCTTCCGGCGTGTCGCGGAAGCAGTCTTCAGTGAATCCCATGCGCTGCGCAAGCTGCCCGAATAACCACACATTCGATCGCGACTCGCCCAGCGGCTCGATGGCCTGCTTCGAAAGCTGCACGAAGTAGTGCCCGTACGCGCCTTGGATATCGGTGTGCTCAAGAAACGTGGTCGCCGGCAGAACAAAGTCGGCGTAATCGGTGGTGTCAGTGAAGAATTGATCGTGCACGACGGTGAAGAGATCGTCGCGCATGAGCCCGCGCCGCACTGCGTTGTGGTTCGGCGCCACTGCGCCGGGATTCGAGTTGTACACAAACAGCGCATGCACCGCCGGGCCATCCTGCTCCCTTGCTCCCTCGCTCCCCTGTTCCCGGCTCTCCCCGTCTCTGATCTCTGATCTCTGATCTCTTCCTAATTCCGTCAGCGCGTAGCCGAGTTCACACATGTTCACCACGCGCGCCAGACGGCCGATGGGCGAAGCCAGCGCGAGGTCTGGGCGTCGCAAGGCATTCTCATTCCACTTGAAGCCGCCCGACGTGGAAAGTTGCGCTCCGCCGCCGCGGCGTTTCCAGGCGCCGGTCAGCGCAGGCAGCATGGCGATGGCGCGCACCGCCGCTCCGCCATTTTCGCTCCGCTGCACGCCGTAATTGAGTCGCAGCGCCGCCGGCCGCGTGGTCGCGTATTCCCGCGCCAACCGCTCGATCTCTGCGGCCGTCATTCCGGTCCACGCCGCAACGCGCTCCGGCGTGTACTCCCGCACGCGTTCGGCCAGCTGCCCAAAGCCGTGCGTCATGGCGCCAATATAATCACGGTCTTCGAGGCGCTCATCGAGAATCACGCGCATCATGCCCAGCGCTAATGCCACGTCTGTCCCCGGCCGGATGGCGATGTGCCAGTCGGCCAGGGCCGCGGTCCGCGTGCGGTAGGGGTCGATCACAACCAGCCGCGCGCCGTTGCGCCGTGCCTCTTCGACCATGGGCCACAGATGAACATTGTTGCCGTGAATGTTGGCGCCCCAGGCGACGATCAACTTCGCCAGCCGGAAATCCTCGGTTGGCATGCCGACCTTCTTGCCGTACACCAGGCTCCACGCCTGCCCGCCCGCTTCAGAACAGATTGTCCGCTCGAGCTGGCTCGCGCCCAGCCGATGAAAAAAGCGGCGATCCATCGAGCCATAGCCGAGAACGCCAATGGTGCCGGCATAGCTGTAAGGAAGAATCGACTCCGGCCCGTAGCGTTCGCTGATCCGTTTGAGCCGTGTCGCGATCGCATCCAGCGCCTCGTCCCAGCTCACGCGCTCGAAGGCCTCGTGCTCGCGTCCGCGGGGCCGCGGGCCTTTTTGCGAATCCTGCTTTCGCTTCAGGGGAAAAAGAATGCGGTCAGGCGAGTACACCCGATCGAGATACTTCGCGACCTTGCCGCACAGGAATCCTCGTGTCACCGGCTGCGCAGCGTCGCCCTCGACCTTCACCGCGCGGCCCTCGGCATTCACCGTCACCAGCACGGCGCACGAGTCAGGGCAGTCATGCGAACAAACAGTATGAACGACCCGAAAGGATGACGAAGCCGCAGCCGGCATCATAATGCCATTGTAAGCCGGACCCAGATCGCCCGAGGGTGCGCCCAGCCGCGTCAGGAACCAGCACTTCTGTAACCTCAAAACACTCCGCGAAAGTGCGCATGGTCACAGTCGCTCCTGTATCCGCCCAGGACAATGGATACCTATCTTCGCGTGTACACTGGTCAGGCCATGAGTTGCACCTTTTGCAAGATCATTGAAAAGCAGATCCCCTCAACCCCTGTATTTCAGGATGAGCTTGGCTACGCCTTCGCCGACATCAATCCCAAGGCGCCGGTGCACATCCTCATTGTGCCGCGCGAGCATATTGGCTCGCTCAACGATGCCGGCAAAGACAAAAAGGCGTTGCTCGGTCATTTGCTGTGGGCCGCGGCAGAGATTGCGCGCGAGAAGAAACTCGCCAACGGCTATCGCATCGTGGTCAACACCGGCGAAGACGGTGGACAGACCGTCGATCATCTGCACCTGCATCTGCTCGGCGGCCGCCTGCTCACCTGGCCTCCGGGATAAATACAGAGCTCAGGTTTCAGGGGTCAGTGATCTGTCGGCGCCGGCGCGCATTTGCGATGGCGTGCAGTGGGATCGACCGGCGAAGCTCGCGATCGGGTGATTCAGTCGCATGAGAACACAAGATCGGGCGCAGCGATTGCGCTGCGCCCACAGTCTCAACTGATTCCTGACCACTGAAACCTGATCACTGTCTTTAGAACGCCGGTTGCCGCTCGAACTCTTCTTCCTCTTCCACGCCATAGCGGCGCAACAGAATCGGCAGGCTCTGCGAGAATGCCGAACGCGGCATCACCACGTCGCATCCCGCTTCAATCGCCTTCATCTTCAGGTCGCCCTGCAGATGATTCAGGAAGCCGATGATGGAAACGGCCTTCTTGAACCTGGCTTTGAATTTGGGGATCAGCACCATGGGCTTGGCGTTGAGGTTGTTCAGGTCGAAAACCAGCAGCGAAGGCCTCTCCTGTTCGGGCGCGTCGTAGATGCGCGCCACCTGATCCTTCTCGCCCTTCACAAACTCCACTTTCACGCCGAGCTTGCGAGCAGTCTCCTGAATCTTGGCCAGGAAGAATAGATCCTCGATAAAACAGTAGATGCGCGTGGGAGCATTTTCGCGAATGGGCGCCGGGGTCGCTGGACTATACACGTCGGGGTAGAAGTTGCCTGCGTGACCGTTGCTCGATGTCGGAATCGTCGACGGCGGGCCGTCCGCCACGTTGCCGTTCACGGCGCGATAGCTGTGGTCCATCGGACCGACAAAGGTGCGCGGGCCTTTCTGCCGGCCTTTGCGTCTGCCCTGTGGCTGACCAGAGACGCTGTTGCCCGGCGACGCCGGCGACGCCGAGTTTTTCTGGAAGAATTTCTTCTTCTTGCGGCCCTGATGGTGATGTTGGTGCTGCTGCCTGGGCGCCGCGGGCTGAGCGGGCGCGACCGCCGGCGTCTGGGCCAGACCCTGCCCTTGCGCCGGCTGAGCTTGCATGCCCGCCGGTTGGTTTGACTTGTTCTTGCGGCGACGGCGACGGCGCCGATGCCCACGCGACTGCGCCTGACCGTTGTCAGGTGCGGGCCCCTGTTCAGGCTGGGGCTGCGTCGTTTCAGTTGTCATGATGCGTGTACTTCCTGGTGCATTGCTCTTTGCTACGTTGAACTAGGCGTGCTGGTCCGGGTTACCCAATTCGCTTCACTTTCCAGACGCGTCGATCCGGTCAGCCAATCCGCACAGCAATTTCAGGAGAATCGTGCCGCCCTTGGTTTCGTTCGAGCGGGCGCATCCAGCTTCTACTAGAGACCGGCGACCCCATCCCCTGTCTTCGCGATTTCCACCCTGTTTCTCTCTGGGAAAATCCGATTGCCGCATCACGCGCGGGAGTCACTCTCAACTCCGCCCGCTCGCCGGTGTCCAATCGGCGCGGCCCCTGCTTTTCTCAGACGATGCCCTTTCTTTGTGAGCCTTCGTCGCGCGTCTCGGCTGAGCCGGAACTGGCAAACGAATTTGCTTGCTCCACGGCGAGCTTGCTCTCCCCTTGTCCCGGGTGGCCCGCGTCAGCCGCTTGATAGGCAAGTTCGATACTACAGCGAAGCTATTACCGTGGCAAGAGGGAGCTCAAGCCAGACACTCTTTTGTAAAGTGACCTTGGGAACGCCCCCAGGCCTTCCTTTAGGAGTTTTCGGCATCCAGGCAGCAAACGCCACTCAATGAGGAGCGGCGTTCCCGAACCCTTTGCTGGTCACTGGCCTCCCAGCATGTAAAGAGCGGTGGTTTCATCCACCGCTCTGTCTTTTCTCAGGCTTCCCGGCTGGCTTTTCCCATTTTGAGGGCCGCTCATTGGCGGTTGCTCTTGCCGGGTGCCTTTTGTGGGTCCGGCTCGCTCGCCTTGGCGAACTGCCGATACATCACTGGCACCATGGATAGTGCAACTGGCGGACCGTTTGACACACCATTTATTTTCAATGGCTTAGATAGGGAAAAAGCGGCAATTGTCTGCAATCTGGAAATAAGGATGGCATAAGGATTCTAAAATCCGTAACACCTGTGGAAAGCTGGCCCCTAATTATTTCTGGCAATTCGGGCAATAGTGGGTACCGCGGCCGGCAACCAGCACGCGCCGAATTGGGGTCTGGCAAACAAGGCAGGCCTCCCCCGTTCGCTGGTAGACACAGTGCTCCAGCTGGAAAAACCCGCGATCGCCATTCGCATCCACGTAATCTGAGACCGATGAGCCGCCCAGCCGGATCGCCTTTCGAAGCACATCGCGCAGCGCTGCGCGCAGCCGGTCATATTCTGCCCCCGTGATGCGGTCAGTGCGACGCCGCGGGCGAATTCCCGCCCGAAACAGGCTCTCATCGGCATAAATGTTGCCCACGCCCGCCAGCAGCGACTGATTCAGCAAAGCCGCCTTGATCGCCAGATGCCGGCCGCGAAACAGAGTCGCGAATTCACCCGCGCTGACGTCGAGCGGCTCCAAGCCCGGCGCCGCAAATGGCGCATCGGCGCGGATCCTCCTGAACTCCAGCCTTCCAAACCGCCGCGGATCGACAAAACGCAACTCACGTCCGCTCGCCAGGCTCAGCCGCGCATGGGTGTGCTTGACTACCGGGCTCTGCGCGGCCGTCACCAGCAGCCGCCCCGTCATGCCCAGGTGCACGATCCATTGCGCATCCGGGATTCCGTCCTGCGCACTGCCCGGCCTGGAATTCCCCTTCCCGCCGTTTGCCGCCGCGCTGGCTGAGACCAGCTCGAAGACAATGTGCTTTCCGGTGCGATGCACCGCCCCGATCCCACACCCTGCAAGGCCCTTTTCCTGCTGCGCCGGCGGCGTCTTGAACGGCTGCGGATACGAGCTGAACCACGCCTCGACGATGCGGTCGCCGCTCACCCGCTGGTGCACGCCGCGCGCGATGGTTTCTACCTCAGGCAGTTCAGGCACTGGATTATTGTAGAAGCCCGGCGGCGCAGCCTGAATCAGGATGGCGAGAGCTCTTCAAATCCTTCGTGGCTCGCTAACTTCGTACACCGCAAGATCGCGATCCCTGACGCCCAGGTGCGGCCACGACATGCGCCACTCCGCCAGGTGCGCGGATTGAAAGTGCCGATCGAGTGAGGCCTGATCCCTCCAGACCTCTTTCACATGGATAAGTCCGGGGTTGAGTACATCCTCGCCGTAGCTGTATTCCATGCAACCGTCCTCGGCAAGGCTGCTCTCGATCATCCGCTTCATCTTGGGAAGCGCCTCTTGAAGCTTCTCTGGTGGGAGCCGTATTGTTCCTGCGATCAGCAACATAGAATCAGTCTATATTCGTGATTGGAAGCCATCTTTTGCCTGATACCCAGCCAGCCGCCGACACCATCGCCGCCATCTCCACGCCGCCCGGCCGCGGCGGCATCGGCATCGTCCGCCTCAGCGGGCCGCTCGCTTTGTCGATCGCCTCGCAACTGGTTGCGCCGCGCCAACCGCTCGCGCACGCGCAAGCGCGCCTGGCAGACGTCGTCGACGCGGATGACCCTGAGGCCGCACGCATCGACGAGGCGGTGGTGACGTTTTTCGCGGCACCGAACTCCTACACTGCGGAAGATTTGGTGGAGATCGCCGCGCACGGCTCGCCCGTCGTGCTGGAGATCTTGCTGCGCCGCGCGCTCCAGCTCGGCGCCTGCCTGGCCGAACCCGGTGAGTTCACCCAGCGCGCCTTTCTCGCCGGCCGCATCGATCTCACGCAGGCCGAGGCTGTGCGTGATTTGATTGAGGCGCAAACGCTGACCCAGGCGCGTCAGGCCGCCAGCCAGATGGGCGGCGCGCTCAGCCGTCGCGTCGCTCCCGTAAAACAGGCCCTGATGGAATTGATCGCCCTCCTCGAAGCCGGCATCGATTTCGCCGAGGACGATGTCGATGTGACGCCGCAAAGTGAAATTGCCCGCCGCATCGATGCGCTCACTCCGCTGCTGGCTGCCCTTGAAGCCTCGTTTGCGCGCGGCCGCATCGTTCACGACGGCCTGTCGCTGGCGCTCGTCGGCCGGCCCAACGTGGGCAAGAGCTCGCTCTTCAATCGCCTCGTCGAGCGCGAGCGCGCCATCGTCACGGCATCCCCCGGCACCACGCGCGATCTGGTAACAGAACGCATTTCGCTTGGCGGAATTCCCATCGAGCTCGTCGATACCGCAGGCCTGCGCGACAGCTCGCGCCATACGTTGGACGAAGCCGAACAGATTGGCATGCTCCGCAGCCGCGAAGCCCTGGCCGACGCAGCGCTGGTCCTTGTTGTTCTCGATGCCACCCAGCCGGTAACCGGCGAAGAGCGCGACCTTTTTGCCGCGGTTGCGGGCAGGCCCGCCCTGGCTGTCCTCAACAAGTGCGATCTCGTGCCTGGCCGCCCGCCGGCCGGCGGTATCGACGGACTCCCCGCTCACGCCACCTCCGCTCTCACCGGCGAAGGCATCCCTGAGCTGCGTGATCGTATTCTCTCGCTCGCCACGGGCGGCGCAGAGCCCGAACCCGGCTTGTTGACCAATCTCCGCCAGCACCAGGCGGTGACGACTGCTCTCGGCGCGCTGAGCGACGCGGGCAAAGCCAACGCCGGCGCCATTCCCCACGAGATGATCCTGCTCGATCTTTATCGCGCCCTTTGGGCCCTCGATTCCCTCACCGGCCAAACCACGCCCGACGACATCCTGAACCTGATCTTCTCGACGTTCTGCATCGGAAAATAATTGCGTCTTCGCGGTTGTTCGGAGAATTCGGGCGTAGCATGTAAACATATATACTTAAATAGTTTATTGTACGACTCTGTCCGGAGAGCTTCGCAGACAGCCGGACATTTTGAGTCTCCAGCGAGTCTCCACGGGCGGGTGTATACTTGTTTTTCTACCTTGGAGACTCAAAATGAGTTTAACCGACAGAGGAATAAGTGGCTTAAAGCCATCGCTTAAGAGATACTCCAAGCGAGTAGAGCGGGGGTTATACATCGACATAACCCCTGCAGGTGCAATGAGTTGGATCTTTAAATACCGACTCAATGGCAGCCAAGATAAGCTCGTAATGGGGCGCTATCCAGATCTCACGCTGAAGAAGGCGCGTGAGATGCGCGACAAGCTCGCCGCGCAGGTGGCTGAAGGAAAATCGCCTGCGGAAGAGAAGCGCAAGCTTCGCCAACTGAGCGCCACGGATTCAGAGGTACTGACTGTCCGCAAGTTTGGCCAGCGTTATTTCGACGAGCAGGTCGCCAAGAATTGGAAGGATCCGAGCGGCGAGCTCCGTTACCTGGAGAAAGGTTTGTACCCCTCTTTGGGAGAACGTCCTCTGAAGGAAATCACCGCACTCGATATTCAATCGGTCGTATATCCAAAGCGGGACGGTGGCCATCCTTCGGCAGCAATTTGCTTGCGAAACACAATCAAACGCATGTACGACTACGCGGTAGAGCTACAACTTGTAACGATGAATCCTGCTGCGATGGTTGCCACGCGGTACATCGGCAAGGCGACGCGGCGCAGCCGGCATCTGACGCCCAAGGAAATACGAGAGTATCTTCAGGTGATCTACCGCAGCAATATCCGCCGGCAGTTCAAACTCGCACTGCATATTCTTTTTCTGACACTCGCCAGGAAGTCCATGATCCTTCTCGCGACTTGGGACGAAATAGATCATTCGACTGGCGAATGGGTCATTCCGAAGGAACACATGAAAGGAAAGAAGGGCGAGGAGCACGAGCACACGGTGTACATGTCAAGGCAGGTGGCCGCGATGTTCCGCGAGCTGAAGGCACTCGCCGGCGGTTCGCGGTTTGTACTGCCTGGACGCGGCAAGCAGAACCAGCCATTCGCAAAGAACGCGCTGAACAAGGCGCTCGAGGGCTTGACGTTTGATATGGAACCTTTCACCATCCACGATCAGCGAAGGACAGCGTCGACCCTGCTCAACGAGAATGGCTCGGAGAATGGTTGGTCCAGAGACGTGGTCGAGAAGGCTCTAAGCCATGAAAAGGGCGGAATCGAAGGCGTCTACAACCGCGCCGAGTATGCAAAACAGCGTAAAAAGATGCTTCAATGGTGGGCGGATTACGTGGATTCGATCGTTACCGAATCCAAGGTGATCGTCGGCAATTTCGATCGTCGATAGGAAAGGCGCGCATCTGCATGGTTCGGCGTCTTTCTTGCGCTGGGAAGGCATGCCTGGTGCCGAAGAGTAACCTCAGACAAAAAAAGTCGGTTACCCCTCTTAAGTTTTGCATTTGTAGACTTCCTTCTGAACCTCTCCCCACTGACAATACTGGTGATGCTAGACCTCTACAGTATGTCGGCGGACCCGAATCCCAAGACCATTCGACGGATCGAGGAAGTCTTGCGTCTTACGGGACTGAAGCGCACCATGCTCTATGACCTGATTGCGAAGGAGAAATTCCCCAGGCAAGTTTCACTCGGAGCGCGCGCCGTCGGATGGTACGAAGACGAGGTAGAGGACTGGATTCGAAACCGCCGCGCAGGGGTGCGGGAGTCCAATCAGGCTTGCCAAAACATCGCGGATAAGACGGTGGCGACGGCGGCGCACAAAACGCGAGCCGAAATGATCGCTGCAACGCCACTTCACGAAGATCGGCCGAAGCGTTCCGAGACACATGGTGCAACTTCGACAACGGTTCAGGCCTGCTCGACCAAGCGCGCGCCTGCGTTCAGCATTAAGTTTGAGGATCACGCAGGGGAACCAATGACCGAGGCGGAGGAACTTGGCCTCCTGCGCAAAGAGAACGCTCAA
>Ga0335072_10012495_pt1 | contig 12119 bp, 13 predicted proteins | sample Lox_Sample_21_FD_206725 | JGI IMG/M metagenome (GOLD analysis project Ga0335072, IMG submission 206725) | Soil microbial communities from Loxahatchee National Wildlife Refuge, Florida, United States - Lox_Sample_2.1 | ecosystem: Environmental > Terrestrial > Soil > Wetlands | place: USA...
TCGCCAGGCCCTTCAACCATACCGGTCCGGGGCAGCCGCCAGCTTTTGCGTGTTCGGAGTTTGCAAAAAGCATCGCGGCGGCTCATGTGATGAGCCAGCCGTCGATCCAATTGCAGACCGGAAACCTGAAACCGCGGCGAGATATCAGTGATGTCCGTGACGTGGTGCGCGCATATGCTCTGCTTGCCTCTGGGGGAGTGCCGGGCGAAGCTTATAACGTCTGTTCGGGCTCCATGGTAAGCATGGAACAGGTCATTGACGCTCTTGCAGAAATCGCTCAAATCAGGGTGACGGCGCAATTGGATCCACTCCGGGTCAGAGATCGTGAAATCCTGCGCTCGGGAGGCAACTGTTCCAGAATTCGCGAGGAACTGGGTTGGTCCCCGGAGATTCCACTGAAGGAAACGCTGCGCGATCTGCTGCGATATTGGGTCGATCAGTGTTCGAATCGCAGCCGGCGCGTGTGACGGCTGGACCGGTTGACACCCTCAAATGCCGAGCCAGGCTTCGTGGCTCACACGGCGAGCGGCCACGAGCACGTCTTCACAGGTAATGTCCCACATGCACGCACTTTCTTTTACTGAAGTGCACCTTTCAGGGATCTGTCTTATGTAGCTGACGTGCCCCCGAATTCTCATCCATTCATAACTGGAGATTCTCGGTTATTGACCCGCCCCGGAAAACTCGGCCGCAGGAGGTTAGAGATTTCGGTCTGCGTGGTTCGGTTAGTGCCCGTTTGGTGGGCACGATTGCGGTTAATGTAACTCATGTGATGGTCTCCAGCAACAGGCCTGAGACTGAGGCATTAATTCGGATCGTGTCAGCCGTCGCCGTGCGGTGGTAATGTGGGAAACGCGCAGCGGTTTCCAAGGCGGTTTTATCGCCGTCATTTCCACCGCTGCAGCTGGCTGCGAACTCTGCCGGAGTTCTGTCCGCCAGCGCTGAATGCGGACGCTGGTGGTTGTAGTCCGTGCGGAACTGATCCAGCTTCCTTCGCGCATCAGCCAGGCTGAAGAACACCTCGACGTTCAGGCACTCGTCGCGCAGCCTGCCGTTGAAGCTCTCGATATAGCCGTTCTCGACCGGACGCCCCGGCCGGATGAAGTCCAGGTGGACGCAGTTTTGATAAGCCCAGTGGTCCATGGCTTTGCTGGCGAACTCCGTGCCGTTATCGACGGTGATCGACTGTGGTGCGCCACGACCGGCAAGGACTGCATCGAGTGCCGTGGCCACCTTCTCGCCGCTGAGTGCCGTGTCAGCATAGAGCAGCAGGCACTCGCGGGTGAACTGATCAACTACCGTCAGCACACGGATCCAGCGACCGTCGGCCAGCCTCTGCGCCACGAAATCCATGCTCCACTTCTGGTTCGGACGCGAGGCTTGTCCTGATGGGATACGCTGCAGCTGGGCTCGCTCGCGACGCTTCTGCGTGCGCACGATCAGTCCCTCTTCGGTGTAGAGCCTATAGATCCGCTTCGCGTTCACCTGCCATCCTTCGCGCCTGAGCATCACGGTCAGACGCCGGTATCCGTAACGGACCCGACTGCCGGCCAGTTCTCGCAGCCGGATCCGCAGTTGCTCCTGCGGATCGCGGTGATGTTCATACCTCAACGTCGCCCGGTTCACGGGAATCAGCCCCGCAGCGCGCCGTTCGCTGAACTGGTGGACCTGCTGCACCCACTCGGCCAGCTCGCGACGGGCCCGAGGCCTCAGAGCTTTTTTGCGACGATCTCCTGCAGAACGTGGCGATCAAGCGAAAGATCGGCAACCAGCCGCTTCAGCTTCGCGTTCTCCTCACGCAGCTGCCGCAGTTCCCGTAACTCGCTCAGGCCGAACCCGGCATACTTCTTCTTCCACAGGTAAAACGTCTGCTGGCTGATCCCGTGCTTCCGACAGATCTCCACCACCGTCTCCCCCGACTCTGCCTCTCGCAGTACCCGCAGAATCGCCTCTTCGCTGTGTCCTCGCCTCGCCATTTTCCGGTTCCCCTCTCTCCTGAAGAGAACCACACGGATTGCGATGTCTCAACTTCCCAACGGCTTAGTTTTTTGGTTTTGGGTCACGGGGAGATCAGATGGACTACCACCAGAATGCCCCATTGACGATTCCCGGCCCCTCGGCGTTCGCGGCCGAAACTCAGACAATCGCCTGATCGCTGAAAGGCTGGGCTGGAAACCTTCGCAATCGCTGAGGTCAGGCCTCGAGAAAACCTATTGCTGGGTTGCAGAGCAGGTTGCAGCCGCTCGCTCGGAACTCGCGGCTGCGAAGTAGGCGTCGCCCGCTTTCTCACTGCCGAGCAATCGGCTCTGCCGCGTGCCGCGCGTCTGATACTGCCGGTGACAGGTCTGCTCCCGGGCTCCCGTTGCTTCTGATCTTCTTCAGGTCAAAGCTCTCCTCCAGCTTCGCGACGATTTCTTCGCCGATCTTCAGCGATGCCGTCGCCGCGGGGGAGGGCACATTGCAGACATGCAGGAATCGATCCTGATGAACAAAATAAAAGTCGTCCAGTAGTTTGCCGGATCGATCGAGAGCCTGCGCCCGGACGCCCGATCCTCCCGGTTGAAGATCCCCCTCGGTGATCTCCGGCAGGAGTTTTTGAAGCGCGCGCGTAAACGCCGCTTTGCTCCATGAGCGATACATCTCGCCCAGTCCGCTCTGCCAGTAGTTGGCCGCCATCTTCCAGAACCCGGGAAAGAGCGCCGTCGTGAGCGAGTCACGCAGGTCGAAAGAGGTTCGGCTGTAGCCCTCCCGTTTGAACGAAAAGACAGCGTTCGGACCTGCTTCGATTCCTCCGCTGACACGCCGGGTAAAATGCACTCCCAGGAAAGGAAAGCGTGGATCGGCAACCGGATACAGCAGCCCCCGGATGAGCGAATTTTTCGACGGCGCCAGGTCGTAGTATTCCCCCCGAAATGGCACAATCTGCAGGCCGAATCTCGCACCGGCCATGCGTGCAATCTTGTCCGAATGCAGTCCGGCGCAGTTGATCGCGAATCGCGCCTGTACGACCCCGCGCGGAGTCTCCAGGACAACCCCATCCGCAGGTCGAACGATACGCTGCACGCCGTGCTCCATCAGCACCTCTCCGCCGTTCTGCCGGATTAACTCCCCATACCTGGCGGCAACCGCTTTGAAATCCGTGATGCCGGTTGTCGGCACGTGAATCCCGCGAATGCCGGAGGCATGGGGCTCGATTTCACGAACCTCACCGGCACTCAGTTCGCGAAGACTGGCCACTCCATTCGCACGGCCGCGCCGGAGAAGCTCCTCGAGGCCGGGGATTTCGCTTTCATCGGTGGCGACGATGATCTTGCCGCAGATCTCGTGCGGGACTTCGTGCTCCGCGCAGAACTGCACCATCGCAGCGCGGCCCTCGACACAGAGGCGCGCCTTCAGCGAACCGGGCTTGTAGTAAAGACCCGAATGGATGACACCGCTGTTATGACCTGTCTGGTGGGCAGCGAGCTCTTTTTCTTTTTCGAGGACAACAATCCGAAGATCCGGATGCTTCCGTGTGAGCTGCAGTCCGACCGCAAGCCCAACAATTCCGGCTCCCACAATCGCGACGTCACAATACCGATCGGTACCGGTGATCAACAGGTCCTCCCTACGCCCTGGCCGCAGCTGCCCCCGCCTGCGCACGCGCGCGAAGATACTGCTCCAACCCCTCTCGCCAGTCGGTGAACTGGTTCAGGTTCGCCGCCTTCAGACCCCGATTCTCCAGAACGGAGTACTTTGGGCGCTGCACCTTCGCCGGAAACTCGCCCGGATCCGCCTTCTCCAGGCGCACATTCGTGCCTGTCGCCTGGAAAATCTCGCCGGCAAACTCGTACCAGGAGCAGCTTCCCTCGGTCGTGCCGTGATAGAGGCCATACGCGTCGCTCCGGCTCAACGCGACCAGCTGCTGCGCAATCTGCACCGTGGGCGTCGGTGAAACCATTTCGTCGTCCACTACGCGGAGTTTGTCCCGTTCCCGTGACAGTTTCAGCATCAGCTCGACGAAGTTCAGACCACCCTTTGCCCGGCATGGATGAAGCCCATAGATCGCCGAAACCCGAAGAATGAAATGCTTCGCGCAGATCGCTGCGGTATAGTTTTCGCCGGCCAGCTTCGTAATCCCGTACGCATTCAGCGGTGACGCAGGATCGTCCTCCACATAAGGAGCGCTTTTCTTTCCGTTGAAAACATAGTCGGTACTGACGTAGGCGACCGTTGCCCCGGCCTGTTGTCCCCAGTTTGCGACATTCTTCGCACCGATCGCGTTTGAAGCAAAGGCTGCCATTGGATCAGCTTCGCACTTCTCCACGTGATGCATCGCGGCAGTATTAACAATCAGTTCAGGATCGATCGAAGAGAGAGCCCCATTCACTGACTCTGCTGACGCCAGTTCAACATCCGTATGAGTCAGCGGCAGGACCTCATCGCCATTTGCTCTGAAGGCAGCGCAGACATCGTTTCCCAGTTGGCCATTCGAGCCAAGGACTGCAATCCTCATTTAGAGGCCCCTGCACCGGTAAGCTCTCCGACGGTCTGGTTCTTCTTCTCAAGCTCTTTGAAGACGCGAATATTGTAGTATTGCGGATTCTCCAGATCCCCGTATTTATCCATGTTCGCGAGCAAACTGCGCACGATCGATCGCACGCTCTGGTGTGGATGGAAACTCAGTATCGTATTCGCACGCTCGATCGACACTTTATAGTTCCTCATATCTTTAATGTGCTTGATATCCAGTGCGATCTTTCTGCCCAGTTCTTCCTCTAACGTCAGTTTTACGAGATCGGCAACTTCGCCCACCGTGTGATTGCCGGATGCGATGTTGAAGATCCCGCTGAGCGATTCGTTCGCTTCGACCGCTCGCGTGTACGCCATCGTGGCGTCCTCCATAGCGAGGAAAGGCCTCCAGATTGCGGGGTCGTTTACGCGAATCACGCCTTCCAGCACCGCGCACTTAAACATCGTGTTCACGAGCAGGTCGAAACGCATGCGTGGGCTGTCCCCTGATACGGTACCCTTGCGAAGCGCGATCACCGAAAACTCCGGCGTGACCATTTGCATGACCGCCTCTTCACCCTGAAGTTTGGAGATGCCGTAGGGATACGACGAGCTGACTGGACTGTCTTCGTCGAACAGCTGATTCTCGGTGTATCCGTACACCGAGCAGGAACTCGCATAGATGTAACGCTTTACTTTCGCTTTTTTCGCGATGTAAGCAAGGTACGCCGGTGCCGATGCGTTGAACACAAAGTTCTTCGCCGGCGAAAAATCCGCCATGGGATCGTTCGAAAGACCGGCCAAAAAAATGACCTGATCGTAGCCGGAAAGATCGGAAACCTGAAGGTCGAAAATATCCTTCTCGATCGTTCCTACGTCGTCTGGCAGATTGTTGCCGAACCAGAACAGGTCAACCACATCGATCTTGTAGCCCCGGTCCAGTAGCTTCGGAATTAAAGCCGAGCCGATATAGCCGGCGCCACCGGCGATGAGAATACGCATTACTTCGCCCCTTTCATGGAAGGCTGCCTTTCGGAATAGACAATGTTTTCGGAGAGGGGCGAGGCCAGCCACTGCCGAAGCGATTGCGCGTTGGCGTCTTTGCTCGACACCTGAACGTCAGTGAGTGGCCATTCGACCCCAATCTCAGGATCCTTGTAGAAAATGCCCGATTCGGCTCCGGAATTGTACAGGCCCGTGCACTTGTACTGGACCTCGCAGCCATCTGTGAGTGCGCAGAAGCCGCGGGCAAATCCCCAGGGCGCATAGACCTGCTTCTTGTTGTCCGCCGAGACTTCCAGCCCGAACCACTGGCTCAGCGTGGGTGACCCCTTGCGAATGTCCACGGCGACGAGGAACGCTGCCCCGCTGGTTACCCGCATGAGCTTGCTCATGGGAGGTTCCCATTGGAAATGAAGGCCCCGCAGAACCCCTTTCGCCGATCGAGAGTGATTGTCCTGAACCCACTCCGTGGGCAGTCCGAAATCGCGAAAATTGTCGCTGCGATACGTCTCCATGAAGAATCCGCGATCGTCGCCCAGCACTTTGGGCGCGAGGACCACAACATCCCCGCCGACGTATGAACCAAGCATTTCCAGGGGCACGCGACCGCCTCCTTAATCCTGACCAGATTTGGCTTTCACGGGCAATCAAAAGTATATTACGCGCAAGCCTGCGTTGTTCTGAATTCCCGAACCCGGGGTAGTGTCCGAATAACCAACGTTATATTGATGGATCCGCTTACGCGGGTGTACTTTGTGGAGAGTTCTGCCTCCGGCTTGCCGCCAGCTCTCTGGCGAAAGCATCCGCATTCGCTACCGTCGAATGAACCCGAGTCGGATCGTCCCCCGCCGCGAGTTGCAGAAAGAATTCCTCATACTGATCGACAATATGCTCCCAGGTAAAATCCGCGCGAATGCGATCCGGCGCGCGACAGCGGTACTCGGCGGCGACCTCCGGATTGTCGTTGATGTACTGCAGTTTCCCCTGGAGGTCTTCCACGGTGCGCTCAAACAGAATTCCGCTGCCGCGTACCGCTTCATAATTGAAGAGGGTATTCAGTGCCAGAATCATGTTTCCGTAACCGAGCGCCTTGACCAGGGCCGGATTGATCCCACCCAACATATGGCCGTGAATATAAGCGTAGCAGTTACAGTGCAGCTCCTTAACATGCTCCAGATCGGAGATGTGCCCCAGGAATTTGACTTTTGGGCCCGCCGATGCCCTAAGTTTGTCGAGATATGCGCTTCGGTAGTTGGCGTCACCGGCAATTGCTAACACCTTACGTGTATTGATACGGTTAAATGCCTCGACAATGAGATCTGGATTGTTTTCCGGAACCATGCGGCTGGCGATGAGGTAATACTCTCCGGCTGCGAGTCCGTAATGTTTCAGAACCTCAGGGCGTTGGCTGGTTTCGATATTGGCCCCGTACGTAATGCAGGCCGATGGCGTCTGAAATTCATCCATGTACACACGGTGCATTTCATAGGCGTCCGTGATAACGCCTCTTGGACAGATTCTCTTCGCGATCTTCGCGTTCCAGTAGAGGTACTTTTTGGCAAAGGATCCCCACTTGTCGCGCTCCCATTGGAGCCCGTCCATATTGACGCAAACATTCTTTCCCAACAGCCGCGGAATCAGCAGCTGGGGCAGCACACCGGAATTTACGCACAGAATCACATCGGCTTTGCGAAAAACTACATCGAGAATAGAGGTCATCGAGTGCGTGATGGAACCGAGGCTCTTTGATTCCAGGCTGCCCGTGTAAATTAGCCGTGCGCCTCTGTAGTGTGAAGGCTTCTCTTTATAAAGGCCACTGCGGTTATATACGATAACTTCATGACCGCGGCTCACCAGGCGAGGCGCCAGCTCGATATAGAAAGCTTCCGCGCCTCCGTAGGTGTGAGGCACACCCCGACTACCGAGGAGAGCGATGCGAAGTTTGCGATTGTATTTGTTGTTTTTCTTAAGCTCTTCAAGAGGAGAGTTCATGTCGCGGAAAACTGTTTCCCTGCCAAAATATCCGGAAAGCTCCAGAGGGCCCCTTCGCCGGTGCGCAATCCCCCTGGCAGCGCGGTAGGTGCGGGTTTCGTTACGCTTTCACCGGACGATTGATGGTATCGTAATCGAGGGCCGGAGCACTGTCCAGTGACAGCAATGCTTCTCGACGCAGAAGAGTCTTTCGTCGTAATCGTCTGCGTCGAGCCGAACCGGAGCGCGCCGGCATGGCGCTGCCCGCGCAGGAACTGACTGATTTGGACCTTTCCGTCGCAAGCATCACCACCTCGTTTAACTCTTCCCGCGTGCTTCCCCGCCACATCGATGCGCTGCTGCGACAATCACGGCAGATTCAGGAGATCGTGATTGTTGACAACGGCTCCACTGACGGCTCGCCCGCTATGCTGGCGGAGAAGTATCCTCAGGTCACCGTTCTCAAAATGCCCCGGAACCTTGGAGCAGCCGGAGCCTGGGCTGAGGGCCTGCGCTATGCGGCACTGGAAAAGAAACACGACTGGGTCTGGGCTTTCGACGATGACAGTGTGCCTGGAGGTAACGCGCTGGATGCTCTGCTCGGCGGCATCGCGCTGGTTCCAGCTGACCAGCCGCTGGGCATGGTGGTGCCCCTTCCCGTTAACCAGTCCACCGGAATTCCCTATCCTCCCCTTCTGTGGGATGAGGGATTCATCAAACCGCCCGGCGAACTGGTCCACAAGCCGCTTTGGTTCGCCGATCTCGCAATTACCTCCGGCTCGCTGACGCGCAGAGAAACCGTCGAAGGCATTGGACTGCCGCGCGCCGATTTCTTCATGGACTTCTTCGACTTCGAGTATTGCCTGCGCATGCGGGCTCGGGGCTTCAGAATCGCGGTGGTTACCAGCTGTCAGTTCGCTCACGAAATCGGCAACGCCCGCAACATTCGGCTCCCCGGCTTTAATCGGTTGTGGCCCGAATATGCTCCCTGGCGGGAGTACTACCTGAGCCGCAATATGACTTACGCGGGGTGGCAACTGTATCCGACCCCCCGGACGAAGAGATTTGTCAGAAACCATTTGTTGCGTCATGCCGCGGGTGTTCTTCTCTTCAGCAAACGCAGATTCAGGGCCCTGCTAAGAATGCTGCAGGGAGCTCATGACGGCAAACATGGCAGAATGGGCATCCGCTTTCTGCCCGAATCTTAAGGATAACTTCCTCTCTATTCTCGGCCTCCAGCCCTCCTGATGAGATCGGACTGCAACAGGTCAGGCGGCAATGATCTGATTGTCAAATATAAAACTCCGAATACGAACGCGTGCGCATAGAAACTTAAAGAGCTGTATGTGTCGACGAAAAACACCAGCAGGACAGATTGCAGTGACAAGGCAAACATGTACATGCCCAGCACGCTTCCGGTCCGGGCTTTTCGATAGAGCAGCGTGTGACCAAAACCCAGCATGCCGATCAACACCATCGAGGCGTAAGGTCCATAGTCCATGTACCATGATCTGTACAAAGTAAACGTATTGATTGGAAATGGGACAAACACATATGGCTCAAACTTAGGTGGAGGAGTGTATGAAATCAGACCGACGGCGTCCGCCAGGTGAAAAATAGGCTCGAGAGTTCCAGGCGCAGCCCCCGGTTTTGCATAATCGCCTGGGTGCCGGAGAACCAGATCAAGCGCGGCCGTAGAGCCACACAAGTATCCGACGAGGGAATCTTCCACATATTGTCCCGGGCTGATACTGAGTTTTGAAGTATCCTTGTTAGTGAACATCAGCAACACAAATAGCAACAGGAATGCCGTAATTGGCCACCGAGCTACCCGAAATGCCGGCCCTGCGCGTTCCCTGGCCGTCCTGATCAGGAATATGGCAGCGAGGCTGGAAAAGAGCAGCAGAAACTGACCCCTTCCCGTGCTGAACAGACAACTCAACAAGGCAAGCCCAAGCACGATCCGGGCAGCTCGGTCGCGACGTTCGAGCCAGAACAGTAATGAACAGAATACGGTCCATGATGTTACATATGTAAACCACCGTACTGTTGTGCCTGCTGTATTGGCATCTTCGATCATCGCTTCGCGGGCGGCGATCAATAATCCAAGACCTCCGCCGCCGACGCTGGCCGCCAGGCTGCGCAGATAACGGGCCTGCAGACAAACACCAATCAACAGCAGCACGATAAGCGCTGTTTTCAGCAGGCGTCCGCTGCCGCGAGGCTCCCCAGTGATCGCTACCCGCGTGCGGATGACTCGAGATGGAACGAAGAAAGCGCATGCTCCCCCTGCCGAGAACATGCTGGCTCCTACGGAAATGACGGTCAGGGTCGAGGTATGAAGTGGATCAACTTCGACAATGTTCAGGCTTAAGACGAGAATGTCCAGAAACCAGATGCAGCAGAAAATGAACGGCGGATACAATACCGACCGCCTGAACCAGTAGTTCGTACCGATCAATATGGCGAGTATGCACAATGTCGCGAGCATACCCATTCACCGCTTTACCGGTTCGCCTGATGATCCCGGGGCATGGATCATCTTGCATTCCATATCAGATCTGCGCGCCATTGCGGATAGCTCAACAGCAAACGGGCAACTCGGGCGATGCGATTCATGCCCTGGGTGATGCGGAACCACAGGGAGGCCATCAGCCGCGGAGAGCGGGCCACCGGGAATACGTAAAACCAGTATCTCCAGTTGCTCCCGAAGAGGGGAGCAAGAAGCTCGTGGAAGTTTTCCGTTTGCAGCGATCCGGCGGTCGAGTTGCGGATCTGCATAATCATCAGGGGGAACCAGATCCGGAGCGTATTGTTCAGCAACTGAGAGGCAATATCGTCTTTACCGCGGAGAGTCTCAGCGAGCACGTTTCTGAGATTGTAGGCGAAGACACTACAGATGCTCCAACCTCCGGTGTTTCCGTCACGCGCAGCCAGTACTTTATCCCAGACGATCAGGCTGACACCCCCGCTTCCCAGCAGCGGGAGCAGCCATCCCAGGTGCATCAGATTGCTGCCTACAAATCCGCTGAGCTCCGGGCAGTCAAGATTCCCGTAGGCGTCTTTGTTCGCGATCATTGAGCTCATGAAGGCAATCGATGTCCCAACCTTTCGGATGAAGGGCACGCCGTTCGGAATGCTCTGTGCAAACCGGCGGAATTTATCCTGCTGCTGCTCCGTCTCATAATTTTCACGGAATGAATAGGGACAGAGATAGATGAGCCGATAATCCTGGTTGCGGAGAAGGTAGAGGATTTTGTCGACGGCGCCGGGGAGCACGACGTCGTCGTCGCCAATGACCCAGACATATTTTCCCTGAGCCCTCCGGAAGCACTGCATAAAATTCGCATCTGAACCGACATTCACATCATTGCGCAGACAGGTTGCATTGAGATCGGGGGCCAGCAGCTTGTCAACCACAGCAGAAGTATCGTCGGTTGAACAATTATCGGAGATCAGAAGCTCCACATCGGATTTGCCCCGCAGCTGGGGAGTCAGGATGGAGAGTAGTTCGCGCAGATACCGCGACCGATTATAAGTTGGAATTGCGATGGTCAGAATCGGCTGATCAGGAGGCATGCCAAAGCCTCCGGTATTTGATGAAGGTATAAGTGCCGAGTGGGAGTCCGATGAGGAGACCGATAGCCAGATTTCCGCTGACCATACCCAGAGCGCCCCAGTGCTTTCCAAGGAAATAGGCCGAAAGTGCGGTCAGAAGAGCACCGAGCACGGAATTGAGGAGAAACTTCTCCTGTTTATGGGCGCGAAGGTAGAGAGCCTGGGCAAAGACCATGATATTGAGGATGATCACCAGCAACAGAAGACCGAGTGACAGAGGATCGAGAAGCCGATGCGCGAAGGCGATGTGAGCCCGATTCAGATAGAAGTCGGCCGCACAAATAACGATGGCGCCAAGCACGCAAACCGCGAGCGATTGCCGCACAGCACGAAAGAAAAGCCCGTCAAGCGCCGAATATTCCTTTCGTGCGATCATGCTGCCGAACGGCGCCGCTTTGGTATTAATCCAGGATACGGACACCGCCTGGAGTGCGTTGGCCAGGCTCAGGGACATCCCCATCTGACCGGCGGCTACCGCGCCCTTGAAGGCAAACAGTACTGGGTTGAAGAGCTGATAAATGAAATAGCCGCAGAGCCAGCTGATCGCTATCCGCCACTGGAACGGCCATACCTCACCCATCCAGTGGATGTGGTGGGCTCCGGCCGGATAGCGCAGAAGAGGCCACAGCAGACGCCGATGGCGCGATAGCCAGAGCGAGGCAACCGCCGCGTTTCCCGCAATGACCAGCGACGGCGCGAACAATCCATGATGGAGCAGCAGTGAAGTCCAGGCCAGCAGGCTACCCGTCGCCGCCTGGCAGAATCGTACTCGCGCGACATTCGCGACGAAACCGCATCCTTCCATGAACGAGAGAATGGGATCGACCTGGAACGTAATGGAGGCGGCGATGGCCGCGGCGATCCACGGCAAATGCCAGTGGACTGCAGTTCCAGCCTGCTGATGCGCAGTAAAGAAGCGATCCCCCGCAAGGAGAAGGAAAACTGCGAGCAGGACTGCAGCGGCAGAGTACCAGCGGACCGCTTTCTGCAGCACCGAGGCCAGCCTTGCGTGCGCCGCCTGATTGCCTTCAATCGCA
>Ga0335072_10012496_pt1 | contig 12119 bp, 9 predicted proteins | sample Lox_Sample_21_FD_206725 | JGI IMG/M metagenome (GOLD analysis project Ga0335072, IMG submission 206725) | Soil microbial communities from Loxahatchee National Wildlife Refuge, Florida, United States - Lox_Sample_2.1 | ecosystem: Environmental > Terrestrial > Soil > Wetlands | place: USA: Florida...
CAGCGCTCCAAGGCGTTGGACTGGCGCAACTGCCCGGTCCGCTTGTCAAAGCGCCGATATCCGAGGGCCGGCTGCGCGCAGTACTGGCGCGATTTGCCGTGACCACGCCGGGGCTCTTTCTGTACTATCCGGCGAAACGTCAGGTCCTGCCCAAGCTGCGCGCATTCATTGACCACGTGACGCGCCAAAACGGCGATATGCGGCGCAAGCGAGCGGCGACGCCAGGATTGGCCGGCGTCAATGGCGGGACCAGTGCCTGATCCGCAAGCGGTGCGGCGCGTCATGTTGATGCGCATCCCGCTCAACCGCGTGCCGCGACGGCAGCACGGCACGCCGGATTTTTCCGGGTTCGGGGTTGGTCAGCGGGCGGTGATTGCCTGGCCGCCGGGCAGCGCTTCGCCGACGCCGATCGCGGCCAGTGCCGTCGCCACGATGTCCTTCGCGGACAGCTTCGCCACCGCGAGTTGCTTCGCCTGGCTGTCGTGGTCGATGAACACGTCGGGCAGTATCATCGGCCGCAGCTTCAGGCCGCGATCGAGCAAGCCTTTCCATGCAAGATGCTGCATCACCTGTGAACTGAAGCCGCCGATCGAGCCTTCCTCGACCGTGATCAGCACCTCGTGGTGCCGGGCCAATTGCTCTACCAACGCAGTATCGATCGGTTTGGCGAACCGGGCGTCGGCCACGGTGGCGGGCAGGCCACGCGCCGCGAGTTCGTCGGCCGCCTTCAGCGCGTCGGCCAGACGCGGGCCCAGCGACAGGATGGCAATGTTGTTGCCTTCCCGCAGCATGCGCGCCTTGCCGACCGGCACTTCCTCGCCCCGGGGCGGCAGAACCACGCCCACACCCTCGCCGCGCGGATAGCGGAACCCGCATGGGCGGTCGTTGATTCCAGCCGCCGTGGCGACCGCGTGCATCAGTTCCGCCTCGTCGGATGGCGCCATCAGGACGAAGCCCGGCAGGCAGCCCAGGTAGGCGAGGTCGAAGCTGCCGGAATGCGTGGCGCCGTCCGCGCCGACAGGTCCGGCGCGATCCATGGCAAAACGCACCGGCAGTGACTGGATCGCCACGTCATGCACGACCTGATCGTAAGCGCGCTGCAAGAACGTGGAATAGATCGCGCAGAACGGCTTCATGCCCTCGGTCGCCAGCCCGGCCGCGAACGTGACCGCATGTTGCTCTGCGATGCCGACATCGAAACATCGGTCCGGAAAGCGCTTGCCGAACTTGTCGAGGCCGGTGCCGGACGGCATCGCGGCGGTGATCGCGACGATATTCGGATCTTGCTCCGCCTCCGCGATCAGCGCGCTGGCGAACACATTGGTGTAGCTGGGCGGGCCCGGCGGCGCCTTGGCTTGCTCACCGGTGATGACGTTGAACTTGGAAACGCTGTGCAGCTTGTCAGCCGACGCCTCGGCCTTGGCGTAGCCTTTGCCCTTCTGGGTGATGACATGCACCAGGATCGGGCCCGCCTCGTCGGCCTCGCGAACATTGCGCAGCACCGGCAGCAGGTGGTCCAGATTGTGCCCGTCGATCGGGCCGACGTAATAGAAGCCAAGCTCCTCGAACAACGTGCCGCCGGTCAGCATGCCGCGCGCGTACTCTTCGGCGCGGCCGAGCGTCCGTTCGATGCCACGCGGGAAGCGCTTGGCCATCTTCGCGCCCAGCTCACGCAGCGAAAGGAAACTGCGCGACGACATCAGCCGCGACAGATAGGCCGACATCGCCCCCACCGGCGGGGCAATCGACATATCGTTGTCGTTCAGGATGACCACCAGCCGCGAATGCAGGGCGCCGGCATTGTTCATGGCCTCGTACGCCATGCCGGCGCTCATCGCGCCGTCGCCGATGACGGCGATGACCTGGCGGTCGTCCTTCTCGCCACGAGCGGTCTTCAGGTCGCGTGCCACCGCCATGCCAAGGCCGGCGGAGATCGACGTGGAGGAATGCGCTGCCCCGAACGGGTCGTATTCGCTCTCCGAGCGGCGCGTGAAACCGGACAGCCCGCCACCCTGGCGCAGCGTGCGAATGCGTTCGCGCCGGCCGGTGAGAATCTTGTGGGGGTATGCCTGGTGGCCGACGTCCCAGATCAAACGGTCGGATGGGGTGTCGAACACTGCATGGATTGCCACGGTCAGCTCGATTACGCCGAGTGACGCCCCAAGGTGGCCGCCGGTGACCGAGACAGCGTCGATCGTCTCGGCCCGCAGTTCATCGGCAAGCTGGCGCAATTGATCCGGGGAAAAATTGCGCAGGTCCACCGGATGGCGGACGCGGTCGAGCAAGGGTGTGTTCACCGGGCTCATGGCGTGTCTCTCTCTCCCGTCAGCTTCGCCGGTTCACGGCGAAGGCAGCCAGTTCCCGCAGCAACTCGGCGCGAGGGCCGAAGCTGTCGAGATGGGCCGCCGCCTGTTGCGCCAGCATCACGGCATGGGCCCGGGCGCGCTCCGGCCCGAGTACTGCCACCATGGTCGCCTTGCCGGCAGCGGCATCCTTGCCGGTGGCCTTGCCGGTTTCCTCCGGGGTGCCCTCGGCGTCGAGCAAATCGTCCGCGATCTGGTATGCCGCTCCCAGGTCGCGGCCGTAGGCGGCGAGCAAGTGCCGCAGCGGCGGCGGCGCGCGTCCAAGTATGGCGCCCGCCTCAGTGCTGAACTGGATCAGCCGGCCGGTCTTCAGCGCCTGCAGCCGGGTGATAGCCGGGCCTTCGAGCGTCTGTCCCTCGGCGAGCATGTCGATCATCTGGCCGCCGCACATGCCGCGCGCTCCGGCGGCGCTGCCCAGCGCCAGGGCCAGTTCGCAGCGCGCCTGCGGGTCCGAATGGGTGTCCGGCTCGGCCAGCACCTCGAAGGCGCGGGTCTGCAGGGCGTCGCCGACGAGGATGGCCGTCGCTTCATCATAGGCTTTATGTGTGGTCGGTTTTCCCCTGCGCAAATCGTCATTGTCCATCGCCGGCAGGTCGTCATGGACCAGGGAATAGGCGTGCACCATCTCCACCGCGGCGGCGACGCGGGCGGCGCAGGTCTCCGAAACCGCGAACAAGGCGGCGGTCTGCATCACCAGGAAGGCACGAAGGCGCTTGCCGCCGTTGAACGTCGCATAGCGCATGGCGTCGAGAAGCCGGGCCTCGGCGCCATCGGGCTGCGGCAGCAGGGTGTCGAGCGCCGTGTCGACGATACGCGCCACGCGCGCCACCGCCTCTGGCAGGGTCTCGCCCACCGCCCTCAATCCGCTTCCGTCCGATGCCACGTCAGCCCCTGATGATGCCCGAATCGCGCCGCTTAACCGGAGGATCATATTATGCCCCGGTGGCGCGCCCAGAATGACAGTCCGGTCGGCCTGCCGCCTGCTGTTGCCCGATTGCCACAGCCAACGGGGCCCGACGATGTGTCAGAGGTGCTTAGCGCATGCAACATGCCCCGGCTATGCCCATACAGATGCGAGCCCCCTGGCCGGCGCGCGGGCACCGGGCCACGTTGTCGCGCCGGGGTCGGCATGTCATATCCGACCGCGGAGGTCGGTCATACGGCTTGCGGGAGAACGAATGGCATGATTCGGGTTGTCCTGGCGCAGCCGCGCGGCTTCTGCGCCGGCGTTGAGCGCGCGATCGAAATCGTGGAGCGGGCGCTGAAGAAGTACGGCCCGCCGATCTACGTTCGTCACGAAATTGTGCACAACCGCCACGTGGTGGAGGACCTGCGGACCCGTGGCGCGGTTTTCGTGGACGAGCTGGATGAGGTGCCGCCTGGCGCGCGCACCATCTTCTCTGCCCACGGGGTGGCGAAGCGGATCGAGGAGTGGGCGGCCGAGCGCGACCTGCCGGTGATCGATGCGACCTGCCCGCTGGTGGCGAAGGTGCATAACGAGGGGCGGCGCTACGCCTCGCAGGGGCGGGAGATCGTGCTGGTGGGCCATGCCGGCCACCCTGAGGTGGAAGGAACCATCGGCCAGATGCCGGCGAAGGTGCACCTGGTGCAGACAGTCGACGACGTGGCCCGGCTGGAGGCCGCCGACCCGGAGAAGCTGGCCTACATCACCCAGACCACGCTTTCGGTGGACGACACCCGCCACATCATCGCGGCGCTGAAAGACCGCTTCCCCACCATTGTCGGGCCGGACGTACGCGATATTTGTTATGCTACGCAGAACCGCCAGCAGGCGGTCCGGGAACTGGCCCAGGCGGTGGACGTGATCCTGGTGGTGGGGTCGCGGAACTCCTCCAATTCCAACCGGCTGCGCGAGATCGGCCAGGAGTTGGGCAAGCCCGCCTATCTGGTGGACGACGCGGATGCGTTGGAGGCGGCCTGGTTTCAGGGCGTCGGGTCCGTCGGGCTGACCGCCGGCGCGTCGGCGCCGGAGACGCTGGTGCAGGGCGTGATCGCCGGATTGCGCCGGTTCGGCGAGATCGAGGTCTCCACGCTGAGTGGCGTGGAGGAGAATGTGCGCTTCCGTTTCCCGGCCGAACTGGCCGACGCCTGAGGAGTTTCCCCCGTATGGCCGTGCCGTTGAACCAGGCGATCCGCGTCGGCGCCTATGTCCTGAAGCAGCACCTGATCGGGCGCAAGCGCTATCCGCTGGTGCTGATGCTGGAACCGTTGTTCCGCTGCAACCTGGCCTGCGCCGGGTGTGGCAAGATCGACTATCCGGCGGAGATTCTCAATCAGCGCCTTTCGGTCGCCGAATGCATGGAGGCGGTCGACGAATGCGGCGCTCCGGTGGTCGTGGTGGCGGGGGGCGAGCCGCTGCTCCACCGCGAGATAGAGCAAATCGTGGAGGGCGCGATCGCGCGGAAGAAGTTCGTCATCGTCTGCACCAACGCGCTGCTGCTGGAAAAGAAGATGCACCTGTTCAAGCCGAGCAAGTGGTTTTCATGGTCGGTGCATTTGGACGGCGCGCGCGACGAGCATGACATCTCGGTGTGCCAGACCGGGGTGTATGATCGTGCGGTGGCGGCGATCGCCGAGGCGAAGCGCCGCGGCTTCCGCACCATCATCAACGCGACATTGTTCAATACCGCCGAGCCGGCGAAGGTCGCATCGTTCTTTGATGACGTGATGGCGATGGGGGTGGACGGGATATCGGTTTCGCCTGGCTATGCCTATGAACGCGCGCCGGACCAGCAGCACTTCCTGAACCGGACGAAGACCAAGGAGTTGTTTCGTGGGATTTTCGCGCGGCAAGGCAAGGGCACCTGGAAGCGGAAGTGGGCGTTCAACCAATCCTCCATGTTCCTCGACTTCCTGGCGGGCAACCAGACGTTCCACTGCACGCCCTGGGGCAATCCCACGCGCACCTATTTCGGCTGGCAACGCCCCTGCTATTTGCTCGGCGAAGGCTATGCCAAGACATTCCGGGAATTGATGGACACCACCGATTGGGATCGTTACGGGACAGGTAATTACGAGAAATGCGCCGACTGCATGGTGCATTCGGGCTATGAGGCCACAGCGGTGACTGAGACGATGCGCCGCCCCTGGCGCGCCGCGGCGCAGGTGATGCGTGGCATCCGCACCGAGGGGGCGATGGCTCCGGAGATATCGTTGGAGAAGCAGCGTCCGGCTGAGTACGTGTTCAGCCGGCACGTGGAGCAAGCGCTGACCAGAATCCGGGCGCGGAAGCCGGAGGCTGAGGAGACGGTAGCGGACGCGGCGGATTAGCCTCCGGGCACCGATCGCGCGGGGCGTGGCTGTGAAGCTGCCGGCTTTCGCATGTCAGCCGGGGAATGGGTTGATGTTCGCGCCGCCAGCGCCGAGCGGACGCCGCGATGAGCGGCTATGCCTCGCCGGCAATCGCCTCGATCTCGGCGTCCGCGAGTCCCGCTTCCCGCAACACCTCCCGCGTATGCTCGCCCAGCCGCGGCCATAGCCGCCGCACCGCGGGGGGGCTCGCCGAGAAGGTCGGCGCGATGGCCGGCAGCATCACCGGCCCCTCTGTCGGATGCTGTGCCGGCTGGAAGAAGCCGGTTTCGCGCAGGTAATCGTCGGAAAAAAGCTCGCCGAGGGTTGCGGCGTTACCGCAGGGAATGTCGGCTTCGGAGAGGATAGCCAGCCACTCCGCGGTTGAACGGGTGCGTAGCCCTTCGGTCAGCACACCGAGCACTGCGTCGATGTGCGCCGCGCGCGCCGCCATGGTGGTGAAGCGCGGGTCTTCGATCAGTTCCGGGCGTCCGAGTGCGGTCAGCAGCCGCGCATATTGCGCATCGCTTGAAGCGATCACGCTGATGAACCCGTCCTTGGTGGCATAGGGGCGCCGATGCGGCGTCAGCATGCGCGGGTAGCCGAGGCCACGTTCCGGTTCCGCCAGTGTGGCCCAGTACAAATGCTCCACCAGCAAGAAGCCGAGCGTGGTCTCGAGCATCGGCACGTGGAGCTGTTGGCCCTGGCCGGTACGCTCGCGATGAAACAGGGCCATGCCGATCATCGAGCCGAGCATGTGTCCGGTCAATTTATCTACCAGGACGGTGGGGGCGTAGCGTGGCGCGCCGTCGGGCCCGGCGTTCAAGGAGGCCAGGCCGCTCATGCCCTGGATCAGGTCGTCGAATGCGGGAGCCTCGGCGCGCGTGCTGCCGGGGCGAAAGCCGGAGGCGCTGGCGTAGACCAGCCGGGTGTTGCGCGCCGCGAGCGAGGCGTAATCCAAACCCAACCGCTTGGCCGCGCCGGCGCGCATGTTGTGCACGAATACGTCGGCGGTATCGATCAGCCGCAGCAGCGCGGCCTTTGCCGGCGGCTGCTTCAGGTCCAGCACGATGCTGCGTTTGTTGCGATTCAAATTGGCGAAGTAGCTGCCCATGCCAGACGTGCGCGACGGTCCGATCCAGCGCGTGTCGTCGCCGCGCGGGCTCTCCACCTTGATAACGTCCGCGCCAAGGTCGCCCAGCATCTGCGTGGCATAGGGGCCGAGCACGACGCTGGTGACGTCGATCACGCGGATGCCGGCGAGCGGTCCGGTTGCTGGCGATGGCTCTGCGGACATGCGTTCCCCTCTGGCTTGTGACGACGCGCCCGCCGTGTTGTGGGGTCAGGTTGCGGGAGGGATCAAGGCCTTCGGCGGGCAGTGCGCAGGGACGGCAAGCGACGCCCGGCGTGACGCGCTGGGGGCGATGTCCTGCGTGGCATGCTGCGCGCGAGCGACGGCGTGGTCTCGCAGCGGATGTCGCGCTGCCGCAAAACCGGAAACGTCGGATGGCGATCTTGCAAAGTGGTGGGGTGCACAGGCTCGGTCGCGCCATTCTGTCGCGTTGGCAGGCGCGTGACGGCATGTGCGGGGCAGAATAATGGCAACAGCCCGTCACGGCAGACGCAGGAACTTCGCAATCGGCGACCCGCGCCGCAACAGGGCCTGCAATTCCGGATCCTTGTCGCTGTCCTCGGCGGTCAATACATCCATCGGCGTGAAGAGTTCATGGCCATGCGGCAACTGGTGCCGAGCGAAGCCGTCGTAGTGCTTCTGCTTGAGACCATAGAGCACAATGTGGTTGCGCACCGGGAACGCGACCGGCAGGGTCGGGAGGCGCGACAGTACGCCGATCGCCTGCCAACGCGGGGTGGGGTCGCCTTCCATCGCCGGCGCCAGCAACCAGGGCACGGGACAAACGGCGAGCAAAGAATGCGTGCTCGGAGCGAAGCGGGAGCGCTTGTCGAGCAGGTTCTGCAACGTGCCGCAGGCTTCGATCGCGAAGATGTCCACGAATGGTTCGGCAATCGTACCGCCGAAATTGAGCCAGAGTCCGTCAGGCAGGGTGCGCAGGCGCGTCGTTCCGGGCAGCTTCAAGAACGGGTAGCAGCAATCGGGATCATCGCCGGGGCGCCCACGCAGCCAGACATGTCGTCCGCGTCTCGGCATGCGCAGTCCTGGAGGTCGCTGCGGCCATTGCTTCAGGCGTAACTTGACCAACAAATCGAGGGACGGCGACTCGGGCATACGCATCTCCAGGTAGATTATTATATATGTAACACAACTATGAGTTGCATAAATTATCAATGCGTCCACACTTCCTGCAAGGCGGTAGCGCGCCAGCAGAATAAAAATTTGAACGTTGGGTACTGATGCAACGTCGAGCGCGTTATTCGCTCGTTATTCGCCCCGACGCCTGAAAACAGATCCTGTCACGGCGCTCCGAATTGGACGAATCGTTCTTCGGAGAAATTCGAGTCTTCTGAATCCGTTGCAGGTTTTTCCTCAATTATTTTATCAACAGGCTGTTGATAACAACGATTCTCAATCCAGAGCTCCCCTGCATTTCACGCATTGAAACGCAATTTGCCGCCGGTTCCGTGCCGGCGCTGGCGGCTTTTTTAGCGCTGCCGGGCAGGCCCGGAGGACCGTCCGAGCGCGGTCTGGCGCCGCCAAGGCCGCGCGCCCTGCTGCCATGACCTTAGCGCTCCGCCACGCGCGCCGGTCCACCGGGGAGCGGCTTGCCGGCGCCACCCGGGGCGCCGACCCGGATCGGGCCAACGGCCCCCCGGTCGCAGAAACAACCGGTGGTGAGCGATTGGAGATGTGCCGTGCGCGCACCCGGCTGGAGACGGAGGCCCCAGCCTTCCAGCCACGGCCGAAACGGTCAGGCGCGCTGGCTGACCGGCACGTAATCCCGCTGCGGTGCGCCGGTGTAGACCTGGCGCGGGCGGCCGATGCGCTGGCCCGGATCTTCCATCATTTCCTGCCACTGGCTCACCCAGCCCACGGTGCGCGACACCGCGAACAACGCGGTGAACATGCTGGTCGGGAAGCCCATCGCCTTCAGAATGATGCCCGAATAAAAATCCACGTTCGGGTAAAGCTTGCGGTCGATGAAATACTTGTCGTTCAGCGCGATCTTCTCCAGCTCCATCGCCAGGTCGAGCAATGGGTCGCCCTTGATGCCGAGTTCCTCCAGCACGTCATGGCAGGCCTTCTGGATGATGCGGGCGCGTGGATCGTAGTTTTTGTAAACGCGGTGGCCGAAACCCCACAGCATCTCGTGGTTGTTGCGATCCTTCACGTCTTCCAGAAACTGCGGGATATTCTTGACGTTGCCGATATGCGTCAGCATTTTCAGCACCGCCTCGTTGGCGCCGCCGTGCGCGGGACCCCAAAGACTGGCGATGCCGGCCGCGATACAGGCGAACGGGTTCGCCCCTGTCGACCCGGCCAGCCTCACCGTGCTGGTGGATGCATTTTGCTCATGATCCGCGTGCAGGATCATGATCAGGTCCATTGCCCGCGCCAGCACCGGATTGACCTTGTATTCCTCCGCCGGCACGGCGTGGAACATGTGCAGGAAGTTCTCGGCGTAGCCCAGGTCGTTGCGTGGATAGATGAACGGCTGGCCGATCGCGTATTTGAAAGCCCAGGCGGCGATTGTCGGGACCTTGGCGATCAGCCGGAACGCGCTGATCCGGCGGCTTTCCGGATCGTGGATATCCAGGCTGTCATGATAGAATGCCGACAGCGCGCCGACCACGCCGCACATCACCGCCATCGGATGCGCATCGCGGCGGAAACCATTATAGAAAGTGCGCAATTGCTCATGCAGCATGGTGTGCCGCATCACGCCAAGCTCGAATTCCTTAAGCTGTGCCTCGCTCGGCAGTTCGCCGGCAAGCAGCAGGTAGGCGACTTCCAGGAACGTCGACTTCTCCGCCAATTGTTCGATGGGATAGCCGCGATAGAGCAATACGCCGACGTCACCATCAATATAGGTGATTCTGCTGTCGCAGGAGGCGGTGACCCCATAGCCCGGATCGTAGGTGAAGACACCCAGCTCGTTGTACATTTTTCGGATGTCGAACACGTCGGGGCCGATGGTGCCGCCGATCAGCGGCAGGGTCGCCGAGCGATTGGTGCCGCTCAGCGTGACGGTGACGGAGCCTTTGATGTTGGCGCTCATGCGCGTGTCCCTATGGTGAACCGCCCCCGGCGGCAGGCTGAACCTGACGGCAAAATTATGGCGGCGGGCGCCCGGACGCAACCTTCGCGGTCGCAGCAAAAACTCGTGGTTGGGAATGCGGAAGGGCGGGTCACTCCGAAGGCTGCGGGGCGATGACAAGCGTCAGGCTGGCGACGGCGCCGTCCCGCAACACGCGAACCTCAATCGCGCTGCCGACGCGGTCGGGGCCGACAACCGCGCGCAGGCCCTGCTGGCCGCTGAGGCTCCTGCCGTCGATTGCCAGCACCACGTCGCCCAGCCGCAGGCCCGCTTGCTCCGCCGGTCCGCCCGACGTGACGCCGACCACCATCCGGCCCGAGGACTGGCCGGCAACGATGCGGAGCGTCCCTGGCACCATGATCGGCTGCAGCGCCACGCCAAGCCAGCCACGCCGTGCGTGGGGTTGCTGCTGTTGCAGGGGCAGCGCTTTCACGCTGACAAGCGGATCGAGGAACTTGGCAATGGTCGAATATGGAATAACCATCGCCTCGCCTTGCGGGCCGGCGGTTGCCATGCCGAGCAAGCCGCCGCGCGCGTCCAGCACCGGCCCTCCTTCCGCCACGGAATGGCTGGCGAGATCGAGGATGATGGCGTCACCCAGGGAGCCGCTGCCGTTGGTGCCGCCGTGGGCGATGCGATGGATCGCGGCCAGCCGGACGGTCGGTTCGCCGTCCGCCGCGGCACCGACCGCAAGCACGAGGCTGCCCACCACGGGGTCGGCCGCGGCGCGGATGGTTGTCGCGGCGGCAGGAGTTTCCAGATTGAGGCACACCAGGTTGGTGGCCGAGTCACGCCGCGCGGCGCGGGCCGGCAGCAACGTCCCACCGGAGAAGCCCAGCGAGTAACTGTCCTGAGCGGGCAACGCCTGGTCCGCGGTCACCACCATGTCGGCGCGCCAGACGATGCCGGACAGCACGCGGTTGGCGCCGATGCGGATTGCCGTGACCAGCGGCGCAGCCGCCGCGACATGGGCAGCCACGGCATCCGAAAGCTGCATCAGGGGCTGCGTGACGGGAATGTTCATCGGATCAAGCCACTTGTGGCATGAACGGACGCCTTTGTGAACCGAATGTTGCGGCAATATAGACTGCACGCAATGTTTGCCATGCGTCGGTTCCGCGCAGGCAAGGTTGCCGGTGCACGCGGTGCGTGGCACGGTCCCGGCCCCACTGATGGATGCGCCCCGTGACATTGATCCTGGCCAGCCGGCCAAACGTCTATTCGTCCAGCCCGCTCGACCGCATCGCGACGCGGCGCGAGGATTCCGCCTGGATTGAGCAACAGCTTGCGCACCCGGATACATTGTTCGTTCCGGTATGGCGCAACCGCAATCTTGTGCGTGGAGTTGGCGAAGCCGCGCCGGAGGCGGTGTTCATCACCGGGGAAGCTGCCGCAGCCCTGCGCATGCAAGGCGGACCGTGGGCGTTCCTGGGCATGCAAGGCGAGCAAGCCGTGTTCGCGGTCGATGTCAGTACGGCCGACGATCCGTTGCCGTTGTTGCCGCAGGCTGCGGGCACGTTCGTCGATCTGCGGTCTGTCGGTTGGGGCGTGCCAAATCCCGAGGCCGCGGTGCTGGCGCATGCGCGTGGGCTGATGCACTGGCGGGCGCGGCATCGCTTCTGCGGCGTATGCGGCGGCGTGTGCGACGCGCGCACCGCCGGGCACATGATGGTTTGCACCGCGTGCGAGGCGCAGCATTTTCCGCGCACCGATCCGGCGGTGATCATGCTGGTGACGCGCGGCGACCGCGCCTTGCTCGGCCATTCGCAACGCTTTCCGCGTTCCAACATGTATTCGACGCTTGCCGGCTTCGTGGAGCCGGGCGAATCGCTCGAGGAGGCGGTGCGGCGCGAAGTGTTCGAGGAAGCGGGCATCCGCGTCGGGGCCGTGCACTACCATTCCAGTCAGCCTTGGCCGTTTCCCGGCAACATCATGCTGGGTTTTTATGGCGAGGGCCTGACCGAGGAGATCACCATCGATCCAGAAGAGATGCTGGATGTGCGATGGTTCTCGCGTGATGAGATCCGCGATCCTGCCGCGCATGATTTCGCCTTGCCGCGGATGGACAGCATCGCCCGCCGGCTGATCGAGGACTGGATGGCCACGGCATGAGGCGTTCCAGCGTTTGGTTTTTGCTTGCGTTGGCGGCGCCGATGGCAGGATGCAGCTCGTGGTTCGGACCAACCGGGGACGGCGTGGAAGCCCAGTGCCGCCG
>Ga0335072_10012497_pt1 | contig 12119 bp, 14 predicted proteins | sample Lox_Sample_21_FD_206725 | JGI IMG/M metagenome (GOLD analysis project Ga0335072, IMG submission 206725) | Soil microbial communities from Loxahatchee National Wildlife Refuge, Florida, United States - Lox_Sample_2.1 | ecosystem: Environmental > Terrestrial > Soil > Wetlands | place: USA...
ATCTGCCGGCCGTCCTTGTGCTGCTCCCGCTGGCCACGGCGACCGGGCCGGGAGCGGTCCTTGCGGTGCTGATCGGGACCAACATCGGCCCGAACCTGACGTACGCGGGCTCACTGGCGACGCTGCTGTGGCGCCGGGTGCTGCGCGAGCACGGCCAGGATGAGCCCGATCTGGGAGAGTTCACGAGGCTCGGCCTGCTCACCGTGCCCGCCGGCCTTGTCCTGGCCACGGTCGCGCTGTGGGCTGGACTGAAGGTGATCGGAGGATGACGGTGATGAGGATTGTCACCTGGATCGTCGAGGGGACGTGGGCCGCCTGCGTCGACGCCACCCGCGGATTCGCAGCGGACAAGGCGGACATCGTATTGCTGCACGTCAGCGACGTGGATGTTTCGGCCGCCGCGCACGGTGCCTATGCCGGCCTGCTCGGCCGCGGGCCACGGCGGGATCCCGGCCCCCGGCTCGCCGAACTCGGCGCCGCGTCAGCTGCGGAACTGCTCGAGGCCGCGGCGCGGGCCCTCGATCGCCCGTGCCGGATCGTGGAGCGGCGCGGGCGCGTGGAGCGCGAGGTCGTCGCGGAGGCCGAAGGCGCCGACCTGCTCGTGCTGGCCAGGGACGGCGACGACACCCGCCTCGGCCCCAGGAGTCTCGGCCCACCGAGCCGCTTCGTCGTCGACCACGCCCCGTGCCCGGTACTGCTGATATGGCCGCGGAAGATCCCGGGCACCGGCTCCATTCCGCCGCCGCCGCCCGCGCATCATCCGCATCCGCACCGGCCGGGTCCCGCATCACCTCGCTGACTGCACTTTGCAGACGCGCCGAGCAAATGCAGGTGCGGCTGCACGTGCATCACGTAGTATGAAAACGATTGACGAGATCGTTGAATCTAGGGGGAAGCCACGATGCACGAGGCGCGCAACGGGATGCCCGCCGCGGACTTGCGCGATGTCACCTGGCGGAAGAGCCGCCACAGCAACTCGCAGGGGACCTGCGTCGAGCTCGCCAACCTGCCCGACGGCGCGATAGCCCTCCGCAACTCCCGGCATCCTGACAGCCCGGCGCTGATCTACACGCGCGCTGAGATTGACGCCTTCATCCGCGGCGCCAAAGACGGCGAATTCGACGATCTGATCTCCTGAGCCGCTGACACGAAACGGCGGACTCCGGCCAGTCCCGGCCAGGGTCCGCCGTTACCAGCGGCTCTTAGCGCAGCAGCACCCAGACGACCTTTCCGGCGCCCTCGACCGACTGCCAGCCCCACGCCGCGCTGCACGACTCGACGACCTGCAGGCCACGGCCGCTCTCGGCGCTCGCGCTGGGCTGCATCAGGACCGGACCGCCGGGATCCGGATCGGTCACCAGACACATGAGGTACGGATCCCGCCGTAGTAAGGTCAGCCCAATCGGGTGCTGATCTGGCGACCACCGAGACGAGAGCAAGCCATGCCGGAGCGAATTGGTCACGAGTTCGGAGACCACAAGCTCCGCCACATCTTCCAGCTCGGCCATGCCCCAGTCTTCGAGCGTAATCCTGGTGAAATCCCTGGCCCGCCGGGCCGATTCGGGGGCTGCCGGAAGCGGGCAGGTGGCCGCGGGCGGCGTCTCCTCGCCAACGGCGACGACCTCGAGACCGGTCGGCAGGTGCGGAGTAAAGGATCTCCCCGGGTAACCGCTCGCGGTCAGGAGCCGGTCGTGGCTCACGCTCGCGCCCTCCGTCCTGACTACGGCGACCGCCAGGCCATCCGTTGGCTTCGGTGCCCCAAGGGGCATCTCGCGGGTCCGGGTTGCAACCGTTATCATCCCGTATGTAACTTGCAGGCGCAAGACCCGATGCACGTGCAGATGGCTTTGCTCCCAGCATATGAGGCGGTCGGCGGCGCCGCCGCCTGGTGCCAGATTTTCCCCGATCAGATCCTGCGTCCGGGGGGGCGATGTGATCTCGATTGAGCCGGGCAGCGGCCCCACGGTCCGGCGCATTCTGCTCGGAACTCAGCTCCGCAGGCTGCGCGAGGCCAGGGGAATCACGCGCGAGGACGCGGGCTACCACATCCGGGCGTCCGAATCCAAGATCAGCCGCATGGAGCTGGGCCGCGTCAGCTTCAAGGAACGCGACATCGTCGACCTCCTCGCCCTCTACGGCGTGGACGACCGGGCGGAACGCGACGCCCTGGTGGCGGTGGCGCGCGAGGCCAACGCGCCTGGCTGGTGGCACCAGTACGCCGACGTATTACCAGACTGGTACCAGACCTACGTCGGCCTCGAAGAGGCCGCTTCCGTCCTTCGCATCTACGAGGTGCAGTTTGTTCCCGGGCTGCTGCAGACGGCGGACTACGCCAGGGCGGTCGTCACCCGGGGCAGGCCAAGTGCGTCGGCGGAGGAGGTCGAGCGCCGGGTCAGCATCCGGGTCACCAGGCAGGAACTGCTCACCAAGCAGAGCGGTCCCCGCCTGTGGGCGATCGTGGACGAAGCCGCGCTGCGGCGCCCGGTGGGCAGTCCCGAGGTGTTCCGGGAGCAGCTCGAGCACCTGATCGAGGTCACCCAAGACTCCCGGATCACGCTGCAGATCGCGCCGCTGGGGGCCGGCGGGCCGGTCGCCGATGCGGGCGCGTTCACGCTCATGCGATTCCCGGACGAGGACCTTCCGGACGTGGTCTACCTCGAGCAGCTCACCAGCGCCCTGTACCTCGACAAGCGCGAAGACGTGGAGCGCTACAGCGAGGTCATGGAGCGGCTCAGCGTCGAGAGCGAGCCACCCGAGCGCACCGCGGACATACTGCGCGACATGATGCGGGACCTCAGCTAGAGAGCCGGCATACGCTGCGCACATGACGAGCAGCGAGATGTTTGACAGAGGCCTGCAGACGCGGCGCGAGGTTCTGGGCGCGGAGTACGTCGACGCCAGCCTGGCCAGGGCCGACGACTTCATGATGGCGTTCCAGCGCGTCACCACGGAGCTGGCCTGGGACTACGTGTGGAACCGGCCCGGCCTGGACCGCAGGACGCGCAGCCTGCTGAACCTGGCGATGCTGACCGCGCTGGGCAAACCCGCCGAGCTGAAGCTGCACGTGAAGGGCGCTCTGACCAACGGCGTGACCGTTGCGGAGATCAAGGAGGTGCTGCTGCAGGCGTCGGTCTACTGCGGCATCCCCGCGGGTCTCGAGGCGTTCCGCGCCGCCGACGAGGTGCTGCTGGCCGAGGGCGCGGTCGCGCCCGCGCAGGGCGAATGAGTACCCCGCCCATCCAGCGGATCGGCTTCGTCGGCATCGGCAATATGGGCTGGCCGATGGCGGCCAACCTGGTGCGCGCCGGCTTCGACGTCGCGGCGGTGGATGCCGCGCCGGGCCGGGCCGACGCGTTCGCGGCCGAGCTCGGCGGCTCCGCAGCCGGTGTCGAAGATGCCGCCGCTGACGCCGACGCCTTCGTGACGATGCTGCCGACGAGCGAGCACGTCGCCGACGTCATCGCGCAGGCCCGTGCGCGGCTTCGCCCGGGGACCCTGGTCATCGAGATGTCCTCGGGCGTGCCGAGCGTCACCCAGGCCCTCGCCGCCGACCTCGCCGCGCACGGGGTCGGGCTGATCGACTGCCCGGTTTCCGGCGGCGTCGCCAGGGCCAGGACCGGAGACCTCGCGATCATGGCGGGCGGTGCGGTCGGAGAATTGCTCCGCGCCGAGCGCCTCCTGGCGGCCGTTGGCACGTCCGTCCACCACTGCGGGGGCGTTGGCGCCGGCCAGGCGATGAAGGCGCTGAACAACCTGGTCTCGGCCGGCGGCTTCCTGATCGGGATCGAGGCGCTCCTGATCGGCCAGAAGTTCGGGCTCGACCCGGAGCTCATGGTGGACGTGCTGAACGCCTCGTCCGGAATGAACAACAGCACGCGTAGCAAGTTCAAGCAGTTCGTGCTGTCCCGGCGGTTCGATTCCGGCTTCGGCCTCGACCTGATGGTGAAGGACCTCGCGATCGCGCTCGAGGTCGGCGAGGACATTCCGGCGCCGTTCGCTGAGCTGTGCCGCGAGCTGTGGACCAGCGCCGCTGATCTGCTCGGCGCTGGTCAGGATCACACCGCGGTGGCGCGGTTCAGCGAACGGCTGGCCGGTGCCGAGCTAGCCCCAGGGCGATCCGTGCGCGGCTAGCCCGAGGTCTCAGGCGTACGCCGACGGCCACCGCGCCACAGCCGTGCCACGGCGATGCCGATGAAAACCAGCATGCTGAGCACGACGGCGAGGAAGCCGACGCTGCCCAGGGCGATGGCGATCAGGGCGCTGGGCGAGCTGTCTGAAGATGAATGGTCGGCGACGACAAAGGCAAAGAGCATGCCGGCCACCAGTGTGACGCCGCCGCCCGCGGCCAGACCAATGGCCACGCGCATGGGCAGGGATCGCCGCGCCCCCGCAGGACGATTCATGCCGACAACCATACGGCCGCAAACCGTTCACGTATATGAGCAGACCGGAGGCTGGCGGCGAGTATCGCAGAAAAAGTACAATTCCATCGTTGTACCGCCGTGCCGGATGAGCAGCCAGGGGGACGGATGACCGAGCTCATCGTCGGCCACGAGCAGTCCGACACGCATCAGAAGGCCCTGCGCATCAACCTCGACCCGCGCTGGTACGGAACGATCGCGGAGATCGGCGCGGGCCAGGAAGTGGTGCGCTGGTTCTTCCGTGTTGGCGGTGCCGCCGGCACGGTCGCGAAGTCTATCTCTGCCTACGACATGGCGGTCAGCGACGCCGTCTACGGGAAGGCGGACCGGTACGTCTCCTCCGGTCGGCTGCAGGGCATGCTCGACAAGGAGTTCCAGCTCAACGTCGAGCGGCTGGACGACGAGCGCGGCGACGAGAACTGCTTCTTCGCGTTCGCCGACACGGTCGTGGCCCGCAGCTTCCGGGGCGGCAACGAGTGCCACGGCTGGATGGGCGTGAAGTTCCAGGCCCAGCCGCACGACGAGCCGAGCCAGATCGTGATGCACGTGCGGATGCTCGACATCGAGGCGTTCGCGCAGCAGGAGGCGCTCGGGATCGTCGGGGTGAACCTGCTGTACGGGGCGTTCTTCCACCACCACGAGCCGGACAGGCTCATCGAGAGCCTGCTCGACCGGCTGACGACCGGCCGCATCGAGATCGACATGATCCAGTTCCGCGGCATCGAGTTCCGGCACGTGGACAACCGGCTGATGGCGCTCAAGCTGGTGCAGGTCGGGCTCAGCGGCGTGGCGATGTTCGGGCCCGACCGCGAGGTGCTGCAGCCCAGCGAGGTGCTGCGAAAGAAGGCGGTCCTCGTAGAGCGGGGCAGCTTCCGGCCGCCCACGCACGTGAACCTCGACATGCTCGAGACCGCCAAGGTCAGGTTCGCCGAGGACCCGGCGGTTTCCGGCAAGACCATCCTGACGCTGACCGAGATCACGATGCGCAACCTGCTCGCCGGCGGGGCCACCGACGTGGACCGGCGCGACTTCCTGGCCCGCGCCGAGCTGCTCGCGGCGTGCGGCATGACGGTGCTGATCAGCGACTACTTCGACTACTACCGGCTGGCCGCCTACATCGCCCAGCGAACCAACGAGCGCATCGGCATCGTCATGGGCGTGCCCAGCCTGATCGACCTGTTCAACGAGGAGAATCACGCCCAGCTGCCGGGCGGGATCCTGGAGAGCTTCGGGCGGCTGTTCAAGAACGACCTGAGGCTCTACGTCTACCCGCTGCAGCCGTCGCGGGATGACGAGCTCAAGACCGTGGACGACGTCAAGGTCCAGCCGGAACTGCAGCCCCTGTACGACTACCTGTGGGGGCGGGGCAGCTTCGTCAACCTCGACAACTACAAGCCCGAGTACCTGCCGATCTTCAGCAGGGACGTGCTGCGCCGGATAGCCGCCGGAGACGACTCCTGGGAGACCATGGTGCCGGAAGAGGTCGCCAAGCTGATCAAGCGCCGCGGGTTCTTCGGCTGCAGCAAGTCGAACGGGGACTGACCGACGGCTTAAGGTCGTGCCATGGAGCAAGGCCTGATCGCCGAGGCGCCGTGGTGACCACGGCGAGCGTCCTGGTCGAAGCGCTGAGCCGGGGACTGCCCGGCGGCCGTGTCGTCACCGATCCCGACGTCCTCGCGGCGATGTCTCACGACGACGCCGAGTGGGCTCCGGCTGGCCCGGCCGCCGCCGGGGTGCGCGCGCGGTCCGAAGCGGAGGTGCAGCACGTCGTCCGCACGTGCGCCGACCTGGGCGCCGCGGTCGTGCCGCGGGGAGCGGGAACCGGGCTGTCCGGCGGCGCAAACGCGGTCAGCGGCTGCGTGATCCTCGACCTGTCGCAGATGAACAACGTCATCGAGATCGATCCTGACAACCTGCTGGCGGTGGTGCAGCCCGGTGCGGTCAACAACGACGTCAAGGCGGCCGTGGCCGAGCACGGCCTCTGGTACCCGCCGGACCCGGCCAGCGCGCCGTGGTCCACGATCGGCGGCAACGTCGCCACCAACGCGGGCGGCCTGTGCTGCCTGAAGTACGGCGTCACGCGCGACTACGTTCTCGGGCTGCGCGCCGTCGTCGGAGGTCCCGTCGGTTACGGCGAGGCCGTGCGCCTGGGCCGGCGCACCACCAAGGGCGTAGCCGGCCTCGACCTGGTGGGGCTGTTCGTCGGCTCCGAGGGCACGCTCGGCGTGGTGACCGAGGTCACGCTGCGGCTGCGGCCCGCGCCGGCCGGCACGCCGCGCACTGTCGTCGGCGCCTTCGCCGACCTTGTCTCCTCCGGCCGGGGCGTGGCCCAGATCACCCGGCGCGGCCTGACCCCCGCCGTGCTCGAGCTGCTCGACCGGGCGTGCCTGCAGGCGGTGGAGGACTGGAAGCACCTGGGCATCGAGGCGGACGCGGAAGCGCTGCTGCTGGCGCGGGTCGACACGCCGGGTGACTCCGGCGCGGCCGAGGCCGAGGCGATCGCCGCGACCATGGCCGACGCCGGGGCGATCTGGGTCGAGCAGTCAACCGACGACGCCGAGGCCGAGGCGCTGTTCGACGCCAGGCGGCTCGCGTACCCGGCCCTGGAGCGGCTCGGACCGGTCCTCACCGAGGACGTCTGCGTGCCGCGGTCCAGGGTCCCCGCGATGCTGGAGCAGATCGCGGCGATCGCGGCGCGGCATGGCGTGCGGATCGCGACGATCGCGCACGCGGGAGACGGAAACCTGCACCCGCTGCTGATCACGCCTCCCGGCGACGACGCGGCGCGCGCCGCCGCGCAGGCCGCGTTCGAAGAGTTCCTCGACGCCGCGATCGCGCTCGGCGGCACCGTCACCGGCGAGCACGGCGTCGGGATCCTCAAGCGGGACGGCATGCGCCGCGAGCTCGACCCGGGCTCGCTGGCGATGCAGGCGGCGGTGCGCCAGGCCCTGGACCCCCTCAGCATCTTCAACCCGGGCAAGGGCTGATCGATCCCCGCCGGCCGGCCCCGGTATCGATCCCCGCCGGCCGGCCCCGGTATCGATCCCCGCCGGCCGGCCCCGGTATCGATCCCCGCCGGCCGGCCCCGGTATCGATCCCCGCCGACCGGCCCCCAGCGATGTGATTACTCAAGGTCTCTGGGCATAACGGGACGTGTTCGGATCGGTTCGGGGGATGTGGCTCGGCGCGGGGGGTGCCTGGGGCGTGGCGGGTGATGCGGAGCCAGCGAGGGGAACGGGGGCGCGGCGCCTGTCGCCGGAGGGCCGCCGGATTCTGGCGCTGGAGAACGAGACCGTGGCCGGCCACACGTGCAAGGTCATCGAGCTGGATGGTCCGCTCGACGTCGACCGGCTGCGGGCGTCGATCGCCGAACGCCTGCCCCGGGCGCCGAAGCTGAGCATGGGCCTTACCCAGATCGACGGCGCACCGTGGTGGGTGCCGGACCCGCAGGTAGACATCAACGCGCAGGTCATGGAGTACGGCCAGGCCGAAGCAGCCAACGCGGCCGGGTTCCGGGCTGCGGTCGCCGCCATCTTCGCCCAGCACCTGGACCGCTCACGGCCGCTCTGGCGCATGGACCTGATACCGAGCACGCCCTGGGGCGGCAGTGCGCTGGTCTGGCGCATCCATCACGCCCTGGCGGACGGGCTGACGGCCATGCGAATGGCAGCCGCTGTGCTATGGGACGAAGAGGCAGGATCCGCGGGGAGCACGGCCCGGGCAAGCTCCGGCCGGACGGCGTGGGCGAGCCGAAGACGCACGGGACCGGCGAGCGGAAGCGGCGCCGTTCCGGAGCATCGCTGGCTGGCCGACCTGCTGGCAGCGTCGCGGGAGGCGCCGCAGCCGTGGCTGCGGTCGCCCTTTTACGGGCACATCGACGGCCTCAGAGCGGTGGCGTTCACGACCGCCAGCCTCGGCGACCTCCGCCAGGTCGCGGCGGCCACCGACGGTGCGACCGTGAACGACGCGGTGCTCGCCGTGATGGCGGGCGGGCTGCGGCGCTGGCTCGAGGCCCATCATGGGCGCCTCGGCGCGGTCCGGGTGAAGGTGCCGGTGAGCTTGCACACCCCGCCGCTCACCCCGGGTGACGCCGGCTCCCAGCCCGGCAACCGCGACTCGTTTTTCTGCCTGGACCTGCCGCTGGGGTCGGCCGACCCGCTCGAGCGCCTGGCCGCGATCAGCCGCGCCACCCGGGTCCGCAAGCAGGGCCACGACGCGCAGCACCTCGACGCGCTCATGCGCGGGCTGGCGCACGCCCCGCGGCTGAGCAACTTCGTCGACCGCGTCCTCGCTCATCCCCGCTCGTTCGCGCTCAACGTGTCCAACGTCCCCGGTCCCCGCGGGCCGGTCCGGGTGCTCGGGGTACCGGTGCGCGCGCTGTACACGCTGGCCGAGATTCGCGAGCACCACGCCCTGCGCGTCTCGGTGGTGTCGCTCGCCGACGGCCTGAACTTCGGCCTGGTCGCCGACCCGACGCTGCTGGACGACGTGGACCAGCTGGCCGCAGACATGCACGCAGAAGCGGCCACGCTGATCGCGCACGGTCCTGCCTGACCCGCCCTTTTCACCGGCGCAATCATCTGGACACTGTGTCGTCCGGCTCGGCGCGCATATGCCGGCCCATATGCTGGGCCTGCCAAGGGGGCATTAACGGGGAACGACGGGGGACTCTATGCTGCTCGGGCGCATGGCCTGGCGTGCCGTCGCGGCGGGGGCGCGGTTACGTCACTCGCACTGGCCAGCGCCGCCGGCCCGGCAACTGCCGCGGTGGGCACCGGCACCCGGCTCAGCAAGCACGACCCGGTTATCCCGGTGAGCTCGACCGCCTGGGGACGCCAGCGGCGCCCGGTAACCGCCTATGTCGTCAACCATCTGTCGAGCACCGTCACCCCCATCCGCACCGCCACCAACACCGCGGGCGCCGCGATTCCGGTCGAGAATGCCCCCCGGGCCTTCGCGATAACGCCGCAGCGAGGCGTCAGATGAGCGGGCGGATTGACGGGCTCCGCTGCCCGACGCTGCGCAGCACCGCCACAACCTTGCCGCTGATCTCCGCCTTGTCGCCGGCTATCGGCGTGTAGGCCGGATTCTGCGGCATCAGCCACACCCGGCGGTCCACCCTCTTATACGTCTTGACCGTGCCCTCGACCTCGATGCCGTCAATTAACGCGGCCACGATGTCGCCGTCGCGAGGCCGTTCGTACAGTCGCCGCACCACGACCCAGTCACCATCGAAGATTCCGACGCCGATCATGGAATCGCCGACAACCTCGAGGATGAACAGGCCCTCTTCCGGCCCGACCACGTCTCTGGGCAGCGGGACACGAACACCAAGGGGCTCCAGCGGAGGGATCGGCTCGCCGCCAGCGATCTGCCCGGCGACCGAGACCCAGGTCACCCTCGCCGGGTCGTTCTCCCCGGGCGTTTCCTCGGCCCGCCTGGCCTCCTCGGCGGCGGTTTCGCCGGGCTGCAGGAGCCGCACCGTCCGCGGCGACCCCTCTTCATAGCTGAGGTAGCCCTCGGCCTTCAGCTCCCGAAGGTGATGCAGCGCGCTGGAGGCGCTCTTCAGCCCCGCCGCCACGGCGATCTCGCGATTGGTCGGCGAGCACCCGTGAACGGCCGCGTACTCGTCGATAACCCGCAGGATCGTGCTCCGGCGCCAGGTTAGAACGCCCCGTCCGGGTTCCGCGCTGTCCGTCATCGAGCCTCCGCCTCGGTGATCATCACCAGCTTAGGTCCGAACCAGGCCGTCAGCTAGGTCGGCGCGCACGGGGCTGGGTGCGGGGGTACCTGGGCGTGGTGCGGGTGGGGCTGCGCGGCGTAGTGCGGGTGGGGCTGCGCGGGCGCGGTGCGGGTGGGGCTATGCGGGTGGGCGGCGAGCGCCTCGACGGCGTTGCGGCGGGGCTGCGGCATGGGCGTCACCTGCTCGGTCGCGATGTCGACGTGCAGGAACATCAGCTCGTTCGCCGCCATCTCGTCGCCGGTCTCGGCGTCGGTCATCCGGTGGAACGCGTGCAGCCGCTTGGCGTCAGCGCCGAGCAGCTGCGTGCTGTACCGCAGCCGGGAGCCAGCGCGGACGCTGCGGAAGAAGCACACGTGGCTTTCTACCGTGAACATGCCGCAGCCTGCCTGCTCCCGGTACGCGGCACCCAGGCCGACCTGGTCGAGGAACGCCTCGGTGGCCTCGGTGAACGCCAGGCCGTAGTAGCCGTCGTTCATGTGGCCGTTGTAGTCGATCCAGTCCGCCGGCACGGTGCGCTCGCCGGTGTCCAGCGGGCCCGGCGCGCCGGCGCTCACCGGCCCCGCCAGACCGGCGGGCGGCGCTCGGCGAACGCCCGCGCACCCTCGGCGGCGTCGGCCGATCCGAGCATCGCCCGGTAGGCGGGCAGGCTGCCGTTGCGCTGGATCCCGTACCCCGCGCCCACCCCGGTGGCCTCGGTCTCGCGCAGGATCTCCAGCACGGCGGCGACGGACAGCGGCGCCGCCGCGCAGATCCCTTCCGCCAGCTCGCGCGCCGCGGTCATCAGCTCCCCGCCCGGGACCACCCGGTTGACCAGCCCCCACCTGGCCGCCTCCGCCGCGCTCAGCCGCCTGCCGGTGAGCAGCAGCTCGACCGCGATCGGGCGGGGCAGCCGGGCGGGCAGCCGCAGCAGTCCCCCGGCGTCCGGGACCAGGCCGAGCGTCACCTCGGTGAGCGCGAACTCGGCGTGCTGCGCCGCCACGACCAGGTCCGCGGCCAGGACCAGCTCGAAGCCGCCGCCGAACGCGAGCCCGTTGACCGCGGCGATCACCGGCTTGCCGATGTCGATGAACTCGGTGAGCCCGGCGAACCCGCCGGGCCCGTGGTCGGCGTCCACGCCCTCGCCGCCGGCCGCCGCCTTCAGGTCCCAGCCCGCGCAGAAGAACCGCTCCCCCGCCCCGGTCAGGATTCCGACCCGCAGCTCCGGGTCGCGGCGCAGCCTGTCGAACGCGGCGTACAGCTCGCGGCTGGTCGCCACGTCGACCGCGTTCGCCTTGGGCTTGTCCAGCGTGACGATCAGCGTCTGGTCTTCCACGGCGGTCCGGACGGTTGCGTTCAGGGCAGTCAATTAGGCTCCGTACGGTCGCAAAAGTGAGCGGGCAATGATCTGGCGCTGTATCTCGCTGGTGCCATCCCAGATTCTCTCTACCCTGGCATCCCGCCACCAGCGCTCGACGGGCAGCTCGGCCATCAGCCCCATGCCGCCGAACGTCTGCACCGCCGCGTCGGTGACCCGGCCGAGCATCTCCGAGGCGTACAGCTTGGCCATGGCCGCGTCGGCGTCGGTCATCGCGCCGCGACCGAGGCGGGCGGCGGCGCGCAGCGTGAGCAGCTCGGCCGCCTCCAGCTCGGTGGCCATGTCCGCGAGCCGGAACCCGACGCCCTGGAACCGGCCGATCGGCTGGCCGAACTGCCGGCGGTTCGCGGCCCATTCCGCCGCCGCCTCCAGGACCCGTCGCGCGCGGCCGACGCTGGTCGCGGCGACGGTGAGCCGGGTCGCTCCGAGCCACTGGCCCATCAGCTCGAAGCCGCGGCCCTCCTCGCCGAGCCGGCTGGCCACCGGGACCCTGCAGCCGGAGAAAATCAGCTCGCACTGGTGGTAGCCGCGGTTGGACACGCACGGCGGGCCGCGGCGTACCTCGAGACCGGGCGCGTCCTTGTCCACCAGCAGCGTCGTG
>Ga0335072_10012498_pt1 | contig 12119 bp, 11 predicted proteins | sample Lox_Sample_21_FD_206725 | JGI IMG/M metagenome (GOLD analysis project Ga0335072, IMG submission 206725) | Soil microbial communities from Loxahatchee National Wildlife Refuge, Florida, United States - Lox_Sample_2.1 | ecosystem: Environmental > Terrestrial > Soil > Wetlands | place: USA...
CAGGCCGAGCTGCAATCGGCGATCGCTGCGGACACATCCCGGCTGGCTCAGGTCGAGGCGAGGCTCCGGATCATCGAGATGGAGGGCGCAATGCCAACCAACGACATCCAGGTCAAGCAGATCCCGACAGTCCGCGTCGCGGAACTCACCGCAGTCGCCGCGAGCCTTGAGCCTGTATCGATCACTCCGGTCATCCAGCCGCTGTATCGGGAGCTGGGTGAGCGGCTCGGCCGGGCAGGACTGACCCCGGCCGGCCCGGCGATTGCCTATTACGAAGACGCTTCTGAAGGCGACGGGGTGGTCATCCACGCCACCCTGCCGGTTAATGCCGACCCTGGCAGCGGCCAGGACTTCCAGATCATCGACCTGCCCGAGATTGGCCAGGCTGCCACCATCGTGCACCGCGGGACTATGGACGACGTCCTGCCGACCATCCAGACCCTGGCCCGGTGGATCGACGAGAACGGGTACGCCTCCGCCGGATACCCTCGCGAGCTTTATCTTGAATGCCCGGACGACCAGGACAAGTGGGTCACCGAACTGCAGGAGCCGATCACCTCCCGATGATCAGCGAGCACAGTTCCTGGCGCGAGTAGCCGCTGGAGGTCGACACACCTCACGGCTCGACGGCGTACCGGTCGTGATGCAGCAACTCCACGTCCGCGTCCTGGCGGCCGAGCGGGGTGAGGTCAAGATACTGGTCGGTGGTGCAGAGCAGGTCGGCGGCCTTGTAACCGGTGTAGGTGTGCAGGACGGTGTCGCCGTCGCGGTAGAAGACGCTGACGCCGCCCTGCTCGCCGGGACGGGCGGCCCACGATTGGCCGGCGTCGATCAGTTGCTGCTTGGTCCTGAAGTTCCACTCGATCGGCGCGACATCCTCGTCATGCGTCACGTGGAAGTCGTAGTTGAAATCGCTGCCCAGTGACGAGTACCACGGGAACGACCAGCCCATCCGCTGCCTGAAGAGCTCGATCTTGCCGATCGGCGCACGGGACACGGCGGCGAACGTGGTGTTGCGGGCGTGCAAGTGCGCGAGGTCGCCCACGTTGTCGGCCTGGTAGGAACAGACCGGGCAACCCTCCTCCCAGGCGGGATCGAACATGAAGTGCTGGACGATGAGCTGACGCCGGCCCTCGAACGCGTCAAGCAAGCTGACTGTTCCGGCCGGCCCCTCGAGCCGGTAGTCCTTCTCGACCCTGACGGCCGGCAGTTCCCGCCGGCGCTCATTGATGCTGGCAAGTGCCTTGGCAGCCTGCTCCTCCGCCGCCAGCAGTTCCTTACGCGCAGCGAGCCACTCATCGGCCGATACGATCCGCGGAACGCCCATCGTGCTCCTCCTTGCCTCGCGTTCTTTGCCCCGACGACGAACGGGCCGGTCACCGATGGACAGCGTGCCAGTATCTGACCTGGCGAGCCCGACGTTGCCAAGCCACGGGCTGCCGGGTGTTCGCGAGGGGGTAGCCGCCGACGCGTTACGACCCAGCGGCATGCGGCTGCCAGCCTGTCGCTGCGGCCCACTCGCCGGCGGCCGCGACGACGAGGTCAACAACCGGATCCTTGATGTCGGTGTACGCCGCGAGGTCGCCGACCTGCGCGGCTAGCGCGAGCTTGAAGCGGCTGTATGCGGCCACCGCGAGCGGATGCGCGCGCAGGTAATCGCGGAAGAGCAGGGCTAGTCGCTCATTCGGCGAGCCGACGACGCGCACGTGCAGGTTCACGTCGCCGGCGGGATGGTTCCTGCGCATCCAGAAGCGCTTCGCCCACAGCGCCGGGTCGCTATCATCTCCGGCGGGCACGTGATCATGCTCGTACGGGCGCCGGACATAGCCGAGCTCCGCCAGCGGACCGTCAAACGCCACGGTTGCCTCCGGCAGGTCCCAGACCGACAGCTGCAGATCGAGCAAGTTCTTGGCTGCCATCTGCGGAATCGACGTGCTGCCAATGTGCGCGGCGTGCAGCACCAGGTCGCCCAGGCTGCCGGTTAGCGTCGCCAGCTCGGCTTCGGCCCACCGCGGCCAGGACTGGTTGTAGGGAACGACCCTGACTGGCGTTTCGGCTGGATTATCGCTCACGCATCGCCCGGGGCCAGCGCCTGCAGGATCTGCTCCGCCTTGTGCACAGCCGCCGTCTCAGCCACGTCCGGCGACCCGATCTGCGGATCCCAGTTCAGGTCGTAGAACACCTCGGTGACCCCGCACGTAGCTAGCCATTCGACATCAGCCCGGATCTGGTCGTAGTCCCCGGACAGCAGCAGCCGCCGCCCATCCGGGCCGGAGACCGGGTCGCCTGCTCGCACGACGCCACGGCATATCACCCGCAGCGAATCCGGGTCACGACCGGCGGCCGCCGCCGACTCCCTGACGACCGCAATCAGCTGATCCATCTTGGACAGGTCGGTCCGGCTTGAGGTAATCCAGCCATCCGCGATCCGGCCCGCGCGCCGCAGCGCGAGCTTGGCGAGGCCGCCCAGCAGGATCGGCGGGCCGCCCGCCTGGACTGGAGCTGGCGCCTGGGTGCCGCGCGGCACCTGGTAGAACTCGCCGTCGAACGAGACTTCGTCACCGCGCCAGAGCGTACGCAGCACCTGGACGTACTCGGTTGCCCGCGCCCCGCGCCTCGCCAAGTCGGCGCCGGTGAGCTCGAACTCTTCCGGCATCCAGCCAATGCCCAGGCCGAGGTCGTGCCGCCCGCCAGACAGTATGTCCAGCGTTGTCGCCTGCTTGGCGAGGTAACCAGGCGAGACGAACGGCATGTTGATCAGCGCGACGCCAAGCCGGATCCGGCTAGTGACCGCGGCGGCAAACGACAGCGCTCCCATCGGGTCGAGCGTGCTCTGGTAGACCGCGTCCATGCCGGAGCCGGCCGGTACCAGCAGCCGCTGGAAGCTCCACAGCGACGAGTACCCGCCGCGTTCAGCGGCAACAGCGAAGGAGGCTAGATTCTGCGGTGTGGCCCACGCGCCCGATACCGGGGCGCCGAATCCGATGTCCATTCTGCCCAGCCTAACGGTGGCCGGGCGGGCGGCTGGGATCCGGAACGACCTCGTTCCGTAACTAAGGGAGGCACGGATGGTAAGCAAGGACGCCCGTACCTGGATCGCGACCCTCCGCGAGTCGCACGAGCGGCTAGCCGGCCTGGCACAGCCCATGACCGCCGAGGAGGTCCGCGGTCAGTCCTACTGCCGAGACTGGAGCAATGCCCAGGTGCTGTCGCACCTTGGCAGCGGAGCTGAGATCGCGCTGCTGACGTTGCCGGGCGCGCTCGGCGAGTCGGAGCCGGTAGGACGCGAAGCGTTTGGGCCTATATGGGACAAGTGGAACGCCAAGAGCCCTGATCAGCAGGCCGCTGACGCGCTGGTGTCCGACGAGAAGCACATCCAGACGCTGGAGGCGCTGACCGACGAGCAGCTCGCCGCGATTGACATGGATTTCTTCGGCATGATGCGGCTTGACGCGGCGGGCATGGTCAGGATGCGGCTCGGCGAGCACGTTCTGCACACCTGGGACCTTGCGGTGATGGAGGACCCGGCGGCGACGGTGCAGGCCGACGCGGTCGAGATGCTGATCGACAATGTGCCGCAGTTTCTCGTTCCGCGGCTGGGCAAGCCACTGCCGGAGCCATTCTCGGTACGAATCACGACCACGAACCCGGCCCGGGACTATCTGCTGACCTCGGGTGAGTCCGTGACGATGGAGAACTGGCCGGGCGACTCAGCCGGCGCAGCGGCCATACCGCATGTGACGATGCCAGCCGAAGCGCTGCTCCGGCTCGCTTACGGGCGGCTCGACCCGGAGCACACGCCAGCATCGGTGTCGGGTGATGCGGACGCGCTCGACAAGCTGCGGGCGATCTTCCCTGGCTTCTGAGCAGCTCGCGGGCTCAGCCGAGCTCGGCAAGCACGAGCTCGGCTGCGTCCTCCGCGCACCCCCAGGAGAGCGTTACACCGGCGCCGCCGTGCCCGTAGTTGTGCACGATGGTGACCTCGCCATCGCGCCCCGTTTTCTTGTGTACTGTCCTCTGGCGCACCGCTTCGAGCCGGACCTGCGTCCGTGCAGGCCGCAATCCGACCCGGTGCCTGAGCACGGGCGCGCTGCGCAGCGCGGGCTCGATTGCGGCGCAGGCGGCGACTATCTGGTTGGCGGTAGCGGGGTCCGGCTCGAGGCTCCAGTTGCCAGGCTGCTCGGTACCGCCGAGTACGACCACGTCACCGTGCGGGAACAGGTAGGTCAGGTCACCAGGGTCACTGCTGGTACCGACGAAGAACTCGGTGAGGCCAGGGTTGGCGGCCACCACCACCTGACCGCGCACCGGCGTCACATCCGGATCTGGTACCAGGTCGCGCGCGCCGCAGCCGGTGCAGTTGGCGATGACGCGGGCAGACGGCGCTAGCTGCGCCGCGTCGGCGAGCGTGCCGACTTTTACACCGAACGTGCTGAATCCGCCGGCCCGGCCGTACCGCCGGGCGAGGTAGTCCAGGTAGCCGGGCATCGACACGATCGTCGCGGTAAGGCGCCAGGCCGACTCGTAGCCAGCGGGAATCTGGCCAGGCGGGCAGGGCGTCAGATCGCTCCCGCTGCCAGCGAATTCCGGCGGGGCCGGGCTGCGCTCGCGGCTGGCAGCGACTCCGGAAGCGGTGCGCACGATGCCCGCCAGTTCGCTGCCACCGATATCCGGGTGGCTCAGGGCGGCGAGCCGGTCCAGTGTGACACCGGCCCAGCGCTCCACCCGGCTGTCCATGCCGACCAGATGCGGACCCCAGATTGCGCCGGCTGCCACCGAGGTGGTCTCGGGCGGCGGCTCTGCCGCTGCCAGAACGACAGTAAGGCCGGCCTCGGCGAGGCAGATAGCTGTGGTCAGGCCGATAACCCCGGCGCCTAGGACAAGTACGTCTGCGTCGATGTCCGCCACGATTTCTCCAGCGACTAATGGTTGCGCAAACGTTACCAACGCGGTTTGTGTTGACCATGACGGCTGCTCGCGGTTCTGGCCCACCGGGTCGCGTCACGTGCCGCTGATCTCGGCGTAAGCACTGAACGAGGCCGGTCCTTCGGGGCAGGCGGGGCATCAGCCCCGCCACCCGTCGATTAGTATCGTGTCACGATGGAAATTCCCGACAAACAATCCTCGCGCGAAGCAGCTGCTGACCAGAACACCCCACTTCCACCCCGAATAGACCGACATGCTCGCCAGCAAGCGCTGGGCGATTTCACCGCGACCTGGGCGCTGCTGCGGCTGGTGCCGCTGGCCCTGCTCATCGGCGGGCTGAGTTCCGGGATCTCGCTTGCGCTGCTGGACATGATCGGGTTCTTCACGAACCTGTTCTACTACCACCGGCTCAGCGTGCAGCTCGTGTCGCCCGCGCTGAATACGCTCGGCGCCGTCGCCATCGTGATACCGGTCGTGGGCGGCCTGATCGTCGGCATCATGGCCAGGTTCGGGTCGGAGCAGATCCGCGGTCACGGGATTCCCGAGGCGATGGAGCGGATCCTGATCAACGGCAGCAAAGTGCAGCCGCGGCTAGCGATTCTCAAGCCGATCTCCAGCGCGATCAGCATCGGCACCGGCGGACCGTTCGGCGCTGAGGGCCCGATCATCCTCACCGGCGGAGCAGTCGGCTCGATCGTCGGTCAGCTGTTCCACCTGACCGCTGCTCAGCGGCGGGCTCTCCTAGTGGCGGGCGCCGCGGCCGGAATGAGCGCAGTCTTCGGCACTCCCGTGGCCGCCACCCTGTTCGGCGTGGAGTTGCTGGCGTTCGAGTTCAAGCCCAGGTCGATGGTGCTGATCGGACTGGCGTCTGCGACTGCGGACGGCATCAGAATGGCAATGGCGAGCTCTGGACTGGTAACGGCACAGCCGATCTTCCCGGTGCCGGCCCATGCGCCACTCGGCGGTATCGCGTTGCTGGGCGCCGCGGCTGTCGGAATCGCGACTGGTCTTGCCGCATGGGTCCTGACGCAGGCCGTGTATGGCACCGAAGATGCCTTTAACCGGCTGTCCGGGCGTCTGCCCTGGATGTGGTGGCCGGTGATCGGGGGCGCGATCATCGGCCTCGGCGGGCTCATCGACCCGCGCGCGCTCGGAGTCGGCTACGACACAATCCACGCCGAGTTGCTTGGCCAGCTAGGGATCACCGCCCTGATCACGCTCTTCATAGTCAAGCTCCTGATCTGGTCCTCGGGGCTCGGCAGCGGGACAAGCGGTGGCATTCTCGCGCCCGTGCTCATGATGGGTGCGTGCATCGGCGGGATTCTCGGTCACGTGCTGCCGGGGGCGTCGCCTGGAGTGTGGGCGCTGATCGGGCTGGCCGGAGCCCTGGGCGGGGTAACCAGGTCGCCGTTCACCGCCATCGTCTTCGCCTTCGAGCTGACGCATGATGAGAACAGCCTGCTCGCTCTGCTGGTCGCGGCGACTGTGTCGCACCTGGTGAGCGTGCTGACGCTCAAGCGCTCGATCCTGACCGAGAAGGTGGCCAGGCGCGGCTTCCACGTGATGCGCGAGTACGCGGTCGATCCGCTGGAGGCAACATTCGTCCGGGAAGTCATGGATGCCGACATCTACACGACCGGCCCGGAGCGCGGCGTCGCGCAGCTGTATCAGGCGCTGCCCGAAGGATCCTGTGCCCGGCGCCAGCGGCTCTATCCGGTGCTGTCAGAGGAGGGTGCGCTCGTCGGGGTGCTCCCCTGGTCGCGGGTCCTGACCAACCGCGACGTCGCCGGCCTGAAGGTCAAGGACGCAATGATCGCTCCGGTCGCAGTCGCCTATTCGGGCGAGGTCCTCCGCCCGGTTGCAGAGCGCATGGCCGCACTTGGCCTAGGCGCTCTCCCGGTCGTCAGCACGTCAGACCATCATCAGCTGGAGGGGCTCATCACTCTGTTCGATCTGATGCGGGCGCGGGAGAAGCTGCTGGCCGAGGAACGGCACGCCGAGCAAGTGCTCACACTGCGACGCGTTACCTCTCGTCGCGCCGTCGCCGGATCGGAGTCCCGCGCAGCCGCGCGGGTGGCGCGGTAGGCTTCCCGGAGTGCCGCCGCTGACCAGGCAGGACTTCGAGAAGCTCCTGGCCTTCAGGACAAGCTTGCGCCGGTTCCAGCGCTGGAGCGAGGACCAGGCGAGCGCCGCGGGCCTCACGCATGTCCAGCACCAGCTGCTCGTAGCCGTCAAAGGCCATCCGGGAGATCAGCCGCCAACTGTCGGCGACTTGGCTGGCTACCTGCTACAGCGACACCACAGCACGGTTGAGCTCGTCGATCGCGCTGCTGCTGCTGGACTAGTCGAGCGAGTGCCGGACGACAAGGACGGCCGGATCGTCAGGGTCAGGCTGACCGCACTCGGCGAGCGACGGCTTACCGAGCTCACTCCGTCCCATCTCGCTGAGCTCCGGCACCTGGCCAGGGCCCTCAACGAGCTGCTGGTCGGATCGGCAGACGCCCCACGGGACACTCCGCGATAGCGGTCCTCGCGCCAGTCGGCGGGGATCTTGCGCCGCACCGGCCGGACGCGAGACGGTGGTGGCCATGACCGTCATATCCGAACTGAGCCTGGCCACGGTTGACCTCACTGGCGGAGAGCTGACCGGTGACAGTTACCACCAGCGGCTGGCCGGAATAGCTGGCAAGGGCGAATTCGGCTGGCTGGCTGCGTCGCCGCTGGCTTTCATCGTGCTAGACCGGGAGTCAGCGGAGTTTTTCCTGCGCTCGCGCGCAACTACGTTCCCCGGCCGCGAGATCGCTGACCTGTTCGGCGTCACGTCAGGCCGGCTGCGTGAGCAGATCGACGCCAACATCCTGAACCAGCAGGGCGACCAGCATCGGCGGCTTCGGGCGCTGGTCGGCGGGGCCTTCACGCCGCGGGCGGCCGACCGCTGGCGGCCGGTCATGCGGGCCTACATCGGCCGGCTCTGGTCGGCCGTCGAGGGAGACCGGAGCTGTGAGTTCGTCGCGACGATCTCCAGGCCGTACCCGGCGCTGACCATCGCGGCCGTGCTCGGCGCGCCAGAGGCGGATGCTCCGCGGCTGCAGGAATGGTCCAGCCTGATCCAGCGCCAGTTCGACATTCAGGCCCTCACGACTCAGATACCGGAGATGGAACGAGCGGCTGAAGAGGTCTATGACTACGTCGAGGCGCTGCTGGAGATGCGCCGGTCGGAGCCCGGCGATGATCTGCTGACCGCCCTGCTGACCGCGGCCGACGCGGGTGACCGGCTGTCCCATGCCGAATGCGTCAACCTCGTACTCAACGTGATCGCCGGCGGCGTCGACACGACGCAAGCGCAGTTGTCACATGCGATGCGGATGTTCGCCGCGCACCCGGATCAGTGGGAAATGCTGCGGCAGCAGCCCGAGCTCGTCAGCCGGGCGGTCGAGGAGGTGCTGAGAGCAGAGCCGATCACGCCATTCACTGCGCGCCTCTGCCTCGAGGACATCGAGCACCGAGGCGTGCTGTTCCCAGCCGGCACGATCGTGGCTGTCTGCGCCGAGCGCGGCAATAGGGAGCAGGCGGACGGTGAGGAGTTCGACATCACCGCCACGCGAGACGGGCGGCTGCTGACATTCGGCGCGGGCGCGCATTTCTGCCTCGGCGCGAACCTTGCCAGGGCTGAACTCGAGGAGGCACTTGCTTTCCTCGCCCCCCGGATGCCCGGCCTCGGGGCGGCCGGGCCAGCCGTGCTGGGGGGCGTGGAGGGCATCTATGGGGTGGACTCGCTCCCGCTGCAGTGGGACTAGAGCGCAGTGTGGCTGGAACGCAGTGTGACTAGAGCTCGGCGGCCAGGGCAGCGGCCATGTCCTGGATTGCCCGCGCGGCCCGGAGAAGCAGCCCTCCGCCGAAGGTGATCCTGGCGACGCCAAGGCTGGCCAGGTCGGCCACCGTCAGCCCGCCCGGCCCCGCCATCGCGTTCACCGGACCCTGGATGCGCCGCACGAGCTCTGGCAGGGCTGCCGCGGGCGCAAGGATCGGGTACGCGCAGTCCGCGCCGGCGGCCAGGTACCGGTTCGCTCGGGCGACCGCCTCGTCAGTGACTGCTTGTCGCCTGGCCGGGTCCGTTACCGCGCTCCCGGCCAGCTGGCGGACATAGACGTCGACCCGGGCATTGATGACCAAGCGGCCGCCCGCCTCGGCGCGCACGGCTGTCAGGAAGTCAGCCTGCCGTTCCGGCTCGGTGAGCAGGCCCGACGCCGAATCGGAGTCCTCCAGGTTGCAGCCGGCGACTCTGGCCTCGAGCAGCCTGGCAACCAGCTCGGCCGGCGCGAGGCCGTAACCGGTTTCGACGTCCGCTGTCACTGGCACGCTCACGCTGCCCGCGATCCTGGCAACGGCGGTTAGCATTTCCGCGGCTGGCGTCTCACCGTCGGCGTAGCCGAGCGTTGCGGCGACCGCCGAGCTGGATGTCGCCAGCGCGCCGAAACCCGCCTCGGCGAACGCGCGGGCACTGACCGGATCCCAGACATTCGGCAGGACGAGCGGCCGCGGGCCAGCGTGCATGGCCCGCAGCGCACTCGCCGCGCTCGCCGCCGTCGATGCGCCGTCGGCGAGGCTAGCTGGTCCGGTCATGGCTGGTAGGAGCCCGGCAGCCAGGCGTGCGTCGTGACGCCGACGCCGTTCCAGGCGTTAATCATCACGATCAGGCTGATCAGTGCGCCAAGTTCGGTCTCGGAGAACTGCTTCGCCGCGTCGGCGAAGTCGGCATCCGGCACGTGCGTCTGCGGCATTAGCGTGACGGACTCGGTCAGCCCGAGCGCCGCGCGTTCCCGTTCGTCAAAGAATGGCGTTTCCCGCCAGGCTGCCAGGGCGTAGATCCGCTGCTCGCTCTCTCCGGCCGCCCGTGCGTCCTTGGTGTGCATGTCGATGCAGAACGCGCAGCCGTTGAGCTGGGACGCGCGGATGCGGACCAGCTCGCGCAGCCGGACGTCAATGCCGGCGTTGTCGAGTTCCTTGGTCGCCGCCTGGTCGAGATGAGCCATCGCGCGGTAGAAGCCGGCTGCGTGCTTCTCGAAGTCGATCCTGGGCTCTGCCGTGGTCATCGGATTCCTCCTCGTAGCTTGTGTGTGCCTTCAGGCTAGTGAGCAATAGGGTCAGGTTTAAGATCCAGTTTCATGCAGGAAACGTGGGCCACTTCTGCTGGTCTTGACCTCCACATCGAGCTGTCCGGGACTCGGCCACGAGCCGCACTTGAGTCCGCGCTGCGCGAAGCGGTCCGCAGCGGCAGACTCGCGGCCGGAACGGCGATGCCCTCCTCGCGCGCGCTTGCCGCCGATCTCGGCCTTGCGCGTAACACCGTGGCTGACGCCTACGGCCAGCTTGTCGCCGAGGGCTGGCTCGCGGCCAGGCATGGTTCGGGCACCTGGGTCGCGGAGCGGGTGGCGGCGGTGCCGCTCGCCAGCGCGGCCGGAGCTCCGAGCGCAGGCGCTGCAGCCAGGCACGACTTGCGGCCCGGTATGCCGGACGTGTCGGCGTTCCCGCGCGCGGCCTGGCTGGCCGCTGCTCGCCGTGCGCTCACTAACGCGTCCGCGTGCTCGCTGGTCGGTTATCGCGACCCGCGCGGCCTGCCAGTCCTTCGGGCCGCACTGGCCGAGTATCTCGCCCGCGCTCGCGGCGTCAGCGTGACGCCGGAGCGGATCATCGTGTGCGCTGGGTTCGCCCAGGGCCTGGAGTTGCTCTGCGACCTGCTAACAGCCCGAGGGCTGCGCACGCTGGCGATCGAGGCTTACGGGCATCCGGCGCTCCGGCATGTGGCGATGTCGGCCGGGATGAAGCTGGCTCCGGTGCCGGTCGATGACCAGGGCGCACTGACCGACAGCGCACCAATCGGCAGCGAGGGCGCCATGCTGCTGACACCAGCGCACCAGTTCCCACTGGGCGTTGCGCTCGCACCAGAGCGCCGGCGCCGGGCCGTCGACTGGGCCGCGGCCGGCGACGGCCTGATCATTGAGGACGACTACGACGGCGAGTTCAGGTACGACCGGCAGGCGGTCGGCGCGCTGCAGTCGCTCGCGCCCGAGCATGTGGTGTACGGCGGAACTGCAAGCAAGAGCCTCGTGCCCGGCCTGCGCCTCGGCTGGCTTGTGGTACCGGACCGGCTGGTCGAGGAGGTCACCCAGATCAAGCACGCGGCGAGCCGGCTGAGCAGCAGCCTCGATCAGCTCACGCTCGCGGAGTTCATCGGCTCGGGCGGCTACGACCGGCAGGTGCGGCGGGTCAGGCTGGCCTACCGCAAGCGCCGCGACCGGCTGGTAACTGAGCTGCGTCGGCAGGTACCTGGCGTCGCGGTCACCGGCATCGCAGCCGGGCTGCATGTGCTCGTCCGGCTGCCGGCCGGCGTTGCCGAGTCCGATGTCGTCACTCGCGCGGCGGCCCGCGGACTGGCGCTGGAGGGACTGGCCAGCTGCCGTGCAGGCGGACAGGAGCTGGGGCCGGCCCTGATCGTTGGCTATGCCACGCCGCCGGCGCACGCGTTCAGTGCATCGGTTGCCCGCCTGTGCGCAGTGCTCGCCGAGGCCCTGGCGCGCTGATCACTCAGCCCTCCGGCCGGCTGGTCGAGCGCCGGCCGCCGCCCTCGTGCCGCCGACAGCCTCAAATGGCAGCGCGCCATTGTGCGGCCGTTGATGATAAATCACATTATTCACTTGCCTGTCATCTTAGGATTGCCTTATTTCGCCAACATCAAATACCGCACGTGTTGTCCTTGCTCGAGGTGCCGAGTACCGCGTGCCGGGTTCTGGGCGATCTTGCGCGCCCAGAACGGTAACGCGAGCCTCTGGGACCTGCCCTCCGGTGTTAGGAGATCTTGCGTGACGATTGAGGTGAGTCGGCGTCAGCTCATGGCGTCGGCAGGCGGGATGGTTCTGGCGTCATTCGCCCTGCCGTCCAACCTGCGGAAGATCATCGACGGCGCGCCGGCAGCGCGTCTCAACTCGATGCGGAAAACCGCACCCCTCTCCGAGATCAAGCACGTCGTCGTGCTGATGCAGGAGAACCGATCCTTCGACCACTACTTCGGCGCCATGCCCGGCGTCCGTGGCTTCAACGACCCCATGGCGATATCGGGCGTCTTCCAGCAGCCGGACCCGAAGAATCCGGACGGATACCTGTATCCGTTCCACGCCGACACGCGCAGCACGAGT
>Ga0335072_10012499_pt1 | contig 12119 bp, 12 predicted proteins | sample Lox_Sample_21_FD_206725 | JGI IMG/M metagenome (GOLD analysis project Ga0335072, IMG submission 206725) | Soil microbial communities from Loxahatchee National Wildlife Refuge, Florida, United States - Lox_Sample_2.1 | ecosystem: Environmental > Terrestrial > Soil > Wetlands | place: USA...
CTGGCGCGCTTGGTTTGTACGGCTGGGTTCGCAATACCGAGGACGGCCATGTGGAGGTAGTCGCATCGGGCGAGGGTGAAGACCTGGCTTTGCTGCGGAAGGCTCTGCAAAAGGGGTCGCGCGGCAGCCGGGTGGATGCGATTGTGGAGCATGAGCTGGCCGATAGCGAGGCGGAGGGACTGGGGTCTTTCGCGATTGAAGGCGCCTGGTGAGGCGAGCCGCGGGTTCGATTTCTAAATGAAGCAAGGAGCAAAGAATTTTGGCAACCCATCAACCGATTAATTGTGAACCGCTGAAGGAACTGGTGCGGACGGTTCCGGATTTCCCGAAGCCGGGGATCTTGTTTTACGACATTACGACTTTGCTGAAAGACAAGAAGGGATTTGCCGAGCTGATCGACGCGCTGGCGGCGCACTACATCGGCAAAGACGTTGATCTGGTGCTGGGCATTGAGGCGCGCGGATTTATTTTTGGTCCGGCGCTGGCGTATCGGCTGAATGCAGGATTTGTTCCGGTGCGAAAACCGCGGAAGCTGCCGGCAAAGACGGCAAAGGTGACCTACGACCTCGAGTACGGGACGGATACACTGGAGATCCATGTGGATGCCATTGAGCCGGGGCAGAATGTGGTCCTGGTGGACGATTTGCTGGCCACAGGCGGCACGATGGAGGCGACGGTGAAACTGGTGCAGCAACTGGGCGGGCACATTTCCGGGCTGGCGTTTGCCGTGGAGCTAGACTTTCTGAAGGGGCGCGAACGGTTTCCGGATTACGACGTCTTCAGCCTGCTGCACTATCACGAATAACTTGCGGGGACTTGCCGTCCAGGCGGATGCACCTACGGCGCCTTTCCTGACGCTGATTCCCGAGTGCCGGAAAGCCGCGTTCAGTTCTTTTTCCACAGAGAGGTTTGAGGGACCTGATTGAGGCAATAAGAGAGGCGCCGATGAGGCGCCTCTGCTGTGTTCCGGGTGGAGGGCTGGAGGATTCAGGCGGCTTTTGCTTCCACGTTGACCCTTCTTGCCACCTGGCTTAATTTAGCGTCGGCCGCTTTCTCTTCCTCGAGTGTTTGGCTCAGCAGGCGCACGGCTTCCTGATTGCCGAGTAACTCGGCGTAGGTCCGGGCTGAGCCGTAGGCTGCAATCTCGTAATGTTCGACGCGCTGAGCCGCGGCAATGATGCCGGCGTCAAGGACTTCGGCTTCGCCGCCGTCGCTAATGCGCTCCTCACATTCTTTGAGCAGGCCCTTCATGGCTTCGCAGGTCTTTCCTTTTGGACTCTCGTTCAGGTGCTTGAAGATCTGTTCGAGGCGCGTGACGTGATTCCTCGTTTCTTCGAGGTGATGCTCGAAGGCCTGTTTGAGGCTGGGGTCGTGCGCAGCCTTTACGAGCTTTGGAAGGGCTTTGGTGATCTGGGTTTCGGCGGAATGCAAGTCCTGCATTTCATCGATCAATAGCTCGCGTAAGGTTTCGATTTTCATGGAATACTCCGATTCTTGGGAATGCTTACGAACTTACTGTTAGTGGGATGCGAGACGGGGCGAGAACGGGGCTCAGTGGAAAAGAGAGAATGGAGAGCGCGTGGCGGAGAAAGAGAGAGTCTATTTTCAGGACTTTTGCGCGGGGACAGATTGCTTCTGCGGGGAGATGTGGAGCCGCTCTGCCGGTTTTAGATAGCCTTTGCGGCGGAACCAATCTTCCATGGCAAGGTGGAGTTTTTCGAGGGGGACGCGGTAGCCGGCTTCAAGCAGGCCGTCGGCGACGGGTAGGGTGTCATCAAAGATGGCGTCGTTGGTGAAGTTACGCATGGCGAAGTTGTCGATCCACGCAATGGGACAAGGGTGGACGGTGCCTTCGGCGTCGATGCGTTCGATGCGCAGCTTGCGGGCGAACATACAACTACAGGGTAAAGGGGATAGGGTGAAGGGGAAAGTCCGCTAGATTCTGCGACGTGGGCCGGAGGATTTTACTTCGTCCGGAGCATCGAAACGGCGGAAGTTTTCCTGGAACTTCGCGGCGAGGAGCTGGGCTTGCGCATCGTAGGCCTTCTTATCAGTCCAGGCGTTGCGCGGGTGCAGGATTTCGCTGGGAACGCCGGGGCACGAAGTGGGAATACTCAGGCCGAAGGCGTCTTCAGTGATGTATTCGGCCCGGGCGAGGCGTCCATCGAGCGCGGCATTGACCATGGCGCGGGTGTGGGGAAGGCTCATGCGGCGGCCAGTGCCGAAGGCCCCTCCGGTCCAGCCGGTATTGACGAGCCAGCATTGCGCGCTGTGCTGACGCAGGCGGTTGCCGAGCATCTCCGCATAGACTTTTGGCGCGAGAGGCAAAAACGGCGAGGCGAAGCAGGTGGAGAACTCGGGGACCGGCTCGCTGCCGAGCCCGGCTTCGGTTCCGGCGAGTTTGGCGGTGTATCCGGAGAGAAAGTGATACATGGCCTGGTCGGGCGAGAGTCTGGCGATGGGCGGCAGAACTCCAAAGGCGTCGGCCGTGAGGAAGAGTACGTTGCCGGGGTGGCCGCCGATGCCAGGAATGACGGCGTTGGCGATAAATTCGATGGGATAGGCGGCGCGGGTGTTCTCGGTGTAGCGGATGTCGGTGTAATCCGGGTCGCCGCTGGCTTCGTCGATGACGACGTTCTCAAGGACGGAGCCGAAGCGAATGGCGTGGTAGATCTGCGGCTCCTTTTCCTCAGAGAGATCGACGCACTTGGCGTAGCAGCCGCCCTCGAAGTTAAAGACGCCGTTGGGACTCCAGCCGTGTTCATCGTCGCCAATGAGACGGCGCGCGGGGTCGGCAGACAGGGTGGTTTTGCCGGTTCCGGAGAGGCCGAAGAAGAGCGCGGTGTCGCCATTGGCGCCAACATTGGCGGAGCAGTGCATGGGGAAGACATCGCGGGGGGGAAGAAGGTAATTCATGACGCCGAAGATGGATTTTTTCATTTCTCCGGCGTACTTTGTGCCGCCGATGAGGATGAGCTTGCGGGTGAAGTCGGTGAGGATGAAGGTTCCGGAGCGAGTGCCATCGCGCTCGGGGATAGCTTCAAACTCAGGCGCGGCAATGACAGTGAATTCGGCGGCGTGAGATGCGAGCTGCTGCAGGCTGGGGCGCACGAAGAGCTGTTTGACGAAGAGCGCATGCCAGGCATATTCGCAGACGATGGTGATGGGGAGTTGATAAGCGGGATCAGCTCCGGCGCAGAGGTCCATCACATAGAGATCGCGCTCAGCCATGTGACGCATGACGCGGTCGAGAAGAGCCTGAAATTTGTCCGGAGAAAAGGGCTGATTGACTTTTCCCCAATCCACGGTGTCTTTGGTTGCTGCGTCTTCGACGATGAATTTGTCACGGGGCGAGCGTCCGGTGCGCGCGCCGGTGAGCGCGACAAGTGCGCCGTTGGAGGCCAGGCTGGCCTCGCCGCGGGCGAGGGCCGCCTCAACCAACTGTGGTGTTGAAAGGTTGCGATGAATGTGCGGTCCCTCGATCAGCACATGGGTCTCACGGGCGGCGGTAGCTGCAGCCATGCGATTCGGCTCCTTCGTGAAGCAAACTGATTATTGTCCCATCGGACTGGGCGTCCAGGCAAGGACTGCGCGTCCAGCGGCACGCGCTCCGCGCCATTCTGGAGCGGTCTTGTGCAGACGTTCCCATTGGCCGCAGAGTGGGTTATGGATTGGGCTGGGAGTCGTCGGCGATGGCGGGAATAAGAGTGGGCAGATTGCTGGTGTGTCCGGCTTCATGGAGTACTGCGTCGAGATGCTCGAGCACCTCTTCAATGGTCATGGTGTAAATTTCGCGTCCGTTATCGTAGCCGGATTCGACGGCGAGCTTAAGATAGCGGCCGGCGATCTGCGCGGCGAGCGCATCGGTGATGGCATGACCCGTGCGCTTCTTCTGTTCGACCCAGGCGAGGCAGGGCATGGCGATCCACACGGGGCGCCCATTGACGTCGAAGCGAATGTCCACGGCATCGGCATGGCGAGTGGCAATGGCAACGATGTTTGCCGTCCAGCGGCAGTGCAGGGAATCACCTGTCCAGCGGTCAGTTACACGAAAGTCTTCATACATGGCTATTTCCAGCCTAAAGGCGGTACGGGATGGGGGCAAGAGCCGGTCTAGAAAAACAGAGAATTAGATGCTGTTTGAAAAAGAAGACGTATTACAGAAAAAAGAAAACGGATTGGGTTAAATCTGCGTCCAACTTCTGACGTCTGAATGCTTGTTTACAGACGCATTTGTTTTTATCCAAGGAGCAATTTCTGTGCCTATTTCTCCCCAAACAGCGCGTCGCTACAAAGATCGTCTTCTTCAGCAAAAAAGGTTGCTGGAGCACTCCACCCTTTCCGCGGTTGAGCAGGGCCGAGAAACCGTTGCCGAAGATGCTCTGGATGCTGCTGACCGAGCGGTGTTCTCCTATCAGAAAGAACTACTATTTACGCGGGGTACCCACGATCATGGGCAACTGGCGATGGTGAAGCGTGCGCTGGAGCGGCTGAAGAACGGCAACTTCGGGGAATGTACGCTATGTGAAGCCGAGATTGGAGCGAAGCGGCTGGAGGCGGTGCCGTGGACTCCCTACTGCATTGCCTGCCAGGAGAAGATTGAGCGGGGCGAGATGGCGGATTCGGGCAGGGCGGCTTGAGTCCGGGCCAGACTATCAACATTCACTTCTCGCGCGGCGCCTTATCTTCTCGAGGTCTTATTCCTGATTCAGGGTTGAGCCATCTGTTCGTATTCCTGACCTGATGGGCCGGGGAGCAGCACCCAGAGGGTGTAGATGGCGAGCGCTGTTCCGGTGATGGGTTTGATGATCGTCAAAAATGCGGCCACGATGGCGAGGATTCGAGCCCATGGTGCGCGGTTGACGAGCGCGAGCCCGGTGACGAGCGCGAGAATGACCCGGCCAATGAGGATGACGGTGATCAGCGGAATGAACCAGGGCATGCTGTCGAAGGGAAATTCTCCCCAAGGGGCGCGATTCCAGTGACCGAAGTAGCCGTGGAAAATGCCGCTGAAGATAGACATGGCGAGCAGCCAGCCGAGGAGGGTCCAGGCGGCATAGGCGATCCAGAGAATAGAGAGCGACTGGAGGTGCCGGTGGACCCGCGTGTAGAAATAAGGCGCGGGCGCGGCATTGACGGGAGCCGCGTAGACGACGGGGCGCCCACAGTTGGTGCAGAACTGCTGACCGGGAGGTACGAGTTGTCCGCATCCGCTGCAATACATGGTGTGTCTCCTTACTGACTACCCTTAGAACTACGCAAGGGCACCTCTCCTTGTTCCCGCGCAAACGTTTAGCATTGAATTTGTGACCCTAAGTCGACCGATTCCCGAACGTGTGAGAGATTGTAGCCGGTCTGCGCTGGAGTGGGACCGCTTTGTTGAGCTGCTGGGCGGGTACGCGCAGTCGGACGTGGGCAAGGCATGGATTGAGACACTTGGGCCGTCTGCGGATGCAGCGTGGATTGAGCGCGAACACACGCTGGTGGAGGAGATGCGGTTGCTTGCCGGCGGGGGCAGCATGCCGAGCCTGGGGATGCTGTTCGATCCGTCGGATCTGCTTGCAAACGCGCGGATTGAGGGCGCGGCACTGGAGGCGGTAGAGATTCGCTCAGTGGCAACGCTGGCCGAGGGGATTGCTGCATGGACTGAAGTGTTGCGAACGCCTTCGCGCGATCTCGAGGGCCGATTGACAGAGCTGCGGGAGTTGTTCGGCGACGTGCTGTCGGTTCCGCTGGGGCCGCTGGCGGATTCCCTGCGCGGGCGCTTTTTGCCGGATGGGACGCTGGCGGATGACGCATCACCGGAGCTACGGCGGATTCGGCGCGAGATGGAGCAGCAGCATCGCGCGATTGAGAATAGTCTGCGCACGGCGCTGCGCCGGTATTCGGAAGGCGGGTCTGCACAGGATGAGCTGATCACAATTCGCGGCGAGCGATTTGTGATTCCCGTGAAGGCAGAGTGGAAGCGGCGCGTACAGGGGGTGGTGCACGGGGCCAGCTCAAGCGGGCAGACGGTGTATGTGGAGCCATTGGAGACGATTGAGCTGAACAACGATCTGGTTCGGCTGCTGGAGGACGAGCAGGCGGAGATTCACCGGATTTTTGCAGCGATGACACGACAGATTGCGCAGCATGCCGGAGTGATTCTGAAAGGTGCTGAGGCGCTATGCGCGACGGACACGCTACTGGCGCGGGCGCGTTTTGCGGCGGAGTTCCAGTGCGTGCGGCCGAGACTGGGTACTCCGGGATTGGCGCTGAAGGAGGCGCGGCATCCTCTGCTTGAGCGGCGGCTGAGATCTGAGGGCGAACGGATTGTTCCGGTGAGTATTTCTCTGACCGGTGATGTGCGGCAGGTGGTGATCAGCGGGCCGAATACGGGTGGTAAGTCGGTTTCGCTGAAGACGGTGGGGTTGCTGGCGATGGCGGCGCAGAGCGGGGTTCCGGTGCCGGCGGAGGAGGCGGTGTTTCCGCTGTTTGACGCTTTTCTTGCCGATATCGGAGACGCGCAGTCGATCGAGCAAAACCTTTCGACTTTTTCAGCGCATATTGCGAATGTAAACCGAATTGCAAAGCGGGCGGACGCGGCTTCACTGGTGCTGCTGGATGAGCTGGGGTCAGCGACCGATCCGAATGAGGGGTCGGCGCTGGCGGTGGCGATTGCAGAGCATTTTCTGCGGGTGAAGGCGTGGGTGATTCTATCGACGCACCTGACGGCGCTGAAAGTGTATGCGGAAAATACGCCAGGAGTGGTGAATGCGGCGGTGGGTTTCGATGAGGAGACGCTGGCTCCGACGTATGAGTTAAGGCAAGGCGTTCCGGGGGCCTCGGCGGGAATTAATATTGCGGCGCGGCTGGGGCTGAATATGGAGATTGTCGCCGAGGCTCGGCGGAGAGCTGGGTCGCAGACAGAAGAGATTGGGAAATTTTTGGATCGGTTGCATGCGCAGCTGGGCGAGCTGACCGGCGAACGCGAGCGCGTACAAAGGCTTGAGGCGGAGCTGAAGCGCGAACGGCAGCGGCTGGATGCGGAGGGAATAAAGGAATGGCGAGCGAAGGTCAAAGAGATGGAGCAAAAGCTGGCGTCGCTGCTGAAGGACTTTGAATATCAGGCGCGGGAGACAGTGCGGGCGATTGACGATCGGGCAGCGCAACAGAAGCTGACGAAAGACGCAGAACGCAGGATGACACGACTGCGCAGGGAGTTTTCGGAGAGCTTTAATGCCTCCGTAGTAGCGCAGCATACAGGTGCGGATAAGGGTGACGAGAATGCTCAGCCACATGTGATGAAGCAGGTAGCAGCGGGCGACACAGTGCGGCTGCGGTCGCTGGGCAAGGATGCCGTGGTGCAGCGGCAGATCGATGACAAGACGTTTGAGGTGTCTGTAGGGCTGATGAAGATGCGCGTGGGACGCGATGAGATGGCAGAGGTGGTGAAGTCGGCGGGAGTGGCGAATCAAAGTCCGCTGGCGGCTGCGAGGGCGCGGAAGGGAATCTCGGTAACGGCGGCGGAGCCAGATGAGAATTTCGGCCGAAATTTGACCAACGGCGAGATCAACGTAATCGGGCGGACTGCGGATGAGGCCAGGGATGAGGTGGAGAAGTTTCTGGACAAGGCATTTCTGGCTGGGATGCCGCGGGTGCGGATCATTCACGGTACTGGGATGGGGGTGCTGCGACGGACGCTAAGAGCGTATCTCGAAAAGCATCCTCAGGTGGCTGGAGTGTCGGAGCCGGGCCAAAATGAGGGCGGAGCGGGAGCAACAGTGGTGGAGTTCAAGCGAGGCGAGGGAAACCACCAGCCGATCGAGAAAACACCAGTCGGGCCCGCTAACTCAGGCCGGTCGAATCGACGACAAATCAGTTAATGGTATAAGACGAAGATTCCAATTCACTTCCTCTCGTCCATCGGGTAACAGAGTTATATCGGGGGACGCTACCATTTCGACCAACGTCGTCCCCAGGTCTTCCCACATGTTGTAGGGAAGTGCGAGCGTTAACGAAGTTATTGATCGCATTTAGGGTTCCTTGCGTGCAAGTATGCTGCCGAATGTCCACTGGCGCTAGTGCCTTTTGAAGTACTGGACTGCGCGCTCGTGCTGTTTGGCCCTTGCGAGAGTGTCGAAGGTTCCGAGGTTGCGCCGCTTTCCGGTGGAGGTGTTTTTCTTGCGGGAGTAGAGGCGGTATTCTCCCGATTTTAATTTTCTGATCATAGATTGGGTGGATGCCTGGGCAGGGCGAGAGGCTGTCTAACGTGGGGCTCCCTGTTGAACCGTGTGCGCTCAGAAGACGTACGGTTCAGGATAGTATGGTGACCTAGACTGTCATGATGCGAGACCCTCATCCGAATTTGCTGCGGGCGCTGCTGGGAGCGTTCCTTCTAGCGAGCCTGTCCTATTGGATCGCGGGCGTGATGGACACGTGGGAGATGGAGCGCCATGCGCAACGGCATGTGGCGGCTCCCCTGGAGTACAACGACGATACGTGCATCGTGACGTCGGTGCAGCCAGAGGCGAAGAAGGCTGGCATTGCTCCCGGGGTAAAGATTACCGGGTTGAATGGCGCACCTTACACTGGCGATGCGCAGATAGCCGAGATTCTGTATACGGCGCAGCCGGGTGACACGGTCGATGTGGAGTTTACACGTCCCAACAACAGCACCGGCACGGCGATGATCGTCCTTGCGTCGCATGCGAAGCTGCACGCCGGGATTGCCGACTGGGTGGCGCTGCTGCGCGATGGCATTGTGGTGGCGTTGCTGCCGCTGGTGTGTCTGCTGATTGGATACTGGGTGGTTCTGGCCAAACCCACAGACCGGAATGCCTGGCTGCTGCTGATTCTGCTGACCTTCCCGAGCGTGTTGTGGATCAATCAGGGCATGGCGACGGGCCTGGGGTTGATGCTGCGGCTGTTCTGGTACAACACCCTGCAGATGCTGGCGTCTCCCGCGCTGCTTTTGTTCGGGATTTACTTTCCGGAGCGGTCGCGGATTGACAGCAAGTTTCCGTGGATCAAGTGGGTTGTGCTGGCACCCTATGTAGTGGCGATGGGAATCCTGTATCCCTATCTCTACAAGCTGTTTTTTGCGGCCCCGACAGGTCTGAAGTGGCTTGCAGTGATCACAGATGCAGCCAAGGTGCTGTATGCGCTGGACCTGGCGTGCATCGGGTTATACCTGTTGTTCACGCTGGATAAGTTGCGATCGGCTTCGACTGCGGACGCGCGGCGCAGGATGCGCGTTCTGACGACGGGCACGGGGTTAGGTGTAGGTGCGCTGCTGCTGGTTTTTGTGCTGCTGCCGCATTTTGGTTTTCAGCGCGATACGGCGCACGGGTTCTGGATTACGCTGGCAGGCGGCATTTTGTTCATGATTGCGCCGTTCACCCTGGCGTACGTGGTGCTGGTGCAGCGCGCGATGGATGTGCGCATGATTGTGCGCTCCGGCACACGGTATGTGATGGCGAAGGCTTTTCTCCTGATACTGCAGTTTGCGCTTATCGGTGTGGCGGTGTGGCTGCTGCTATTTCCCGCGCTGCACAAACAGCAGCCGGGGACCTCCGCTTTTGTAGAAGTATTGATTTTTCTCGCACTGGTTGTTGTATTGCGCATGGGCGTGCAGAAGCGGGCGCAGGCATGGCTGGACAAGAAGTTTTTCCGCGAGGCTTACGACGCAGAAGTTGTGCTGAACGAACTGGCGGACGAGGTACGGCGGTTTACGGAGACGGCTCCGCTGCTGGAGACGGTGGCGCGGCGGGTGGCGGAGACGCTGCATGTGGACCAGATCGCGGTGATGCTGCGCCGGAGCGAGACATTTCATCTGGAGCAGGCGATCGGATTTTCGATGGATGGGGCACTGATGCTTCCGGCGCAGGCTTCGTCAGTACGATATCTCGCTACGACGAATGAGCCGGCGCGACTGTACCGGGATGATCCAGATGCGTGGTACCTGATGGCGGGGCTGGGCGAGCGGCAGGTTCTGGATAAGGTGAACGCGGAGCTGCTGCTGCCGCTGCGCGGGCGCAACCGACTGATGGGCGTGATGGCGCTGGGGCCGAAGCGGTCAGAAGCGGCGTACACTCCCGCGGACCTGCACATGCTGCAGACGCTGGCTACGCAGACGGGGCTGGCGATCGAGGTTGCGGAGCTGGCCCACTCGCTGGCGGCGGAGGCCGCGCAGCGCGAACGTGTGAATCGCGAGATGGAGATTGCGCGCGAGGTGCAGGAACGGCTGTTTCCACAGGAGATGCCTGAGATTCCGGGAGCGACAATCGCGGGACATTGCAGGCCTGCGCTAGGCGTAGGCGGCGATTACTACGATGTCTTCGCTCTGGAAGACAGGCGCGTGGGTCTGGCGATCGGCGACGTGAGCGGCAAGGGCATTGCCGCAGCTCTACTGATGGCAAGCCTGCGGGCTTCGCTGCGCGGCGTGTCCCTGGATAATCCGCGGGACTTTGCGAAGCTGATGGATAAGGTCAACCGGCTGGTGTATGAGGCATCGGCATCGAACCGCTACGCGACATTTTTCTTTGCGGCGTATGACCCGAAGACTCGGCGACTGGATTGCGTGAACGCAGGGCACAATCCGCCAGTTGTACTGCGGTGTGGCGCGGATGGAACGACGGAGACGCTGCGGCTGGAGGCGGATGGGCCGGTGGTGGGGCTGCTTCCGTTTGCGCCCTATACGGAACAGTCGGTGACGCTCACGCCGGGGGATCTGCTGCTGATGTTTACGGACGGCATCAGCGAAGCAATGACCGAGGACGACGAGGAGTGGGGCGAAGAGCGGATGATCGAGTCGGCCAAGAAGTGCAGGGACAAGACGGCGGATGCGGTGCTGAAGGACTTGTTCCGCGACGTGGACGCATTTACGGCCGGCGCTCCGCAGCACGATGACATGACGGTGCTGGTTTTGAAGCTGGAGGAATGAGCGTGCGGAGGTTTGCAGGGCTGCTGTTGAGCCTTTCTCTGTTGTGGCCGGGAGTACTGGCATGTTCGCAGGAGCCGGTGATTCCCAAGGTTGCGGCACGCGCAGCCAATACGCTGGTGATGCTGCCGGATGGCTCGACGGTGCATGTTGAGCTGGCAACGACGAACGCCGAGCGCGAGTATGGGCTGATGAACCGCACGTCGCTACCGCAGGGACGCGGAATGTTATTCATCCACGATAAGCCGGGGCGCTACCCCTACTGGATGTACCACTGCAGGATCGGGCTGGACATCCTCTGGATGGACCAGGACCACAGGATTGTGGAGATGTCTGCCGATACCCCGCCCTGCAAGGGGCTGGCGAGGACGTGTCCTTCGTACGGCGGGCGCGAGATTTCGGTGTACGTGCTGGAGCTGCCGGTAGGGTCAATCAAGATGCACCATCTGGCGCTGGGGCAGCTTGTGAACTTCAACGTAAGCCAGTGAGAGCAGAGAATCAGCCATGTTGAAAACTGAGGAAGACGGCCTGACGGAGGAAGTAAAAAAACAGCTGAGAGATGATCTGAGAAGGTTCTGGAGCCGGTTGGTGTACTTTCTGGGAATGATGGCGGGATTTCTTCCGCTGATTACACTTCCGGCGAATCTTTTCACGATCGGCAGCACGAATCCAGCGATTGTTGCATTTGCACAAGTGTTCAATGCGGCGACGGTGCTTCCTGCGAGCGCGCTGGCCTACTGGCAGAGACGCGTAGCGTCCCTATGGCTGACTGTCGATGCCATGTTGGGGATTTTCGCCGGGATGGAGCATCCGGTGAAGGGCGTGGAGAACTGGATTTTGTTTGCGCTGACGGTAGGGATTCCGCTGCTTCTGGGCGGATTTGGATTGATTACGGAATGGACGGGATGGCCTCCGCTGCTGGACCGGAAGCAAAAGGCAAGGACCCGATTCCCAAACTGACCAATTCAGAGAGCCTCTACATCGAGCATCCAGCATCGCGGTAGACTGGAATTGCATGATTCTCCCTTTTGTCCGCGAACTGCTTGCGGACCTGGAGCATTCCCCCTCCTTTGAACAGGCACGGAGGCATCTGTCCCTCGCGCGTGGGCGTCGTCGTGTCTCCGGACTGACTTCCACGGCGCGCGCCCTCTATCTGCCGCTGTTTGCGCGGGCGGCGAATGTGCCGGTGGTGATCGTG
>Ga0335072_10012500_pt1 | contig 12118 bp, 14 predicted proteins | sample Lox_Sample_21_FD_206725 | JGI IMG/M metagenome (GOLD analysis project Ga0335072, IMG submission 206725) | Soil microbial communities from Loxahatchee National Wildlife Refuge, Florida, United States - Lox_Sample_2.1 | ecosystem: Environmental > Terrestrial > Soil > Wetlands | place: USA...
CCCACAAGTCCTCCCAACAAAGACGGTGCCTGCAACATCCTCACAATTTCAGCGCCACTCGAACGGCTCCGAGTAGCGTTTCGCCGTCGAAAGGCTTGGCGAGGAATTTCACTGCACCGCCCCGCATCGCCTGCAGTCGCATCTTTTCGTCGCCGTGTGCAGTGATGAAAATGGTCGGAATTGGGCAATGATCAGAGTTGAGCTTCGACTGGAGGTCTAACCCTGACATCCCTGGCATTCGGATGTCGGCGATCAAACAGCCAGTTTCGTGTTGCTGGTCAGAACTCAAGAACTCCTCCGCAGAGGCGAAGGATTGCACTGGAAAACCTGCTGATTTCACCAAACGTTGTACGGCGCCGCGATACGAGTCGTCATCTTCGATGATGGCAACCAGCCGTTCTTTCCTCTCACTAGCCATATAGATACAGGATTGGTCCGTGGTCGGCAGAACGCAATTATTGATTGTGATAAGGGCGGTGATAGATATACATAAGCCGTATGGAGGGAGGCGGTGGACAGGGTATGCGATTTGGCTAGCTGAGCGTTGGAAGCTTAAGCTTTTCTGCCATTCTTCCGAGTTCAGCCGGGGAATTCGCTCCCATTTTGCGCATGACTTGCCCCCGATGAACTGTCGCGGTGATTTCGCTGGTTCCCATTGTCGAGGCGATCTGCTTTGTAAGCATGCCAGACATCATAAGACGCATTACTTCGCGCTCCCGCGCAGTCAACTTCTCGTAACGTTCCTTCAGCTGCCTAATCTCATTTTGTTCACGCCGCCATTCTGCGTTGCTTTTGAGTGCCTGGTGAATTGCATCTAGCAGATCCTGATCGCGGAAAGGTTTTGTCAAGAATTCCACCGCGCCAGATTTCATTGCTTTAACAGTCATGGGGATGTCTCCATGGCTCGTGATGAAAATAATAGGAATCTGCGCTCCCGCTTCGTTTAGCTGCTGTTGAACCTCCAAGCCACTCATTCCCGGAAGGCGCACATCAAGCACGAGGCAAGTCGGGCTGTCGGGAAGCTTTTGCCGCAGGAAATCCTGTGGCGTGGAAAACGACTCGGAATACAAACCTACGGCCTTCAGCAGACGCTGCATGGCCGCACGCATACGCGCATCATCATCTACAATAAACACTGTAGGATTGCCGGGAAGTGTCATGGCCCCTCTGCTCATTCTACTGTGCAGGGTACATGAGTTCGTCGGATTCGATTAACGGAAGCACTAGTGCTCTACTTGATCGTTTGCTTGAGTCTCGTACGAGCTCTTGCGAGCCGCGCCTTTACGGTCCCGGAGGGTACCCCCATGCGATGTGCCGTTTCGCGAATGCTCAAACCATCAACGTCGCGCAATTGGAAAGTCATCCGCAAAATAGGCGATAGCCGGGAGGCTGCAAGAGCCAATGTTACTGCACTTTCTCGGATTTGATACAAGTGTTCAGGACCCGGTCGGATATCCGAGACGAAATCTGCTAACGAAAGATTCTGCTCTCGAAATGTTTCGTCCAAACTGACCACTCGCGGAGAACGTCGACGTAACTTCATACGTGCAGAATTGATCACGATCGTCGTGAGCCAGGTGGACATCTTCGCCCGGCCCCTGAACTGGTCCACATGCGTTAAAGCTGACAACAGAGCGTCCTGGACCGCATCCTCCGCGTCAGCTACGTTGCCCAGATGAGCGAGCGCTATTCGACGAAAACGAGGCGAGTGGTGAGCGATGACGCTTGTTAACTCCTGAACGTTTCTCTGATAACAGTCGATAAGAATTGGTTCCGCATTTATTCGTAGAGCCGTCGCTGCCATGGATGGAACTCCTTCGCCCTCCTTGAGTGCAAGCTGGATTCCATTTAACGTCCACCAACGGTTTTTCTCTCCTTCTTCGATACTCGCTCGCATTTGCCGCGCATTCTAGTTTTTGAAAGGGGAAGTTGAGAGACTGGGCAAAGTGGGAATGTTTACAGTCGTCGCGAGGACATTTCGTGTCGCAAGATGGTCTGGAGTCCTTATATCGACGCGGTGATCTCGCAGATAGCGTTTTGTTCAAGAGATTGACGGTCGATTTCGGTGCGTAGTCGGTGGGGACTCGCCCCAGCGGAGGATGGCATTTTCGAGACGACATCACGCAGCTATCGCCACTCTGCTGGGCAGGGTGAAATGGAATGTCGCCCCTCGGGCGGAGTTTGCAGCGGCCCAAATACGGCCACCATGCGCTTCTACAATGGAACGGGTAATGGCCAGTCCCAGACCCGTACCTTGAGGCTTCGTAGTAAAGAATGGATTAAAGATCTGCTCGGTATTCTCGGTCGGCAGTCCCACGCCGGTATCGCTGATCGAGATCAGTAGGTGACCGTCGTTGGCCAACTGCGACTTGATGTCCAGTTCACCGCTCGCACCTCGCATTGCTTCAATACTATTAAGGATGAGATTCATCAGGACTTGCTGCAACTGCACTCGATCCGCCATCACCCGCGGAAGCCCTCGGGCGAAATCCGTTCGTATCGTAACCGAATGCCGATTCGCTTCATTCTGCAGCATCATGACCATCTCTTGAATGACTTCATTTACTTCGACTGCATCCAGGTGCGAAGAGCCTTTCTGGTATAGCAAGCGGACTCGGTCAATGATATCGGCCGCACGTCTCGCGTCTTTGACCATTTCGAGCGCAGCTTCTCGGGCTTCGAGAATATCGGGCTGATCGCGATCGAGTAATCGGAAACATGCTTCAGCGTTAGTTACGGCCGCTCCAATGGGCTGCTTGATCTCATGCGCCAACGAGGCAGTCAGTTCGCCCATCGTACTCACTCGGTTGACGTACGTAAGTTCCGCTTGCGCGCGACGCAATCTTTCGCGCTCTTCTTCCGCCCGTCTGTTCTCAGTCACATCCATCACGACGCCTACGAATTGCTGCAATTCTCTCTTTGGACCAAGAACCGGCTCGCCCACCGCATGAAGGAATTTGATTGCGCCACTTGGAACGACAATTCGAAACTCGATGTCGTAATCAGACTTCTCGGCGATTGCTCGATCGCTGGCCGCTTGCAACCCAGCCCGGTCGTCGGGGTGAATGCGCTGCACGAATTGCTCCCAACTAGGCACACCATGCTTAGGGTCAAAATCGTATATGCGATACCATTCCTCGGAGAGATACAGCGGTTTTCTGCCTGGCACCTCCCAGGCAAAAGTCCCTATGCCGGCCAGACTCTCTGCCTGAGCCAGGTAGCTATGGGTTCGGCGGAGGGACTCCTCGGCCCGCTTTTGCTCGCTGATATCACGAACAAAAGCGGTGAAAACACTGTGCCCGTCCCTGCTCAATTCCCCCAGGGAAACCGAGATCGGGAACTCTTGCCCATCTTTGCGAAGCCCGACCAGTTCTATGCCACGCCAGTTGAGCTGCCGCTTCCCGGTAGACGAATAGTTCCGTAACCCTTCCTGATAAGCAGAGCGGAGGAATTCCGGCATCAGCACGGTCAAGGCTTTTCCAATCAAATCGTTTGGGGAATAACCAAAGATTGTCATCGTGGAGGGATTGGCAAAGGTTATTGTGCCGTTCTCGTCAGTACTGATCACGGCATCACTTGCCGTTTCGATCAAAAGGCGATAACGCGCCTCACTCTCTTGCATTTTGATCTGCGACCGCTTCTGAGCGTCGATGTCCTCGAAGGCGACGAGAGTGCGCAGGGACGGCTGTCTGTCTCGTGTTCCTAGCACGGCTAACGCCTTCTTGATCAAAAACCAGCGGTACTGGCCATTGGAACGCTGTATTCGCGCCTCGGTCTCAAAGGACCTGCCGCTCGACAAAGCTATGTTCCATTCCTCAACAAACTTGGGAAAATCGTCCGCGTGAATGATAGACCGCCATCCCGAATCGTTGAGCTCTCGTGGTGAGTAGCCGGTATATTCTTGCCAAGCGCGATTCACAAGCTCAATGGTGCCGTCGGGCAATGCGCATACGACCAGTGCGGGAATGGTTTCGATGACGTTCTGCAGGTCCATCGAGTCACTACGCGTTGGCGCCGTATGGTTCATTAGTACGCGCTATAGTGCCACTTTGTAGTCAGCCGCGAGCATTACGAAGTTTCGAGGTGGCATTCTCTGGGCCGCGCGAAGTCGGGAAAATTGCTCAACGAACGCACAACCGTAAAAATATAAGATTCCCCATTATGCGACCTCTTCAGAGCGGGACGAGGATGCTTCATCGGAGTCGCAGTAAGGATTTTGCTTTAGTTGGTCATTCCAAACGGCAAAAGGGTGTGTCGCAAATCCGCTAGCCAATAAAAGGTGACCGGAAACCGTGTTCACATCGTACATACAAACCATCACACAGGGATAGCGATGCGCGAGGGCTGTCACCCCGGTTTCAAGTTCGATTACCTCGCTAGCACCCCTGCCCGGGAGAGCGTCTCGGCCTATCCCTAGGTTGCCGAGGTATCGAATTGCAGTGGCTCCTTTCCGAACAGCAGACGAAAAAGCTTCCTTGATTTTAGCCAGTGTCACGGATGCGGAAGAGTCGCGTCGCAAAATGACGAGCCGGTCCTGCTGAAGTACCTGATCGAGATCAGGGTGGGTCCTTCGTAGAATTTCCAGTACGCGCTGGTTCGCTTCATCGTGCCCGAAGAGCACGGAATATTCGGTTTGGTTGTCGATCCCGAGTTTAAGAAAGCGCACTCCGGACTCGAATTCATCGTCCGTTTTCCAGAAATGGACAAGATGACTGCCCAAGGCAACATCATCTTTCGTGATACCGAGCGGAATCTTACGCACTGTCACGCCGGTTCCCCCTGGGGCGTGATTCTACACCTCGATGGGCTGCCATGACACCATACCCGCGTCGCGAGTGTCTTGATTTCGACATTCGTCTTAATACCGTCGCGATGACCGGAAAACCAGCCGCCTGCCACAGCGGACTGGATTGGCAAGGTGCTAGAGCCGAAGGGGATTGACTAATCACGCCAATTCTTGAGTTTGGCAGTTGCAGTGCAGCTTACAACTTCGAAAAACTGAAAGAACTTGCAATCCCACGTAATTTTCACGCTAGGGGGACACTCATTTATGCGAAAAGTAACCTCTACGACAAAACCTGCTTCATCCAAGTCTTGCCTGCCCCTCACATTCGTCCACAAAATCGAAGCCGACGGGATTGAACTTTTTTATCGCGAGGCAGGTAATCCGACGGCTCCAGTCATTCTTCTGTTGCATGGATTTCCGGCTTCATCCTTCATGTTCCGCGACCTGATTCCGCGTCTCGCGGACGATTACCGGGTGATCGCGCCGGACCTTCCCGGGTTCGGCTTTACCCGTATTCCCAGCGAGCGAAACTATAAATACTCGTTCGATGGATTGGCTTCAACGATCGACGCATTCGCGGATGCACTCAAACTTAACCGGTACGCAATCTATGTATTCGATTACGGTGCGCCAACGGGTTTCCGTTTGGCGATGGCTCGCCCTGAGCGGATAACGGCGATCATTTCGCAGAACGGAAATGCGTACGAAGAAGGTTTGAGCTCAGGTTGGAATCCGATCCAGAAATATTGGAAGGAGCCAACTGTGCAGAATCGCGCAGCGCTTCGCGATTTTCTAACACCCGAAGCGACGAAGTGGCAGTACACCCACGGCGTGGCGAATCCGGAGGCTGTTCCGCCTGAGTCCTACACATTGGATGCGGCCCTACTGGAACGGCCGGGGAACAAAGAGATTCAGCTCGATCTGTTTCTCGACTACGCCTCGAATGTAAAACTCTACCCACAATTTCAGGAATACTTCCGTAGATTGAAGCCACCACTGCTGGCGATCTGGGGCAAGAACGATCCTTTTTTCCTTCCCGCAGGAGCCGAGGCATATCAGAGGGACTTGCCTCACGCCACGGTCCAATTCCTCGATGCCGGCCACTTTGCACTTGAGACGCACGTCGTAGAAATTGGCGAAGCCATCAAGCATTTCCTCGCCGCCAACGGTATTTGTCAGCGTCGTGCAGACGGCGTGGTTTCGCGATGATGTATTCGCGCCAGTAGAGCGCAATTCAGACGATGAGGAACACATGGAACGTCGAAGGTTTCTTGCTGCGCTAACAGCGACATCTCTCGGTGTTGCTCTCGATGGCTCTCTCACTAGACTTGCAGGTGCGCAGAACACCGCACACGCTGCCGCGACCTCGCAGGCCTCCAAGACAGGTGGGTTTCCTCCGAACTCAACCATAGTTTTGGTGCACGGGGCGTGGGCCGACGGTTCGTGTTGGCGCAACGTCATCCTGCCCTTGGAACGGCGAGGTCTTCACGTCATCTGCGCCCCGATCCCGATGACATCCTTAACCAACGACGTAACTGCTCTGAGTCAGGCTCTGGAGCGAACCAGCGGTCCGGTGGTTCTGGTGGGACATGCATACTCTGGCGCCGTGATCGCAGCGGTGAAGGACGAGCGGGTCAAGTCTCTGGTCTATATCGCGGCGCTCGCGCCCGATGAGGGCGAGACCGTGGCTCAGGTTTTCTATCGCGACCCAAAGCCCCCGGAATCGCCGAAGTTGGCTCCCGATTCGAACGGTTTTATATGGATTCCTGACGGTGGGTTTCGCCAAGCGGTTGCCCACAAAGCCTCTGCCGAACAAACAAGCATTGCAACTGCCGTGCAACGACCGATCGCGGTTCAGTGCATTCAAGAGGCGGCCCCGACGCCGGCATGGAAGACCAAACCGTCGTGGTTTCTGATCGCCGAAGAGGATCGCATGATCAATCCGAAGACGCAGCATTTTATGGCAGATCGCATGCGCGCAAAGGTTCATTCGCATCCTGTGGACCACAGCCCGATGTATACGGAGCCAAGTCTTGTGATCAACATAATCCTGGAAGCGGCGCATGAAACCCTGTCGTCCTAGGTTCTTGCCGAGAGCTCTCCAATTTTTATTGGAAAAGGCAGGGAGATGGCCACTGCAAAATCCGTCGCAATCGTTACCGGCGCGAGTGAGGGAATAGGCCGAGCCACGGCTCTCCGGCTGGCGCGCGATTTCTCAGTCATCGTGCTGGTTGCAAGGGATAAGGACAATCTGGAGAAAACCGCGGCCGAGCTAATGTCGGTTGGTGCTGAACCAACGGCCTTTGCTCTCGACCTGCGTCAACCACAATCGGCAAAGAGTATCGTCGCTGGGACTCTCGAACGCTTTGGCCGAATCGATGCCCTGCTCAACATCGCCGGCGCGGTGCCACAAATCGATTTGTTTCAGATGACGGACGCGCAGTGGGACGACGGCATGGCGCTCAAGTTCCACGGCGCGCGTCGCTTGACCATAGAGGCTTGGAACGCTTTGAAGGCCTCGAATGGATCGGTTGTGCTAATGTCCGGCAGCGCCGCCTTTGCCCCCAAGCCCGGATATGCCGCAGTCGCGTCGATCAACGCAGCCATTAACGCACTTGCCAAAGCATTCGCAGAACAAGGAATTAAAGATGGCGTGCAGGTCAACAGCATATCCCCTGGGGCGGTGATGACAGGGCGCCGACAATCTTTCTTTGAAAAGTGGGCCCCTGCGCACAATCTCACAGTTGAAGAAGCAATCAAGAAATTCCCGGAGCAAGCCGGCATTTCCCGCTTGGGAAAGCCGGAGGAGATTGCCGATTTAATGGCCTACCTGGTATCCCCGGCCGCGAAATGGATGACAGGCGCTTCTGTACGAATGGATGGCGGCGAGATCAAGACCATCTAGGACGGGAGTGAGGAGGTGGCAATGAAGCGTCGTAGTTTTCTTGGCGGCCTCTCAGCCGCATGTTTCGGTGTCCTGTTGGAAAATTCTTTGGCCAAACCGGTACCACCGAACTTAAATAAAACTGGGGGATGTATGGCTGTTCTGGATTCTTTCGAGACGTCTCAAGTCGAAGTTTCAGGAAACACGATTTTCGTGCGCCGCTACGGAAAAGGACCGGCCATTCTCATGGTGCACGGCTTCCCACGCACGAGCTTGATGTGGCGATTCCTCGCGCCCCAGCTTGCGGAAACTCACACCGTGATTTGCGTAGATCTGCGCGCCTACGGCGGCAGCGGGATACCTGCTTCCACCGACGACCACTTCCCTTATTCCAAGCGCGCGATGGCGAAGGAATTGGTTGCGGTGATGGACAAGCTCGGATTTCCAACCTTCACGCTGATCAGCCACGACCGCGGAGGACGTGTTTCCTACCGGCTGGCATTGGACTATCCCAAGCACGTGGAGCGACTCGCTGTGTTCGACGTGATTCCCATCTTCGAAGCGTGGAGCCGGTCCGATGCGCGCTTCGCTCAGACGTACTGGCCTTGGATTTTGCTGTCACAGAAACAACCGCTGCCGGAGAGTTATCTGCTCGGTGCGCCCGAGGCCGTCTTCCATAACCCCTTCGGCCAAGGTTCGTTCGGCCCAGAGATTCTCGAAGAATACGTCTCCACCTATCGCGAGCCCGACCGTGTTCATGGAATCTGCGAAGAGTATCGAGCGGCAGCGACGATTGATGTCGAACACGATCGTGCGGATAAGGAAGCGTCCAGGCGAATCGAATGTCCCATGCTGCATCTGTGGGCGGAGGGTGGTCCGCTCGATACTTTTTATGCGAAAGACGGAGGTCCACTGGGTATCTGGCGTCAATGGGCTCCGAACGCTCACGGACAGGCGATGAAGGGCGGGCACTTTTTCCCGGAAGAGAATCCTGACCACACCGCAGTTCTCGTCAAGCAGTTCCTTTCTGCTTGAGGCCTGCATCATGAAAGGAGGAGAAAAAACACATGGTCGCATGGGATCGCGTGACCCGTCGTGACGTGTTACGCGCGATACACGAGTACGACCGGCTGGGCCCAGAACAGTTCTTCTCTGAGCATGGTTTCGCCCCTACTACGACCTATGAGTTGGTCTGGGATCAACGCCGTTACCCGCCTAAGGCAGTCTTGGGTGCAGCTTATGAGTTCGCTACCGGGCAACAGCTTGCCTCTGGTGACTTCGAGGGCGGGAAGACCGGCGCCGTAAGAGTGCTCGGCAAATTAGGATTCAGCATCGTGAAAAAGCTAAAGAAATAAGGGAGATGCGAAAATGAAAAAGTGGAAACTTGTGATTCCTATTGTTGCAGTCGCGGCTTTTCTCGCTTGGTATGCGTTCCGGCCCGAACGGCTTGTAATTAATCGGCGTGTCGATGAAGCCATGCCGACCGCGCAAGGTAGCTCGTCGCCGCAGCGTCTCGCCTCGGGGCAGTTCTACAGCATCTTGCACCCAACGGCAGGTACCGCAACCATCTACCGGATGGGAGATGGCAGTCGTGTTCTTCGCTTTACGGGTTTTAGCACATCAAATGGTCCTGATGTGCACGTCTACATGGTTGCCGCCGACGATGCAAAAGACAGCGCCAGCGTCCTGCGCGCGGGTTTCATCGATTTGGGGACAATCAAGGGGAATATGGGCGACCAAAACTATACCCTCGGTCCCGATGTGGACTTGTCGAAATATCGCGCGGTTTCGGTGTGGTGTAAACGCTTCAGCGTTAATTTTGGCGCCGCTCGATTGATGCCCGACCAAGCGGTGTCGGAGAAGTAGCGCATCGAAAAGATCTTTGCGGATGGAGATCGATTCTCTGGAGTGGATACATCTGATTTCAAATGGTCGAGCCGCCGTTCATGACCGACGAATTGGTGGAAGTCTCAGGAAAATCAGGCCCACATGTTGTATGGAGACCCGGAACAAATGCGGAATTGGTCGTCGCGGCAGCGTCTGGAGGCCTTCCCTTCGAGGTGCCTTATCAAGATGTCAGGAGGTGGAAGCCCGCAGGCGATAAGTCTAAAGGTTGGAAAATCGTCAGCTTCACCAAAGCCCCATGAACGCCTCCCGGATACTAAGGTGCGTGGCACTCCAGATCTGCGAACGGGGAATCCGCAATGCTACTGGACTCTTTCGATGTGAACGGATCTGTCGAAGGGGCATTGCAGAACGTAGCACTTTTTATCACTCTGTGGGTCTTTCGGAGGCGTTGCGACTCGGTGACAGGGCAGCGTTCTAACCGGGCGTAGCCACTACCGACTATCAGAGTCACTGAAGGCCTTTCCTGCGATCTCGGGAAGATATGTCACAGCCCCTCTGCGCTAAGCTAAGCAAATAAATTCCGGTGTTGCCAAACGGCCAGAACCCGAGGCGTGACCAGTACGATCTCAGCTTCCGAATGGCCTCGCCCTTGCTTACGTTCGGCAACGCAAGTCTTTTCAACGCTTCTTGATCGTCCGCAACAGACGGAGTGAACTGTAGCGGCCAAGGCTTGCATGCTACCAGCCCGCACCCGGTACCAAAAATGTCGATCGCACGGTGAATAGCAGACTCGGCGATCCTCAGTCCCCGATACTCCGGATAGATCGCTACGTAGTCGATGATCAGTAGATCGAGGGCTATCACTTCGAACTCATTTTGTATTTCTTCTTTCGGATGGCCAGTTTCCACGTCGAAAAGATGTTCCCAGTATTCTGCGATGTCACCAGAGATGCCATCTCCGAGCCTTTCCGCACTGATGCCGTGGTCCAGTGCCTCGCCGAACTGAACGAGTGAGGCGCTAATTTGCCCTGCGTCCTCTTCTCCACGGTTTTCAGTCTCGGCAATAATCCTTCCGGCAATGGAGTGGACAAAGTCATCCTCAACCGAGTCGTGCAGCGCGGCGCGGACTACGAATTCGACACTTGTAACGACATTAGTCTTCGATTCGATCTCCTTGGTACTAAGGGCGGCTCTTTTTTCAGTCTTCATAGGGCACCTCATGCCGCTATTTACCCCCAACCTTCGTAATCCGTCAAACGGGATAAAACCCTCTGGAAAACCCGTTTCACCGTCTAAATTGGCAATTTCAATCGCGTTTTCCGCAGAAATCAGGCCCGTTTGACGGAAATTCAATCTGCATTTATAGAACATCCCCAGAAGCAGCCGAATCAAATCGATTTTCATGATTTGGCCAAGGAGTTCATTATGTCCGCATCCCAGCCTTCGAGGTTTGCGCCTTCTTCAAGCCAGTCCAGGCCTAGGACCGAATTTGTCTTTGAGCCGCTCTTAGACAGCGACGAAGCAGCCCAGTTGCTCCGCATCCACCCAAAAACGCTACAGCGAATGGCGCGTAACCGTCAGATTCACGGAATTCAAGTGGGAAAACTATGGCGGTTCCGAGCTTCGGATCTCGAAGGGTGGTTGAGAGCGAAAAGAGCAGGCTGATTCGCCGATTTTTCAACAGATGTTATGTCGACCCGCCACTCAACTTGCGCTAAGCTGAGGCAGCCATCCGTGTCGCCTCAACCGAAATGGAGGAAATATGAGGCGCACGAGTTATCAAAAAGGCAGTCTGAGACTGGCGGATCGCAAGAAAGGAAAGGTTTGGGAATTCCTATGGAGAGAGGTTCAGCTGGACGGTACCATCCGGCGAAAACACATCGTCATTGGAACGCAGGAAGACTTGCCGACCGAGTCTTCCGCCCAGGCTGCCGTCGATGCAATCCGCTTAGAGATCAACCAACAAACCCCTCAAAGGCTCATCAGGAGTATCAGTTTCGAGACGCTTGTGAATCACTATCGCCAGCACGAGTTGCCGGATATTTTCAACAAAACCAAACCGGGACTCGATGCGGCGGACGAAGATCGCAAATCATACTCGACGCAGGTGACCTACGAGGGCTATCTGAAGAAGTGGATTCTTCCGCGTTGGCGTGCGTGCAGGCTGACGGACGTCAAGGCAACCGATGTCGAAAAATGGCTCAAGAGTCTCTGTTTTCCGAAGACTGGTGTTCCGCTAGCGCGGGGCAGCAGGGCCAAGATCAGAAACATCATGAGCGCGCTCTATTCTCATGCGATCAGGTGGGAGTGGACCGAGAAGAATCCAATCACGAGTGTTCGTCAGAGCGCGAAACGGCAGAAAGCACCCGATGTTCTGACGCCGGAAGAGATCATGGCATTTCTCAAGGAATTGCCCGATCCACTCCGCACGATGATCGAGTTGGATGCATTCACCGGGTTGCGTCGAGGAGAACTGATCGGGCTTCGGTGGCAGGATGTGGATTTCGAAAACCTCATCTTGCACATCCGTCGGTCGGTAGTTGCAATGGTGGAAGGTGCGCCGAAAACGGAAGCTTCTCTGAAAGACGTTCCGCTGGATG
>Ga0335072_10012501_pt1 | contig 12118 bp, 9 predicted proteins | sample Lox_Sample_21_FD_206725 | JGI IMG/M metagenome (GOLD analysis project Ga0335072, IMG submission 206725) | Soil microbial communities from Loxahatchee National Wildlife Refuge, Florida, United States - Lox_Sample_2.1 | ecosystem: Environmental > Terrestrial > Soil > Wetlands | place: USA: Florida...
AATTACGGCTCTGGTTCGCACGCCCGCAAAAGCCTCGACTCTCGCGAGAAAGGGCATTGCGGTGCGCGAGGCCGACTATAACCGGCCCGATACTCTTGGTCCTGCACTGGCGGGCGTGGACAAATTACTGCTGATCGCGAGCAGCGACCTCGGTCATCGAGTTCCGCAGCATAAGGCCGTGATCGACGCCGCCAAGGCCTCGGGCGTCAAGCTTATCGCCTATACGAGCGTGCTTCGCGCCGGCACCTCGCAGCTCGCTGTTGCTGAAGAGCATCGCCAGACCGAGGCCTTGCTGAAGGCCAGCGGTGTGCCGTTCGTGCTTCTCCGCAACGGCTGGTACACCGAGAACTACACTTTCTCGCTGCCAACAGTGCTTAAGCAAGGAGCAATCCTCGGCAGTACGGGCGAAGGCCGTATCGCATCAGCGGCGCGGGCTGATTATGCCGAAGCCGCCGTTGCTGTGCTTGCCGCACAAGAGGAAGTGGAGGGACGGATCTATGAGTTGGCCGGAGACGAAGCCTTCACGATGGCCGAACTCGCTGCTGAAATCACCCGGCAGGCGGGCACGAACGTGGTGTACAAGGATTTGCCTGAGGCCGATTACAAGGCCGCGCTGGTCCGCAGTGGGTTGCCTGACGCGTATGCGGCTTCGTTTGCGTGCTCATCCGCCGTTGCTAGCCATGGGGAGCTGTTCGATGACACCCATCAACTTTCCAAGCTAATCGGTCGACCGACTACCTCTTTGAAAGACACGATCGCCAGTGCACTCAAACCCTGACCCGGCTCCTCACCGCGCCCGATATAGGATGAGAGGGACATCATCTCCTTCACATTTCCGCAGAGTTCTGGCGCCTTTCTGGATACCTCCAGCGCTGCTACCGATGACGGACGTCTCCGACGGGAGATTCTCGTTTACATCACGTTACTGGTTTGGGCCAAGACAGAAGTGCAGTTTTCATGACATCTGTAAGTTCGGCCCGAGTTGCCCCATCAATCGCCTGAACGGAAATACCTTGCAGTACCGTGATATAGAAACGGGCTAAACCGGCGGCGTTCACTGCGGCGCCTACAACTCCGGCATGGATATCTCTTTCGATCCGCTTCTGTAGTGCGACGCGCTGCCTTGCGCGCTCCTTACGTAAATGCCTAGCAAGGTCGGCATGCTCAGGGCCCGCCATAAGGAGTCCGCTAGATACCATGCATCCTGCGGGCCGCTTGCTGCGTGTGACGGCTGCAATTCCGAACTCGAGAACCATCCGGACGGCCTCATAGCTTGAAGCGCACTCCGCGATTTGGGCTTCACGGAGGCCCATGCCTTGGTAACGGCATATGACCGCTCGGTAGAGGCCCTCCTTGCTTCCAAAGGCGTGGTAGAGGCTGGGTGCAGCTATCCCCATATGTTGGGTCAGCGAGGCGATGCTCACCCCTTCGTACCCGTGTCGCCAGAACAGGTTCAGAGCGGTTTCCAGGACATCATCGCGATCAAACGTGGGTTGCCGTCCGCGAGAACGACCTTCTTTTGCCAAAACCTGCTTCTTCAATCCAGCCATGATTCCAGTGTACGCATTTGACGCGTGAGCCTGACGGAGATTAGTTTAGTGAATGATAAACAAAGCAGAGAGGTCCTCTCTGCGCGGGAGAGGTTCATGATCGATACAAGCCTGTTTCAGCATGGCATGGCTGAAGTAGAACTCGGGGTGCAATTGCACTACGTCGAAGCGGGATCTGGGCCCGAGACGATGGTGCTGATCCACGGATATCCAGAAACCTGGTGGGAGTGGCGTCACGTTATGCCGACCTTCGCTTCGGCTGGGTACCGGGTGATTGCTGTTGACTATCGCGGAGCCGGCAATTCGTCTAAGCCCGCAAGCGGCTATGACAAACGTACGATGGCGCAGGACATCCACAACCTGCTGGCAGAACACCTGCTAGTGAGCAGTCCGGTCGTGATAGTGGGACATGATATTGGTATGACGGTGGCATTTGCGTTTGCCGCTTTGTATCCGTCCAGCGTGAAGAAGCTGGTCTTGGTCGACGCGATCATTCCGGGAACGCCGACGTTCAAAGCTTTTCTTACAACAGGCAAACTGCGAAACTCCAACCTAGCCCATTTCTTTTGGCATAATGCCAGAAACAATATGGCGGAAACCCTTACCGCTGGCCGTGAGCGAGTCTATCTTCAAGACTTTTTCGACAGGATCGCCTTCAACTTCGGCGCATTCGGCCCCGAAGTGATCGACCACTACACGGCGTACTATGCCGCGCCCGGCGCGATGAAAGCGGGCTTTGAAGTCTATCGCGCCTTCGATCAGGATGGAGACGATAACGAAGCCTTTCTAAGAGAATCCGGTCGACTCAGAATGCTGACATTGTTTGTAGCTGGCGAAGAGAGCTTTTTAGGAACCATGCCGGAGGTCGTACTGCAGGAGATCGCCGAGGATGGGAGCGTAGTGCTCATTCCGCGGAGTGGTCACTATCCGCCAGAGGAAAACCCTGAGGCCTTTGCAACGGCCGTGCTGGCCTTTGCGAGAAGAAAATGACCTGGTCCAGTCATTCTTTGTCTCGTTGGAAATCTCTATCAGTGCGATGAAGAGCAACGGACTGACGTTTGGCTGGCCAAGACCAAAGCTGCATCAGGATCACGTAGAATAAAAGTCATTGGGAGTCGTCGGGGAGTGACTGAGCTACCGGCAACGCGTACACCCTTGAAGCTTGCCTGGAGTGATGTGATCGTTGGAGCCGAGCTCTACGACGGCGAAAACGTCCAGACGTTCTCGACGGACTGGCATTTTCATGAAGGTTGGCAATTGGTTGCTGTTACGAGGGGTAAGCGGCAATACGAGTTCAAGTCAGGCTGTATCGTGGCTGGGCCGGGACAATTGGTCATTGTGCCTCCACGGCTTGTACACAGAGCCCGTTGTCTCAACGAAGGATATACGAGCTTCAAGATCGCAACACTTCCGGCTGCTGATTGGGACTTGGAGGCTTCTCCCGCACCTGTCTCACAGCCAACTCCTAAGCTGTTTGGTGCCTTTGTCTCTGTTTTCGAATGGCTAAAGGTGAGCGGAGAACACCAACCACGATCGGCGGCCCTCGATTGCTTGGAGATGATCCTCAGAGAGAGCAGAGCAGCAGGCTCTACGAACAAGACTGCTCCTCCACCATATGTTAGGCAGATCGAATCGTATCTGCTGAATTCACTGAACTTCGTCCCGTCGCTTGAGTCGATTTCCTCGTTGGCAGGAGTGAGCCGATATCACTTCGCGCATGCGTTTGCAAAGCACATCGGTCTGTCGCCGTTGGCATTTCACACGCGCGCTCGTCTTATGCGAGCAAGAAGGCTGATTTCGCAGGGATGGTCACTCGCCGATACATCGCTCTCTCTAAGCTTCTCCGACCAAAGCCATTTTGGAAGGCAATTCAGGAAGGTCTACGGAATGACGCCGGGTGAGTATCAACAAAACGTGACAACAGGCGTCCACTCAAGCCCCTAATCACCCCGGTCTCCAGCGAGCGCTCCTGACTACTGCCCGAAGATGCAGCGCGGACGTGCTTACTCGAAGTGATCGCAAGATCGTTCTAGATTCCCCGAGCAGAATTCCTCACCATTGTCTTGGCCACGCAGAATACCTGTTGGCCAACGCTGATTTTCCAACTCTGGTCAAGAGGACACGGCATGGCTTCAAGCGTCACTGAGGCACCGAGCTCGCGGCGCACACTTGTGCTCGCCAGTCTTGCCCACGCAGTACACGACGGTTTCACGGACATGATCTACGTCCTCTTGCCACCGTGGCAGGCGGAGTTCTCGCTCGACTATGTAGCGCTCGCACTTCTACGTGCACTTTACGTGGGCGTCCTGGCAGCTCTTCAAGTCCCCTCCGCTCGTCTTGCCAGGCGTGTGAACGCGCGTACCGTCTTAGCGGTGGGGACATTCCTCAGCGCGACTGGCTATGCTCTGGCCGGCGTTTCAGGTGGTCTCGTAGGATTGTGTGCATCCCTTGCGCTAGCCGGCGCCGGCGGCAGCACGCAGCATCCGCTCGCCTCCGCCGCAGTGTCTCGTGCTTATGGCGTCAGAGCACGAGGTCCCCTTGGCACCTACAATTTTGCGGGAGACCTCGGGAAAGCAGCGCTTCCGCCGCTGATGTCTCTATTGCTTACCGTAATGCATTGGCGATCGACACTATGGGTAGCTGCCGGCCTGGGCTTCCTGGTTGCCGTATTGATCCGTTCCTTGATGCCGCCAGTTCCAGCCCCTCCAATCGAACTGGAGACAATTGGAGTTCCGGAGGAGGAGATTTCGGGTAAGGGCGGCTTCGCACTGCTTTTTCTCATCGGTGTCTTGGATACTGCCACCCGCATGGGTCTTCTCTTGTTCCTGCCCTTTCTTCTGAAGACCAAGGGTGCAGCGCTGACAACCGTCGGGCTTGGCTTGTCCTTGGTTTTCATCGGCGGGGCTTTCGGGAAAGCTGCCTGCGGTTGGCTTGGCGCCCGTCTTGGTTTGCTGGCAACCGTACTCAGCACTGAGGTCGGCACGGCTGCGACCATTTTAGGCCTGGTGATTTTGCCTCTCGGACCGAGCCTGATCTTGTTGCCGCTGCTGGGCGTGATGCTCAACGGCACATCGTCAGTACTTTACGGCACGGTCCCGGAACTCGTGGCAGCCAGCAGGATCGAGCGAGCTTTCGCCGTTTTTTACACGGGCATCCTCGGATCGAGTGCACTCGCACCGGTGCTTTACGGTCGTCTGGGCGATGCGGCTGGGCTAGTCTGGGCAACCATCGCAGCTGCCTTCACGGCGCTCGCGGTCGTTCCACTCATGATTATTCTTTCTTCGCGACATTAGACCGGGCTTGATACCTTCCGTTCAACCACGGTCGACTGCAGAGTCGCCGCTGGAAAGCAATCGGTGGAGGCTCAATCAGCCCTCCTATGCAGGATCAAGCCGTCGAACTTCCTCCGGCTCTGAATGCGCTGTGCGGCCGGTCCAGCGCAAGATCGTTCTATACGCCGTCTCTGCGGGACGGAATACTGGAATCTAACACGTATTAAGGAAAACAATGTCGGCTATCGTTTGTGGCAAGCTCGCGGAAGTCTCATCCGAACTTGGCAGCACATTGATGGAGATGGCTCGTTGAATACAGTCTCGCAAGCGCCGCTGATCCTGATAACGGGCGGCGGTCGTGGCATAGGCGCAGCCACCGCTCGGCTTGCGGCCGCGCGGGGTTATGACGTGGCGATAAGCTTCATCTCCGATGAATCGTCTGCCTACATCATGGGCGCGTTCCTAGATGTGACCGGCGGCAGATGAACCTCATGAGTGAGGCGTCCAGTTTTTATTCCGACGTGCTCAGATGATATTTCCCACGGACCCGACGTCATAGAAGGAGCGAAATGTACTTCAGAAAGACAATCTGGATCATGGTTGCCGCAGTGTCACTCGCGCCCGGCATCGGACTTGCTCAGCGAACCGTGAGGTCGGGAACCCGATCCGCGACAACAAATGACGTGCCGACGCCTGCCATGCAACATACAGTGACTCTCGTGATCGGCTTGTCGACCGGGCTCGGCCTCTCATATCTGCCGTTAACAATCATCGAGGAGAACAAGCTGCTGGAGAAGCACGCGGCCGCTCTCGGATTTCACGCCGTTTTGCAGGTTAGGCATTATCCCACTGCTGCACCCATGTATGAGGACCTTTTGGCTGGCAAGATCGGATTTGCAGGGGGTGGTGTGACCCAGTTGCTGACTAGCTGGGATAAGACGCACGCGGACCCGGCTCTCGAGGTTAAGGGCGTCGCCGCACTGAACGCAATGCCGCTCTATCTTGTCTCCTCGAATCCAAGCATAAAGGCAGTCGCCGACTTCACTCCCAGCGACAGGATTGCCGTGGTGGCTGTGCGCACGTCGATCGAAGCCGTCGTGCTTTCGATAGCGACGGAGAAAGCGTTTGGGCGAGGGAATGCCGGCAAGCTCGACCCTCTGACCGTGGCTATGGGACATCCAGAAGCAATGCACGATCTGCTCAATCATCAGGCGGGCATCGACGCTCACATCGCCTCATCGCCGTACATGTACGAGGAGCTGGCAAAGCCCGGGATGCACGAGGTCTTCGATAGCTACGATGTGGTCGGCGGGCCCCATACGCACAATCTCGTGTGGACAACCACCAAGTTTCACGATGAAAATCCGAAGCTCATTCAGGCTTTTGTTGCCGCGCTTCAGGAGGCTCTCGGTCTGATCAGGTCTGATCCAGCCAGGGCGGCGGCCATCGACGTGAAAACCGGGAACGACAAGAATCTTTCGGCAGCCCAGCTCGAAGAGATCATTCGAAAGCCGGAAAATCATTGGACGGAAACTCCGCTACGGATCATGGATCTCGCCACATTCATGTACCGGATCGGCCTGATTGCGACGAAGCCGAGTAACTCCCATGAACTCTTCTTCGACGACGTCAAGACTCTACCCGGCAACTGAAGGCCAACATCAAATCCGGGCGTCGCTGCAAGTCCCTCCGCGGGCCACGTCCAAAATATCGCGGTGACGAAATCGGCATCCTCTAATACTAGGAAGGCGAGAACATCAATCCACTCTTCGCGTTCGAGCGCTACGGCATAAGGAACACCACGGAAGATGCGCACACCGTCTTCGACGACGTCCTCCAGCTGGCCGACAGTTCTGCGCCATGGAGAACGACCGCATCAGGTCATTCCATGCGCTTTGCTGCCGCAGGAAACAGAGTGAGTGCGTTGTGGCCGATGCGCTGGATCTGGTCGGGGGTCAAGCCGGGGTAGCTGAGCAGCGCACGGAGATTTGCGTCCATGGTGGCGTCGGTGGTGCATGGAACACCGCAATCGGAGCCATACACCAATTGTTCAGGCGTGGTCATGGCCAAGGCAGCACCCAGCGTGGTGGGACAGGTGGCCGCTGTGTCCAGATAGAGCCTGAGTAGGTGCTGCCGCATCTCTGTCGGCGTCACATGTTGCGGATTCGGAATCCAGTTTTCATGGCCGATGAGAAGAAGTCGTCCAGAAAGAGCTGGCAATGCGCCGGCGCAATGCGCGAGGACAAACTTAATATTTGGAAACTTACGAAAGACTCCCGCGTAGAGCATGTCGGTGACGGTACGCGCCGTCTCAAAGGCTACCTCCACGACTACGCATGGCCTTCCCATGGATCCGGGAGCGTACGCGTCGGGATGTGCAAAGACTACTGCGCGCCTCTTGTCGAGTTCGGCCCAGACCGGATCGAGTCGCGGATCGCTCAGGTAGACGTCGTTGTAGTGGCAGGTGACAGCAAAGCCGTCGGCGTGGAGTTCTTCGGATGCACGAGTGATCTCAGTGACAGCGGCTTCGGGGTTATCCGTAGGCAGTGCCGCTAACAGCCCGAACCTGCTCGGATATTCTTTGACCAGCGAGGCCGCGTAATCATTGGAGGCTTGTAATGCTTTCAGGGTCTTCGGGATGTTACTCAGCATTTGCATGGCAATCCCGGTTCGATCCATGTAAGCGAGGGTGCTTTCAGGATCCCATCGAGGAGCCGCAGGGCTCGTCCAACACGCCTCTTTCATGCGCTCCCAACGCTCATTAATTTGATCCTCGGTTTCAGGAGGGTAAAAGTGGGCGTGTACATCAATCCAGGAATCAACCATGACCTACCTCAAGTGGCACTGCACTTTACAGGGCTCTTATAATAGATGCATGCGGAGGACAGGAGATGCCGTACTTGGCGCGAGAACAGAGATCGCTGCATCGCTGTCTAAAAATATTTTTCTGATCCGCTTGGAGCTTGTCAGCCAAAGTTGACGACGCAGATTGGCTTCATTCCTGAAAATGCAAGCTCCCTATCCTGGTAGGAAATGCGTTTTCCATTATCACCTTGAGCGAATAATAACGAACTTTCCCTTCAGTCGAAAAACTTCAATCATTGTCGGCGAAGGCCCAATGAAATCCTTTCCCGTCCTTCGTAATTCTTCCTGCTGAGCTCAGAGGAAAATGTGCGCTCAGGTACAACGCCTGGTTCCTAGCTGACTGCTCCATTAGGAATCGGCGTGATTGGCGTGCTACCTCCGGGAACTCACAGAAGCTAGACACCAGCTCGATATCATAAAGCTCTAATGGGTGGTGCATCACATCGCCACCAAAGATCGCGACTTGTCCCTCGGATATGAGCTCGATGGCTGCATGATCGATGCTGTGACCGGGCGTTGAAAGAAAACGCAGACCGGGTAGCACCTCATCGCCATTGACCTCCACGAGTCGCGTCTGCCCGGTCCGTCGCAAGGGGCGCATACTGTCGTCGAACGTGCCGCTGACCGGAATCCTTACTGGCTCACCAAGCCTCGCTTTTGCGCGAGCAGTAGCAATGCCTTGCTCATCGCCATCAGCCAGGGCCGCCCCGTAGTCCCATTCCAACTTTGAACAGATATGAATTGCCTTTGGGAAGGTCGGCTTCCATTGCTCCTCGACAAGACGTGTGTTCCATCCCACGTGATCTGAGTGGATATGGGTGTGAAGTACGTAGTCGACCATATCAGGCATTACACCCGCAACTGCGAGGCGATCAAGAAATGGATTCTTCAGATGGTCAAGAATCTTCTGCTGAGGACGCGACTTATCGTTTCCAGCGCCAGTATCGACGAGGATGGTCATGCCTTCATGGCGCACGAGCCACGAGTGGATACTGAGCAAGGCCTTGTCACCATCGGTAGTACCTGGAGGAAGCCAGTCAGGGTGGCGCTCCGGCAGATGCTCATCCATTGCCGGAAGAAGCTGCGTCAAAGTGAAACCGCCCAGGTCCATCTCGTGAATTTTCTGGATCGTCGCTCTTCCGACAGTGAACAACTCGAGCCCTCCGGCATCGTTTACTGAAATGACACCAACTCTATTCATGATAATGGCTCTGGTAATTGGCGTGATCCCAGCGGCGGCACGCTTTGCTTCGCCCCATGCCCTGCAGCTTTCATAGCTTAGGCAACGATCTGCTGCCAAGCTGCCTGTTCGCGTATAGGCGCGCTTGTCGAACTCTACTGCACACGATACGCTTAGTACACTTACCTCATGAGGGCCGTAAAGGACAGTCTTCCAGAGCTCATTTCTTTTTCACTGGTAACGGTAGCGGTCTACTTCGCGCTCCAGACAATCGTTGCCGTGATGCATGAATATGCACACAGTGGCGCAGCTTGGCTCCTTGGGTACACACCTACACCATTCACGGTGGTCTGGGGCAATCCGCTCACAATACGAGGCTGGGATGAGGGGGTTCCATATGATCGGCTGTTTCCATCTGCTGGCCACCCTGCGGAAGCAGTTATCGGCGGAGTTCCAATGTTTATGCATGCTGCCTTCGCCGGGCTGGGGCTGTACTTGCTCCGAACTCTGGCGCTAAAGCGGAAACTCATCCTTTATGTGTTGTACCTCTTCGTCGTCGTCAATCTGACTGAGCTCATCGCTTACATACTGATGCGCCCATTTGCGGGGAGCGGCGATACGGGCCGCTTCAACGAAGGTTTCGGGCTTTCTCCGTGGCCCCTCTTTGTCACGGGTACGGCGCTTCTTTTAGTTGCGCTGTGGATTCTTCTGAGGAAGGTGATGCCACGCCTAGACCGTGCGATGAGTTGGAGCAGCTGGAAACATCGGATAATCTTGTATTTCACAGCTTTCGTCATGTTCTTATGGGGAAGCGGGCTTCGGATCATGGCGCTCTACCCTGACCGCCAATGGAAATGGGGGCTCATCGGCTTAGTCGGACTTCCTGCCTGGATATTGCTCTCTCCTCGATGTTTGCCGGATCATTAAAGTCAAGTGAGTTGTGTCGGCTCAGTGATGGATGGTGTTATGAGTTTCGGGGATCTCGAACAGGCCAATGCACAGAGCGTAAAGATCTCGCATGTCGGAGACATGGAATTTGATGTCCAAGCCCAACTTGCACGCTCGCCTGCATGGCAGGCCAATATTGGACCATCAGCAGTTGGCCAAAGATCGACTTATTGCATCAACTTCTCAACTCGCACGCGAGCGTCCTACTGAATGATCACAATCTTGCCACTCGCTGCCCGTATCGGCTTGGCTCAACCAGGGCTGGTATTTATGTCGTCGAGCGGGGTCTAGAATTTAGTGGCCGAATCCCTCTTAGGTCGCGTCTTCAGAGCGTTTCGATATCGTAATTTCCGGATCATGTGGCTTGGAGCGTGTGTCTCCACCATTGGCACCTTCGTACAACAGTTCGCGCAAAGCTGGCTGGTCTACGACCTCACCAAAGACCCTTTCTATCTCGGCCTGGATCTCTTTTTGGGGCAGCTGCCTATCATGCTCTTTTCTCTCGTCGGCGGTGTCTTTGCTGATCGCTTGGAGAGGAAAAAGATGCTGCTTTACTCGCAATACATCCAGATGATCTGCGCCTTCATTTTAGCCGTATTGTTTGCCACCCATACTGTCAAGGTTTGGCACATCCTGACGCTGTCGTTCGTTGTTGGGGTTGGGCAATCCTTTGGCGGACCCGCCTATTCGGCACTGCTGCCAACGCTCGTGGGACCGGAAGATCTTGCCAATGCGATTTCGATGAATTCGATTCAGTTCAATCTTGCGCGCATTATCGGCCCGACCCTAGGAGGTCTCGCGTATTCGGTTTTCGGGGCGACCTGGTGCTTCGCCTTGAACGGCGTCTCGTATATCGCGGTGATCATCTCTCTCCTCGTCATCAGGGTGCAATTTAATGCACCCAAGTCACAAACGTCTGTTCTGAAAAGCATGAAAGAAGGTTTCAAATTCATTCGAGATCGCGAAGGACTGACTCCCCTCGTCGTGTTGGCATTTTGCACCACCCTGTTCGGCTTTTCCTTCACTGGATTTCTTCCCGTGATCGTGCAGACGATCTTTCACAGAGGTTCAGGGACGTATGCGCTCTTACTGGTTTTTTCAGGCGGTGGATCAATTTGCGGAGCGCTCATCGTTGCGGCAATGGAAAAATTGAAAGGACAGGGGCGCCTTGCGGTCCTTGCCCTGTTCGCCCTGGGGCTCACAACCACTGGATTTGCAGTCTCCAAGTGGCTCCCGGTGTCGTGCTTCTTGATTTTCCTTGCTGGAGCGGCCTTGATGGCGTCCGCTTCTCTGTTGTTGTCACTCGTTCAACTTATTGTGGTTGATTCAATGAGGGGAAGGGTAATGAGTGTCTACAACCTGGCCTTTCGCGCGGGTATGCCTTTGAGTGCCTTGAGCCTTGGAAAGTTGATTCCTATCCTCGGCGTTCCAACTGCTATTGCTGGGTTCGGGTTATCTCTCGTGGGTGTAGCCAGCTATTTTCTGATCGTTATGTCGAAAGCGCCGACCTTTCGCCGGCAGGCTAAGTCTGAAGTCTGATCCGATGCCGCTCGGCCTTGTCGCCACTGGCCCTGTTGAAGTCAACTCTGCGGCTCGTAAGTTGGCCAAGTGCTCGAGCCCATCGGCAGGGATGATCAAAACGCTATGTTCGGCGCAGACTCAAATAGTGGCGCCCGCCTATCCTGATGCTGCACGGTTCAGGAGAGCGTGGGGTAGGTGGTGTAACCAGCTGCGCCTCCGCCGTAGAAAGTCGTCGGATCGGGTTCGTTCAGTGCGGCTCGGAGATGCAAGCGCCTTGGCAGATCAGGGTTAGCTAGAAATGGCCGGCCGTATGCGATGGCGTCGGCATGCCCGGTTCGTACGGCTTCTTCTCCCCTGGGCCCGTCGTATCCGCCATTCACGACATAGAGAAATTCCCAAAGAGTCCTCAGGTGAGCTGACAGGGCGAGGGCTTCGTCGCCGCTTGCGGTGCTGTCCTGGGCCCTTTCAACGACGTGGAGGTACCCGAGCCCAAAGTCGTTGAGTCGCTCAACTGCGACTGAGAAGGTCTCGCGTGGGTTGTCATCCGACATATCGTTAAAGTCAACCATCGGAGAGATTCGCACACCGACCTGCTTGCTGTCCCAGCTTTCCAGTACTCGTTCGAGTGCTTCGGTGAGAAAGCGGACTCGATTTGGAGCAGAACCGCCGTATTCATCCGTTCGCCGATTTGTTCCTGTTCGGAGAAACTGGTCGATCAAATATCCGTTCGCCGCGTGAACCTCGACTCCATCGAATCCGGCTTCCTTTGCGTTGGCAGCAGC
>Ga0335072_10012503_pt1 | contig 12117 bp, 13 predicted proteins | sample Lox_Sample_21_FD_206725 | JGI IMG/M metagenome (GOLD analysis project Ga0335072, IMG submission 206725) | Soil microbial communities from Loxahatchee National Wildlife Refuge, Florida, United States - Lox_Sample_2.1 | ecosystem: Environmental > Terrestrial > Soil > Wetlands | place: USA...
ACGACTGGTCGTATGAGCGCTCTCACCGATCGACCGAACATCAAGAGGTTCTTCCATCGCGAACTAGCAGCACAACCAACCCCCGCGCCGCCATATGTCGCCGCCGCGACGCTTACACAATCCGCGGTGGCGGCATTCGTCGATCGGCTACCTGTCGCCGGTCGATTACGAGCGACAGCGCCAACAACCCGCTGCCGATCCCAGCCCACCGCAGCTTGCCCCGTGCTCGCGCCCCTTAAGGACGCTTCGCGCCGCCAGAGGCGGTCGCCTGCGGCGATCCTTGACCGCCGCTCCGCGCGGCAGCCGCATCAGGATGCGGGCCGGGACGGAAGAATGGCTCCGCCGGGGGCTGAACCAAAGAATGCTTCTATTGTATAAGAGGAGGACGAGGATGGCGTTGCGCTATCCGCGCCCGGTCCCCAAATGACTGACCGTCCACGAAAGCGGGGCAAGCCTAGTCTCCTTCAGCGCATTCATCAGCTTCGCTGGTGGGCTTATGCTTATCAAATCCGTCTACACGGCCTATTATCAAACATACCAATAACACCCCCGTCGGGATACCGACGTACATTTGGACTTCATCCCGCAATGGCCCGCGTCGCTTCCTGTCGCCCAGACGCTTACAGACAGTTAGGTGCCTACGCACCCGAAGTCCTCGGAAAAGAAACTCTAATCCCTCCCCATTGCAGGGGCAAACCACACCATCCACAACCGGGACGGGCGCAATCGCCTTGAACAATCTGGTCGTGCCGACGCGTCCACCAGATCCGCTCGCTGACGCGCCGCAGCAACCGGCCTCGGCAGTCGGCTCTTCCTCAATTGACATACCCACCAGCGTCCACCCATACTCCCCAGTATCCCCGTCCGAGAGACCCGCCAATGAAGCTGATGTGGTTCCACCTCATGCCATACACCGAGCTTCCGGAAAACTTCCGCGACGCCAGCCCCTCGGTGTGGGTGGACATCCACTCCTCGCTCTTCGACCCGCGCCGCGCCCACCACATGTACAACGACTTCATGGACGAACTCGAATACGCCGCCCACTGCGGCTTCGACGCGATCTGCGTGAACGAGCATCATTCCAACGGCTACGGCCTGATGCCTTCGCCCAACCTGATCGCCTCATCGCTGGCCCGCCGCACCACTGATACCGCGATCTGCGTCATGGGCAATTCGCTCGCCTTGTACAACCCGCCCACACGCGTCGCCGAAGAATTCGCCATGATCGACTGCATCTCCGGCGGCCGCCTGATCGCCGGCTTCCCGGTCGGCACGCCGATGGACACATGTTACGCCTACGGCACCAACCCCAGCCAACTCCGCCAGCGCTACCACGAGGCGCACGACCTCGTGCTCCGCGCCTGGACGACCCCCGACACCTTCGCCTTCAACGGCCGCTTCAACCAGCAGCGCTATGTCAACATCTGGCCGCGACCAGTACAAAAACCCCACCCGCCGATCTGGATTCCCGGCGGCGGCTCGGTCGAAACCTGGCAATGGTGCGCGGAACGCGACTACGTCTACTGCTACCTGTCCTATTACGGTTACAAGGCCGGCCGCGCCACGATGGACGGTTTCTGGGCGGAAATGCAGCGGCTGGGAAAGGAGAAAAACCCCTACCAAGCCGGCTTCCTGCAATTCATCGGCGTCGGCGAATCGCGCCAGCACGCCTTCGATCTCTATTCTGAAGCCGCCGAGCATTTCTACGGCCGCTGCCTGCATGTCGACGCGCGCTGGGCCACGCCGCCCGGCTACACCAGCGAGGGTAGCCAGCGCGCCGGCATCGAATCGCAGATCAGGCAGGCCGCCGATGCCAACGTCCGCGGGAAATCCACCGGCGAGCGCTTCGCCTCGGTCGCGCGCGAGATGGACGCCATCGTGGACAAGGGCTACGTCATCATCGGCTCGCCGGACGAGGTCGCAGAGCAATTGCGCGAGGTCGCGGTGCAACTGAACGTCGGCCACCTGATGCTGCTTTTACAGTTCGGCAACATGCGGAAGGAACTGTGCCGCTACAATACGCAGACGTTCGCACAGCACGTGATGCCGAAACTGAAAGGCTTGCACGGCGAGTGGGACGATCGCTGGTGGCCGCAGCCGATGGCGGCGACGCAACGGGCAGAGGTACCGGCCTATATGCCGAAGCTGGCAGCCGAATAACGAACGGAGCGAAGCGTGACCGATCCCGATACGTTGACCATCGACGTCAACGGTTTTCCTACCCGCATCTGGCGCAAGGGCAACGGACCGAAGCTGGGCTTCCTCGCCGGGTTCGGCGGGTTGCCGCGCTGGGTTCCTTTTCTGGAAGAGTTGACGAGAAGCCACACCGTGATCGTACCGTCGCTACCGGGCTTTCCCGGCGGCGACCGAGGCCATACCGTGCTCGATACGCACCTGGACTGGTTGCTCGCGGTGCGCGCGCTGCTGGAGAAGGCGGAGTTGTGGGGCGCGGATCTGGCCGGTAGTTCGGTCGGGGGCTCGCTAGCGGCGGAAATGGCAGCGCTGTGGCCGGCCGCTGTTCGGCGTCTGGCACTGATCGCGCCGTTCGGCTTGTTCGATGAGTCGGACCCGCCGACGGATCCCTGGGCGCAGCGTACCGATGCCGTGCCGGGACTGATGTGCGCCGATCCGGCGGTCTGGACAGAGCTGAAAACCGCCCCGGAGGGGGCGAACTCGGTAGAATGGCCGATCGAGCAAGTGCGTGCCAGCGAGGCAGCGGCACGCATTTTCTGGCCATTGGGCAACACCAGGCTCGAGAAGCGCCTTGCGCTTATCCAAGCCCCCACAATTTTGCTCTGGGGCGCGCAGGACCGCATCATGCCGCGCGGCTATTCCGAAAAGCTGGCCAAGGGCATCTCCGGGAAGACGGAAATCCACGTGATCGAGGGCGCCGGCCATCTGGCGGAACTGGACAGGCCCGCCGAGGTGGCGCACGCCATCGCGAAATTCATGGCCTAGGGGCAGGCCCGGGATGGCCTGGCTTGATCCAGCCGTCCGCGGGCCGCCGGGTCGTCGGGGCGATCGACTGACCCGCTCACGTCTGCCCGCATGATGCGCGCAAATTCTGACATGACCTGGAAGAGCAGAGGACGCGACTCGATATGCCGTTAGACCCCGATGCCCAGTTGGTCCTCGACATGATCCGCATGGCGGGACGCCCGCCGTTCGAAACCTTGACACCTGACGAGGCCCGCGCCGCTTACAGCGCGAGCCGCAAAGTGCTGCAACCCGCACCCGAAGACGTGGCGGAGGTGCGCGACCTCGCCGTGCCTGGCCCGCAGAGCGATATCGGGTTGCGAATGTATCGCGGCAGCGGCACCGCATCGGACGAGAAACTGCCGGTGCTGGTCTATTATCACGGCGGTGGATGGTTGCTCGGCGATCTCGATTCGCATGACGGCGTGTGCCGCCGCTTCGCCAATGCCGCGCGGTGTTGTGTCATCTCGGTGGATTACCGGATGGCGCCAGAGCATAAGTTCCCTGCCTGCGTCGATGATTGCGTGGCGGCGACACAATGGATCGTGGGACAGTCGGCGGCGTTGCGCATCGACCCGGATCGCGTGGCGGTGGGCGGCGACTCTGCCGGTGGCAACCTGGCGGCGGTCATGGCATTGCTGTCGCGGAACGGCGCCCTGCCGCCGATAATGTTCCAACTGCTTATCTATCCGGCCACCGACATGATGATGACCACTGTCTCCTCGCAGACCGTCGGGGACGGTGTGCCGCTGACCTCGAAGACCATGCGCTGGTTCATAGATCATTACCTGGGGAGCCCTGAGGACGCGCGCGATTGGCGTGCTTCGCCGTTGCGCGCGCCGGATCTGTCCGGCACGGCGCAAGCACTCGTGCTCACCTGCACGTACGATCCGTTGTGCGACGAGGGTCTTGCCTATGCGCGGCGCCTGGAGCGTGAGGGGGTGCGTGTGACGCATGTGCACTTTTCTGACCAGATCCATGGTTTCATGAGCATGGGCCGCATAATTCGCGCCTCCGACGTGTCGATCGACATGATGGCGGCCGTGCTGAAGAAGGCATTCTGGCCACCCAACCGTCCGGACTAGCCTGACTTTTGCTGAGCACCGCCTATCGCACATAGGCTCCATGCCACGGCCATCTTGTTCCGGGGCTAGGTGCCTGCGATCGCCTTGCGGCCGGGTCCGGCCACGGCTATATGCGGCGTTCTGGCCGGAGTGTAGCTCAGCCTGGTAGAGCACAGTGTTCGGGACGCTGGGGCCGGAGGTTCGAATCCTCTCACTCCGACCATTCGCACCAGACAGCGCCGGTCTGGCGCGGCCGCCGATATCGTGAGAGGCGCTTGATGCGCTGTGCGATGAAGCGGATGCCGGCGGTGGCACGCCAGCAGTGACTGGTCTCAATTGCCGTCAGTTCCCTACGCAACGCGTCAGCCTGCGCTGCCGCTACGTGTGCGACGGCCTCGGCGTTGCGGAGAAGCGTCTCACCGCGTGTACGTTCGGCGGCCAACTCCTCCTGGTGGCGATTGACGGCGGCCGCGAGGCCGGCCCGGAGGGAAGCCGCGTCCGAAGTCAGGTCTTCGCACCGCGATCGCAGTTCCGCGATGCGCGAAAGCAACGCGGCTCGCACCGCGTCTTCCTGCGGTGCGAGCGGCGGTGGAGTGATCTGCTCCAACTGGCCGGCACGCGCTGCGCCGGGTAGCGCGGGATGGGCGGCATCGAGATCGCGACAGATCCGTGCAAACGCCGCTTCGCCATCCAGGCCGCGCTCTTCCTCCCAGGTTTTCAGCCGGTCGATGATGTCGTAGACCGCGCGCAGCACTGCCACCGCCTCGGTGTAGCTGCCTGGGTGCACTTCGCGACTGCGCTGTTGCCAGTGATCGAGGCGGGCACATGCGAAGGCAGCGATGCCCTTCCCGTCATGTGCCGGCCGCTCTCGGTCGGGACGGGAGGTATAACGGTTGCATTTGGCGACCCATTCCGCCACATCGCGATGTGACAGATGGTGGATTTCGACGCCACTCTCAGGCGACAAGAATAGTGTGCGGCCCGAGCGAAGCTGTGTGCCGCCGTGGACCGTGGCGATGAACTCCACTGCGCCACGGCGAAACAGACGCGGCTGATGCTCTGGCCAGTAATAGGCTGCCTCGTCGTGCACGCCGAGGATGTAGTGCCGCTGCGGCAAGTAATAGATGTCGGCACTGGGCGCGGCGAGTTCGCCCAGAATCGCCGCGCCTGACCCGCGGCCCAGGCATTCGTCGTCGTCCAGGCATAGAATCCAATCGCCGACGCATTGAGCGACGGCGAAGGCGCGGGTGTCCTCGACGATGGGCGTCCATGGCACAGTGATGACCCGGTCGGCGTAGCGGGCGGCGATCTGCGGGGTTTCGTCCGTCGAGGATTTGTCGACGACAATCACCTCATCGGCAAAGCTGAGGGCGCGCAGGCAGGTGCCGATCACCCCGGCCCGATTATATGAAATGACGAGGGCACTGAGTTTCTGCGGCACCGGCACAGCATGACGCGGCAATTATGAACGATTGGTTAATGCCTCGCCGGCGGCGGATCCGCCCGGCGACCTTCGTCGCTGGGCCTTCCATCCTGATGGCTAAATTCGCGTCGGCGCGGGTTCCAGTATAGGCTGCCGATCGCTCAAAAAAGGACGCGTGCGGATGCTCTCCATGGCGGGAAAGGTTGCGATCGTCACGGGAGCCGGCTCCGTCGGGCCCGGCTGGGGCAACGGCAAGGCGACCGCCACATTGCTTGCCCGTCAGGGCGCGGCGGTATTCCTGGTCGATATCAATCCGCCGGCGGCGGAGGACACTCACGCCATAATCCAGTCCGAAGCCGGCACCAGCGCGGTGCATATCTGCAACATGACGGTGGCCACCGAGGTCGCAGCCATGGTCCAGGCCTGTGTGGACCGGTTCGGCAGGCTCGACGTGCTGGTGAACAATGTTGGCGGCTCTGCGCCGGGCGATCCGGTGTCAATGCCAGAAGACGTCTGGGACGGCCAGATCGATTTCAACCTGAAAACCGCGTTCCTTGGCTGCAAATACGCGATCCCGCGCATGTTGGAGCAAGGCAGAGGCGCGATCGTCAACATTGCCTCGGTCGCCGGTATGCGCAACGACTTCGCCTCGGGCCGCGTTCACGCGGGTTACAGTGCGTCGAAGGCTGGCGTGATCCAGTTATCGCGCTCCACTGCCGGCGCGTACGCCAAGCGCGGCATTCGTGTAAACACTGTGGTACCGGGGCTGATGCACACCCCGTTGGTAGCGACGCGGCTCGCCAGGACTGTCGGCAACAACGACCTCGACGCATTGCTCGAGGCACGCAACAAGGCCGTCCCCATGGGTCATATGGGCGACGCCTGGGACGTGGCGCATGCGGTGTTGTTCCTCGCCTCGGATGAGGCCCGATACATCACCGCAACCGAGATCATCGTCGACGGCGGCCTGACCGCCGCGATGCCGTAACAAGGGAGTGGTAACGATGGCCAGTGAAGGACGCCTCCCGCCGATTCCGGCGGATCAATTGACACCAGAGCAAAAGAAGGTGCTGGAGGCGATCCAGTCGGGGCCGCGGGGAAGCGGGCTGCGCGGGCCATTCCACGCCCTGGTGCGCAGCCCGGAGCTGTGCGACCTCGTGCAACGGGTCGGTGCCTATGTACGGTTCGGCACTTCGCTGCCGCAGAAACTGAACGAGTTGGCGATCTGCATGGCAGGTCGCAAATGGACTGCGCAATACGAGTTCTATGCTCATCGCCGGCTGGGCATTCAAGCCGGGCTGAACCCCGACATCCTGGATGCGGTCGCGGCCGGTACGCGCCCCGCGGGCATGAGCGCCGACGAAACCGCCGTGTTCGATTTCGTCACGGAATTGCTGGCGAAGGGGCATGCATCGGATGTGAGCTACGAAGCGGTCAAGAGCCGTTTCGGCGAGCGCGGCGTGATGGACCTGGTGGGCGCCGTCGGTTACTACAGCCTCGTCTCGATGGTGTTGAACGTTGCCCAGGTGCCGCTGCCGCCGGGCGAATCGGAGCCGTTAAAGCCGCTGTAACAGGGCATCGGCATTGCCGGGCTCAGACTGACCGAGGTTGAGGCCTGGGTCGTTAAACCGTCGCCGACCATGGACCGGATACCACGACAGCCTCGCCGTCGCCCGGCCATGGCGGCATCGTCACAGCGACCACTTGCAGCGCATCCGCGGATCGAGAGCAAAACTGGAACGCTGTACCGACCGGGACAGCAATAGAACTGCCGGCGACCACATCGACGATTGCCTCGTGCCCGCTGAAGGACAGCCACATCTGGCCGCGACCGGCGATGAAATACCACAGCTCGGTGACGGTCCGATGCACCACCGCGCGCGATACGGCAAATCCTGGCAGGAGGAATTGCGCCATGCTGCCGCTCTCGCTTCGCACGAGGACGCGCACCGCCGAGCCGTCGGGCGCGATGACCTCCGGCGCGTCACCGACATCAAGTGCGATGAAAGGCGCGCTCGTCTCAATCGTAGGCAAGGCTCAAGGTCTCCGCCACCAGCGCCGGACGCGAGCTGCCCTCGATCTCCATCGTGCTTTCGAAGGTCATGCGCACGCCGCCTTCGATGTCCTCGACATTCTTCAGCGTCTGGGAGAGCCGCACGCGCGACCCCACCGGCACGGGGGCGGTGAAGCGCACCCTGTTCGAACCGTAATTGATGCCGCGCGAGCGCCGGCGGATTGCGTGGGTTTGGTGCGCCAAGCCCGCGAGCAATGACAGCGTGAGAAAGCCGTGGGCAATCGTCTTGCCGCCCGGCATCTCGCGCCTTGCCCGCTCGACGTCGACATGAATCCATTGATGGTCGCCGGTGGCGTCAGCAAACTTATCGATCATTGCCTGGTCGATTGTGACCCAGCCACTGCTGCCGAGCGGCTTGCCGATATACGCCTTCATGTCAGCCGGCTTTTCCACTTCCAGCATGGCTTTCACCTCCGATGTGCCGGTGCCACTATGGCGCCGTTCACACCTCTTGTCGCCGCCCGGACTTCCATCCTATCACTCCACCAATGGAGGAACAGGCCATGGATTTAGCCAAGATGTCGCATCGGCAGGCGGCGTTCCGCGCCGATTTCCGTGCCCGCATCGCGCCCGCCTACTATGGCTGGGCCCATGTCGCGCTGATTTACGCATTTGGCGGCACAACCATCTGGTACTGCACGCGCCAGATCAGACATGCGACCTGGTACGAATTCCTGGTGATCCCGGTCGCATTCTGCATTTCCAACGTGTTCGAGTGGTGGATCCACCGGTATGTGATGCACCGGCCGGTGAAGGGATTTATGGGCATCTACAAGCGCCATACGCTGGCACACCATCAGTTCTTCACTCACATCGAACCAACGATCGATAACGTGCGCGACTTCCGCATTGTATTCTTTCCACCGTACGCGCTGGTGGCGTTCATCGGGTTGTCGCTGCCATTCGCGGCGGTGCTCGGCGCGGTGGGACTCGCCAACGCAGGCTGGCTGCTGCTGATCACGAATGTCACTCTGTATTTGAACTACGAGTTGTTCCACTACTGCTGCCACGTGAAGGATGACAGCATGGTTCGGCACATCCCGATAGTAAACTCGCTGCGCCGGCACCACATCGCACATCATAATACCGCGCTGATGATGGAGCGGAACTTCAACCTGACGTATCCGGTAGCGGACTGGTTTTTCGGTACTTCGGACCTCGCCTGCGGCATGCTGCAACATTTGTTCAACGGCTACAACACACGCTTCGTGCGGCAGGATTTGAAGCGGGCTCGCAACACGACGGACGACGTGCGCGTCGGCCACCTCCAGGTTCCGGCCGAATGACGCAAAGGCGTAGCGTCAAGGCCGGCAAAGCCAGCCTCGTTGGCGGCATCGCGGTGAGTGTCGCGGTGCTCCTGCTTTGGGCCGCCGTCGCGCATGAGCTGCGCGCGGACGGCGTTGCCGTGCTTGCCATAGGAGCGCTGGTGGCGGGTGGGATCGGAACGTGGATCCGTCTGGCCGATCTGTAACCGTGAAAGAAGGCTGGTCGAGGTTCCCGGCCTCGCAATGACCGCGGTATGGGGCCACAATGACACCGCGGCCGTGCCGGCGGCAGGAATCCGGCCATGATGATGACGGGAGGAGCAGGACAACACATGTCCGCGACGGAAGACACCTACGATTACATCGTCACCGGCGCCGGCTCGGCCGGCTGCGTTTTGGCCCACCGGCTAAGCGAATCTGGTAAGCATCGCGTGTTGCTGTTGGAAGCCGGCGGCAAGGACAGCAACCCGTGGATTCACATCCCGCTGGGCTACGCCAAGACATTCTGCAACCCCGGCGTCAACTGGATGTTCGATTCCGAGCCGGAGCCCAACCTCAACGACCGCGTCATGTATCAGCCACGGGGCAAAGTGCTGGGAGGGACCAGCTCGATCAATGGCATGATCTACATGCGAGGCAATCATGCCGACTACGATCACTGGAGACAGCTTGGTTGCGAAGGCTGGGATTGGGATTCGGTGCTGCCTTATTTCCGCAAGGCCGAGGACAATGAGCGCGGCGAGGATGACTACCACGGCATTGGCGGTCCGTTGCGCGTCTCGAACCAGCCGTATGAATGGGAGATCGCAAAGATTCTGTTGCAGGCCTGCGTCCAGGCCGGCATCAAGCCGAATCCGGATTTCAACGGCGCGGATCAGGAAGGATGCGGCTATTACCAGACTACCACCAAGGACCGCCGCCGCTGGAGCACCGCGGCGGCCTATCTGAGACCCGCGCGGAAACGACCCAACCTGACAATACGGACACATGCTCACGCGACCCGAGTGTTGCTTGCGAATGGCCGCGCTTCCGGTGTCGAATTCCGCTCCCCACGCGGTCTTGAAACCGCGCGCGCCAGCCATGAGGTTATCGTTTCTGGCGGAGCGTATGGCTCTCCGCAGCTACTGCTGCTTTCGGGGATTGGACCGGCCCAGCATCTGCGTGAGATGGAAATTCCCGTGCTTCACGAACTGCCCGGCGTTGGCGGCAATCTGCACGACCATTTCAATACGTATTGCTCCTGGCGCATATCGCGCTCGATCACCTTGAACGAGCTGCACCATTCCTTTCCGCGCCAGATCGTCGCCGGCATGCAATACGCATTCGGCCGCCGCGGTCCGATGTCCGGCAACGGGCTTTATGTCGGCGCCATGGTGCGCAGTGACAAGCGGCTGGAACGGCCCGACATCCAGTTGAATATCTCCGCCTGGAGCACAATAGACCGAAATCGCAACGGCATAATCTCGCATCCGTTTCCGGGCTTCGCGATCAGCCCGGTGCATTTGCGACCAGAGGGCCGCGGTACTGTTCGGCTGCGGTCACCCGACCCGCTTGCTCCGCCGGAGATAAGGTTCAACTTCCTGCGGTCGGAATATGACATGCAAGCGATCATCGCCGGTATGCGCATTGCGCGACAGATTGCGCGACAGCATGCGTTACAGAAACTGCTGGTCGCGGAGACGCTGCCTGGGGCGTCGATCATCACCGACGAGCAATTGGCGGACGATGTGCGCCAGCGTGGCGTATCCAACCTCCATCCGGTTGGCAGTTGCGGCATGGGCCACGGTCCGAACGCCGTGGTCGATGCGCGGTTACGCGTGCAGGGGCTCGGCGCGCTGCGCGTGGTGGATGCGTCGATCATGCCGGCGATCATTGCCGGCAATACGAATGCACCGACCATCATGATCGCAGAGAAGGCATCGGACATGATACTGGAGGATTCGCGGGTGGTACCGGCGCATCGCGCCGCGGCCTGATCACACAGCCAAAGGTCACCGTTCACAGGACTGGCACTGACGACGGGACAGGTGCACCAAGGGCGCCAACATTCACGGAGGAGAGTCTGAGCCATGTCGCATGACCCATTTGTCGAAGTCACCGCCTTGTCGTCACTGAGGGCTGTTCGCTATCTCGATGCGCGCGATCAGGCGTCGTTCGATGCGGGACGGGCGCCCGGGGCGATGCGAGTGCCGCTGGAATCCTGGGATACTGCCGCGAAATCGGCCGAAGCGGGCTTTACGACAAATCGTTTTTGGAACGACGCGTTCGGTGCGCTCGGAATTGGCAATGGGGTGACTGCAATCTGTTATGACACCGGCGCGATGACCAACGCGGCGCGTGTCTGGTTCATCCTTCAACATTTCGGTGCCAACGCAGCAATTCTGAATGGCGGCTGGCCGGCGCTTGCCGCTGCCGCCGTTGTCCCGCCCGCGGCACCTCCCCCGGCTGCGCCATTCCATGCCGTGGCTGGAACGGGCCCCGTCGGAGTGGTCGACCGCGACACGCTGAAGCGGCAACTCAGCGGGGACGCTCATGTATTCGACAGCCGCACGCGCGCGGAGTTCACCGGCGAGGATGCGCGCGGCCGGTCACGCAGTGGCCATCTGCCGGGCGCGCGCCACCTGTCGCATGCCGACCTGATGCGAAATGGCATCGTCCACCCCCCGACTGTGCTGCGGTCAATGATGGAGCAAGTCGGGTTCGGGCCGGGCGATCATATCGTGACGCATTGCGAGGGTGGCGGCCGCGCGGCACTGGCGGCTGCGGCTGCCGCGCGCGCCGGCTTCGATGACGTGCGTGTCTACTACCTCAGTTTCGCCGACTGGGCCCGCGACGAGAGCTGTCCAATCGTGCGGGACTGACCGCTGTAAAGCAGACCGCCGCCTTTTGCTGCCGTGCCCTTGGTGACCAGTCAGCAGAAGGATGTAGGCCGTGGCGAGATCTATCGTGTGCGATTGTATTCGTAGTCCTCACGTTCTCCGTTGCCTGCACGCAGTCCCGCCGGCAGCGGCGTTCGCGTCGCATTGACCTTTGCATGAGTGTCGAGTGCGGCCTGATCCTCCCAGAGTTCCAGTAGCGCCAGTTGGTCCGGATTGAGGACGCTTTGGAATACTTCAAACTGCTGGCAACCCGGCTCCTGCATCACTTCGGCGCAGCGTTGCCGGAATGCGGCGGCAAGTTCACTGCCCTTGCCGGGCGCTGAGGTAATCGATACGACAAGACGGACTGGCATGGTGGCGTTCCCAAGTTTCGATATTGTGAGCAGCGACAGCTGACGGGGCACAGTCAAGGGCCGGCTGGGTGGTCGTTGTCTTC
>Ga0335072_10012505_pt1 | contig 12116 bp, 8 predicted proteins | sample Lox_Sample_21_FD_206725 | JGI IMG/M metagenome (GOLD analysis project Ga0335072, IMG submission 206725) | Soil microbial communities from Loxahatchee National Wildlife Refuge, Florida, United States - Lox_Sample_2.1 | ecosystem: Environmental > Terrestrial > Soil > Wetlands | place: USA: Florida...
CTACTCCGGTGCCCAGGCCTGCAAGGCCCTGAAGGCCGAGGGCTACCGCGTGATCCTGGTGAATTCGAATCCCGCCACCATCATGACCGATCCCGGTCTCGCCGACGCCACCTATGTCGAGCCGATCACCTCCGAGATCGTGGAAAAGATCATCGCGCGGGAGAAACCCGACGCCCTGCTCCCCACCATGGGCGGACAGACCGCGCTGAACACCGCCATGCAGCTTGCCAAGAACGGCGCGCTGGAACGCCACAACGTGGAACTGATCGGCGCCCGCGCCGAGGTCATCGACCGCGCTGAGGACCGCCTCAAATTCCGCGACGCCATGGGCGCGATCGGCATCCAGTCCCCCCGCTCCGCCATCGCCCACAGCCTGGCGGAAGCGCGCGAGGCGCTGTCGCTCACCGGCCTGCCCGCCGTCATCCGCCCCAGCTTCACCCTCGGCGGCACCGGCGGCGGCATCGCCTATAACCGCGAGGAGTTCGAGCAAATCGTCGCCGGCGGTCTGGAAGCGTCGCCGACCACCGAAGTGCTGATCGAAGAATCCGTCCTCGGCTGGAAGGAATTCGAAATGGAGGTGGTCCGCGACCGCGCGGACAACTGCATCATCGTGTGCTCCATCGAGAACGTCGATCCGATGGGCATCCACACCGGCGATTCGGTCACCGTCGCTCCCGCCCTGACGCTGACCGACAAGGAATATCAGCTTATGCGCGACGCCTCGATCGCCTGCCTCCGTGCGATCGGCGTCGATACCGGCGGGTCGAACGTGCAATTCGCGGTCAACCCCGCCGACGGCCGCATGGTCATCATCGAGATGAACCCGCGCGTGTCGCGTTCCTCGGCGCTGGCGTCGAAGGCCACCGGGTTTCCCATCGCCAAGGTCGCGGCCAAGCTCGCGGTCGGCTACACGCTGGACGAGCTGGCCAACGACATCACCCGCGTCACCCCCGCCAGTTTCGAACCCACCATCGACTATGTCGTGGTGAAAATCCCCCGCTTCACCTTCGAAAAATTCCCCGGCACGCCGGCGCTGCTGACCACCAGCATGAAATCGGTGGGCGAGGCGATGGCGATCGGCCGCAGCTTCGCCGAGGCGCTGCAAAAGGGTTTTCGCAGCATGGAAACCGGCCTGAATGGCCTGGACGAAATCGAACCACCGGGCGACGGCCCGGACGCATTTCGTGCCGCGCTCTCGGCGCCGCGCCCCGACCGGCTGCTGATGGCGGCGCAGGCGTTGCGCGCCGGGATCAGCATCGACGACATCCACGACGCGACGAAATTCGATCCCTGGTTCCTGCGCGAGCTCGCCCGTGTCGTCGAGGCGGAACGCAACGTCGCAGCCAACGGCCTGCCGCATGATGGCGGAGCGTTCCGCCGCCTGAAGGCGCTGGGCTTCTCCGATCACCGCCTCGCCGAACTCGCCGGCCGCAGCGAGCAAGAGGTGGCGAAACGCCGTGTCCAGCTAGGCGTATTCCCGGTGTACAAGCGCATCGATACCTGCGCCGCCGAGTTCGCCTCCGCCACGCCGTATATGTACTCCACCTATGAGGGCGGCTACGGCGTGCCGCATTGCGAGGCCGACCCAACCGAACGCCGCAAGGTGGTGATCCTGGGCGGCGGGCCGAACCGCATCGGCCAGGGCATCGAGTTCGACTATTGCTGCGTCCATGCCGCCTATGCGCTGAAGGATGCCGGCATCGAGACCATCATGGTCAACTGCAATCCGGAAACTGTCAGCACCGACTACGACACCTCCGACCGGCTGTATTTCGAACCGCTCACCGCCGAAGACGTCATCGCCCTGGTGCGCAAGGAGCAAGAGCATGGCACGTTGCTTGGATGCATTGTGCAGTATGGCGGGCAGACACCTTTAAAACTGTCGCAGGCACTGGCACGCGAGGAAATTCCCATCCTGGGCACATCGGCCGATGCGATCGACGTCGCCGAGGATCGTGAGCGGTTCCAGCATCTGCTGCAACGCCTCGGGCTGCGCCAGCCGGAAAATGGCACCGCGCGCTCCGCCGAGGAGGCCGAGGCCATCGCGGACCGCATCGGCTATCCCGTGGTGATCCGTCCCAGCTACGTGCTGGGCGGACGCGCGATGGAGATCGTCTACGATCGCGTCGGCCTGCACCGTTACATGCGCGAGGCGGTGCGCGTCTCCGGCGGCGATCTGACCCGTGGGCCGGTGCTGATCGACCGCTATCTCAACGACGCGATCGAGGTCGATGTCGACTGCATCGCCGACCGCGACAGCGTCTACGTTGCCGGCGTGATGGAGCATATCGAGGAAGCCGGCATTCATTCCGGCGACAGCGCCTGCAGCCTGCCGCCTTACACGCTGTCGCTTGCCACCGTCACCGAGCTGAAGGCGCAGACGGAGGCGATGGCGAAGGCGCTCGGGGTGGTCGGCCTGATGAACGTGCAGTACGCCATCAAGGACGACGAGGTGTACGTGCTGGAGGTCAATCCGCGCGCCAGCCGTACCGTGCCGTTCGTCGCCAAGGCCACCGGCGTCGCCGTCGCCAAGATCGGTGCGCGGGTGATGGCAGGGGAAAGCCTCGCCGGCTTCCATCTCGACGATCAGACCGTGTCGCCGCATGTCGCGGTGAAGGAAGCGGTGTTTCCGTTCGCGCGCTTTCCCAATGTCGATACCATCCTGGGGCCGGAGATGAAGTCCACCGGCGAGGTGATGGGCCTCGATGCCAGCTTCGAGCGTGCCTTTGCCAAATCGCAGCTCGGCGCCGGGGTGATCCTGCCGATGGCCGGCACCGTGTTCCTGTCGGTGAAGGATGCCGACAAGAAGGGGTTGCCCACGCTCGCCCGCCGGCTGGTCGAGATGGGTTTCACCATCATGGCGACCCGCGGCACCGCCGCCTGCATCCGCGAGGCGGGCCTGCCGGCGACGGTGGTGAACAAGGTGCTGGAAGGCCGGCCGCATTGCGTCGATGCGATCCGGTCCGGCGACATCCAACTGGTGGTGAACACCGCCTCCACGCCGCAATCGGTGGCGGACAGCTTCGCCATCCGTCGCGGCGCGCTGACCCACGGCATTCCGCACTACACCACCATGGCCGGGGCACGGGCGGCGGTGCACGCCATCGCCGCCCTCCGCGCCGGGACGCTTGAAGTCGCGCCCCTGCAATCCTACTTTCGCAGATCGTTCTAACGCTCTGTCGTGCCGGGCCTTGCCCGCCGCGGCGGGGGCGCTTGCCGTCAACCCTCGCACACGTTGCGCCTGCTGATCGAAGGATGTCGCCGTGCAGAAGTTTCCGATGACCGCCCCTGGCTTGCGGCGCCTGGAAGATGAACTTCGCCTGCTGAAATCGGAAGAGCGGCCGTCGATCATCCGCCAGATCGCGGAGGCGCGCAGTCACGGCGACCTGTCGGAGAACGCCGAGTACCATGCCGCGCGGGAACGCCAGTCCTTCATCGAGGGCCGCATCGCCGAACTGGAGGAGATCGTCTCCTCGGTCGAGGTGATCGATCCGGCGGGCCTGTCCGGCGAGCATGTCAAGTTCGGCGCCCAGGTGCGGCTGGTCGATGAGGAGACGGAAAAGGAATCCACCTATCAGATCGTCGGCGTGCACGAAGCGGACATCAAGACCGGCCGGCTGTCGGTCTCGGCGCCGCTCGCCAAGGCGCTGATCGGCAAGAAGGTGGGCGATTCTGTGTCGGTGCCGGCGCCCGGCGGCGACCGGTCGTACGAGATCCTCGACATCAAGTTCGCCTGACCCGGTGGCCACTGCTCTGCTGACCCCGCACCGCGCATGATCAGCCTCGCCGACGTCCAGGCGGCCGCCGGACGCATCGCCGGCCGCGTGGTGCGAACGCCGGCCGTATCGTGCGATGCGGTGTCCCGGGCGACCGGCGCCGTGGTGACACTGAAGCTCGACAATTTGCAGGTCACCGGCGCCTTCAAGGAACGCGGCGCGGCCAACCGCCTGGCAATGCTGAGCGCGGACGAGAAGGCGCGCGGCGTCATCGCCATGTCGGCCGGCAACCACGCGCAGGCGGTGGCGCGGCACGCGCAGTTCGCCGGCGTGGCGGCAACCATCGTCATGCCAACCTTCACGCCCCACACCAAGGTGAGCGGCACGGCCGCCTGGGGCGCCGCGGTGGTGCTGCACGGCGAAACGCTGGCGGAAGCCGCGGCGCATGCGGCGCAATTGGCGCAGGAGCGTCAGCTCGTCTTCGTGCACCCCTACGACGATCCCGCCGTGATCGCCGGCCAGGGCACGCTGGCCCTGGAGCTGCTGGACGATGCGCCCGACCTCGATGCGTTGATGATCCCGGTGGGCGGCGGCGGCTTGCTCGCCGGCAGCCTGGTCGCCGCGACGGAACTGCGCCCCGGCATCGCGGTCTATGGGGTCGAGGTGGAGGCATACGCCGCCATGGCGCAGAAACTGGCCGGGCGCGGCGTCTCGGTCGGCGGCCCGACCATCGCCGAGGGCATTGCGGTACGCGACATCGGCGAAGTGCCGTTCGAACTCGTGCGCCGGCGCGTCACCGACGTGCTGGTGGTGCCCGAACGCGCGGTGGAGGAGGCGATCGGCTTGCTTGCCGAGGGCGGCAAGGTGGTGGCGGAGGGTGCCGGCGCGGTTGGCGTGGCGGCATTGCTCACCTTCGCGCCGCGGTTCCGCGGCAAGCGCGTCGGCGTCGCGATCACCGGCGGCAATATCGACGCGCGCATCCTTTCGAACGTCTTGCTGCGAAACCTGCTGCGGGACGGGCGGCTGTTGCGGCTGCATTTGCAGATACCCGACCGTCCGGGCGTGCTGGCCGACATCGCCGGCAAGATCGGCGCGAGCGGCGGCAACATCATCGAAGTCTCCCACCAGCGTCTGTTCGCCGCCGCATCGGTGCAGGCGGCGGAGCTGGAAGTGATGGTGGAGGCACGCGATTCCGCGCACGCCGCGGAGATCATGGAAGCTCTGGAGCAGAGCTACGTGGTGCGCAGGGTATAGCAGCGCGTTGCCGCGCTGAGTGTGATCGAAACGGCGGACTGGAATAGGTGGTTGCCAAGAGACCGCTCGGGCAGGCGTGGCGCGGCATTGCCGGCTTGACGTCCAGACGTCGCTAAGGCAGCGTCGGCAAATAAGTGCGTCAGCACGCCGACAAAGCTGCCGATCAAAACAAAGGCTTAGGGCTTGTTCGACCGTGCAACCGATTCGATTGTCTTCGAACAAGCCCTGAGGCAGGCCGGAACCCGGCCAAAGGAAGCCGAGTCATGCCGCATGCGCCCGGCACCATCAGGGATGCGGTCGTTGCCTACCTGTCCGACCTTGGGCGGGACGCCGCCCTTGCCGACATCAGCACGGCGGTCGCGGCAAGCGCGGGCAAGGTTTCCCCGTCCTCGATCCGGTCGTACCTCAACCTCAACGTGCCGGACCTGTTCGAACGGACCGGGCGCGGCCGATACCGGCTGAAAGCGCCCGGCCAGCCGGAACCCATCGCGCCGCCTGGCGATCCGGTGCTGCGGATTGGCCTTGCCAGACTTTACCACGCGGACTGTTTCGCCTGGCTCGCCGCCTGCGCTCCGGACTCGATTCATGCCGTCGTGACCGACCCGCCGTATGGGCTGCGGGAATATTCGCGCACCGAGCAGGAGAAACTGCGGCGGGGACGGGGAGGGGTCTGGCGAATTCCGCCGGCGTTTGATGGCCACAAACGGTCACCCTTGCCGCGCTTTACCGTCCTGGACGCCGAGGATCACGCCGCACTGTCGCGGTTCTTTCGCAGGCTTGGCCACGCCCTCATGCGGGCGGTGGTGCCGGGCGCCAACGTGCTGGTGGCGAGCAATCCCCTGCTCGCGCATCTCGTGGCCGGGGCGATGCGCGAGTCCGGGCTCGAGCTGCGTGGCACGATCGTCCGGCTGACAATGACAATGCGTGGCGGCGACCGGCCGAAGAATGCGCACACCGAATTCGCCGGCATCAGCGTCATGCCGCGCTCGATGTGGGAGCCCTGGGTCGTGTTACGCAAGCCGCTCGAAGGGCGGGTGCAGGACAACCTGCGGAAATGGCAGACGGGCGGCTTCAGGCGTCCTGGTCCGGATAGGCCGTTCGGCGATGTCATCCGCTCGAATCCGACGACCAGGGCGGAGCGGCTGATTGCCCCGCATCCGTCGCTGAAGCCGCAGTCCTTCTTGCGGCAGATCGTTCGTGCCAGCCTGCCATTGGGCGAAGGCGTGGTGTTCGATCCGTTCGCCGGGTCGGGCTCGACCCTGGCAGCCGCCAATGCCGTTGGATACCGGAGTGTCGGGATTGAGAATGACGCCGGCTACATCGCTATCGCCCTGCCGGCCGTGTCCCGCCTCGGATTGCTGCGTGTTGCGGACCCGGGTTTCGTCATATAGCCCAAGTCTGGGAGCGGACTGGGGCTCCTCCTCCGGCCGTTCCGGCGTTGCGGGACGATCGCGGCCGCCGGCGCGCAGGCGGCAACGACCGCAACCCGCGGATGGCAGCCGTTCGCCGCCCGCGCCACATTGCGCGTCATGAAAGTCACCCACGCCATCGACCGTCTGCCGGACGAGCATCTCTGGCAGCAGGTCCTCGCCCGCCAGCCCGGCGATTTCCTCTACGCCGTCACCACCATGGGCGTTTACTGCCGCCCCGGCTGTCCCTCGCCGCGTCCGCTGCGCAAGAACGTCCGCTTCTTTCGCAACATCCCCGAGGCCGAGGCCGCGGGCTTCCGCGCCTGCAAGCGCTGCGATCCCAAAGGCGAGCGCGCCGCCATCGCCCAGGCGGTGGTGCGCGACGCCTGCGCCGCCATCGAGGCATCGGAAGAAATCCCCCCGCTCGACGCCCTGGCCGACCGCGCCGGCTACTCCCGTTTTCACTTCCTGCGACTGTTCCGCGACCATACCGGCCTGACCCCGCGTGCCTATGCCGAGGGGGTTCGTGCCCGCAGGCTCGGCGCCGCCCTGGCCGAGGGTACCCGCGTGGCGGACGCGGTGGCCGGCTCCGGCTTCGGTTCTGAATCCCGGGTCTATGAGAAGACCGGCGAATTGCTCGGCATGACCCCGGGTGCCGCGCGCCGCGGCGGCGCCGGCGAGACCATACGTACCGCCATCGCCGACTGCGCCTTCGGCCGCCTGCTTGTCGGCGCCACCGGCAAGGGCGTCTGCTTCATCGGCTTCGGCGAACCCGATGAAGCCTTGCTGGCCGATCTGCACCACCGGTTTCCGCGCGCATCCGTCGCGCCCGACGATGCCGGCCTGGCCGGAACGGTACGGGCGGTGCTGGACTTCCTGGAGGAGCCGAAGCAGGCGCTCGGCCTGCCGCTGGACCTGCGCGGCACGGCATTCCAGCAACTGGTATGGCGCACCTTGGCGCGTATCCCGCTCGGCGAGACCCGCAGCTACGCGGACGTGGCGGCGATGATCGGCAATCCCCGCGCTGTTCGCGCGGTCGCGCGATCCTGTGCCACCAATCCCGTGGCGCTGGCGGTGCCCTGCCATCGCGTCGTCGGCAGCGACGGCGCGCTGACCGGTTATCGTTGGGGTGTCCCACGCAAACGCGCCTTGCTGGCGCGCGAGCAAGTGGCGACCGGGCGATAGGGCGCCACCGCCGCGCGTGGGGGGAACGCGCGGCGGTGGCATCAGGCGCGGCAAGGGGCCACCGCGCCGCCGGAGTCCAGCCGGGGTTGACCGGTCTCCGGTAGCTGTCGCGCGACAAAACGCCGGTTCCGGCAAAACGTTGCCCCGCGGCGGGTCACGTTGGAGTTGGTGCCGTCGGTTGTCCCAATTCGGCCGTGCAATCAGATTCGATTGCTTTCGAACAAGCCCTAGGCCGCGGCCACTTCCAGTTCCTGCTCGGCCGGCACGCGGGGGCGTGTCCATGAGTGCGGGCGCGCTCTCTCCGGCGCCGCCGCGCGCACCGTCTCCACCGGCAGCACGCAATGCGTCAGCTGCGCATACAGCGCGGCGTACGCTGCCGCTGGTTCCGTCCAGGCGAAGTGCCGCCCCATTGCCGCCCGCCGCATCGCGTTCATCTGCGGCGCGTCGTCGAAGACGTCGAGCGCGCGGGCGCACGCGCTCACCAGCCCGTCGCGCGAAAGATCCGAGAACAGGAACCCGGTGGCGCCGTCTTCGATAGTGTCGACCAGGCCTCCGGTGGCGTGCGCGATCGGCAGCGCGCCGTAGCGCTGCGCCTGCATCTGCGTCAGCCCGCACGGCTCGAACCGCGACGGCATCAGCGTGAAGTCACTGCCCGCGATGATGCGCCGCGCCATCGGCTCGTTGAAGCCGACCAGCACGCCGATGTCGTCCCGGTGCTTGCGCGCAACCTTGCTCAGCATGTGTTCGATGTCGGGATCGCCGAGCCCGAGGATGGCGATCTGTCCGCCCAGCCCGACGATCTCGTGGGCCGCGTCGGCAACCAGGTCCAGTCCCTTCTGATGCACCAGCCTGGATACGATGCCGAACAAGGGACCATCCGAGGGGCGCAGGCACAGGCTGGTGCGCACCAGCTCGGCGTTCTCGCGCTTGCCGCCGAGGTCGTACCCGTCGAAATGGTACGGCAGATGCGGATCGCGCCGCGGATCCCAGCTCTCGTCGATGCCGTTGATGATGCCCGACAGTTCGCCCTGCGCCGCGCGACCCGCGATCAGTCCGTGCAGTCCGGCGCCGAAGGCAGGGGTGGCGATGTCGCGCGCATAGCCTGGGCTGACGGTGGTGACGTGGCCGGCATAGAACACGCCCGCCTTCATGAAGGACAGTGCGCCGTGGAACTCCACGCCGTCGACGTGGAACGCGCTGTCCGGAATGCCCAGGCGCGCGCAGGTCGCGGCGGGAAAATTGCCCTGATAGGCGATGTTGTGGATGGTCATGACCGACGGCATGGCGGCGCCGGCCCAGCGCAGATACGCCGGCGCCAGGCCGCCCGGCCAATCATGGACGTGAAGCAGCTCGGGCGACCATCCCAGGCGCCCGCGCCCCCTCGCGATCTCGGCCGCCGCGAGCGACAGGCGTGCGAAGCGCAGGTCATTGTCCGGCCAGTCCCGGCCATCCGGCGAGCAATACGGGCTGCCGTCGCGGTCGTAGAGCGACGGTGCGCCGAGCAGGTAGAGGACGATGCCGTTCGCCAGGCGCGCCTCGCCGATGCGGCAGCCCGGTATCGCGCTGCGCCCCGGCAGGCGCCCGATCCATGCCACGGCTGGCAGTTGCGCCAGCACCGCGCGATAGGCCGGTATCAGGACACGGACGTCGATTCCGGCCCGGCGCAGTGCCGGCGGCAACCCGGCAGCGACATCGCCCAACCCACCGGCTTTTGCCAGACCCGCAAATTCGCTGGTAACGAAGAGGACTTTCATCGGGTGCGGAATTCCGATCCAGTGCGGCGAGGCGGGTTCAGTACGGCAAGCCGGGCGTCACGTCTTGCAGCCCGCGGCGCGGCGCGCATTGAAGATCCTTGCGGCCGTTTGTGTCTGCGTCGCTGCAAATACGGAACAGTGGGATGATCGCGCCATGGTCACGCAGGGGCAAGCAAATCGTACGTTATTCGCTACCACGAAAATCCTAACGGAATATTAACCAACGCACCCGTCGCATGTGCGAAAAGTGCCTGGATGACGGGAATTGCGCATGGCGAGCGATAGGCCATCGCAACGAACCCGCCGCGCCGGTGGGCGCGCCCGTTTAATGAACTGTTGGTGAAGGCGGAAAGCGAACGGCGCCGGCCGGGACCCTTCACGGCCCCGGCCGGCGACAATCCTGTGATGCCCTGGCCGCCGTCAGCGCCAGAGCGGGCGGCCGAGATTGATGTCGTGCGGGTTCGTCGCTGCCCCGCCGATCGCGCCAACGGCACCACCGATCGCCGCGCCGACCAGAGGCGCGCCGCCGGTCGCTGCCGCGATCGCCGCACCGGTGCCGGCCCCGATCAGTCCGCCCGATGCCGCCCGGTCGCCCGGGCTGTAGCCACAACCGGCCAAACCGAATGTCAGAGCCGCCAGCACCAGGCTCGTTGCCGTCACCCGCCGCATGGTTGTCATCCCTCCTGCATCACTGTTTGCGAACCGAAATCAACGCGGTGCGGTGACCGCGCCGCCAACGGCGCCAACTCCGCCGCCAATCAACGCACCGGTCGCCGGCCGCCCCCCGGTCAATGCCGAGATCCCGGCGCCGGCGCCTGCTCCGATCAACCCGCCCGATACGGCGCGCTCGCCCGGCGTATCGCCGCACGCGGCCAGTCCAAGCAACATGCCGCTCACCAGGGCACCCATGACGATCTTGCGTACCATTGTTCCGGACCCTCCGTCTTGCTTCGGCATGTGGGAACTTGCGCGACAACGAGGAGTCCTGGTGGCCGGAATGCGGCGAAGCGGAGGCCGCCGATCACCCCCTTGTTAACACCCAGCCCCAGGGCTAATCCCAGCGCCTTCCCGCACCAAAACTGTTCGTGCAAAGGTTCTGCTGAATGTTCTCCCGCATGCTCGGCTTCATGTCGGCCGACATGGCTATCGACCTGGGCACCGCCAACACCCTGGTGTACGTCAAGGGTCGCGGCATCGTGCTGGCCGAGCCGAGCGTCGTCGCGATTGCCGACGTGCGCGGCAAGAAGCAGGTCGTTGCGGTGGGAGAAGAGGCGAAGATGATGCTCGGCCGCACCCCCGGCTACATCACCGCCAGCCGCCCGCTGCGCGATGGCGTGATCGCCGATTTCGAAGTCGCCGAGGAGATGATCAAGCACTTCATCCGCAAGGTGCACAACCGCCGCGGATTTGCCTCGCCGCTGATCATCGTGTGCGTGCCGTCGGGTTCCACCGCGGTGGAACGCCGCGCCATTCAGGAAAGCGCGGAAAGCGCCGGTGCGCGGCGCGTGCAGTTGATCGAGGAGCCGATGGCGGCGGCGATCGGCGCCGGGCTGCCGGTGACCGAACCCTCTGGCTCGATGGTGGTGGATATCGGTGGCGGCACCACGGAAGTGGCGGTGATCTCGCTCGGCGGCATCGTCTATTCGCGCAGCGTGCGGGTCGGCGGCGACAAGATGGACGAGGCGATCATCAGCTACATCCGGCGCCACCATAATTTGCTGATCGGTGAATCCTCGGCCGAGCGGATCAAGATGGAACTGGGCGCGGCCAGCCCGTCCGATGACGGGGACGAGGGGCCGTACCGCGAAGTGCGTGGCCGCGACCTGCTGAACGGCGTGCCGCGCGAGGTGATCGTGAGCCAGCGCCAGATCGCCGAAAGCCTGGCCGAGCCGGTGGGCCAGATCGTGGAAGCGGTGAAGGTGGCGCTGGAGAACACGCCACCGGAACTGGCGGCGGACATCGTCGACAAGGGCATCGTGCTGACCGGCGGCGGCGCGCTGCTGTACCGCGTGGACCAGGTGCTGCGCGATGCCACCGGCCTCGCCGTGGTGGTGGCGGAGAACCCGCTGCAATGTGTCGCCCTGGGCACCGGCCGCGCGCTGGAGGAGCGCAAGCGGTTGAGCAACGTGCTGACCAGCATGTACTGATCGGCGTACGCGGGCGCGATGCACCTGCAAGCCAGGCTGGGTGACGTTCGACAAAAGACTTTGGACAAAGCCAAAAATAATTCTTATCATCACCTGATACAATAGCGGGTGACGATGCCATTTCGGAGGAACACGCGCTTGAGTTTCTGCTGGCCTTTGATGGACGTGTCCATCTGTTCGAACATGGATACTGGGCGAAGTTCGAGGTCAGGCAGGCGGAGGCAACGCCTGAACGTCCGCACGGCTTATGATACGCCCTGACGCTGCACAGTCCCGATGGCGGCCGGCTGATCGGGTTTGACAACGCCCATGCAGTGGCGCCGCGGGGGTCGCGCTTTCGCAAGCCGCCTGTCGAACATGATCACTGGCACCGGACGGGAGACGACCAGGGAAGACCCTACCGGTTTACATCCGTCGTCCAGTTGTTGTCGGACTTTGAGGCGGAGGTGGCGCGGGTGCTTCGCGAGCATGGGGTGAGTGACAACGTGATCGGCGAGGCCGATGCCGCGACGAGGAGATCACGATGAAAGTACAGCGTTTCAAGGATTTAATGGCCGAGATGCGGGCGGTCGCGCGCGGCGAAATTCCTGCTCCGGCGGACGCGGCCGAGCCGAGTGTCGAGTCGGCTGAAGCCTTGCTCCGGCTGTTGAC
>Ga0335072_10012509_pt1 | contig 12112 bp, 11 predicted proteins | sample Lox_Sample_21_FD_206725 | JGI IMG/M metagenome (GOLD analysis project Ga0335072, IMG submission 206725) | Soil microbial communities from Loxahatchee National Wildlife Refuge, Florida, United States - Lox_Sample_2.1 | ecosystem: Environmental > Terrestrial > Soil > Wetlands | place: USA...
GTCCAGGCGTCGCGGTGCGTGTCGTCGGTTCCGGACCGGAAAGCACGACGCTCGCGGCGCTGCGTCGGCTCCCCGGCGTGACGGTGGAGAACCGCTGGGTGCCCGAGGACGAAATCGGCGCCTTGCTTGGCTGGTCCGACGCCTTGGTCCTGCCATATCGCGAAGCCAGCCAGAGCGGCGTCGCCGCCGCCGCCATCGCCGCCGGCCGGCGGGTGCTGGCAACGCGCGTTGGCGGGCTGGCAGAGCAATTGGCGGATGCGCCGGGCATCATCCTGTGCGAGCCGGATGCGGCCAGCCTCGTGGCCGGACTGCGCTGCCTGATCGAGGCGCCGCGTGGCGCCGTCGCGCCGCCGCCGGCCGATCCGCGCGCCGCCTGGCGCGAACTGGCGGCCTCGCTGATGCGCCAGATCGAAGGCCTCGCCGGGACGCCGAGATTCTAGACATCTATACAAGTAACCAACATTCTCCGGCTTGCCGGCCGCTCGCGCGCCACCCAGATTCGTGGCGCTTTCGCGGAAAGGCACGGCATGTCCTTCATTGCACATATCGCCGAACCAGGGCTGAAGCAGCCGATCCGGCCCAGGCGAATTCTCGCCGTCACCTGCGCCGTGCATGCCCTGCACGACGGCTTTACCGACCTGATCTACGTGCTGCTGCCGGTCTGGCAGAGCGAATTCGCACTCAGCTACGCCGCCCTTGGCATGCTCCGCATGCTCTTCGCCGGTGCCATGGCCGGAATGCAGGTGCCGATGTCCTTGCTCGGCAAGCGCATCGGCGGCCCGCTATTGCTCGCGCTGGGCACCGCAACCGCGGGCGGCGCCTATCTGGTGATCGGGCTCACCGGCGCCGGCTTCACCCTGCTGCTGTTTGCCTTGCTGGTGGGCGGCATGGGTGCCGCGACCCAGCATCCGATCGGATCGTCGCTGGTGGCGGCGGCCTATCCCGGCAAGCACGCGCGCGGCCCGCTCGGCACCTATAATTTCGCCGGCGATGTGGGAAAGATGGCGTTGCCGGCAGCCACCGCGTGGTTGATCAGCGTCATGCCCTGGCGGTCGGCGCTGGGTGGCATCGGTACGCTCGGATTGCTCTTTGCGGTCGTCATCCTGGCGTTGCTGCCCCATGACGCGAGCCTCGCACCCGCCCCGCAAACCGCGCAGGACACCCCCGCCGCCGCCACCCAACCACGTCAGCGCTACGGCTTTCCGCTGTTGCTTGCCATTGGCGTGCTGGATAGCGGCACCCGGATGGGATTTCTCGCCTTCCTGCCCTTCGTGCTGAAGGCAAAGGGTGCCGATACGCCGATGCTCGGCATGGCATTGACCTTGATCTTCGCCGGCGGAGCAGCGGGCAAGCTGGCCTGTGGTTGGCTCGGCGCGCGTTTCGGCGTATTGCGCACCGTATTGCTGACCGAACTCGGCACGGCACTTGGTATCGCCGTGTTGGCATTCTCGCCGTTGGGCGTTGGCTTGGTCTGCCTTCCAATCATTGGCGTGGCGCTGAACGGCACGTCGTCGGTGTTGTACGGCACGGTGCCCGAATTGGTGACGCCCGACCGCCACCAGCAGGCATTCGGATTGTTCTATACCGGAACAATCGGCGGCGGCGCGATCGCGCCGATGCTGTACGGCTTTGCCGGCGATGCCATCGGCCCGACGCATGCGATCTTCGTCGTGGCGGCGGTATGCTTGCTCACCTTGCCGCCGGCATGGGCGTTGCGGCCGTCACTGGCGTGTCACGACTGAGGCGCAACGCCACCGCGCGGCGCATCTCGGATTCAAATTTGTACTTTTTGCCCTTCGTGACTCTTATCCGGAAGCCAGGCCGATTGTGGGGTTCGTCAGACTGAGCATGCGGCTGCTCAATCCGTTCGTGAGGCGGACTGCCTGAGGATGGGTTGAAGAAGCGTTGGTCACGACAAGCCTGGCGGGTCGGGTAACCGCGTAAGCAAGTATTTTTAACACTTGCTTAACGCTGCCGCCCGCCACGTCTAACCTGCGAGACGAGATCAGCGGTGCCGATGCCGATGCCGAGGCACGCGCGCTGGCCACGTTGCCTCGGCATCAGGAATCGGAACCGCGATGCAGGCGGCCCGCACCACGCCATCACCCTCCCCTTGCCAACCCCCTTCGACACGCCTATCTAAGCGCGTCAATCACATTCTCCGCTGCGTAACGGGGGGTGGCCTTCACGGGCCGCCTTTTTTGTTTTGGGCCAACACGAACCTCAGCATTCCAGCCTGGAAGCCAGGATCATCGCCATGGTCGAGCCTTCGCTCGCCCATCTGGGCTACGAACTCGTCCGTGTCGCCGTGCTTGGCCGCGACCGTCCGACGGTGCAGATCATGGTGGATCGTGCCGACGGCGCCCCGATCACGCTCGACGATTGCGAGCATTTGGGCCGCCACGTCGGCGCGATGATGAACGTGGAGGACCCGATCCCCGGCGCCTGGAACCTGGAAATCAGTTCGCCCGGCATCGATCGCCCGCTGACCCGTGTGAAGGACTGGAACCGCTTCGCCGGCCACGCCGCCCGCGCCGAAACCATCGCCCCGATCGATGGCCGCAAGCGTTTTTACGGCATCGTTCTGGGCGCCGACGAATCCGCCGCCCGCCTTCGTCTCGATGACGGGACGGAAGCCAGCCTGCCGCTCGCCGACATCCGCCGCGCCAAGCTGGTGCTGACCGAGGCCCTGATCGAAGCTACCGCAACACCAACCAAGACCAACTGACCGAGGGAACAATGGACACCGCCGTCTCCCGCCCCGAACTTCTTCTCGTCGCCGATGCCGTCGCGCGCGAGAAGAACATCGACCGCGAGGAAGTCCTGGAGGCCATGGAGCAAGCGATCCAGAAGGCCGGCCGCGCCAAGTACGGACACGAGAAGGACATCCGCGCCACCATCGACCGCAGGACCGGCGACGTGCGCCTCTCTCGCTGGACCGAAGCGGTGGAGACGGTGGAGAACGAGGAAACCCAGATCCCCGTCCACATCGCCCGGAAATTCAAGCCCGAGATCAATCTCGGCGAGTTCATCGTCGATCCCCTGCCGCCGATCGATTTCGGCCGCATCGCAGCGCAGACCGCCAAGCAGGTGATCGTGCAGCGGGTGCGCGAATACGAGCGCAAGAAGCAGTTCGAGGAATTCAAGGACCGCGTCGGCGAAATCATCAACGGCGTGGTGAAGCGCACCGAGTACGGCAACCTGATGGTGGAACTCGGCCGCGCCGAGGCGTTGCTCCGCCGTGACGAACTGATCGCGCGCGAAAGTTTTCGCAACGGCGACCGCGTGCGCGCCTATATCTACGACGTGCGGGAAGAACCCCGCGGCCCGCAGATCTTTCTCTCCCGCACCCATCCTGGATTTCTCGCCAAGCTGTTTGCCCAGGAAGTGCCGGAAATCTACGACGGCATCATCGAGATCAAGGCGGTGGCGCGCGATCCCGGCAGCCGCGCCAAGATGGCGGTGATCAGCCGCGATTCCTCGATCGATCCGGTCGGCGCCTGCGTCGGCATGCGCGGCTCGCGCGTGCAGGCGGTGGTGCAGGAGCTGCAAGGCGAGAAGATCGACATCATCCCGTGGTCGCCGCAGGCCGCCACCTTCGTGGTGAACGCGCTGGCCCCGGCCGAAGTCACCAAGGTGGTGATGGATGAAGAAGCCGGCCGCGTCGAAGTGGTGGTGCCGGATGAGCAACTCAGCCTCGCCATCGGCCGCCGCGGCCAGAACGTGCGGCTTGCCTCGCAACTCACCCGCTGGGACATCGACATCCTGACCGAGGCCGAGGAAAGCGAGCGCCGCCAGGAAGAGTTCCGCCGCCGTTCCAGCTTGTTCGTCGAAGCGCTCGACGTCGACGACGTCATCGCCGGATTGCTGGTGACGGAAGGCTTCAATTCGGTGGAAGAACTCGCGTTCACGCCGCTCGAGGAAGTGGCCGCCATCGAAGGCTTCGACGAGAACGTCGCGGAAGAACTGATCCGCCGCGCCGAGGCCTTCCTCACCCGCCGCGACACCGAACTGACAGAGAAGCGCATCGCGCTCGGGGTCGATGAAGAAGTCGCCTCGATCGAGGCGCTGACCCCGGCCATGCTGGTGGCACTCGGCGAAAAGGAGGTGAAGACGCTGGACGATCTGGGCGACCTCGCCTCCGACGAACTGATCGAGATCGTCGGCGCCGACAACCTCGACGAGGAGACCGCCAACGCGGTGATCATGGCCGCGCGCGCTCACTGGTTCGAAGGCGACGCCGCAGCGGAAGCAGAGGCCGCCCCCGCGGAAGCAGAGGAAGAAGCAGCGGAAGCAGCGGAAGCAGAGGAGGCAGGTCACGATTGACGCGGCGCCGCTCGCTCCGGCCGGGGCTGAATACACCGACGAAGACACCGGTCCGCTGCGCCGCTGCGTCGTGACGCATGAGCGGCTGCCGAAGGAGCGGATGTTCCGTTTCGTTGTCGGTCCGGACCGGACGCTGGTGCCCGATCTTGCCGCAACGCTGCCCGGCCGGGGATTGTGGTTGAGCGCGTCTAGGGATGTGCTAGAAACCGCTGCCAACAAAGGCGGTCTGGCGCGCGCGTTTGCCAGGTCTGCTCGCGGTCCGGTCACGGTGCCCCCAGATCTTTCTGCCTTGCTCGAGGCGGCGCTGGTCCGGCGGATCGGCGAACTGCTTGGCTTGGCCAGGCGCGCGGGACAAGCGGTGGCGGGGTTCGAAAAGGCACGGGAGTGGTTGCGCTGCGGGCGTGCGCGGCTGGTGCTGCAGGCGTCGGACGGAAGCGAAGCAGAGCAAGCGCGATTCCTCTCCGGCGCCGGACAGATTTCGGTGTTCCGCCCGTTGCCGTCCGCGACGCTGGGACGCATGTTCGGGCGGGACCAGGCGGTGCATGTGGCCGTCGCGCCGGGCCGTCTGGCCGAGCGGCTGGTCATCGAAGCAGGCCGGCTCGCCGGATTGCGTGGGCAAACGAGCCGGAACGGCGACTTGAGCGCTTCGCGTCCCGTCGGCCGGGAAGCGGGCAAGCAACAAGGGCAGGCAACTGCCGACTGAACGACAGATGGGTGTCAACGGGTAAGGCATGAGCGAAAGCAACGATCAGGACGCCGGCAAAGGTCGGCTCTCTCTGCGCCCGTCGGGACGCCTGGAGCTGGGCAGGACTGTCGACGCGGGCTCCGTACGGCAAAGTTTCAGCCACGGCCGCTCGAAGGTGGTGCAGGTCGAGGTGCGCAAGAAGCGCGCCGCCGTGGGCGCGCCGGGATCGGCGACACCCCCCGCCGGACCGATGCAGGCAGCGCCCGCCGCGCGCGGTACCACGCAGCCCGCCGGCCGTCCCGCCGCGGGCGCCGGCCGCGCGTTGACCGCGTCCGAACTGGCGGCGCGCCAGCGCGCCCTGGTGGAGCAACAGCGCGAAGCCGCCAAGCGCGAGGCAGAGCGGCGCGAGCAAGAAAAAATCTCCATCCTGTCGGCCGCCGAGGAAGCGCGCCGGCGCGAGGAGGAGGCGCGCAAGGCGGCAGAAGAGGAAGCGCGCCGCGAGGAAGAGGACCGGCGCCAGCAGGAGGAGGAGGCCGCCAGGCAGGCGGCCGAAGCCGCCGTCGCGGTACAGCCAGAGCAATCGCAGGCCGCCCCCGCGACTGCCCGCGCGCCAGAAGAGCAACGCCGCCGGCCGGCAGCGCCGAGCACCCCCCAGCCGACGCCAACCGAAACGCTCCGGCTGCGTCCGGGCACCCGGCAGGCGGAGGAGGACGAGGAAGCCCGTCCGGTCCGCCGTCCCGGCGCCGGCGTGCCGCCACGCAAGCCACCGGTGGTGGCGCCGAAGAAGGGCGCCGACAGCGGCCGCCGCGCCGGCCGCATCGACGTGCAGGCGGCAATCGAGGGCGAGGACGAGAAGGTCCGTTCGCTCGCCTCGGTGCGCCGCCAGCGTGAGCGTGAGCGCCGTCAGGCGGAGCTGGAACGGCTGCGCTCGGACCAGGTCAAGGTCGTGCGCGACGTCATCCTGCCCGATGCGATCACCGTGCAGGAACTGGCAAACCGCATGGCCACCCGCACCGGCGAGGTGATCAAGACGCTGATGAAACTCGGCGTGATGGCGACGGTCACGCAGTCGCTGGACGCCGACACCGCCGAACTGGTGGTGCAGGAATTCGGCCACCGCGCCCGCCGCGTCTCCGAATCCGACGTCGAAATCGGCCTCGAGGGCGCCACCGACACCGACGCGGAGCTGCAGCCGCGCCCGCCCGTGGTCACCGTCATGGGCCATGTCGACCACGGCAAGACGTCATTGCTCGATGCCCTGCGCTCCACCGACGTCGCGGCCGGCGAGGCGGGCGGCATCACCCAGCATATCGGCGCCTATCAGGTGCAACTGGCATCCGGCCAGCAGATCACCTTCATCGACACCCCCGGCCACGAAGCGTTCACCGCCATGCGGGCGCGTGGCGCCAGCGTGACCGACATCGTCGTGCTGGTGGTGGCCGCCGATGACGGCGTGATGCCGCAGACGATCGAGGCGATCCGTCACGCCAAGGCGGCGAACGCGCCGATCATCGTCGCCATCAACAAGATGGACAAGGCAGACGCCAACCCGACCCGCGTGCGCCAGGAATTGCTCTCGCACGAGGTGGTCGTCGAGGACATGGGCGGCGAGACGCAGGACGTGGAAGTCTCCGCCATCAAGAAGACCGGCCTCGACCGGCTGGTGGAGGCGATCACCCTCCAGGCGGAAATCCTCGACCTGCGGGCCAACCCGGACCGCCCCGCGGAGGGATCGGTCATAGAATCGCGGCTGGACCGCGGCCGCGGTCCGGTGGCCACGGTGCTGGTGCAGAAGGGCACATTGCGACAGGGCGACATCGTCGTGGCCGGCGCCGAGTGGGGCCGTGTACGCGCCATGCTCGACGACAAGGGCCGCTCCGTGCCGGACGCCGGACCTTCGCTGCCCGTGGAAATCCTCGGTCTCGCCGGCGTGCCCACCGCGGGCGAACAATTCGTCGTGGTGGACAGCGAGGCCCGGGCCCGCGAAATCGCCGAATTCCGCACCCGGCGCCTGCGCGACAAGGCCGCCGGCGTCACCAGCGGCGCGCGCGGCACGCTCGATGAGATGCTGGCGCGCATCCAGGCCGGCGAACAAAAGGAAGTCGCCGTCCTGATCAAGGCCGATGTGCAGGGCAGCGCCGAAGCCATCCAGCAGACCGTGCTGAAGCTGGCGCATGAGGAAGTGAAGGTGCGCGTGCTGCACGCCGCGGTGGGACAGATCACCGAAAGCGACATCCAGCTCGCCAAGGCGTCGAGCGCGGTGATCGTGGCGTTCAACGTGCGCGCCACATCCCAGGCGCGCGACCTCGCCACGCGCGAAGGCGTCGATATCCGCTACTACTCCATCATCTACGAAGTGTCGGATGACATCGAGAAGTTGGTGCAGGGCAAGGTCGCCCCGAAGGCGCGCGAGAAGTTCCTGGGCTATGCCGAGATCAGGAAAGTGTTCACCATCACCCGCGTCGGCAAGGTCGCCGGCTGCATGGTGACGGAAGGCGTGGTGAAGCGCGGCGCCGGCGTGCGCGTGCTGCGCGACAATGTCGTGATCCACAACGGCGAGCTGTCGCAGTTGAAGCGCTTCAAGGACGACGTGCGCGAAGTGGCGCGGGGCTACGAATGCGGCCTGTCGTTCGCCAACTTCCACGATCTGCAGGAAGGCGACGTCGTCGAGTGCTTCGAGACGGAGATGGTTCCGGGTTGAAGAAGCAGGAGCGCGCAGGGCCCACCCAGCGGCAATTGCGCGTGGCGGAGGAAATCCGCCACGTGCTGGCCGGCTTGTTCGAACGCCGCGATTTTCGCGACCCTGAATTGGCGGATGCGTCGCTGACGGTGGCCGAAGTGCGGATCTCGCCCGACCTGAAGCACGCCACGGTCTTTATCTCGCGTCTCGGCCGACCCGACGTCGATGCATTGCTCCCCGCATTGAAGCGCGCGGCGGCGTATCTGCGCGGCCAGGTGGCGCACGCGCTGCGGCTGAGGTTCGCGCCCGATCTCGCGTTCCAGCCCGACCACGCTCTGGATTACGCGACCAGGATCGACCGCTTGCTCCACACGCCCGAAGTGGCACGCGACCTCGAATAACCTCTCCCGCTGCGCGGGAGAGGTCCAGACGCGTAGCGTCGAGGGAGAGGGGCCCCGCGCACCAACCCCTCGCCGCTTGCCACCCACCGCCCGTCCCGGTACTCCATCCGCGCATCCCCGCAGGAGGCCGAACATGAGCGACAGCAGCAAACCAAGGCTGGTCGGCATCAACCATGTGGCTCTCGAAGTCGGCGACATCGACGCCGCCCTCGCATGGTACAGCCGCCTCTTCTCCTTCACCCTGCGCGGCAAGAGTGAACGCAATGCCTTCATCGACATGGGCGATCAGTTCATCAACCTGACGCTTGCACCCGATCGGCCAGACCCCACCGAGACCGAACGCCGCCATATCGGCCTGGTGGTAGACGACCGCTCGCGCATCCTGGATCTCGCCAAGGCGGCCGGGGCACGCATGGTGGAGGGGCCGTTCCTCGATTTCCTCGATCCCTGGGGCAACCGGCTGGAGATCATCGAATACGCCAACATCCAGTTCACCAAGGCGCCGCACGTGCTGCGCGGCATGGGCGTGGCGCTGGACAAGAACGACAAGGCGCGGCGCGAACTGGCCGACAAGGGCATGGCAGAGGAGCCGGCAGCGTGAAATTCAGTCTGATCGTGCGCGGCCAGCATCCGCCGGGCGATACCGCGGCACACCTGCGCGACGACCTGGAACTGGTGCGCTGTGCAGAACGCCTCGGCTTCGACGGCATCGTGAAAGGCTCGCATTTCAGCGCGCATCCGTTCGAATCGGTGCAGCAGATTCCATTCCTGTCGTACTGCGCCGCGATCGCACCGAAACTGCGCATCATCCTCGGCCTCGTGCTGGTGCCGCTGCACAAGCCGCTGGAACTGGCAGAGCAATTGGCGACGCTGGATTTGCTGTGCGGCGGAAAGCTCGTGTTCGGCGCCGGCATCGGCTATCGCGACGTCGAGTTCAAGGCGTTCGGCGTGCCGCGCGGTGCCCTGGGCGCGCGCTTCGAGCAAACCCTGACCGCGATCCGCCGCCTGTGGACCGAGGATTTCGTCAGCATGTCCGGGACGGGCTGGGAACTCGACAACGCGTCCTGTCCGGTGAAGCCGTTGCAGAAGCCCACGCCGCCGATCTGGATCGGCGCCAATGCCGACATAGCTATTCAACGCGCGGCGCGGCTGGGCGACTGCTGGTACATCAACCCGCACAACACGCTGGCGACGATCGAGCGGCAGATGGACGTCTACAAGCGCGCACTGGACGAATGTGGCCGGCGGTTCCCCACGGAAGTGCCGATGCGGCGTGAGGTGTTTGTCGCTCCCACCCGCGCCGAGGCAATCCGCCGCGCGCAGCCTTATCTCGAGGAGAAATACAACGCGTATCGCTCCTGGGGCCAGGACAAGGTGATGCCGGAAGGCGACGATTTCAACCACGAATTCCGCGAATTGTTAGAAGACCGTTTCCTGCTTGGCTCGCCCGCCGAGGTGGCAGAGCAATTGGTGCGTTTGAACCAGCGGCTGGGCGTGAACCATCTGGTCGCGTCGCTGCACTGGCCGGGCATGCCGAATGCGCTCGCATTGGAGCAATTGCACCTGCTCGCGGAGGAAGTGCGGCCGCTGGTGGGAGGCTGATAGTTCATGCGGCGAGTGCCGTGTCCCGCTACCTGGATTGCTCACTCCAGAATTTGAGCAATGGCGTGGTGAGCGCGTCGGGGCGGTCCTTGGGAAAGAACAGCGGTGCGTTTTCGACTTCGACGACGGGACGGGCGCGCGGCAGGGTGTTCCGCAGCCAATAGGCTCGTTGCTGGCGGCCAGCTTTGCATCCCATAACGCACTGCGTTATAGTCTGGCATGATCGTCGGGTTTCGCGACCGGGAAACCGAGCGCATCTGGCGCGGTGAGTTCAGCCGCGTCTTGCCACACGATATTCAAACCACGGCGTTGCGGAAGCTGAACAATGCGAAGATGTTGGGGGACCTCGCCGTTCCGCCAAATAATCAGTTGGAGGCCTTGAGAGGCGACCGCATGGGGCAACACAGCATTCGCATCAATCGGCAGTGGCGCATCTGCTTCGTCTGGACGACAGGAGGCCCGACCGTGTCGAAATCGTCGACTACCACTAAGCAAATCACCAATCCGACTCCGGGGGAAATCCTGCTGCTGGAGTTCCTCGAGCCGATGGGCCTGACGCAGAACGGTCTTGCTCGCGCGATCGGCGTGCCTCCGCGGCGGATCAACGAGATCGTGCTGGGCAAACGTTCGATCACGGCGGACACCGATTTGCGGCTCGCGCGATATTTCAGTGTCTCAGAGGGGTTCTGGCTGGGATTGCAGGCTGACCACGATTTGCTGCAGCGGCGCCGGGAGATCGATACCGAGCTGGGACGAATCACACCGCGTCAGCACGCGGCGTGATGGATCGCTCATTGCTGTTGCTTCTGCCGTCGAGGACGATTGCGCGGCGAAACAGCCCGCCCCCTACGACGTCCAGTGCGCCGGCACCCACTGCCAGCCGGATGACGTCTGCTGCCAGTAGCCGGTCTGGAAGAGGTTGCCGTGTCCGGCGGCGGGCACGTATTCGCCCGGCTGCCAGACATAGCCGTTGCCGTTCCAGTTCCAGTGCCCCGGCTGCCACAGCAGCGACTCACCGGTGACCGGAGGCTTCGGAATGCTCTCCTGCATCGGCGGCGGCACCGGCGGAAACGGCGGCGCCGACGCGGTCGTGCTCTGGCTGGCGCACCCGGCCAGCAGCGTCAGCCCCAGCAATGCCGCAACGAAGTGGCTCTTGTTCATCTGTCCTCAGCCTCGCCCTGGTCGGGAGGTTTCGCCATAGCGTCGCACCGCCGCCTCTGCCATCGACGCGCCGGGCGGCTCACGCGGGAAGTAATATGGTGGCGCAGGCCTGGGCTGCGATGCCCTCGCCGCGACCGGTGAAGCCGAGCTTCTCCGTGGTCGTCGCCTTCACCGAGATCCGCCCCGCCTCCACCGCAAGCAGCGCCGCGAGCCGCGCGCGCATCGCCTCGGCGTGCGGCGCGATCTTCGGACGCTCGCAAATCAAGGTGACGTCGGCATTGGCCAGCACTCCCCCGCGGGCAGCGATGCGGCCGGCGGCGTGAGTCAGGAAGCGGGCGCTGTCCGCATCCTTCCAAGCGGCCTCGGACGGCGGAAAGAACCGGCCGATATCGCCCTCGGCCAGCGCGCCATAGATCGCGTCGCACAGCGCATGAATGCCGACATCGGCGTCGGAGTGGCCCGCCAGCCCCTTGTCGTGCGGCACCGCGACGCCGCACAGCATCAGCTTGCGGCCAACCTCCAGCACATGGACGTCGAAGCCGGTGCCTACTCTGGGGATCAGCGGCGCGGTCATGACTCGCTCCAGGCGAACAAGGTCCTCGGGATAGGTCAGCTTGATGTTGTCCTCCGAGCCCGGGACGATCGCCACCGTGCCGCCGGCTGCCTCGATCAGCGAGGCGTCGTCGGTGGCACCCGCGATGCCGGCGCGGTGCGCCGCAAGCAGCGCATCGAAGCGGAACGCCTGGGGCGTCTGGGCGCGGAACAAGCCGTCGCGCGGGACGGTGGCGGTGATCACGCCCGTCTCGGCGCGCTTCAGCGTGTCGGCCACCGGCTGCGCCGGGATCGCCCCGGGATGGTGTCGCAGCGCCTGCAGCAATGCGGGCACCGTGCCGGCCGGAATCAGCGGACGGGCGGCATCCTGCACCAGCACGACATCCGGCGCGTATTGCTCCAGGGCTTCGAGGCCTGCCAGCACGCTGTCCTGGCGCGATACGCCGCCGGGCACGACAGGCAAATGCTCCAGGCCGTTGAGCGCCGCCTCGATCAGCGGGGCCTCACCCACCGGCTGCAAAAGGCTCACCTGCGCGGCCAGCGCTTCGGCGGCATGGCGTATCACCGGCTTGCCCGCCAGCATGAGGAACTGCTTTGGCTTCTCTGTGCCGAAGCGGCTGCCGGAACCGGCGGCGACCAGGATGGCGGCGATGCGCATCCGGCGAGATTGCCGGGCGGCGCGGCGGCGTCAATGGCGCGACGGGC
>Ga0335072_10012510_pt1 | contig 12111 bp, 9 predicted proteins | sample Lox_Sample_21_FD_206725 | JGI IMG/M metagenome (GOLD analysis project Ga0335072, IMG submission 206725) | Soil microbial communities from Loxahatchee National Wildlife Refuge, Florida, United States - Lox_Sample_2.1 | ecosystem: Environmental > Terrestrial > Soil > Wetlands | place: USA: Florida...
GGCAAAGCACCAGGCACAGCAGGTTGTCGTCCGTGAAGAGAGCGGGGGTCACGACCTGGGCGAGGACGTCGAGGGTGGCGGACCATTCCAGGTCTTTCATCATCGGCAGGTCGACCAGCTCTTCGACAGACCTGCTGCCGATCTGGCGCCAGATCTGCTCGTATTCCGCCCGGACCTGCTGTTTTGTCGGACGAGGCGACCAACGCACACCGATGCGACGCAGATACTCGAGGCACAGCTCGACACCAAGATCACTGCGATCCAGGGTTGTGTACAGCTCCAGGCGCAGGCATGCCACCGCGGCACTGTCGATAAGGGTCGCGCTACGGTTCGCGAGCCCGGCGAGGCGCTGTTCCGCGGCCGGCAATTCACTGCTCAGAAATTCGCACGCCGCGCGGTGAAACTCCAGTGCAAACATGAGCGGATAGCGATGCGACCAGGCGCTCTCCGACAGCAGCCCGCGGCCGGCGCCAAAATAAGTCAGCGCAGAGGCATACGCAGTTGAAGTCTGCGCACGCTGGCCCGCAATGAGGTTGAGCTCGGCGACCCGCTCCCTCTCTTCTACGGACTCGATCAGGCCGGCGCCGCGGTTGAGCTGGTTGACGATCTCAAAGATGCGGTTGTGAAGCCCTGCCGCAGGTGTCTGACCTGCAAGCAGCCTGCCGATCCGAAGATGAAGTGCCGGACGGTCGCTTTCCGGGATGAGTCCATAGGCTGCTTCCTGCACGCGATCGTGGAGAAACGCGTAGGCGGCATCGCGCCGCAGGATGAGCCCCGCGCGGACCGCATCCCAGAGTGCCGAGTGAATCTCCTCTGCCGGCCGCTCGTGAACCAACGTCAGAGTGTCGAACTCGGCGATGTTGCCGAGACAGGCAAGTTGCTTGAGTCCTGATTGCGTCGCTTCGGAAAGCCGTGTCATCTTCCTGACCATGAGATCCACCACGTTGTCCGTGTAACCTTTGGCGCGGATGTGCTCCAGGTCCCACGTCCAGGCGGCTGCGTCCGCGTCGAAAGCAAGCAGCCCCTCATCGGCCAGTGCGGTCAGGAATTGGATGGCGAAGAACGGATTGCCCTGTGTCCTTTCGTATACGAGCTGTGCGAGAGGGTCGGCATGCGCAGGTTCACAATGAAGCGTATCGGCGACGAACTGCGTGACGTCGGCCACTGACAGGGGCGCGAGAGCAATCTCGCGCACCGTGGCGCCGGTTCCCCGGATGGCATCCAGGGTCTTCGTCAACGGATGTGAGACGCTGACTTCGTTATCGCGAAATGCAGCGATGAGAAGGAGGTGACGGACGTCAGGATGCGTGATGAGGTGCTCGAGCAATTTGAGAGTGGCCGCATCCAGCCATTGGAGATCGTCGAGAAAGATGGCGAGCGGCTGCTCCTGGCGGGCGAAGACCCCCAAAAAGGACCGAAACACCATGTGAAAGCGGCTTTCGGCTTCCGTTGCGGGGAGCTCCGCAACCGCCGGCTGCCTGCCGATGACAAACTCGAGCTCCGGGATGAGGCTCACGATGAGCTGACCATTCGGACCAACGGCCTCGCGTATCGCGTCGCGCCAACGTCCGACCTCCGCCTCACTCTCGGTCAGGATCTGGCGGACGTGGGTGCGGAACGCCTGAGCAAGCGTGGCATACGGGATATCGCGGTTGTACTGGTCGAACTTCCCGGTCAGGAAGAGTCCGCGCGGCAGGACGATTGCCTTGTGCAGCTCGTGCACGACGGCGGATTTGCCGATCCCGGAATAGCCGGAGACGAGAAGCAGAACCGGCGCGCCGGAGGCGACCACTTGGGCGAATGCTGCGAGCAGGGCTTGGCGTTCCCGATCACGCCCGTAAAGTTTCTCCGGCATCAGGAGTCGGTCCGGGGTATCGCGCGTGCCGAGTGTGAACTCGGGGATGCATCGCTGAGCTTCCCATTCGCCGAGGCCGATGGATCTCAGAGCCTCCCACTCGCCGAAACACCGCTTGAAATCAGCCTCCACACCGGCGGCGGTCTGATAGCGCTCCTCGGCAGTCTTGGCGAGGAGCTTCAGGATGATTGCAGAGACAGGGCCCGGGATGTCCTTCAGTCGCTCGTCGGGGTGCACCGGTTGTCTTGCGATGTGGCAGTGAACCCACTCCATGGGAGCAGAGGCGGTGAACGGCAGGCTGCCGGTCAGCATCTGATAGAGCGTGACGCCAAGTGAATACAGGTCGCTGCGCGAATCGATGGAACGATTCATTCGGCCCGTCTGTTCGGGCGACATGTAGGCGAGGGTACCGGCGATGATCTCGGGAGGCTCAGGGGACTGCCGCTCGCGTGGAAGGCGGGAAGCAATGCCAAATCCGGTCAGCCACACCCGCCCGGTCGCGGCGTTCATCAGCACGTTGGCGGGCTTGATGTCCTTGTGAATGAGACCGCGCTGGTGCACGCGGCCGAGCGTGCTCGACAATCCGATGGCAAGACGCAGGAATTGAGGCAACTCCATCGACCTGCCGAGCAGTCGCTCCAGCGGCTCGCCGCCGGGGTCCTCGAGCACGAGTACAGTCCGTCCCTGCTGCGCCGATAGGGCGAGGGGTCTCGCCGCCCAGGCAGGATCCAGATCGCCTCGCAACGAGTATTCGTTCTCGATTCGCCGAAGACTATGCGGACCGGTGTGCTCGGATACCGGTGCGAGCACCAGCGTCGATTGCAGCACCTCGTTGGTCGAGCTTCGGGCCCGCTCGCGGTAAAGGACGAATTCACCGTTCTCGTGCAGGATCTCCTGTCTGCCGTCGCCAACCCCCGGCATGGCCGCCTGCCGTGTCGCGGGCGCGGTCACAGGCCCCGCGGCTCGACCATGCTATCCGGATCAGCCGCTCTCATGGGGCGAATCAGGACGGGAATGGACTTCGCCGATGGGGTCTTGCTCCTGGCGTCATGATGACTCAGCGGCAGCAGATCGTTGGTCTCGGGACAGTAGGCGGCGGCCGAGCCGCGCGCGGCCTGGACATGGATGCGCGCCAGGCGCTCGATCTGCTCACAGGGTACGCCCGATACGCGGAGGATGTCGGTCCAGGACGTTGCGCGAACATCGTCCGTGAGCCCGCGGAGCCCGAGCGTGTGACGCTCGATGAACGGGATATCGAGAATGGGTGCTGCTCCGGAGGCGAGAGCGGCCTCGTGCTGCTCGAGTATCAGCTTCATCATCCCCTGGAGCAGCGCCACATCGCCGCCGACCTTGACCTGACAGTATTCGTGCGCGACCGGTGTCGAGCTCAGAGTCAACATCTCGATGGGATCCTGAGGTGGGGTGAAACGCTCGAGCGCGCGGTCGCGCAGGGGATTGATCGCAACGATGCGCACGCCGCGGCGGCCCGCGTTCCGGAGCGAGGTCATCATGCGCGGGCTGTTCGTGCCGGGGCTCTGTCCGGCGACGAAGATCGCATCGGTCGCGTCGAAGTCATCGAGCGAGAGGAGGGCCTTCGAGCCCTTGACGATGATGCTCTGCTCGCGAAGCGCACGGGCGGTTGCCTGCAGCGCTCCCCAACCGTCCGCAGGGCTGTGGCAGGACTCGAAGAGGGCTCCCGAAGCGGATTCCGCGACGTTCGCTTCGGGTTTTTCGGCAGGCGGCTCGGTGCGGTCTGGCATCGCAGCGACTCCTAGGACCGGGCACATTGTATAAGCATTTGTCGCGGAAGCCGAGTGAGCAGCCGCTCGATGTCATGCCGTTATCAACAGGAGCGAGAGGCAGAGCCCAATCGGTGCGCAGTTGACGGGGAAGTCCGCCGGTCGCCGTCCCGCTTATGACTACGGTCGCTGGGCGCCGCCTGCCGGCGGGTGTCCGGGCAGGTCACGGCTTTCCCGGTCAGCCCTTCAGGATGATCGCGCGCATCGCGGCGGCGGGGGAGCCGATGGCGGCTCCGCCGCCTCGGACGAAATTGCATCTGTAACACGCAACGGGCTCGACGAAACCGTCGGGTAATGGCGCCCGCGCCAAATGACATCACGGCGATCACCGCCGCAGGTATCTCAGGAGAATCTCCATGGTCACCCTCGAAGACGCCCGCAGAATCATTGCCGCGGCAGAGAAAGAGGCGAAGGACTTGCGCCAGCCGATGAACATCGCCGTCGCCGACGGCGGCGGCAATCTCGTCGCTCACGTGCGCATGGACGGTGCGTGGATCGGCAGCATCGATATCGCCATCAACAAGGCGTACACCTCCCGGGCGTTCGACATCAGTACGCGGGAGCTCGCGAAATCCTCGCAATCGGGCCAGCAGTTCTTCGGCATTCACGCATCCAATGGCGGGCGGGTGATGATTTTCGCCGGAGGTGTGCCGCTGCGGCGTCGAGGCGAGGTGGTCGGTGCCGTCGGCGTAAGCGGCGGATCGGGGGAGCAAGATCAGGCGGTCGCCGAGGCGGGCGCCGCGGCGTTCGAATGACGTCATCCCGGAGCAACTCGTCATGGCAAGCAATCGCGGTGTCGTTTACGTCGGGCCCGGCAAGGTGCAGGTCCAGAGCATCGATTTTCCCAAGCTGGTTGACCCCCGGGGCAGGCGGTGCGATCACGGCGTGATTCTCAAGGTCGTGAGCACGAACATTTGTGGCAGCGATCAGCACATGGTCCGAGGCCGCACGACCGCTCCGCCGGGTCTGGTCCTTGGGCACGAGATTACCGGTGAGGTCATCGAAGCCGGGCGCGACGTGCAGTTCATCAAAGTAGGGGATCTGGTGTCGGTTCCCTTCAATGTCGCGTGCGGGCGCTGCCGGACATGCAAGGATGGCGCGACAGGCGTGTGCCTCAACGTGAATCCAGCGCGCGCCGGCGGTGCATATGGTTACGTGGACATGGGCGGGTGGGTAGGCGGCCAGGCCGAGTACGTGATGGTCCCATACGCGGACTTCAACCTGCTGCCGTTTCCCGACAAGGGCCAGGCAATGGAGAAGATCCGCGACCTCACTTGCCTGACCGACATCCTGCCTACGGGCTATCACGGCTGCGTCACCGCAGGCGTCACGACGGGCTCGACCGTCCTCGTCGCCGGAGCGGGCCCGGTGGGGTTGGCGGCGGCGGCCTCGGCTCTGCTGCTCGGCGCGGCGGTCGTATTGATCATGGATTTCAGCCAGGAGCGTCTCGCGCAAGCCCGCTCCTTCGGATGCGAGACGATCGATCTGACCAAAGACGTGCCCCTGGCCGATCAAGTCGAGCAGATTCTCGGTGTGCGCGAGGTGGATTGCGCGGTCGATTGCGTGGGCTTTGAAGCGAAAGGGCATGGCGGGGAAGAGCAGCCCGCGGTCGTGCTCAATCAGCTGATGGATATCACGCGCGCTGCCGGTGCGATCGGAATTCCGGGCCTGTACGTGACGGAGGACCCGGGAGCGAAGGACTCGGCCGCGCGCAAGGGGAGTCTCAACCTGCGCTTCGGTCTCGGCTGGGCGAAGTCCCATGCCTTCCATACCGGACAGACCCCGGTCATGAAATACCATCACGCTCTGATGATGGCGATCCTCCACGACCGCATCCGCATCGCGAAGGCGGTCAACGCGACGGTCATTCCTCTGGATCAAGCGCCGCAGGGATATGCGGACTTCGATCGGGGCGTAGCGCGGAAGTTCGTGATCGATCCACACGGCCTGTTCGGGGCAGGATAACTACCCCAATGAAACCAAACGGCTTGGTGGCCTTCATGACAGACCTCGCCCTCCACCTCCTGGTCGCGGGTGCGGTGGCGTTCATGGTCGTTGCCGTCCTGCGCGTCGTCCGCCCGATGGGGCCATCGAGCGCCATCCCGGCGCCAGGATCGCCCGGACGAGTTTGGGTTCGTGATTTGGGGATGAGACTGGACCGGCGGCTCATTTGTACAACTCGATTGGCCTGGGGAGAAGTGAGATGACGACGATGACAGCAGCCGTAATCCGCGGGGCCGGCGGCCGAGCGCCGTTAGGCGCAGCCATGATGCGATTCCTATTGCTCGCCACTGCCTTGCTCGCGGTAAGCTCCGCGGGCGCCCAGACAAAGGCGAACGGAGGCTACACGAGCGCGCAGGCCTCGCGTGGCGCGACCGTCTACGCCCAGTCCTGCATGATGTGCCACGGCGCGACTCTTCAGGGCGGAGCGGGGCCGCCGCTCGCCGGTGAGCCGTTCAGGCTGGCGTATGGCGGCGGAACGGCTGCACCGCTGTACGATTTCATCAGCCAGCAGATGCCTCAGGACAAGCCTGGGAGCTTGAGCCGGCGCCAATATCTCGACGTGACCGCTTATATCCTGTCGCGAAACGGTATTACCGCCGGCAACGTCCCGTTGAGCGCCCAATCGCTCGGTGCGGTCAGGCTGGCAGACCTGCATGGGGTCAACACCCCCGGCAACACCAATGAAATCGTGCGGGCCGCACCGCCCGTCCGAACCGTATTCGCAAAGCTCCCGCCAGGAGCGGACGTGAATATCACCGACTCGATGATGGCGGCTGCGTCGGGCGATCGCAACGATTGGCTGTTGCATGGGCGTACGTATGACAATCAGCGATACTCGCCTCTGCAGCAGATTACCGCCGACAATGTGAGGTCGCTGACCCCGGTTGCGCTCGTGCAAACGGGGATGACGGCGAGCTTCGAGACGACGCCGATAGTCGTCAGCGGCGTCATGTACCTCACAACGCCCGTGGTCGACAGGAAAATGATTATCATGGCGGTCAACGCCGCGACCGGCGAGCGGCTCTGGCAGGTCAGCTACAATCTTGGCGCGTTCCAGATTTGCTGTGGTCCGGTCAACCGAGGCGCCGCGGTCGGTTACGGCAAGGTCTATGTCGTGACGCTCGATGATCACCTGCTGGCGCTTGACGCCGCCGACGGCCGCACCCTCTGGAATTCGACCATCGCTGACTCGCAAAGCGGGTACTCCGAGACGATGGCGCCGCAGATCTACGACGGCATGATCATCGTCGGCAGCGCTGGCGGGGAGTGGGCATTGCGCGGCTTCGTCGCAGCATATGACGCGAACAGCGGGCGGCAGCGCTGGCGCTGGCAAGCGACCGATCCGAAGTCCTATCTGGGCGACTCTTGGAAGACCGGCGGCGCCATGCTCTGGAGCACCCCTGCAATCGACCCGCGGCTCGGACTTGTCATCTTCAGTACCGGCAACCCGAACCCGGATCTCGATGGGACGAGGCGTATTGGCGACAACCGCTATAGCGACAGCATGGTCGCACTCGATGTGCGCACCGGCCGCCTCAAGTGGTATTACCAGGAAGTCAAGCACGACGTGTGGGATTACGACGCGGTCAGCAACGTCGTGCTCGTCGACGTGCGCAGTGGTGGCGCAACGATTCCGGCGGCCGCCGAGGCCGGCAAGGTAGGTTGGGTATTCATCGTCGATCGGCGGACGGGGAAGCTGATCCGCAGATCCGATCCCTACGTGATGATGTCGAAGAACATGTTCTCCACACCCACGCGCGCCGGCGTCGACATGCTGCCCGGCGCGAATGGTGGCGCGGAGTGGTCGCCGCCCGCCTATTCGCCGCAGACTCATTACCTCTACATCCTGGCGATGAACCAGCTGATGCGCTTCACTACGAGGCCCGCCCGCACAGCCCCGGGGCTGATTCGCCTCGGCAGCGCTTTCACCAACGTCCCAAGAGACGGCATTCAGAACGGTCCGTTCGTCGCGCTCGACGTCGACACGGGCAAGATTGCCTGGCAATACACGGCGCCGCAGCCCTTGATCGGCGGGGCGCTGGCGACGGCCGGAGACCTGGTTTTCATGGGCGAAGGCAACGGTTGGTTCGATGCATTCAATGCGCAGAACGGCCAGCGACTCTGGCGCTACAACCTCGGCGCGGGCGTCAACGCCCCGCCCATCACCTATCAGGTGAACGGTGTGCAATATATCGCCGTTGCTGCAGGCGGAAACTTCCAGATGACGTATCCGTATGGCGATACTGTCGCCATCTTCAAGTTGTTTTCGCCATCGACCGCAGGTGCGCAACCGGCTCCAGGCGGAGTTGAGCGGCCATGAGCTGTTCGCCGCGGCGGACGATGAACGTGCTGTTGCGTCCGTGAGCGCGGGAGGACTGCGGTGCCACTCAGAGTAGCGATATTGAAGGAAACGCGGCCGCACGAGCGCCGGGTAGCCATGGTTCCGTCCGTCTGCGAAAAGCTGGTCAAGCTGGGCGCGGAGGTCTGCATGCAATCCGGCGCGGGAGTGTCCGCCGGGTTGCCAGACAGCTCGTTCGGGCAGGTGACGTTCATGGGCGACCCGCAACTGCTTGTGCGCGAGGCCGACGTCGTCCTCAGTGTCCAAGCTCCGGCCGCCTCCGTGGCCGCGACTATGAAGGAAGGCGCGATTCTCGTCTCCTTCATCTATGAACACCGGGAACCTGAGCTCGTGCGGCTGCTAGCCGCGCGGAAAGTCACGTGTTTTGCCATGGAGCGGGTGCCGCGCGTCTCGCGTGCACAGGCAATGGACGCACTCTCCGGCCAGGCGTCGCTCGCCGGTTATTGTGGTGCGCTCCTCGGAGCGACGCACCTTGCACGCGTCATGCCGCGGATGACCACTGCGGCGGGCCTTCTTCGTCCGGCGCAGGTGCTGGTGCTCGGGCTGGGCGTGGCGGGGCTGCAGGCGGTGGCCACCGCGCACCGCCTCGGCGCCACTGTCGAGGGATACGATGTGCGCCCGGAGACGAAGGAGCAGGCGGCGTCGCTCGGTGCGAAGTTCGTTGACACCGGCCTCGATGCCCGCGGGGAAGGCGGCTATGCGCGGGAGCTCACCCCCGAAGAGCGGGAGCGGGTCGCGAGCGTCTTGACCCGCCACATTCAGCAGGCGGACATCGTCATTACCACCGCGGCCGTTCCGGGCAGGGCGGCACCCAAGCTCATCAGCAAGGCCCAGGTCGAGGGGATGAGACGCGGTGCCGTGATCGTGGATCTCGCGGCCGATGGCGGTGGGAACTGCGAATACACCAAGCCTGGAGAAACGGTGTCGGTTGGCCCGACGACCATAGTGGCGCCGATGAGCGTGCCCTCGCTGGTGGCGGAACACGCGAGCGAGCTGTACGCAAAGAACGTTTTCAAGCTGCTCGAGCTGGTCATACGCGGTCGGGAAATCAACCCCGACTGGCAGGACGAGATCCTCGCCGGTGCGGCACTCGTCCGCGGTGCCGCCATCGTGACGGAGCAGACCAAGGTTGCCGAGCACGCTTGATCTGATCGGAGAACTTACCATGGACACTCACATCGTAATGACCGGCTTTATCGCCCTCTATGTCTTCATGCTTGCGTTGTTCACCGGGTACGAGGTCATCAGCCGCGTCCCGGCGATTCTGCACACACCATTGATGTCGGGATCGAATTTCGTACATGGCATCGTAGTCGTGGGTGCTCTCTATGCACTCCTCAACGCGAGCTCCATGCCCGAGCAGATCATCGGGTTCATTGGCGTGCTCCTGGGCGCGGCGAACGCATCGGGTGGATACGCGGTGACCGAGCGAATGTTGGATATGTTCAAGCCCAGCCGTCCAGCCGAGGAAAAAGGAGGAGCGGTGACATGAATGCGGGCTTTGTGATCAGGGCGAGCGATTTTGCAGCGGTGTTCCTGCTGATCTACGGTCTGAAGCGCATGGCCTCACCGGCAACGGCGCGCAGCGGCATCATCGTCGCGGGCGTTGCCATGCTGGTCGCCACCCTGGTGAGCTTCCTCTACGCCCTGCAGGTGCCCGAGACGGTGGCGACGCACTTGTCGATCAATACTCTGATCGCTGCGATTGCTTTGGTGGCCGGCATGAGCTGGGCCTGGTGGAGCGGCAGAACGGTTGCCATCACCGCGATGCCGCAGATGGTCGCGCTCTATAACGGGATGGGCGGCGGAGCGGCTGCGGCGATCGCCGCGGCCGAGCTCGTCGCCAGCGGGCAGCGGGCATCGACAGCGCTCGGCGTGACGGTGCTCGGTGCCCTCATCGGGACGGCCTCTCTGGCGGGGTCGCTCGTCGCTTGGGCGAAGCTCGACGGGCGGATCACGAGGCCCTGGCGCTTCCGGGGACAGCGATTCTGCAACGCGGCACTGCTGATTATTGCGCTGGCGTTTGGCGCGGCTCTTGTGGCGAGTGGTGCGGCGGCGGCCGCGGTCATCGCGCCGTTCTTCCTCGCGGCGCTTGCCTTCGGCGTAGCGCTGACGCTGCCGATCGGAGGCGCCGACATGCCCGTCGTGATCTCGCTTTTCAACGCCTTTACGGGGCTGTCTGTCGGGCTGGAGGGATTCGTGGTGGGGAACCCGGCGATCATGATCGCGGGCATGGTGGTCGGTTCGGCGGGCACGCTGCTCACGCTGCGGATGGCACGGGCGATGAACCGGTCGGTAGCCAATGTGCTGCTCGGTAATTTCGGCGATGCGACGAGTGATTCGCGCGGTAAGATCAAGGGCAATCTCAAACCTGCCGATGCCGCGGACGCCGCCATATCGATGCGCTATGCGGCAAAGCTGATCATCATTCCTGGCTACGGCCTCGCCGCGGCGCAGGCGCAGCAGCGCCTTTATGATTTCGTCAAGCTCCTGCAGGCGGCTGGGGTAGACGTGAAGTTCGCCATTCACCCCGTCGCAGGCCGGATGCCAGGCCACATGGACGTGCTGCTCGCCGAAGCTGGCGTGCCCTATGACCTCATTCTGGATCTCGACGAGGCGAACGCGGAACTCCCCGCCACGGACGTCGCGCTGGTAATCGGGGCGAATGACGTAGTCAACCCGGCCGCGCGCACCGAGAAGTCCTCGCCGATATATGGCATGCCGATCCTCAATGCCGACCGCGCCCGGCAGGTCTATGTCGTCAAGCGCGGACAGGGCAGAGGCTATTCGGGCGTCGACAATGAGCTCTTTTATGCCGAGAACTGCAACATGGTGTACGGTGATGCGCAGGCGGTACTTGCTGCGATGATCCAGGCGGTCAGAGAACTGGAGCCACAGGACGGGCTGCCCAAAGCCGCTTGAGAATGAGATGATCGAGGCCTGCAGGTATCCGATCTTCAGCGTAGAAGCCCGACCAGCGAGCGATCGTGAGCTGCGATGAGCTCGGTCCCGGCACTGATCGCCCGCGGCGCCAAAGCGCCTACCGCTTGCTGCAGGGTGTGATCGTCGACGGCGCGAGGGCGTTCGTCGTCGTGCTGGCGATGGCATTCGGATCGATCATCCTCAAGTTGTGCATTGATCGCTTCCGTCACTTCCGCGCGGCATAGCTCGGCATCGATCAGCGCTTGCGACAGGTTTGCCGACCTTGGCTCTCAAGGCTCGCCAGTTCTTCTCCGCCTCCGTCAAATACGTTTGTGGCGAATTGAGGAAGTAAACCAACGACGTTGCCGACATGAAACAGTATAGCTTGTGAGTGTCCGGGTCGGTCCAGTTGATTGAGCAGTCGGCAGGAAGTAACTTCCCGGCAACCAGCCCGATTGGATCATCGTTGTCGAACGTGCCTTTCATCCGGACCGGAGGCACGACCGCTTTCCAGATGCCCTGGTGCTGACTCCTGGCCTTCGCTGCAGCCGTTGAATCGCTGCGTTGACTGGGTGTCGCCTCAGGCTTCGCTCGTTGTGCGGCTGCGGGCATGCCAGGAAGCGCGCATCCGAAGAGCAGAGATATCGTCAGCCGTGTCAGAGTCTTAACGCGCCGGGCCATGCTTTACTGAGCTCCTGGGATGCCCAAGTTTGGGGCAGCCTTCGAGTGTCCATGCTTTGCGTTGCAGTCCGGGCGTACGCGCGGACGCTTAGGCGGGCGATCCGGGGGCATTCGTCCGGGCTGCCAGCGCCATGGCGATCAATGCCCAGCCGCCAAAAATCATGTTGATGCCGATGATGATTCCGAGGGCCCACACCGCCGAGCCGGGCAGTCCGGCGAGGAGAAGGCCCCCCAGGACTAGATCGAGGATGCCGCTTGCGAGCATCCAGCCCCAGCGTCCGGAGACGCCCCTGCGGTGCTCGAGCGCGTAGAGGATCGAAGCGACGCCTTCGAGGATCAGGAAGGCGATGAGCACCGCCGTAAGCGAGAACATGCCCCGTAGCGGCCAGCCGAGCAGCAGGGCTCCGGCAACGATTGCGATGAGCGCCGACATCAGCGACCACCAGAGGCCCGGAGCGTGGCGGGCGCGAATCGTGGCGATCAGGCCCACC
>Ga0335072_10012511_pt1 | contig 12111 bp, 9 predicted proteins | sample Lox_Sample_21_FD_206725 | JGI IMG/M metagenome (GOLD analysis project Ga0335072, IMG submission 206725) | Soil microbial communities from Loxahatchee National Wildlife Refuge, Florida, United States - Lox_Sample_2.1 | ecosystem: Environmental > Terrestrial > Soil > Wetlands | place: USA: Florida...
AAGATGAAGCCGACATGGCGGCGCTCGGGCGGGACGCGCGCCATGTCAGCACCGCCGATCGCGATCGAGCCCGCGGCGAGCGCATGGAACCCCGCGACGGTTTCGAGCAGCACCGACTTCCCGGCGCCGTTCGGCCCCATGAGCGTCAGAATCTCGCCTGACGCGAGGGCAAGGTCGATGCCCTTGAGCGCGAAGGCGCCGAGCGAAAGCGAAACCTTCTCGAGTGCCAGGATCGGCGCGCTCATCGCCCGGCCCCGAGATTGCGCCGGCGCCCGTAGGCGAAGTAACGCAGCAGGATGAACAGCGCGAGCGACACCGCGAGCAGCACGAGCGAGAGCGCCGTCGCCTCGTCGAGCCCGTAGCGGATGAAGAGCTCGTAGATCTTCACCGGCGCCGTCATCGGGTAATAGACCAGGATCACGACCGCGCCGAACTCGCCGATCGCGCGCGCGAAGGTGAGGGTCAGGCCCGTCATGATGCCGCGCCAGGCGAGCGGCAGCGTCACGCGCGCGAGCACCGCCCAGGGCCCGAGGCCGAGGGTGCGCGCGACGCGCTCGAGGCGCGGGTCGACCGCCTCGAAGCCGATCCGCGCCGCGTTGACCGTGTAGGGCACCGAGACGAACAGCATCGCGACCACGATGCCCGCAAGGGTACCCCAGAACTGGATGCCGAGAGCGCTCGCGGGAGCGCCGACGATGCCCTGGCGGCCGAACACGAACAGGAGGGCGATGCCCGCGACCGTGTGGGGTACCGCGAGCGGGATGTCGACCAGCGCCGAGACCAGCCCCTTGGCGCGGAACTCGTTGCGCGCGAGTCCGTAGGCGAGCGGCACGCCGAAGAGGGCCGCGGCGAGCGTCGCGAGGCCGGCCCCCTCGACGCTGAGCCGCACCGCGTCGAGCGCGTCCATCGAGCCCGCGACGCGGGCCAAGCCCGCGCGCGTCTGGTTCACCGCGAGATCGAGGAGCGGGAGCAGAATGAAGGCGAGCAGCACGCTCGCGAGCAGCCAGGCGACGAGATAGGCGCCCCGGCTGGTCGCGGGCGATGACGCGTCGTGCCTCACGCCGAGACGCTCGGCGGCGTCCGGCCGGTGCCGCGCCGCGCGGCGTCGCTCATGAGCTCGGCCAAGGTGCCGTCAGCCCGTGGATTGCGGCCGGGACCTTGGTGCCCACCGCATAGGCCGGCTCGAAGGTCCCGAAGCCGTCGGCCGCGAGCACCTTGCGCCCCTCGGGCCCGAGCAAATAGGCGATGTACTTGGCCGCGAGTGCCGGGTGGGGTGCGACGCTCGGGATCGTGAGCGCGTAGACGATCGGCTTCCCCTCGAGGGCGCCGTTCTTGGTGTGGGCGATTCCGGTCTTGTAGAACGCCGCGTGGGTCGGGTCGCTCAGGTTGATTTCGCTCGGGAGGTCGAGGAACTTCAGACGATGCTGGAGCGCGTCGGAGCGGTAGATCGCGAGATAGTCGATCTGGCCGAGCTGGAGGGCCGCGATGAGCGAGGTCTCGGTGTCGCGCATGTTCTTCAACGGCGCGTTCGCGAGCACCGACGAGGCGAGGCCGGGCGCGTGATAGTACTTGGCCGCAAGGGCGAGCATCTGCACGGTCTGGTAGCCCGAGGGATCGGTGTCGGGATCTGAGCGCCCGATCTCGACGCCGCGGCGGGCGAGAATCTTGTACCAGTTCTTGGCGTCGATCTCGGACGCGAATTTGCTCTTGGGCGTGTAGACGAAGGTGATCGCGTTGCGCGCGAAGCCGACATACCAATCCGCAAGCCGCGGCTTGCCGTTCGCGCCGAAAAGATATTTCGGGATCACGTTGTAGTCGGCGACCGCAAGAATGTCGGCCGGCATATGGAGCTCGGTGATCTGCTTCGCCATCTTGACGCTGCCGCCGAACTGGGGCTGGACCGCGACGTTCGCGTTCTTCGCCTCGAACGCCCGGTCGATCGTGCGGAACGGAACCGCGAGGGTGCCGGCGGCGAAGATGGTGAGCTTGGTCTCTTCGGCGTGGGCGGGTGGCGCCAGGGCCGCCCCTGCCAAAAGCAGGATTGCCGCCATCGCCATTGCGCGCGTTGCGTTCATGGATCGGGTCCTTTCCGAGCGAATTCGCGAAAGAAATGAAGGGTTACGGGCGAATTTAGGCGCCCGATGCGACTTTCGCAATTCTCGTAGGAAAACGCAAGAATTCACGCAAAATCGCCCAGCGGCTGCATGAGGCCGGCGTCGCGCCCCGAGACTCGGCGCTCCGAAGCGTTTCGGAATGACCCGGGAGACCGGACTTCAGGGGCTGTTGTAGACGACGTTTCCGAGCCGCTCGATATCGTAGCCGCCCATGTCGTCGGCGCGGGTGCGGAAGCGCTCGCTGCGCGCAAAGGCGAGCAGCTGCTGCACCGTGGGCTGGAAATAATCGTAGCGCCGCAGCACCAGATCGTAGCGCTCGCGCGCGAGCGGGATGAAGTCGAGCCCGTATTGGACCGCGACCGCGCGGATCGCAACGCCCGTGTCCGCCTTGCGCTCGGCGATCGCGAGAGCGAGATCGCTCTCGCTGAGCGCCGGCGACGGCAGGCGCACGAGCGAGCTGCTTGCCACCTTGGCCTTGTCGAGGAGGTGCTCGAGCAGGATCTGGCTCCCCGATTCGGGCTGCCGCTCGACGAGCGTCACGCCCTTGGCCGCGAGATCGGCGATCCCCTTGAGGCCGCGCGGATTGCCCGCCGCGACCACCAATCCCTGCTCGCGCCAAGCCCATTCGAGGGCCACGATGTCGAGATAGGGCAAGCCCGCCTCGAGTGCCGGCACGTTGTAGGCGCCGCTTTTCGCATCGAGCACGTGCATGCCGCAAAGCTGCGCCTCGCCCGCGCCCAAGCGCCGCAACCCGTCGAGGCTGCCGCCGCCCATGAGCGCCAGCCCGCAATGGGATTCGCGCAGCGCCCATTCGAGCAGCGGATCGTGGCTGCCGGCCACCACCGGCGGCGCCTGGGGCCGGAGCGGATGGGGCCCGACGCCGCGCGGCAGCGCGGTGCTTTGCGCGAGCCAGCCATCGATCAGATGGCGCGGGAACAGATACTTGCCCGTCACGCGCGTGAACGGGATCAGCCCGTCGCGCACCAGCTCGTAGACCTTGCGTTCCTTGATTCGGAGGTAGGTCGCGACCTCCTTCGTATTCATCAGCTCGGCCACGCCGTACCTTCCCCCCAGCCCCGTTCCTCCTCGTCCCGCCTCCGATGATATACCACTTGGCCACGTAAATCCCGCCCGGGACCGCGCGGGCGGCCGCGCCGAAAGCCTTGGAAACGCTCGCCTCCGACGCGGGGCGGCTTTTGACAGTGAGGGGCGCTGAGCTTAAATAAGGACCGCGGCCGCGGTACCGGCGCCCGAGTTGCCGAGGCCGCGGAATTGCCCGAGGTCCCGGAACTGCCCGAGGCCCCGGAATTGCCGAAGCCCCGGAATTGCCCGGGGCCCGGAATTGTCGAGACCGAGAACCGTGTTGGACGCATCGAGGAACCTTAAGATGGCGGAGACGCCGCTCGTCGATCCCTATCAGCGCCGCATCGCGTATTTGCGCGTGTCGGTGACGGATCGTTGCGACTTCCGCTGCGTCTATTGCATGGCGGAGGACATGACCTTCCTGCCCAAGGCCGAGATTCTCTCGCTCGAGGAGCTGGAGCGCGTCTCGGCCGCCTTCGTGCGCCTGGGCGTCAAGAAGCTCCGCCTCACCGGCGGCGAGCCCTTGGTGCGCCGGAACGTGATGTCGCTGTTCCGCAATCTCGGCCGCCTCATCGGCGCGGGCGGGCTCGAGGAGCTGACGCTGACGACGAACGGGAGCCAGCTCGCGCGTTACGCCGCGGAGCTGAGGGCGTGCGGCGTGCGCCGCGTCAACGTCTCGCTCGACACGCTCGACGGCGCCAAGTTCGCAGCCCTCACGCGCTGGGGCCGGCTCGACCAGGTGCTCGACGGCATCGCCGCCGCGAGTGCCGCCGGCCTCGCGGTCAAGATCAACACGGTGGCGCTCAAGGGCGTCAACGACGACGAGGCCGCGCGGCTGGTCGATTGGGCGCACGGCGCCGGCCACGACATCACCTTCATCGAGGTGATGCCCATGGGCGAGATCGGCGCGGGCGCGCGGCTCGACCAGTATCTGCCGCTCTCGATGCTGCGCGCGCGCCTGGCCGAGCGCCTGACGCTCGAGGAGACGGATTACCGCACCGGCGGGCCCGCGCGCTATTTCACCGTGCGCGAGACCGGGCGACGCGTGGGCTTCATCACGCCGATGACCCACAATTTCTGCGAATCCTGCAATCGCGTGCGCCTCACCTGCACCGGCACGCTTTACATGTGCCTCGGACAGGCGGACAGCGCCGACTTGCGCGCCCCCTTGCGAGGCAGCGAAGAGGACGGCCCGCTCCTGGCCGCGATCCGCGCCGCGATCGCGTTGAAGCCCAAGGGCCACGATTTCATCATCGACCGGCGCCACCGCGCGCCCTCGGTCGGCCGGCACATGAGCGTCACCGGGGGCTGACCGTGGGCCCGACGCTGTTGGGCGCCACGAAAGTGCCCGAATCCGGCAACTACCCTCGGGCGCCCGGATTTTGTAGAATCCGGCCATGACGCACGACGATCCGATTCCACGGCACCGGCGCCGCAGTCCGTTCAGCCCGGTGAAGGCGGCGCTCTACGGGCTGCTCGCGTTCGTGGTCGTGCTCGGCGCGGGGCTCGTGGGCTTGCGCATCTACACCGCGCGCCACGCGGCGAAGGAAACGAGCGCCGAGGCGCCGGGAGCGGCCAAGAACAAAGCCACCTTCGACTATGCGGGCTCGCTCGTGAAGGCGGCGCGCCTGCCGACCCCGATCCTGGCCGCCCCCGACCCCAGCGATCCGGTCGGCGCGGTCCTGATCACGGTCGCCCAGCTCGATCACAACATCCCGGAGACCCTGCTCGAGCCGCCGACGCCCGACAATCCGGAAAGCCTCCAGCGCGAGAAGGAGGTCGCCGAGGCGATGGCGACCGCCGCGCATGACGGCTACCCCAACGCCGAATACGCCTATGCGCGCATCCTGCTCCAGGGCCGCATCGGCAAGCCCGACCCGGCCGCCTCCCTCGAGTGGCTGAGGCGCGCGGCGCAAAGCGGCCAGGTGCACGCCCAGATGCTGTTCGGCTGGCTCGCGGGCTACGGCGCGGGCATGAAGCGCGACATCGACGACACCTATCTCTGGTGGAACATCGCCTCCCTCCAGGGCAACGACGCCGCCGCGATCGGGCGCGACAAGATCGCGGTTCTCCTCCAGCCCCAGGACCTGATCCGCCTTCAGGGCATGGTCAAGAAGTGGAAGGAGGTCAAGGATCAGCTGCGCGACCCGCCGTTGCCCTTGGCGCAGCAGCAGGCGCAGGCGGTGGCCCTGATCCGCGCCGCGGCCGACGGCGACGAGAAGAAGGTGCGCCAGATCCTCTCCAAGGGCGGCGATCCGAACGTGGTCGACGAGGCGGGCCACACCGCGCTCATCAACGCCTGCTGGCGCGGCCAGGAGGCGACGGTCGAGGTGCTCCTGACCGCGGGCGCCGACCAGAACTTCGTCGGCACCGACGGACGCACGGCGCTCGGCTGGGCGGCGGCGAACAAGTACATCGACGTGGTGCGCACCCTGATCGAGTCGGGCGCCAGCGTCGACATTCCCGACCGGAAGGGGCTGACGCCGTTGATGCGCGCGGCCTGGCTCGGCTATGTCAACATCACGGCCCTCCTGCTGCAGGCCGGGGCCAACCCGCACCTCACCGACGAGAGCGGCAAGAACGCGGGCGACTATGCCAAGATCGACGGCACGCCGGATCTCCTGAAGCTGTTCAACGCGTCGTGAGATTCCGCGCCGGCGCCTAGTGGCGCGCGCCGCGCGCTCGGCTATACTCCGGGTCTTGTCCCCGGCAGCGGCGCGCGACGCGCCGCCGGTCGCGAGAAGAAAGCCACCGGAACCTCCATGCCCGCTCCCCTGAAGCTCGCGTTCCTCGCCGCCGACACCGAGAAGGCGCAGGAGGCGCTCGTCTCCCTCGAGCGGCTCTACGGCCGCGTCGAGCTCAAGCGCGCCGACGTGATCGTCCCGCTCGGCGGCGACGGCTTCATGCTCGAGACGCTGCATCGCTACATGTCGCTCAAGAAACCGATCTTCGGCATGCAGCGCGGCTCGATCGGCTTCCTCATGAACGAGTACCGCGACGACGGGTTGCCCGATCGCGTGGCCAAGGCGCGCGGCTCCAAGCTCAGGCCGCTGCGCATGGTCGCGCGCACGATCGAGGGCGCGGAGATCGAGGCGCTCGCGATCAACGAGGTGTCGCTCCTGCGCGAAACGCGCCAGGCCTCGAAGATCCGCATCACGATCGACGACACGACGCGCCTCGACGAGCTCATCTGCGACGGCGTCCTGGTCGCGACGCCCGCGGGCAGCACCGCCTACAACCTCTCGGCCCACGGCCCGATCGTGCCGGTGGGAGCGCCGCTCCTGGCGCTCACGCCGATCTGCGCGTTCCGGCCGCGGCGTTGGCGCGGCGCCCTCCTGCCGCTCACGGCCAAGGTGCGCTTCGACATCCTCGAGGCCGAGAAGCGTCCGGTGAGCGCCGTCGCCGACTACACCGAGGTGCGCGACGTCGCCTCGGTCGAGGTGATCGAGGACAAGAAGGAAGTGCTCACCCTCCTGTTCGATCCCGAGCACAATCTCGAGGACCGCATCCTGAAGGAGCAGTTCGAGCCATGAGCCCGCACGGGACGCCAGCGCCGGTCTCGGCCGCGAGCCGCGCGTGGATCGAGCGCCTGGTCGCGTTCCCGACCGTGAGCAAGGAATCCAATCTCGGCCTCATCGAGCACGTGCGCGACTATCTCGCGGGCCTCGGCGTGGCCGCGCGCCTGGTGCACGACGAGAGCGGGCGCAAGGCCAATCTCTATGCGACCCTCGGGCCCGAGGGTCGGGGCGGCATCATGCTCTCGGGCCATACCGACGTGGTGCCGGTCGAGGGCCAGGACTGGACGAGCGATCCGTTCCGCGTCGTCGAGCGCGCGGGCCGCCTCTATGGCCGCGGCACGAGCGACATGAAGAGCTTCATCGCCGTCCTGCTCGCGGCCGTGCCGGGTCTTCTGCGGCGCGATCTCAAGACGCCGATCCATCTCGCCCTCTCCTACGACGAGGAAGTGGGCTGCATCGGCGTGCGCCGGCTCATCGCCTTGCTCGAGACCATGGAGGCGAAGCCGCGCTTCTGCATCGTGGGCGAGCCGACGCTGTTCCAGGCCGTGCGCGGCCACAAGGGGAAGCTGAGCTGCCGCTGCACGGTGCGCGGCCTCGAATCCCATTCCGCCCTCACCCACAAGGGCGTCAACGCGGTCGAATGCGCGGCCGAGCTCGTCGCCTATCTCGCGCGCATGGGACGCGGCTTCCGCGAGCGCGGGCCCTACGACGACGGGTTCGACCCGCCCTACACCACGGTCCAGACCGGCGTCATCCATGGCGGGACCCAGGTCAACATCGTGCCGCGCGAGTGCCGCTTCGATTTCGAGTTCCGCCCGCTCCCGGGGCAGGACCCGAAGGACCTCCTCGCCGAGGTCCAGGCCTACGCCGAGCAGGCGCTCCTGCCCGGGATGCGCGCGGTGGCATCCGAAGCCGGCGTTGGCTGGGACACGATCTCCGAGTTCCCCGGGCTCGACACCGACGAGGAGGCGGAGGTGACGCGCCTCGTGAAGCGGCTCACCGGGGCGAATGCGACCGGCAAGGTCTCCTACGGCACCGAGGGCGGACTCTTCGCGCGCGCGCGCATCCCGACCGTGGTGTGCGGCCCGGGCTCGATCGAGCAGGCGCACAAGGCCGACGAATGGGTCGCCCTCGAGCAGGTTGCGCGTTGCGAGACCTTCATCGAGCGCGTCGGCGACTGGGCTGAATCCGGCTGAGGTGCTCGTGCTCGACCGTTCCGCAGCCGCCGAGCTTCCGACCCCCGAAATCGCGCGTTGGCGCCGGGGCAATGCGGGCATCGACTATGTCCATCGGCGTGTCGGCACGGCGCCGGGACCGCATGCGCTCATCACGGCCCTCATGCACGGCAACGAGATTTGCGGCGCCATCGCGCTCGACCGGCTGCTGCGATCGGATTTCACGCCCGCGCGCGGCATCGCGACCTTCGCATTCCTCAACGTCGCGGCCTTCGAGCGCCGCAGCGCCGTGCGCGCCGGGGCGCTGCGCTACGTCGACGAAGACATGAACCGCCTCTGGTCCGCGGCCCGGCTCGACGGGCCCGAGCGCTCGACCGAGCTCGCGCGCGCGCGGCTCCTGCGTCCCGCGGTCGACGCCGCGGATTGTCTTCTCGATCTCCATTCCATGGTCGAGGGCGAGGAGCCGCTCGGTCTCACAGGGCCCCATGCGCGCGGCCTGGCGCTCGCGCGCCGCATGGCGTATCCCGCGACCCTGATCGCCGATCCGGGCCACGCGGCGGGCGTGCGGCTCCGCGACTATGACGGCTTCGGCGCGGCCGAGGGCTCGAAGACGGCACTCCTCGTCGAGTGCGGGCGGCACGACGCGGCCGCAAGCGCCGACGTCGCGTTCGAGGCGTGCGTGAGGTTTCTCGCCGCCCTCGACATGCTCGAGCCCGCCCTCGCAAGGCGCCATCTCGCGGCGCCGGCCGCACCCCAACGGGCGATCGAGGTGACCCACGTGGTCACGATCGAGACCGACGAATTCGCCTTCGTGCGGCCCTGGCGCACGCTCGAGACGTTGCCCGAGGCGGGCACGCTTTATGCGCGCGACGGGAAGCGCGAGCTGCGCACGCCCTATGACGGGTGCATCGCGATCATGCCGTCGCGTACGCGCCGGCGCGGCACGACCGCGATCAGGCTCGGCCGCTGCATCGAATTATCGCGCGCCTGAAGGCGGCGCGCTTGAGTGCCGCCGCGTTCGGTGGCGTTAAAATTGCCGTAAAACACCCAAGAGCTCGGTAATAGAACATCTGGTTAATAATTTTTAGGAAATTTGTAGCTAAATACTCGCGGCCACATCCGCGGACGAGCTGTCAAAACCCCAAACATCGGCGTGACCTCGATCAAACGCGCCGTCTCGGTTGCTCCTTGACTGTTTAACGCAACCGGCGAATATTTGGGCATCTCTAACTTATAGTTATTATTTCTTAAGAATAATTCCAAATGAAGGGAGAGACCGCGCCGGATCGAGTTGTCTCCATCCGGACGCTCGATCGAGACGAGTGAAGGAAACGAAAGACCCCGGCCCCGCATGGGCGGGGACTGCCAGCCCGCGGGGGTGGGACCATGGCGGAGGGAGTGGCGCAACGCCGCGCTTGGCGGCTCTGGCTGATTCCGGCGGCGATTCTGGTCGGCGGAATCGCGTTGTCGATTTACGTCTTCCTCGGAACGCGCGCAGCCAACGTTGCGAACGTGCGCGACGTTCTCGAGCTACGCGCGCAATGGCGCGCCTACGATTATCAGAACAAGCTCGCGGCGGCGCTCTCGTCGGTCGAGGGGCTCGCGGACTTCGCGGCATCGCGGGAAGATTTCCTGCCCGTCGAGTTCCACCGCTTCGCGCGCATCGCGCGCGGCTCCGACCCGGTCGCGCGCCTCGCCTGGGCGCCGAGGGTGAATGCGGGCGATCGAGCGGCGTTCGTCGAGGCGGCGCGGCGCAACGGTGCCGCCGACTTCGAGATCCGGCAATTCCAGAAGGGCGCCGAATTCGGCCTCGTGCGCGCGGCGCCGCATGAATCCTACGCGCCCGTGCTGTACGAGGAAGCGTTCGATCGCCGCAACTCGATGCTCGGATTGGACCTCCTGTCCGATCCGACCTTCGGACCTTATGCCGCGCGCGCGCGCGACGAGGGCATGCCGATCGCGACCCTCCCCGCGCCCTCGGCCACGGCACTCGACCATGCGGTGAACTGGACGCTCATCTGGCCGATCTATTCCGACGGCACCGTGCCCAAGAGCTTGGCCGAGCGGCGTGCCAATTTTCTCGGCTTCGCCCTCGGCACCATGCGGCCGGAGGACGTGATGGCGTTCGTTCTCGCGGGCACGCCCAAGAGCACCGAGCGCCTGAGCGTCTATGTCGAGCGCGACGAGGCGGCCCAGCGCGACATTCCGATCGTCGCCTACGACGCCCCGAGCGGGAAGATCGCGCCTGGCACGGCGCCGCTCGGCCCGGTCGGGCCCGGCGCGGTCCGCCTCGTCAACATGTTCAACGCTTACGGCGAGGTCTGGACCCTGGCGTCGGACTTCTCGCCCGCCACCGTACGCGCGCTCGGATCCTCGGCGCCCTCCGTCTACCTGATGCTCGGGACGTTCATGACGCTCATGCTCGCGGGCTATGTCGGGCTCGAGCTGCGCCGGCGCCGGAGCGTCGAGGCGCTCGTGGTCGAGCGTACCCACGACCTCGCGACGACCAACGAGACGCTGCGCCACGAGGGCGAGGCGCGCGAGATCGCCCAGGGCGAGCTGGCGCGCGCGGGCGACCAGCTCAGGGCGATGATCGACGCGTCGCCCGCGGGCATCGTGTGCGTCGATCCCGAGCTCCGGGTCATGGTCTGGAACAAGTCCGCCGAGCGCATTTTCGGCTACCGGGCCGACGAGGTCGTGGGCCGCGTCAACCCGCTCATCCCCGACGAGGAGCGCGACACCTTCGTCGACGCCTTCGAGCGCGTGCTGCAGGGCCGGGTGCTCCGCGGCCAGGTCGGCCACCGCAAGCGCAAGGACGGAACCGTGATCGTGACCAGCTATTCCGCGGCGCCGTTCCACGATTCGAGCGGTACCGTGCAAGGGGCCGTCTATGCGTGCGAGGACGCGACCGAGCGCGGCAAGCTCGAGGCTCAGCTCCTGCGCTCGCAGAAGCTCGAGACCGTGGGCCAGCTCACGGGCGGCCTCGCGCACGATTTCAACAACATCCTGGGAGCCGTGATCGGCAACCTCGATCTCCTGAGCGAGGGCGTCGCGCGCGATTCGGCCCTCGCGGGCTATTGCCGCGAGGCGCTCGACGCGGCCTTGAGCGGCGCCGAGCTGGTGAAGAGCATGCTCGCCTTCTCGCGCCGCCAGCCCTTGCGGCCGAAGCCGATGGACATCAACGCGGCGCTTGCCGCCATCTCGCCCCTGGTCTCGCGCGCGATCGGCGAGCGGGTCGGGATCGAGACGCGCTTCGCCAAGGACCTCTGGCCCGCGATCGCGGATCCGGTCCAGCTCGAAAGCGCCGTGCTCAACCTCGCGGTCAACGCGCGCGACGCCATGCCCGACGGCGGCACGATCACGATCGCGACCGAGAACCGGCCGATGGACGAGATCGCCGCCGGCAACGAGCTCGAGCCCGGCGACTACGTGGCGATCTCGGTCGCCGACACCGGCACCGGCATCGCACCCGAAGTCCTGGCCCACGTGTTCGAGCCCTTCTTCACCACCAAAGGGCCGGGCAAGGGCAGCGGGCTCGGCCTCTCGACGGTGTTCGGCACCATGAAGCAGCTCGGCGGCACGGCGCGCATCTATAGCGAGGTCGGCGTCGGCACCACGGTGCGGCTTTATCTCCCGCGCGCCCTCTCGGCGGCCGAGGCCGCGTCCGCGGCGCGCGATGCAGGCGGCGACGCGGCACCCCGGGGCACCGAGCGCATCCTGCTGGTCGAGGACAACGCCCAGATCCGCTCGGTCGGCGCCGGCATCCTCGAGGGCCTGGGCTACCGCGTCACGGTCGCCGAGAGCGGCGACGCCGCATTGCGCCGGGCCGAGGACGGCGCGGCATTCGATCTCCTCTTCACCGACGTGGTGATGCCCGGAAAGCTCAACGGCATCGGCCTCGCCCACGCGCTCCGCGCGCGCGACGCCGAGCTCCGCATCCTGTTCGCCTCCGGCTTCACCAGCCCGATGACCGTGCGCACCGAGATCGACCGGCTCGGGGCCGAGCTGCTCCTGAAGCCGTACCGGCGCATCGACCTCGCGCGCGCGGTGCGCCAGGCGCTCGACGCCAAGACGAAGGTCGGAGCGTGACATGCGCCTAGCCGTGCTCGACGACGACCGGCACGTCGCGACCTTCATCGCCAACGTCGCGCGCGAGAGCGGCCATGCGGTCGACGTGGCGCTCACCGAGGCCGAGTTCCAGGCCGCGTTCCGCGACCGGCG
>Ga0335072_10012513_pt1 | contig 12110 bp, 7 predicted proteins | sample Lox_Sample_21_FD_206725 | JGI IMG/M metagenome (GOLD analysis project Ga0335072, IMG submission 206725) | Soil microbial communities from Loxahatchee National Wildlife Refuge, Florida, United States - Lox_Sample_2.1 | ecosystem: Environmental > Terrestrial > Soil > Wetlands | place: USA: Florida...
CTACATTTCAAGCGATGATACGTGTGGGCATGCCTACAAGCTTTTTTGGCCACGATCTGGGAGATTGTTTTGTTGCCGCACGTTGCAGTGACAGTGATGACTGACGTAGAAGCGTGGGTAGTTAGTGTCTGTTCACTGGGGAGGGAAGTAAGGCTGTTTCTTTGATTGCTTTTTCCCCGTGGATGGCAGTTTTCGCTTATCACATATCTGGCAGGGGGTTTCTGGCGAGGCTTTTTTTTACCTTAATCACCCCCCCAGCTTTCGGGTGACGAAAAGGTAGTGTGAATAGAATCTTCTGGCTCAACGGGACGCCACTTATTGCCATTTGCGATCGCGATCTGTTCATGACATTGCGTTATCTTCATATCATCGAAGCGAAACATTTAGTTAGCGAGATCTCGTTAGGCGTGCCCAATGGAGGGATGAGTTCCTGCTGATCTCTACAGAGCGCGAATCGTTACTGAAAACGGGTGGACGGAGAGCTTCAGCAGCCACCAAAACCTTTTGGCAGGAACAACATTCCACAAGCGCCTCAAAACTAACGGGGCAATTGGGTATCAAGTCGCGGTATATTAAGTCTTGCAAGTGTTCAAGTCTGGTGACTTTTCTTCACTCATTCAAGCTCCGACCTTATGTTGCGATGGACTCTTCCGATGCCAGAGTAAAATCGGGATTGGTCAACCTGCTGCTGCCCAATCTGGTGGCTTCTAGTCTCCAATTACCCTTAACCGCCTAGCAAAAGTCTATCTCCTCGTGCAAAGAAGCGCTTATCTGCTCCCGCAAACTCTCTCGCAATCGAACCGCACGACCGGGGCTAGCGCTGGAAACCCCCTTTGCAAACTCTTTCCGCACTGACCATGCAAGCGTCTTGGCTTTTCTGTCAACACGTCCCATCTGCAAGTGTCAGTTCGTTGCAGTGCAGTGTCACTCACAGTGCACAGCCTTGTCTCAAGCCACAGTCATTATGGCGCCTTTACGCCCCGTTCTCGGCCGATCGAGTTAAGGAGTTCCTTTTGCCCGTATCGAGGGATGCTGACGCCTGTTAACTCCAATCTTAGGCGTCATTGGCATTGTTAGCTTCCCACGATCAGTCTACCAGATCGCAATGCATTTCTCGTGTTTGCAAGCAGTATAGATTCTCTATCCCTGCAGAGTCGCGTGTCAGTAAGAAGCCTGGTTTGCACAATTTAGAGACCATCCGACGCATGGTTCCTTTTTCGCTTAATCGCGTGTCCAAAGAAACATGTTTCAACAGCTGCTTGAACCAGAACGTTAGCACCCTTTTGGCGGTTCTCGTGTCAGGATCTTCTGCAACCCTGACTCCAGCGCTCGCGGGCTTGGACTTCCCCCCGCTGACTGCCGGCAACGATGGTCGGCAGACAAGGAGTTTCAAAAGGGTGCATGAGGTGTCGACAGAGAAAGAAAGGTTGCGATTTGAAACGACCAGCTTGCGGGCAATGCCTGCAGCGAAGATCAAGCTGTCCTGGATACGGCGCTGGCGTGACTTTTGTGCATGACTCAAGGTCAATGAATTCTGACAAGACCGTTTCGTGTGGACAGCAGACTCGCAGCCTGTCTTGGGCGACTACTCCGCCGTCTTTGATTCGATCAGCAGCACAGGTTGGATTAAGTGATCACTTCTGGTATATCTATCTCCCTCGGAAATACACGTCTCCTGGATCGCACCATGGAAGTTTGGACGAGTTCTTCCAGGCTGTTGAGCGTCTCTCCAACGATGAAATAGTTCCCAGGCACGCCTTTTGGGCACTGAGTTCCCTAATCATTGGTCGAGAAGTCTGTGACACTCGATTGCTTCTGCAAGGCGCGAGAATGTATGGTCAGGCGCTCAAGGAGTTGAACGCCGCCATTGAGAATGTGCGAAATTCCTCCGTGACGGCTTCTGCTGCAATGGCACTGACATCCAATTTGCTTGCGCTATATGAGGTTGGCGGCCCACGCATATTTGATTCAATACGAATGTGCTAAACGTTCCTAGATTTTTGACGATCCTATCAGGGGACGCTCTGGCTTCTCCAAGCACGGCCAAGGACTCGCCCAGTTGGTGAAGCTTCAAGGCCCGCAGGGCTTTCGCTCGGGCGCTGCGTGGGCTGCATTCCAGGGTGTCCGCCCTGCCATCGTTTTCTCCGCCATCCATCGTAGACAAGCTACCTTAATTTCATCCGAAGAGTGGTGCAGTATCCCATGGCAGTTGCATGCCAAACCGCCGTGGCAGAAGGCTATGGATATCATGGCCCAAGTGCCAGGACTTCTGGAAAACTTCGACAAGTTAAGTCGGATAGCTTCTTACGACCATTGGCAAGCGCGGAGATTGCAGCTTCTCAACCATTGTGGGATTCTGGGTGGAGCCCTTCAGGCGTGGTACCAGGACTTGCCGTTCTCATTTGGTCTAGAAACCGCAGATGACTTGTGGTACACAAAGGCAAGCTGTCATGCCGATTCACCGTTCCCAATAGAATTGCATTTCAAAGACCAAATCCATGCGCAAGCACTGATATTGTACTGGGCCACCTGTGTCCTTGTGTACAACACAATGCAGAAAGTCCGTCAAGCTCCAGACTCAACAACTGCCTCACAAGTCATGCCTGCGCTATCGGCAAGGCACGAAATTCTTTCGACGCAGACGGATCCATACCATTATGCTGCTCGCATCGTGCAGTCAATCCCCTACTTCCTGGATCCTAGCATAGGTCTATTGACACGGAAGATTTTTGCCTTTCCGTTGAGAATCTCATATACGTATTTCATGTCTCCGCCAAACGGACCCTCAACAACATTCGCTTCGAACATATCAGAGTCTTCCGTGTCTACGGTCACTGACATGAGCGAATGTGATGGAAGCGCGAGAACCGATTTGTCGGACTTGATAACCGAAATTAGAGACATCGACGTCGAATCCATTCGAATGTACCTTGAAAGTATGGCGAAAGCCATGCAGATAGATATCCTTTCAAGTCCGGAAAATGCCGTGCTGGCCAAATTCAATCCAAAATGAGGGATATGGACTTTCGATATTCCTTCAACTATGATGAGAACAATTCTCGGGTGTCCGTTGAAGCCTAAGGCAGTACATGACTTCGAATAAGACCGTCATTTTCTCGCCTCATCTATTTCACGGCTTATCAAGTCATCCCTCTCCGCATACAGGCAGTACTCTGGGTTGCTGCCAAGGGAAAGCAAGGCGGCAAGTTAACCTCGCTACGGCGTCACACGCTCATCGTCTTCGATAGACGCAAATCTGTGTGGCAAGGACTGCATCACGCTAGACGGCTGGCCTTGAAGGCAGGAACGAAAAGTTACTGCATCGAGCACCTGGACGCGAATCTATGGAGAGTATGTATAGATGGAGCAGTGAGCACCTGTTACCGTTTATCATGACTACTCCGGACACGTCTACTGTGATCTATCGATCTTATGTTGAGCGTTGTGCTTATGCTCAGAGATGAACAAAGGCCACCTTGATCATGTCACACTGCTTCCTGAACTGGAGGTAGCAGGAGAATGAGGTGAAAGGGCTCAAGAACAGCACTGCTGCAGCCATGAAGGGCAACAATACCAGTCCTGGTCACAGTCGGAGTAGTGGAGGTTCAATTTTGAAGTGATTTTGTCACTACGCTTGACACTGGGTCTTTGCTTCTTGTGGCTTTCCATTACTACTCGCTTGAAACCATCTAATCCCAGAAGTAAAATTTCAGCGTTGTTGTGGGTGATAACGGATTGACAGCGTCAAGGTCGGCGTGGGGCGCATGAGGTAGCCCGAGTCTAGAGGAATCAGGCTCACCGCGTTATCAAACGTGTCATCGTCGGTGGTGGTCTTTAGGAAACAACGATGAGATAAGCGGAGCAGCTCGGTCAGCGGACAGAAGACGCTACTCATCAAAGGTGGAACGCAATTTTGTTAGTTAAGCTGCAGCAAGCGTCACGTTCACCCTGAGCCTCAACCCCACAATGGTGAATGCTCTCTTTGGCTAGAGGCGCTGTACACAGGCCGAAACCACTACCTGCCCATGGCTACCCGCACTAAGCCTAGTAAGTCCCCGTCTCAGAATTAAATGGAGTGCGAGACACTTTCAAACTCCTGACGTTACCACTACCAAGGTCAATAGCAGGCGTCCAGCAATCACTCTTCCGCTGCGAGTAACCGCGGTGGCGCTGACTGTACTCCTCCTCCATCGTCCAGTATTCATACGCTGCCTTGTCGGGCGGCTAGTAGAGGACGGAGGGATATGGGCCTTTAAAGTCTTTGGGAGAAGGCTTCAAGGATGTACAACCCACGGTGTTGGGGAGGCTTGGATGTGAGGATAACGAAGAGGAAGGCTATGTGGGGATGTGTCATCTGGCGGACGAGTAGAAGAGGTTGACCGAGCATATAAGAGCTAAGTGTACCACGCTCGGGTAGAAAGGTTCCGATGAGCACAGCTTACTTGAGGAGTGATGAGCGAACCGCAAGTTTCAGGGCAGGTTGGCAAGGATATCCCATGCTGTAGCGAAAGGTCCTCAAAGGTACCTCGAACAAGAGTAGGAGAATTAGAAAGACACGTACAAAAGTTTAGGGGTGAGAGCGCACAGCTCATAAATAGAGTCCCAAAGTCTTGATATTGACGCATCTTTCTTCCATATAATGTTGTGGGCTACCTCTACATGGGTCACTCGAAATATCCCGCGTAATGCAGTATTTACATTTCTGATTCTCTACTCGAATCTAGAAGTCCGTCAGACTCCAAGACGCCATGCTAATATCGATGCTCGCCATGTCCTTCACCTTCAATCATCAAGTCGGTCCCATCACTGAAAAGCAGTCCAAATCCTCGTTCCAAGTTGCTTGTCTTTACCTGCGGTTCAACACCACAGATGGACCACATCACTTCACACCAAATGCCTCGTAATCCGCAAACACCTTCTTCCTAAACAAGCCCAAATCTGAGATCAGTGCTTCCATTTCAGCCTGCATTTCCGCCGCCTCTGCATCCGTCTCATCATTCTCTTCATCATAACTTTCAAACCCTTCATCCTTATCCTCCCAGATCATCTCGGGCGTCTTATCCCTCTGCCTCTGCCTCCCACTCACCCTCCTCGTCTTCTCCTTCTCTACTTCTTCTTGCTCGACACTAACAATCTTGATCGGGTTTCTCAACTCTTCCAAAACCAGCCCCAAATGTCGCTGCAAGTTCTCCTTCTCTCCCTCCAATTGCCGCACCTTTGACTCCGAAATTGCTAGCTTCTCCTCCATGATTTGTAACATGCCTTCATACTTTGTTGTGTACTCTCTGATCTTCTCGCTATGCGCGTCGCCGTCCGCCTTGGCAGCTGCATGAACAACATTGGTCTCATGCTGCTGGGGCTGGGCCTGGTTCTGATTCAGCGTCCAGCGCAGCGTCCGGATCATTTCCTGCAGTTCTTCAATCTTTGCGTCTTTTTCAGCTGACGAAACGTGGTCTTGATTGACGATGGCCTTCGTGCGGATGTGCTTAGCTTGGTCCGCATACCGCAACGTCGATAGCGTCTCGTCATAGTCAGATGGTGCGATGCAAGCAATCATGGCCGTCTTGGAATTTCCTCCAAGCGAATCTTTTAGCAACCAGGTCAATATCGAGTCTCGGTATGGGACGACGTCTCTATTCTTCCGAGCTGGGTTGTGAAGCCGGCCGTGGCGTGGATCAGCCAGTGCGGCAATCACTCGACCGAGTGTGGTAAGCGACTTGTTGATGTTGGAGCCTTCTCTGAGGCGTTGGCCTGTCGCTTCGGTTGCCTTTGCACGCTCTGAGCCGGCCAGGTCGACGAGACGGATGCGAGCCAGACGTTCGGTTGTCTCGTCGGTATGATAGTCGTGGTGTATCTGCTTGAGCATGATGGTGAATACCGCATGTGACCTTGAACTTGTGTCGTTCATCTTTGTTGACGCCGTCGTCCTTGAACTATCGCCCATTCTCATATACTTGAGAATGTCACTGTAGTTCTTGACCTGTATTTCTGTCAAGTCCTTGACATACGGACCTTCGGTGGGGGATTCGCGGATCTTGAGGTAATGTGGAGGATCAGTGCGTGGCTGGAAAAGGTCGCGGACATGTTCGTTGTAAACCTCAAAGTAAGAGACACGGACGCTGTAGCTAATATTTGCGCTATCGTTGGCCTCGATTCGCTGAAAGAGGTCTTCGCATGTTCGGGGTATCAAGCCCGGCTGTTCTGGTGTGCCCATCATGGTGTAGCTCTTTCCCGACCCAGTCTGACCGTAGGCAAAGATACAGGTGTGGTAGCCCTCGAAGTTGTGGTCTAAGAACTCTTCGCCAAGACAGTTGTAGACATCTTCCTGGTGGGCATAGTGAGCGCTGGAGGTGTCATGGGACCAGAAGGAGTTGTCGAAGGTGAACGTCTTCTCTTCGATAACTTTTCGGACTTGGGCGCGAGAATTGGCAGGATCGGAGGCGGGAGGAACAAGAAGTTTTGTTGACTGAGTCTCAGGATTCATCTCGATGAGACATTGTGCACCACGCTCCATCTCTGGGCAGCAAATCAGCAATAGTATCATCACTCAAGTGATGTACCTACCTCTCTGCAGGAAACCGCGAACTCGGACAACGACTTTGACATTGCCGCCAGGGTTGGTAGGGGGAGAAGGCGCCATAGGCACGATAACAGACTCTCTCGATCTAAGTGATGGTGTTGAGGCAGAGGACGGCGTCGGTGCTCGAGAAGGGTCCGGGTAGATGCGCGCAGGCGCCATTTCCTCCAAGCGGTCGATACAATCTGCAAGAACGATCTGAAAGCGAAGTTGTAGAGAAGCATACATAGAATCAGCCGACCAGGGCCATCGTTGTTAGTGAATGTTTCGGTCGCGCACGGTGCATCTTCAGGCTGATTAAATGAGCGGATTGAAGTGGATCTATGGTGTTGAAAGTGGATAGGTAAAGTGAAGCATCTCCACGATCTAGCTTCTCCAAAGTAAACAACCTACTAAAAATGGTCAAGTGGCCAGGCTAAATATTTTCTCCGATTGGCCGATCTCGCATTCAGACCCAGGTGATTTCTTCCGGCGCCGCGTCGGGTGGGATCCTTCAGCTCCGATCCCTAGCAAAGGGCAAGACGCATTGCATACAAGGTAAATAAGCATTGGCGTACATTTGTTTTGCGGTCGTACCTGATTCTCATGGAGTGCCCAATTTAAATCACCACAAACACACTCGAGAACATTTTCTTCTTGGCACACTGATGTGGTCCGACATAGAGGCGCAAAACAGTCTAGGCGATTATTTGTGTCGCGACTCTGGACATCCGCCGTTGCCTCGTCTAGTTTACCACCAGTCTTTCCCCTTTGTGTAACGTTATGTCTCCAAACGCCCTCGCTAGAAGAAGCAGACCATATCTATTACACTTCTGGAGGCGACCTCCAAGTCATCAACGCCCCAGTCTCAGAAAGATCAAATAAATGCCGGACCTCAAGCTGGTGCTCCCTTCCCCAGGAGCTCGTCGCCTATCTCCTTCAGCAGTGGCTCGCTCGCAAAGATTTTCTGCTTTGATTTCGATTTGAGCGCCGAATTGACCTCCATCGCTGTACAGAGATCCCAAATAGAGGAATCTTGAGCTGCACCGTACAGTACCAAACCCAGGGCAAGCAACAGGTTATGCAGGGTCTCTTTACTTTCCTCTTCGCTGACCACGGCTTGGACAAGTGCAGCTTCTAAATCTCCCATGGAGTTCACGTCAATCTTATCAGGTCGATCGTGCATTCTCTCGTTATGGTCCATAGCTGCCAGGTTGAAGACCAAAGCAGCCGCCGAGGAACGCGCGTTACTGTTTGAGGCGAGGAGACAACCCGATGCGAGGTTTTCGATTGCAACCCGGAATGGGAAAGCTGCACCTTTATCCGCAAGCTGGTCTTGGAAGACTGGCGACCCGAACAGATTGCATGCGAGTTGTAAACTCACCAACTGGAGGTTGTACGGAGCAGTTCCAAAGTCCTTATCTTGCGGAACGAGCGTCACAAGTGTTCTCTGACCAGGTTCTGTCGCCAAAAAGCTGCTAACTCTCGAGTCGGCGGCAGCTATTCGCACAAGATCAACGACCGCAAAGTGGACTTCTGTCGGCAATGTGCTGAATGATTCAGCGATCTTGCTGCTGAAGTGGTGCAAATCTGGCATTGGAGCTTCTGCCAGTCCAGACCTTTCCCGTGCCTTGATGTAGTCCACCAATCTAGCAAACGACGAGTCCTGTGCGATGGAGCCGATCTTAGCAACCAGCTTATCTAGCGGAGGAGTCTTCTTGTACATCACAGGTTCCTTGATGAGGCGCTGAAGACTGGGCAGTCGCAGGTTGTAATGTGGGTGGCGAGGGCTCGCCATCTGTAACAATAGCCGAACATTGCCCCTAAGCTGTGCCTCGTTCGCTCCGCTCCATTCATTCTCCTTTTCACCTTTCAGGAATGTCATGAAGGTAGGGGTTGCTCGAACGGTGTACCTTGAGCCGATATCATAGGCCTGATTGAGATCGACCTTGATCAGAACGGCTTTGGTGCCGGCCTCTGCCGCTAGCTCGTCGTAGGCTGAATAGACAATCTTACACGGAGCACATGTTGAGCTGGTGAAGAAGATCACTGCACAGCTGTTCTTGGCCGACTGTAGTAACTGGTCAAGCTGTCGAGTTTGAGTGACATTGTGCACCTTACCAGGCTCATCACTAGAAGAGTGGCTGTTCGTGAAAATTGATGGCTGAGCAGCCGCTCTCGAAGTTACTCCATTGGTCGCCGTATTGCCATTCATGCGATGGCTTGAGGCCACTACGGGCAGGTCCGCATCAGGTGCCTGTGTCATCTGTCGCATTGACTGATCAATCTGGGTCCGCATCATCTGCCCGATTGGAGTTTCTAGAAACCGTTGTGGCAAAGATCGAATACGCTCGGGAATGTCCTTGCCAACGAGGAACATTGACAGATCCTGAGAGAAGTTGTTGCAATTGTGTAGGAACAGGTCATAAGACTCGGTTGTGTAGATTGATGCTAGCGAGTCGATGTACTCCTGGATAACATCTAGTGGGAGATCAGTCCTCCCCATACGGATGACTTCCATAGGTCTTCCATGGTGAGTTGAGCCCGGGATTTTGCGCTGAATCCCTTGGCCGAAGAAGTACTCGACATTGCCCACAACGACCGAGGTATGGTAGACGGCGTCAATCTGGATACCAGTAATACCCAGGGAGAATTGTCTAGCAAGACCCTAGGTTTCAAAGTAAGTAATTGACCATAAAGTCGTATTCAGATGCTTGCTCACTCTAGAGAGATCATAGACATACAACTCAACGTCCATGATTTTCAAGGAAAAACAAAGGCTTCGGAATGATTGTTAAACACGGTCAATGCGGCATTCAGGAAAGAACAGGACAAACAGCTCAGCGGCAACGATTTATGCGACAATGGTAAAAGGGTGAGTGGCGGGCCACGTGAAACGAAGTCAGCCTGGAGTGGTCAGGCATAAAGGCGATACGTCAGCAGTTCCGTTGCTCAAAACCGAGTGGCGTCTCTGCAGGGCCCAGGCGCCAAACGTTCCAGGGATAAAGGAGGCTCTGCGGGCAAGGGCTCTGCCTATCGTTCACCCCTGGAAATTTTGTAACGTCATTATTTCTAACGAGAAGCTGCGCTTTTCTGCGGCCGGCTGGAATACGCCTCGTCGTCCCTCCCCAGACGGCCCTCTAGTCATATTAAGCTGCACAATGGCAAGTTCAACGGTTTCGCCGTATTTTTATGGCCGCTAACAAGAGAACATAAAATAGCCACCCAAGAAGAGACCCACTGCTGTTGCAAAGGGCAAGCAACCCGCCAAACCGCGTCGTTCCAAACTCGCACAAGAGCATGACATCACGGCCGAGGACGAAGCTGAGATCAAGGCAGCATGGAGCATGTTTGCACAACATGATGTCGAAGCTTACGAAGACGAGAAAGAGGGTGTCATACGCACAGAAGACGTGAGACGGGCAATGAAGTGTGTACCCACAGAGGCCCATACAGCGCATTGCACAACTACAGCTAGTCACTAACCCCTTTTTGCAGAGCTCAAGGCATTGCGCCGAGTAATCCCAAGGAACTAGGAGAGTTTATCGAGATCCTGGATCCTGAGTCCGATGGCTACGTGACCTATCCAAACTTCGTTGCCGTCTGCGCCCTGAAAATCAACTCTCGATCCGATGAGTCGAGGCAAGAAGAGGTGGCGGAAGCCTTCAAACTATTCACTAGGGGCACTGATGGGCCTATCACGATTCATCACCTGCGGCGCATCGCTAAGGAGCTGAAGGAAGAGGTCAGCGATGAGATGCTGCGAAACATGATACTTGAGGCTAATGGCGGGGCGGGCGTGAACCGAGGTGTGGGCATGGACGATTTTCACAGCGTAATGACTAGGGCAGGAGTCTTCTCGTGAGACCAGTAGGGTCATAATCATGGCATTTCAAGCGAGGTGTCTGGTGTTGGTATGTAGGGCAGTTATATTCTGGTGGTATCCACATTAGGATGTGCAGTACTGGAGACATTGTCTCTGAATGATTCCAGCTTGCGAGATGTCGAGTTCAAGACATTCACCAAGTGCCTCGTGAACTTATGTCTCCATCAAGCAGAGACTGATTGTCATCGAAAGAAATCAACTCAAACTCAAGGACGCCTCAGCTGGCTGTGCCAGCTTTCCGAGACGTATTTCAATCTTGCTTTCCTGTCCACACTCGCTCGTCCTGGGTAATTGGAGACGGCAAGCTCTAGCATAGATAAAAGCGTACACAAAATGGAGCTTCACAAGGCCACGGTCCTCTGGACGATTTCGGAAATGGTAGGGTTCTGCAGGCCCTATACTTCTTGCGAACAGGCCGCGCCGTACGCTCGTACATTCGTATACCAGATGGGCAGGAACCAGCTGGAAAGGTACAGTTGGACAGGGACCAGCTATTCGCACGAGACAGGTTCTCGACAGGATTTCCTCTGTGTATATGTATTTGCCCATCCCCAGGTAGAATAGGTAGCAATAAGCAGTGCTTCCACAACCCATACATGCATACCTGTCCGCTGCGCGCAACACTTCTCAGGGTTCATTAATGAAGCAGCGCCAGTAGAAGGCAGAATTGGCTTTTCTGATGGGGTGTAAAGGTCGCTCTGAGTCCTATCTGCATTGCCTGAATATATGGTAGAAAGGGAAAGCAAAAATGATATTTCACGATGGCTCGTTAAACTCCGATGTGTACGGCTACGGCGGTCCATAGGGACCTTTTACCTCTTAGCGCAAAAACTCGTATTTTGCAAACTCAAATCTCGACAAATCGCATATGAGGATGCTTATGATTTATTTGTACCTCACAGGCGTGCATCTCACCGGCGTGTACTCGTAGGCGTGTGTCTTTGGGGGTGTACCTCACGGGCGTGCATCTCACAGGCGTGCACCTCATGGGCTTGCATCTCATGGAATAGGCGTGCATCTTACGGGCATGTGTCTCATGGGCGTGTACCTTATAGGCGTCATCTGCATCTCATAGGCGTGTATCTCACAGGCGTGCATCTCATGCGTGTACCTCATAACATTGTTTCGGGGCTACACGGCCACCGGAGATATCGCCGGTTCTTGCCTACAAGGGTGTGGCCAGTGCGGGTCGGCCGCCCTCCCTGCTGGCATGATTAAGGTGTTCGTCCACTTCCTTTGAGACCTAGGTGTGGCAATTCTTTGAGCTTAAAGGTATGTAATTCTGTTACTAGCCATCTTGTCACCAATCTAGAGGATTCTAGAAGCTTCACCCTGCGCAGTGGCAAATTACCCAACTATATATTCATGCTTACCCCCGGACCCCTCTATGAAATAGAGATATAAAGAAAACTAATAATTATCCCATGCACTGGTGCATGAATCCACCAGTGCATGGGATAACTAAGTAACATATTTCTTGGCGCCCTTCTCCAGCAGCAGCTTCACCACGGCCTCGTGCCCATTCTCTGCCGCCCACGAGAGTGGCGTCCGACCGTACCTCCAGTCCTTCGAGTCGACGTCCACCTTGCCCGTCTCCAGCAGCTTCACCACGGCCTCGTGCCCTTTCCCTGCCGCCCACGAGAGTGGCGTCCGACCGTACCGCCAGTC
>Ga0335072_10012514_pt1 | contig 12109 bp, 11 predicted proteins | sample Lox_Sample_21_FD_206725 | JGI IMG/M metagenome (GOLD analysis project Ga0335072, IMG submission 206725) | Soil microbial communities from Loxahatchee National Wildlife Refuge, Florida, United States - Lox_Sample_2.1 | ecosystem: Environmental > Terrestrial > Soil > Wetlands | place: USA...
CCTGGCCTCCCAGTACGCGATGTCATCGTCGGTCGGAATGCCGCGTTCGATCATCGCGGTGCCGTGCGGCACAGCGACGATCCGATTCTTCAGCTCGACCCGACCGAGCTCATACGGCGAGAAGAGCGTTTCGAATTCAAGGCCCGGCGCTCGCACCTCGGCCGCCATCTTCGATCAGCGGGATGATTCGTCGCCCGCTAGGGTGGGGACCGGAGCCGCCTGATCGCTTGAGCGGCAGGCCATCAGGCGCGCCGTCTTGTAGGACATCACTTCGGTGCCGTGCTGATTGAACACTCGGTGGCGCAGGGTGAGGACGCCGTGACCTGGTCGGCCCTGCGACGGGCGCGCTGATTCGACTGTCACTTCGGCACGGATGGTGTCTCCACATACCACCGGAGCGGTGATCCGCAGCTCGTCGAGGCCGAGGAACGCCCGACCCTGGTGAGTGTGACCGGTCTGGACGTAGAGTCCTTCGGCGACCACCATGATCAGCATTCCGGGAACCGCCCTGCCCTTGAACAGCGAGTTGCTTTTGGCGTACTCGGCATTGATGAAAAGCTCCTCAAAGATCCCGCCGAAGGTGACAAAGTTGACCAGGTCCGCCTCGGTCACTGTCCGCCCCATCGTCCCGTGGACCTGTCCCGCCTCGAAGTCTTCGAAGTACCAGTCGTGATCAGGCAACGGTCTTCACGCTCCTTTGCGCATCGTCGGCCACCCATTGCTTGATCTTCGCTCGATGGAACTTCCCGAGCTCGGTGCGGGGAAGATCGTCGGTGAGGATCAGGCGCTCGGGCAGGTTCTGCTTGGGCAGGCCCCGCTTGATCAGGTGATCACACAGCTCCTCGAGGTCGGGTGGATCGTCGGCGCTCTCAGCTACCGCGACGATCACCGCCCGCTCGCCGAGGCGCGGGTGTGGCTCGCCGACGACGACCACCATTGAGACCTTGGGGTGCGCACCGAGCATGCCCTCCATCTCGATCGCGTCGATCTGGAGCCCGCCGCGCCGGATCACGTCGCGCGTTCGCCCGCGCCAGTTCACGTAGCCCTCGGGACTCTTGACCATCACATCTCCGCTGCGGTAGAAGCCGTCCTCGGTAACGGTGCGCCTGGTCAGCTCGGGCTGACCGGCGTAGCCCATGAACAGGTTCGGCCCGCGGCACTGGTACTCGCCGAGTTCACCGTCCGGTACCGGCGCGCCGAGCGCGTCAACGATCCGGTATTCCAGCCCCGGAAACGGGACGCCGTCTTGATACAGCCTCACCTCGGCAGGATCGTCGAGGCGGCCGATGGCGTGTCCTGGACATTCCGAGCACCCGTACACACGAACGAGTGGTACGCCAAGCTCGCGCTCACCGTCTACGAAGAGCGAATCCGCGCCCGCGCCCGTGGTCACCAATCGCAGCGAGCGCAGACAGGATCGCATCTCCGTATCGAGCGTCAGCAGGTCGAAGATGTGCGTGCCCATGGTGATGAAAGTGGTGCCGCCCCAGCGCTCGATCGCTTCGGCTACGGGCTTCGGTCGCCAGTGACCGATCGGCAGGATCGACGCGCCGTAGAGCAGCGGCATGTATTTCTCGAAGACCGAGCCGCCGGCGTGGCCGGGTGGCGCAAACGCGACCTGCACGTCGCTCTCCACGTAGCCGATGTCCGCGCCGAATCGCCGGGCCGCGTAGATGAGCGTCTCGGCACAGTGGACGATGCTCTTGGGTTTTCCGGTCGTCCCGCCGGTCGAGAGCACCAGGCACGGCTGACACGGCGCCGGCCTGGCCGAGCTCATCGGCGGACCGCTGCTCGCGGCCTCCTCGAGCTGGAGCTCGATGCCGTCCACCGACAGGCCTTCTCCCTGCAGCATCACGGGGCGGCCCTGGAGTCGAGCCCGCATGTTCGTCAGCATGGCCAGCCACTCGGGCTTTTCGAGCAGAGCGGCCTGGAGCACAAGCCCGCGGCAGTTCGTCTGCTCGAAAGTGTTTAGGGCGACCGTCGGCGAGACACGCGCCGACTGAGGCACGAGCGCGGCCCCCGCGACCGATGCCGCAACGTCGAGGACGATCGCCTGCCAGCAGCTCGGGATCACCGCCAGCAAGAAGTCCCCTGGCTCGAGTCCGTTTGCCCGAAGGGCGCCGGCGAGCCGGCGCGCCCGTTCCCAGAGCTCGCCGTAGGTCAACTTCGTGTCGCCGGTGACCGCGACTCGGTCGGGATGGCGAAGCGCTCGCGCCTCGACGATGTCGGCCAGCGTGATGTCCTCCCAGTAGCCTTGGCGCCGGAAGTTGTCTTGCACCTCGGCCGGCAGGAGCGGGTGTGGCTGAGCCGGCGACGCCTGGCTCTCAGTCTTCATCCTGTGTCTCTCCTCTGAAACGACGGACTGCGGTCAAGCCAAATCTACCGGTCATCGCCTGAAAAAGCAAGCTGACTTCAGTTCAAAGAGTTCTGCGTCGCTTCTCGCTGGCGGGCGGCTACCGCACCGGCCCAGCGAATCCAGGGGACGGTCTGCAGTGGCTGCTCCAGGTATGGCAGGTGTCCGGCGTCCGAAATCGGGACGAGCAGCCCGCGGCAGCGCAGCGCCAGCTCGGCGTGCGCGGAGAGGGGTACGCCAGGATCCCGCACGCCCCACACGACGAGCGTCGGCGGCGGGTCGGTCAGCGCCGTCGGTCGGTGTGCGGCGAGAACGCGCATGTGGTTGAGCAGCATGGTTTGCCCGCACGCCTCGTGATCGCGCCTGATCAACTCGGTCACCGGCCGTTGGTCCGGATCGGCGACGACGCCGCGGGCCATCTCCTCCATCAGCCCTGGTGGATCATCGGCAATCCGGGCCAGCACCGAGGGATGGACCCTGATCCCGAACCCGGCGGCAATCAGCACCAATCCGTCGACCGCGACCCGCCCCGCCAAATCGAGTGCGACGAGGGCTCCGAGCGACGAGCCGACCAGCACGCGCGGCGCCGATAGCCGCTCGATGCGCGGCGCCAGCGCGTCGCTCATGGTGGCGACATCCGGCGCGTCCGGCAGCGGGAGCACGGTCGCGTTTTCGAGTTCGGCGGCAGCTTGCTCCCAAACCAGTCCCGCGCTTCCCGAGCCCGGCAGCACGGCGTAGGCCGGGGACTTGCCTATTGGGTCCATGACAGCCGGGGCGCGCCTACTGGGTCCATGCGATCCGCGTGTCCTCTCCGACGCGGCCGAGGACACGCGCCGCGGCACGACCTTCGGAGATCGCGTGCGAGAATTGCCGCGGCACGACGGCGTCGCCGATCGCGAGCGCGCTGGCGCCCTCCGGCAAAAGGCCCTCGAGGTCCACGGGCCGGCGCTCGCCGACCACGATCAGCGCGTCCGCGACGAACCGGTCGACCGCACCGGTCGGTAGGTGGCGGATCTCGACGGTTTTGTCGCCGGCAGCCACCAAGGTGCTCAGCGGTCGCATCGACAGTCTGGTATCGCGCAGACGGGGCATCAGCTGTGTTCGGCTCTCGGCCGGAATCGAGGCGGCGAACGCCGCACCCGGCGTCACGACCGTGATTTCGTCCACCCCCGCGGCGACTCCGAGCTCGACCGCGCTGACCGAAGGCCACCAGCCGAATCCGTCGTCGACGACGACCAGATGGGAGACACCGGCCAGGGCCTGTGGGCCCTCGGCGATTGCGCCGGACGCAGTGCGCGCGAAGTCGCCTGCCGCGGCCGCCGGGAGGACTTCCTCGGCGCCGGAGGCGACCACGATCGCATCGAAGGGCTCGAGTTCGAGTGCGTTCGGTTCCCGCTCGAGGCGAACCTCGACGTTGTCGGCCTCGAGGCCGGCACGGTAGTAGTCGATCATCCTCAGCCAGCCATGCCGGTGCGGCGCCACGCCGGCAATGCGAATCCCGCCGCCGATCTCGCTCGTTCGCTCCCAGAGGACCACCTCCCGCTCCTTGTCGCCGGCAAGCGCAAGCGCGCATTCCAATCCGCCCGGCCCGGCGCCGATGATCGCCACCCGTCCCGAGTGTCCATCCGAGGTCGCTCGAAGCAACCGCGGGGTCGCGGGACGCGCGGGCTCGCCGGGCGGCGCGAGGTCCGGATTCACCGAGCACAGCAGGACAGGCTCGAACAGACGGCAGTCCTCGTTGCAGTCGGTACAGGGTCGAATCGAGCGCTGGTTGCCCGACAGGATCTTCTTCGGCAGCTCGGGATCGGCGATCAGTGCGCGTGCCATTCCGACGAGGTCAGCACCGGCGACCAGCGCCTCTGCCATGTCACTCGTGCGGCGGAAAGCCTGCGAGACGAGCAGCGGAAGATTGGTCAGGCGGCGCAGCCGAGGCAGCGGCTCGAGCAGCGGCGGCCGCTCGGTAGCCATGTCGCGCACGTAGGAGCCGCGCATTCCCACGGTCAGGTTCACGTACTGGATCTCCGGATGCAGCGCGCCAAGCACCTCCGCGAGCTGCTCCTCGGTCAACCCCCCGTCCCCGGCGTCTCCGACCGAGAAGCGGATACCGATCACCGCAGCGGGCTCGAGCTCGCGGATCGCCTCGACTATTCGCCAGATCGGCGCGGCTCGCTCGGCCACCGTCTCCGCCGCGGGATTGGCCACCGGTGAAAGCATGGTTCCCAGCAGATAACCGTGCGCGGCATGCAACTCGATCCCCTCGAACCCGGCGCGGAGCGCGTTGGCGGCCGAACCGACAAACGCTTCGTGCATGTCCTGAAGCTCCGCCTCGTTCATGACCACTGGCGCCGTCGGCTCGCGCGGCGAGCGGACCGCCGAGACCGCCACCGGGGCATAGTAGGTCGGGGCTCCGAGGGTCTCCCGCCCGAGGTGCACGAGCTGGAGGATCCCGACCGCGCCGGCCTTGCGGATCGCGGTGGCACGGCGGCGCAGGCCAGGCCGCACCTCCGGTCGCCAAGCCGCGGTCGTGTTGCCGCGGCGCCCGGTCGAGCTCGGGGACACGACGGTGCCCCCGACGATCGCCATGCCCACCCCGCCGTGGGCAAGGCGCTGCCAGTACGCCGCGTCGCCCGCCGTCGGCATCCCGTCGGCGACCGCGCCGCTGGCGTGGGCGGTGGCGACGAATCGGTTGCGCAGCCGGACTGCGTCGCTGAGTTGGAACGGCTCGCCCAGGGCCGTGGTGCGGGCGATCATCAAACTGGCCACGGCAGCACTGTAGTATCTTGCTGAAGTCAAGTCAATTCACCTCGAGATCCCGGCTGTAGTCCGCCGGGCTTCAGCGGCGTGAGAGAGGACGAGGTGGCCATGTCCACGACAGTGCGCGATCGAGCAGAACTGATCCTCGATGTCTCGGCGTCGCTTCCGTTCGACGAAGCGATCTCGCTGGCCGCATCGGTCCACCTGCCCGATAACGCCGCAGAGCCACCTTGCGCGATGCTGATCTGCTGGCCCGGCGGCTCCTCCGCTCGCGCTTACTGGGATATGCAGATTCCGCGCCACGATGGCTACAGCTTCGCCGAGCACATGACGGCTCAGGGTTACGTGGTCGTGGCCTGCGACCACCTGGGCGTGGGCGCGAGCGGCAAGCCGGCCGAGGGCGACCGGGTGAACTTCGAGACGATGAGTGCCGCCGCGGCCTCGTTGGTGGTCCAGGTGCGCACCCTCCTGGCCGAGGGGGCGCCAGAGCTGGGAGGCCTACCATCGCCCGTGGTTCCCGTGATCGGCGTGGGTCACTCCCTGGGCGCCGCTCTGACCGCCGCGACCCAAGCGCGACACCGCTGCTACGACGCGGTCGCGCTGCTCGGCTTCACGCACGGATCAAAGGAGCTTGCCGTGAGCGCTGTCGGTGCAGCCGAGGCTGGGCCCGACGCCGACGCGGACGCGAAGCGGCAGACCGCGACTGAGCAGGCGCGAGCCTTCTTCGAAGACACCTGGGACGACGTTTACGCCTTCGCCGCCCGCGAGCCAAACCACGGCTGGCTGCACCGCCCCGACGTGCCCCTCGAAGTCATCGCGGCCGACGACGCGGAGGCAGTCAGATGGCCCCGCCAGGCCTATGTCGAGGCGCTCCTGGCCGGATACACCGCCCGGTTTGCATCAGAACTTGAGTGTCCGGTGTTCGTCGGATTCGGCGACCACGACGTCCCGCCCATCCCCCACGCCGACGTTGCGTTCTACACCAGCAGTCACGATGTGACTTTCTACGTGCTCCGCAACTCCGCACACTGCCACAACTGCGCGACGCCCCGAGCCGAACTCTGGGACCGCATCGGGCAGTGGGCGAGCCATCAAGGTCCCGTACGACGCCCGCGGCGTGCTGGATCGACTTGACTTTAGTTTAGTGTCGGCGTTATTGATGCCGCCGTCGTGGAATCCGAACCCGACGATGCGGTTCTGACCCTGCGGCTCAACCCGTCCGGAGGGCGAAGAACGTGTACGACCTCGACCTTCTCCGTGCGCTCGACGACGCCCTCACCCGCGCCGAGAAGGACGAAACGATCCGCGTTGTCGTGATCCGCGGCCGCGGCGATTCATTCTGTGCGGGGGCGAGTCTCGATGCTCGCGGGCGAGCGGCCGTGGTCAGAGCTCTCCGCGGCCGTGGCGCGCATCTTTAACCGCATCTCGGAGTCCCGGCGGATCACGATCACGGCAGTCCGCGGCTGGCGCGTCGGACGGCCCGACGAGGTGGCGGCCCTCGCGCGTTTCTGTGCTCCGACGCCGCCGGTTACATCACCGGGCAGGTGGTGGGCGTCAAGGGTGGCCTCCACATGCCGTGAGGCGGCGTCGCGCTTCGGCGGAGGTCAGGACGCGCGGGCGCTGTAGCGCTCGCGCAACTCGCGCTTGAGCACCTTGCCGGTCGGCGTGCGGGGCAGGTCGGCGACGAACTCCACTGAGCGAGGGAGTTTGTAGCTCGCGAGCCGCTCGCGAGCGAAGGCCATGAGATCCTCCACGGATGGGGGTTGGTGGTCTCGTGCCACCACGAGCGCGGTGACCGCTTCACCCCATCGCTCGTCCGGCACGCCGATCACCGCGGCGTCGGCGACGTCGGGGTGCTGCGTCAGCACCTCCTCGATCTCGATCGGGTACACGTTCTCGCCACCCGAGATGATCATGTCCTTCACCCGATCGGTCAGGAAGAGGTAGCCCTCCTCGTCGACGTAGCCGCCGTCGCCGGTGCGCAGCCAGCCATCCGGCGTGAGCGCGCGAACGGTCTCCTCGGGGCGGTTGAAGTAACCCGCCATCACGTTGGGCGCGCGCAGCCACACCTCTCCGACTGAGCGAGGAGGGAGATCCTCTCCGGTCGTCGGATCGACGATGCGCAGGTCGACCCACTCGTACGGTCGACCGGCCGAACGGAGCAGGTGCTGGCGCGATCCCTCGGGGTCGTGGTCCGAGCCGTCGAGGTGAACGACGCCCCCGGTGCTCTCGGTCAGGCCATAGAGGCCGATCATCTCGCACTTGAAGGTGCGCAGCGCCGCCCTGAGGGTGGTGGTCGTTATCGGCGACGCGCCGTAGGTGATCGAACGAAGGGCCGAGTAGTCGCGCTCGGCGGCGCCGGGCACCGCGGTGAGCATCTGCAGCATGGTGGGGACGAAGATAGGGTTTGTGACCCGCCGGCGCTCGAGCGTCTCGAGGACCCGGGCTGGATCGAACTCGCTGACGAGGATCGTCGTCGCGCCGTGCCAGAGCCCGCAGTACACCCAGCCGATGCCGCCGATGTGGAAGAGCGGCAGGGGGGTGAGACTGATCGCATCGGCATCGAATCTCCACCGGCTGGATGTTGCGGCCGCTGCAGCGAGATTGCGATGGGTGGTGAGCACGCCCTTCGGCACCCCGGTTGTTCCGGACGTGTACATCTGCACGATCGCGTCTTCGGGCTCGCCGCGACCGCCGGGGTCGACCGGTTCATGAGCGGCCAACCACGGCTCGAAGGCCGCAGGGTGCTCGGCGGAGACGACGCGGAGGCCCAGCGGTCGCGACGCGCCGCCAATCAGAGCCTCGGCGGCCTCAACGTGACCATGGTCGGCGATCAGGAGAGGTGCCTGCGAGTCCTCGAGTACTCCGGCGAGCTCGCGCGGCGACAGCCGCCAGTTCAGCGGGACGATCACCGCCGCTATCTTGCTCGCCGCGAGCATCAGCTCGATCACCTCGGGTGCGGCGCGGCCCAGGTAGGTGACTCGGGCGCCGGCACCGACGCCGGCGGCCAGCAGGGCCTGAGCAAGCCGGTTGGAGCGCTCGTCGAGCTGGGCGTAGGTCACTTCGCGCTCGTGGTGGCGCAATGCCACCGCCTCCGGGCGCCGGGCCGCCGCCCGCCGGATGACGTCGGCGACCCGCACATCGGCAGTCGCCGCCACGTCGCCGGGATCCACTGCGTCAGCTGTCTTCCGGGGTGGCGCCGCGTCAGCTGTCATCGGCGAGACCTGCCGTGATCATCGCGGACCACTGCTCCTGAACCGAGTGCGACAGCACCATGAGATCGCGAAGCTCGCCCGAGCGGTCCCGGACGTGATCGCTCAGGAGAGCCTCCGGGTCGAAACCGAGGGAGCGGAACATCGCGATCGTCGAGTCCTGCACCGCGATGACCTCGACAACCATCTTCGTCGCTCCGAGCTCGAACGCCTCGACCACCGCCCGCCTGGCCAGCGCTCTTCCGATGCCGCGGCCGCGCCGGGCGGGATCGACGATGAGCCGGACCTCAACCACATGGCTCGACCACCCGTGGAGCGGGACAAGGGACAGCCAACCCACCACCGCCCCGTCCTCGACGGCAACCGCATGAACCGGCCCAGGCGCCAGCCAGCGATCGACCACCCCGGGGTCATCGACGTCCTCCTTGAAGAACGTGCGGTCAGCCTCCGGGATGCGCTCCAGGAAGCGCCCCAGGGGCTCACGATCAGCGGACTCGAGGTATCTGATCTGCATCCCGTCCTCTCCTCTTGGCACGTGTGTCGCTGTGCGATGCCATCCACTCCGCGAGCCGCGGCAGCGTGTGTTTGAACGCCGAGCGGCCCGTGCCGAAGGTGGCATGGCCACCCTGCACCACCATCTCCTGGCGACGATCGGGGCGGCCGACCTTCTCGCCCACCGGTTCGGAGGCCGGGCGCGGCACCACCTTGTCGGCGGAGGCCATCACGTTGAGAACGGTCGCGCTGGTGTTCGTCAGCTCGATCTCGCGGCCGCCCAGACGCCAGCCCCCTTCCATCAGGACGTTGCGGCGGATTAGGTGCTCGACCACCTGGCGAAACGCCGCCCCCGGAAACGGCACCTGGTCGCGAGTCCACTGGCTGACGGCCTGGAACCCTTTGACGAACTCATCGTTCCAGAGGTTGTCCAACAGCGTCGCGTTCTGAGCCACGACGCTGGTCGGAGCCATCATGTAGAACCCGCTGTAGAGCACGTCGGCCGGCACGTTTCCGGTGTCGTCGAGAAGCTCGTCGGGATCGAGCCGGCCCTGCACCAGCGCCGCCGCCATCGGTCCCATCTCCCGGAAGTCCATCGGCGTCGCGAGCAGCACGAGGTTGCGGATCGGTGCGTCATGTCCGCTGGCGAACAGCATCGCGAGGACGGCGCCCAGGCAGTAGCCGACCATGGTGATCTCCGTGGCCCCGGTCTCGCACACCACTGCGTCGATCGCCTGCGGCAGGTACTCGTCGACGTAGGTCTCGAAGCTGTTCTCAGCATCCAGTTCATCCGGGATGCCCCAGTCGACCATGAACACGTCAAACCCGCGGTCACGCAGAAAGCCCACGGAGCTGCTTCCGGGGAGAAGATCGAGGATGTAGGAGCGGCTGACCAGGCTGGTGACGAGCACCACCGGCTGCCCGAAGCGCACCGGGCCGCCGCGGTAACGCCACAGTTGCGCCTTGTCCCTCCGCCACACCACATCCTTGGGGGACGTCCCCAGGGCGGGTCGATGTGTGCCGCGGACGTACCGCAACCCGTTCCGAGCCCGCAGCAGCGAGCGCTCCACGTCTCGGTTCACGCGGGCGAGCAGCTCGGCCGGGACCGGCGGCGACACGGATCTCACGGCACGGTTTCCCGCTCGGCGCGTTGATCTTCCAGTTCCTTGGATAGCTCGACGATGCGGCGCTCCATGCGCGCCAGTTGTTCGCGCACGCGCCTGATGTCCGTTCCCGCCGGGAGGTTCGCCAGGTGGAGGACCCGCCGCGAGAGGCCCTCTACCGTTCCCGTCACTCTGGCCTTCGCCCGTTTGACCTCCGTCAACCGGTCGAAGTACACGTCGCTGTGGACGGCCGATTCCACTCGCGAACCGACGACTCGCTCCGCTCGGAGCACGAGCTTCAGCCACACCGAAGGTCCCTGGCTCATTCACTTCAGACTACCATCAATTTGAGGTGACTTCAATTCGAGTCATGGCATTTTTCATGAGCTGGGCTCGGGGTCAGGAATGCGCGCGCATGAAGGCGCTGATCTCCTCGTCGACGTGCGGCGCCTCGGTCGGGTAGAGGTGCCCCGTTTGATCGAGTTCGATGAACTGGGCGCCCCGAATCCGCTGAGCGATCATGCGGCCGTTGTCGACCGGGATCATTCGATCGTGACTGCCATGGACGACCAGGGTCGGCGCTTCGATGCGGTTGAGCCGGCGGTGGCAGTCGTGCAGTGAGGCGGCCCACATTTGTGCGCGATAGGCCTGCGGCGCAAAGCGATGAGCAAGACGATGCGCGACGTCCTCCGCGATCCGCTCCGGGTGCTCGGTCCGGCAGCGCTCGCTGTAGTTGAACTGGACCGAGGCGAGTACGGCTTCCTCGTGCGACATCCAAAGGCGCCGGCGAAGGAAGGAAAGCACGGCCGGATCCGGCAGCCGCGCGTGCGGCCAGCCGGCGTGGGTGGCCCCGAGGACTAGCGAATGCACGCGCTCGGGGTGACGCAGGACCAGCTGCTGCGCAACCATGCCGCCCAGGGAGATCCCGTAGACGTGCACCCGGCCGACCTGCGCTGCATCGAGGACCGACGCCGCATCGTCGGCCATGGTTTCCGTCGTGTACGCGTGGAGCAGCGCGCGCGAGCGGCCGACGCCTCGATTGTCGAATGTGATCACCTCGAGCCGCGCCGCAAGCACCGGAACCGTTCGCCACCAGGCTCCGCTGCTCAGCCCGAGACCCATGATCAGCAGCACGGGCGTCCCGGTTCCGGCGCGCTCCCAATGCAGGCGCGGCGGCCAGACCCGCTCGAGCGTGGCGCCCGCGAGGCCCTCCACCAGGTCAGACGCGACGCGCGCCGTCGATTGGCAACCCGCGATCCAGGCCCGACCGATTCCCCCGACTAAGTCGCTTGCTGGCGAGCCCATAGTGGCGAGGTAGCCTACCAGAATTCAGTTCAGTCACGACCGGACAAGCTCGGTCTCCACCACTGTCTACCATCCCCAAGGTGCGCGGTCCGGCAGCCAAGACCTACCCGAGGAGCGTCCCGACCGCCGCGGCCGTGGGGCCGTCTGGGATCTCGATCGCCTACGAGCGCTTCGGCAACCTCGACGCGCCCCCCGTGCTGCTCGTCATGGGGCTCGGGATGCAGATGATCGGCTGGTCAGACGGCTTCTGCTCCTCGCTCGCGGCCCATGAACTGCACGTGATCCGCTTCGACAACCGCGACGTGGGGCTTTCGACTCACCTGCGGGCGGCGCCTGCGCCAGACGTGATGGCCGCGCTGGCGGGCGATGCCTCGTCGGCCTCCTACACCTTGTCGGACATGGCGTCGGACACCGTGGGACTGCTGGATGTGCTCGGACTGGACAGCGCGCACCTAGTCGGCGCCTCGATGGGCGGTATGATCGCGCAGACGATCGCCATCGAGCTTCCAGGTCGCGTCCGGTCACTGACGTCGATCATGTCGACGACCGGTGCCAGGACGGTGGGACAGTCGACGCGGGAGGCGTTGGGCGCGCTTCTGACGCCGCCCGCCTCGAGCCGGCGGGGAGCCATGGATCGGGCCGTGGCGATCTTCCGCGCCATCGGGTCGCCAGGCTTCGAGTTCGACGAGGCCGAGGTGCGTGAGCGCGCGGGCCTTGCCTACGAGCGCGCCGACCATCCGCTAGGCGTCGCCCGCCAACTGCTGGCGGTGATCGCGTCGGGCGACCGCACGGCGGGATTGCGCTCGGTGCGGGCGCCGGCGCTGGTCCTTCACGGAGCGGCCGACCCGTTGGTCGATGTCAGCGGTGGACGGGCCACCGCCGAAGCCATC
>Ga0335072_10012515_pt1 | contig 12109 bp, 13 predicted proteins | sample Lox_Sample_21_FD_206725 | JGI IMG/M metagenome (GOLD analysis project Ga0335072, IMG submission 206725) | Soil microbial communities from Loxahatchee National Wildlife Refuge, Florida, United States - Lox_Sample_2.1 | ecosystem: Environmental > Terrestrial > Soil > Wetlands | place: USA...
CCGGGCCATCGCGCTGCTGTCCGGCCCGGCCGGGCGGGCGGCCTGGCTACGCCGCCGCGCCACCGGCATCCCCGCATCGACGATCAGCCTGCCACTAGACATCGCCGCCACCATCGACACCATCCCCGTCCACCTGCGCCGAGCAGTCCGCAAACGAGACCAGCACTGCCGGTTCCCCGGCTGCGACCTGCCCGCCGCCGGCTGCGAAGTCCACCACATCACCCACCGCAAAGACGGCGGCCGCCACGCCCTCACCAACCTCGTCCTGCTCTGCCGCTTCCACCACCTCATCGCCATCCACCGATGGGGCTGGCACTTCACCCTCCACCCCGACGGCACCACCACCGCCATCAGCCCCGACGGCACCAAAACCCTCCACAGCCACCCGCCGCCCGTCCAGGCCGCCTGACACTTCGGCGTGGAGCCTGCGCGGCAGGGCACGTCACGGAGGTGCGAGTCGGTCGTTGCCCTGGTGTCTGATGACGGCCGACGGGACCTCAGGATCCTCATCGATGGCGTCTCGCCCGACCGGACGTTAACCGGTCCCCTTCTTCGGCTGATGGAATGCTGTTTCCATGGCCGCTATGACCCTCCGCTGTTCGGACGGACACCTGTTCACCGCCGGCACCGTGAAGCTTGTCTTCCTCTCCGCGCACTTCATCGACAGGGTGTGGCTGCGCTGTCCCGTCGATCACAAGTGGCGGATGGCCAGCGTGGTCCCAGCCAGCACACTGTCGGAAGCCGACCTCTACGAGGCCAAGCAGCACCGCTTCTAATCTGACAGCCGACACCAGGCAGGGGTCTCCAAGCTGCTCCACACTAGCTAGCCGGCTGCTCCACGTTTCGTCGCGCTAGTTCCCTGGCGGCTTCCAAGTAGGCCAGCGCGCCCGTAGAGCCGGGATCGTAGGTCATCACCGACTGACCGTAGCTTGGAGCTTCTGAGACCCGGACACTGCGCGGGATGACCGAACCCAGCACTACCGTGCCGAAGTGCTCTCGGACCTCGTCCGCCACTTGGGATGCCAGCCGCGTCCGGCCGTCATACATCGTCAGCAGAATCGTCGTCACAGACAACGACGGGTTCAGGTGACTGCGCACCAGCTCGACGGTACGCAGCAACTGCTCGAGGCCTTCAAGCGCGTAGTACTCGCACTGGATGGGGATCAGCACCTCAGGTGCCGCTACCAGCGCGTTCACGGTGAGCAGGCCCAGCGACGGCGGACAGTCGATCAAGATGTAGTCCAGGTTCGCTGCATCGTAGGCGGCCAGTGCTCTGGCCAGCCTGGACTCTCTTGCCACCAACGGAACAAGCTCAATTTCAGCGCCGGCCAGGTCGATCGCAGCGGGCGCGCAGTACAGGTGCGGATAGCCGGCCACGGGACGAACCACCGAGCTCAGCGGCTGCCCGTCGACTAGGACGTTGTAGACAGACGGGATACCCGAGTGGTGGTCGACGTCCAGCGCAGTCGAGGCATTGCCCTGTGGGTCAAGGTCGATCACTAGAACGCGGGCGCCATGCATCGCCAGGCTCGCTGCCAGGTTCACGGCGGTCGTGGTCTTGCCCACGCCGCCCTTCTGGTTCGCGATAGTGATAATCCGGCAAGCCCGCGGGCGCGGCCAGATGTCACCGCCCGAGCGCGCCACGACCGCCGCCTGCGCCGCTCGAGCGATCGGCGTGTCAGCCGAAGCCTCGTGAATCGACACCTGGTCCTCTCTCTCGCCTGCCCGCTCGCCTGCTACTACTGCGCGCTCCTGATAGGCAGCCTTTCGCGCCGGAGTACCCTCAGTCTCAGTTTCACGTGAAACCGCTGCCAGCGCGTTGCGCACTCGAGCCGGAGGCGACCCGCCTCCCTCGTCAGTCGACGGGGCCGCGGACCCAGAGCCTAGGCCGCTTGCCCGAATCAGGTCAGCCGCACGCGAGGTGTCCGCCTCCGTGGGCGACTCCCCGCCCCCTGGCCACCCAATGCCCACCCGGGCGGCCCGCCGCGCATATCGGCCAGGCAACACACCCGCAACCGGGCCAAAATTTACTTTTCCGGCAAATGGCTGCAAGACAGCCTCTGCACTGCTCGCCGGCGTCAGCGGATCGCCAGCAACCCCAGCTCCTGGGCCGCCGGCCCCCGCCGCCAGCTCGCCGTTCTCCCCCGGCTCCCTGACCTTAGGCGGTTCAGGACTGGCAGACGGCTCCTCAGGCCAGCCCAGGCCCGGCACTGAGTTCGTCATCGCGCAGCCTCTCCCATCCAGCCATGTCTCGCCCGCGCCACATACCGCGTCAGCAAGCTGCAGCTACCCCAAGCGCATCACGAATGAACGCTCGCTGGCTATCCGCCGCCACGCCGACTGTTCGGCCGCCCCCTGCGGCCCGCTGCCGGAGACCCAGGCCGATGGGCCCGTCCCGGTTGCGCGCCTGGCCCGCGACCCGTGGCGAGACCACCAGTCCGGGCGCCGGGCTGAGCAGACCCGGCGTGGTCAGGCGTCGTGAATGTCACCACGGTCGCGGTCGCACCGCCGCCGGGGGTACCTGCCCGTGTCACTCGAGCATCGGTAACACCCAGCCGACCAAGGACAGGCCTCGCCTTAGCCAGCTCGGACTCAGCGCTTGATCCCTTGATTGCCAGCACTCGTCCACCCGGCCTGACGAGGCCAACAGCCAGGACAGCCAACTTATCCAGCGGCGCAACCGCTCTGGCTGTCACCACATCTGCAGACATCTGGCCTGCAAGGTCCTCGGCGCGCCCGCGAACCACCTCAGCATTCGTGACGCCAAGCTCCGCGACGGCATCGTTGAGGAAGTCAACGCGCCGCGCTAGTGGCTCTAGCAGTGTCACCCGCGCGTGCGGCAGCAGCATGGCAAGCACGATGCCCGGGAGTCCGGCACCAGAACCTACATCCACCAATGAGCACCGCGCCGGGAGCAGATGCGCGATGGCCGCGCAGTTCAGCAGGTGCCGCTCCCAGATCCGGTCAGTCTCAGCCGGGCCAATAAGGCCGCGCTCCACGCCGATACCGGCCAGCAGTTCAGCGTACTTTTCCGCTTGCGGAAACGCATCACCGAAGATCGCCCCAGCGGCCTGCGCGGAGGACAACTCAGTCGACTCCGGTGTCGCAGGATTCACTCCATCGTGCATCCGCGTGCCTCCGCCGCTAACTCAAGCTCCCGGCCGTCAGCCGACCGGCAGCACTACCACGCGCCGGTCCGGCTCCTCACCCTCGGACTCGCTTCGCAGCCCGGCCGCGGCAACCGCGTCGTGAACGATCTTGCGCTCGAATGGATTCATCGGCCACAGCTTTTTCGGCTGGCCGGTACGCCGCACTTCTTCGGCCGCATCCAGGCCCGCCTCCGCCAGTTCCGTGCGGCGCCGCTGCCGGTAGCCGCCGACGTCCAGCATCATGCGGGTCCGGTAGCCAGTCTGCTGGTGCACCGCAAGCCTGGTCAGTTCCTGAAGCGCCTCAAGCACTTCCCCGCGCCTGCCAACAAGTTCATCGAGGGTGGCTCCGACCACGGAAACGACAGCGCGGTCGCCCTCCACATCCATGTCGATGTCACCGTCGAGATCCGCGACGTCCAGCAGCCCTTCGATATAGTCGGCCGCTATCTCGCCCTCAAGCTCGAGGTCGGCAACGGATCGGCTGCGTGGCCTGCCGTGCTCATCCGGCTCGACTCCACCGTCAGAGCCTTCCTCGTCGCCCGGTCCCTCGTCGTCCGGTCCCTCGTCGTCGAGCGCAGCCTCGTCCATGTCCTCTAGCGCCACCTCATCCGAGGTATAGCCGTTCTCCATGCCGCCGTCCCCGCCAGCTTCGTCCGCCGCCGAATTCACCGTCTGCACCGAACTCGTCCGGTCATACTCATCACCACGGTGATCGTGGTCCTGCTGACCAGCATCCCGTGCCGCGACATCGTCCTGCTGGCTCATGCCAGGCTCCTCCTCGATCCGCATCCCTGATCGCATCGTTGCCCCAGGCAGCATGAGCGCTCCCGCCGGGCCAACGGCCCAGTCAGCGCTTGCCCGACCGTTTGCTGCGTGACTGCCGCTGCGTCTGGTGCCTCACGAGCTTAACGTCGGGCAGCTCAGGCTCGGGCTCGGGCTCCGAACGCCTGCCCAGCCTCTTGAGCATGCTTGCCGCCGTCGCGCCACCACCCTGGCCGCTCCCATTCGCACTCGCGCCATTGGCGGCAGTCCCGGTCGTCCGGTTACCGCCCGGCTGCGACCCGGCCTGCTGCGCTCGCGTCGCAGTGGCCTTGCCTTGCTGCGTCCGCGTGCCAGTGGTCTTCGCCTGCTGCGTCCGCGTGCTAGCCGACTTGCTTCCTCCGCTGGTCAGCGACCTGGCCGCGGCTGCGCTCGGCACCGCCCCGCCATCCGTCGCTGTCGCCGGCGGCGTGTACGGGAAGCGCCTGCCAAGCAGCCACTGCTGGCCAAGCGTCCACACGTTGGTGGTGACCCAGTAAAGCACCAGGCCAAACGGCCAGTACAGACCGGTCAACGCGAAGAACGGCATGATGTACGTCATGTACTTCTGCGACGAGGCCATCGGGTTGTCGGGCGTCGCAGCAGGCATCATGCCGCGCTTCTGGCTCTGCCTGATGGTCAGGAACGTCGTCACCATGCTGACCATCACCGCCAAGACGATGACCAGCTTGGCGTGCAGCGGCACGTTCACGCCATCGGTGAACAGCACCTTGTCCGCGATCGAGGCGCCAAGAATCTTCGCGTGCGTTCCGGCCAGCACCATCGACAGTGGCAACCCGTACTTAGGCGCGCCGCCGGTGTACTCGGCGATCGCCCGCAGCACGCTGAACAGGCCAAAGAACAGCGGCAGCTGGGCCACGACTGGCAGACAGCCCATCAGCGGGTTGACGCCCGCTTCCTGGTACAGCTTCATCGTTTCTTGATTGAGCGTCTGTCTGTCGTTTTTGTACTTCTTGCGCAGCGCTGCCATCTGCGGCTGCAGCGACGACATGGCCCTGGTGGTGTGCATCTGCTTGATGAACAGCGGGACCATGATCAGCCGCATCAGCACGACCAGGATCACGATGGAGAGAGCCCAGGTCCATCCGCTACTGGCGCCGAACAGGGGCTTCAGCACGTCATAAATGTGCGTGAAGACCCAGCCGACTGCCTCGTAGAGGTAATCCAGTGGATTCGACACCTGCTAGCTCCCTTGTGCTCTGCTCATGACGTCTGAGCCCCGGCCATCGAGCTCATAACCTTTCGGGCCCGCTCCAGCGGAGTCCCCCACCCCGTCCGAGCCAGGGACGGGATCAAGTCCGCCAGCGTGGAACGGATGGCACCGGCTTAGCCGGCGCACCGCCAGCCATGAGCCCCGCAGCGCACCGTGCAGCTGCACGGCCTCCAGCGCGTAGGCACTACACGACGGGTAGAACCTGCACCGCGGCCCCAGCAGCGGGCTTACGAACCGCCGGTAACCGGTCAGCAGGCCGATGAGCAGCCAGCCGGCAGGCGACAGGTCCCGGGCATCTGGCCCAGATCTGCGGCTCACTGGCTCACCACCTCACCTTGCCGCCGAAGCAGTGCTCCGATTACCAGGTCGAGGTCGGCGGCGAGATCCGCCTGGCAAGCCGCGGCCGCGCGCGGCGCAGCGCGCACTATAAGCAGGCTACCTCCGGGCAGGGACCCCAGGTACCCACGGGCGAGGTGCCGCAACCGCCGCCGCACTTTATTCCGCACCACAGCCGAGCCGACCGCCTTGCTTACGACGAAGCCGATGCGCGCCGACTCCTGGCTCCCGCGCCGGACCAGCAAATGCCCGGAGACCAATGGTCGTCCGGCCCTGCTGCCCCCCTTGGCAGCGGAGGCGAAGTCGGAACTGCGCCGCATCCGCGCGGTCGCCGGAAGCATGGCGCCACCATCGCCGGCCCGCCAGCGTCAAACGCTGACGCGAGCGCGGCCCTTCCGGCGCCTGGCTGCAAGGATCGCCCGGCCGGCCCGGGTGCGCATGCGCAGGCGAAACCCGTGAGTCTTCGCCCGGTGGCGGTTGTTCGGCTGAAATGTACGCTTGCTCACTGGAACTCCAGGTGCGGCAGATCTTGGCTACGACGGTCGAATATCCCAACAGGCACAGGCGGCAGCTCTGAGCGCTGGCAACGATCGGCATCTGTCACTGTCAACAACCGTTGGCGGTGACCTCATCCACGAAACAGGGCCTTACCTGTATCAGGCCGTGACTCAGCTGCACCGGGGTTAGCCGGACCTGTACAAGTTACGCGCCGCTTGGGGGCCGGTCAAACCGCCTGCACGCAGCCGGTGCCCGGCCGACTGTCGTGGTTTCCCGAACGGACTGTGGACCACAGCCCTAGGCTGTGGATAGCGCAGGCCGCGCGGAAGGCGCTTCGCGCCGGCAGCCGCATTCAGGCCGCGCCGGCAGCCCGAGACGCTGCCACAACCGCTGGTATTGCAACGTGCACATGCTGTGGAAAAACCTGTTGATCACAATGTGGGGGGCTCGGGTGACCGGCCGATGAGCGATGACGACCTTGGGGAGGTGTGGGCCCGCTCGCTGGCTGACCTGGCCGACATGCACATTGAGCCGCACCAGCGCGCCTGGCTGCAGCTGACTCGACCACTGGGGCTTGTCGAAAACACCGCGCTGATCGCGGCGCCGAATGAGTTCGTCAAGGAGCAGCTCGAGACGCGACTGCGCGCTCTCATCACCAATGCGCTGTCACGGGAGCTAGCCCGCAGCATCCAGCTTGCCGTCACGGTCGACCCGACCGCCACGGCTGATCTCGACCGTCCCGGTTCAGAGGCGTCCGACCGGATCCATCCCGACGAGCCAGACCCAACCAGCGGCGGGCTATCCCTTCTCGCGCAGGCTGGCGCAGCAGATCCCGGTTACCGCGACGGGCATGACGTGGTCAGCCCGGCGGACGCCAGCACCGGCCTCGACCGCGGCTCGCTGGCCGACAGCCGTTACAGCAACGGCATCCCTGGCCACCTCGATCTAGACCGGCATCGAGGAGCGCTGCGAGGGGGACCTAGCCCGTTCCCGCCTCAGATCGGGCCGGTGGCAGGCGATCGGCCGGACGCAAGCATGGCCGGCCACGATCTCGTCAGCCATGACCTGGACCATTCGGCCTCGCCGCGCCACGATGGCGCGCTCGGCAACGGAAGCGTCCCGCCCGGTCAGCCGCCCCTGCCGCTGCACCGCACGCACGGCATGCCGCGCCCGGCGGCGCAGCCGCCCGCTCCCGGCCAGGCCAGGCTCAACCCGAAATACACTTTCGAGACATTCGTTATTGGCTCAAGCAACCGATTCGCGCACGCGGCGGCCGTCGCCGTCGCGGAAGCGCCCGCTAAGGCGTACAACCCGCTGTTCGTCTACGGCGACTCCGGCCTCGGCAAAACGCACTTGCTTCATGCGATCGGGCATTACGCCCAGAATCTCTACCAGGGCCTTAAGGTCAGGTACGTCAGCTCAGAAGAGTTCACCAACGACTTCATCAACATGATCAGGGACGGCAAGCAGGACGGCTTCCGGCGCCGCTACCGGGACGTCGATGTGCTGCTCGTGGACGACATCCAGTTCCTGGAGAACAAGGAAGGAACCCAGGAGGAGTTCTTCCACACCTTCAACACCCTGCACAATGCCAGCAAGCAGATCGTGATCTCGTCAGACCGGGCGCCCAAGCGACTCGTGACGCTGGAGGACCGGCTCCGGAGCAGGTTCGAGTGGGGGCTGCAGACCGATGTTCAGCCGCCAGAGCTCGAAACCCGGATTGCCATCTTGCGCAAGAAGGCCGTTCAGGACCGCCTCAATGCGCCGTCCGAAGCGCTGGAGTACATCGCGTCACGGATCTCCACCAACATCCGGGAACTTGAGGGAGCGCTCATCCGCGTCACGGCGTTCGCCAGCCTCAACCGCCAGTCGGTCGATTTGCAGCTCGCCGAGTTCGTGCTCAAGGACCTCATCGTCGAGACGCACGGGCCCGACATCACCGCAGCCACGATCATGGGCCAGACGGCGTCCTATTTCGGGCTATCGATCGACGACTTGTGCGGCACCTCGCGATCGCGCGTGCTTGTGACCGCCAGGCAGATCGCCATGTATCTGTGCCGGGAGCTCACCGACATGTCACTGCCCAAGATCGGCCAGCAGTTCGGCGGCCGCGACCACACCACGGTGATGCACGCCGAGCGGAAGATCCGCTCTCTGATGGCCGAGCGCCGGGCCATCTACAACCAGGTGACCGAGCTCACGAACCGGATCAAGCAACAAGCGCTCTCCGGGTGAGCATGGTGCCACGAACCAACGTGCACGCGAGCTGCACACAGGCCAGGCCGGTGCGGGTTGTCGCGAGCGTCACTGCGATAAATCGCAGGTCAGCTCCGCTGCCTGCGCATCTCCACCCGGCGTGTCCAGCCGCCTACGCAAATTACGCGCTGCTCACAATGCACGCACACAGGCTGTGGATAAGGCTGTGGATCACCTTGGGACATCCGGAGGAAAACTCCAATCGTCCGGGGGGTAACGCGAGGGTTACGCCGCCCGGCTCGTCGGCCGCGCACAGCTATCCATACCGGCCCATCGCGGCCGGCCACAGCCAGTGTGCACAGCCGCAGCGCGGCCTAGCTGCGCGGATCGTAGTTATCCCCGGGATCCACCGTCCCTATGACGACTACCAGTTTTGTAATGACAAGCAGATCAAGACCAAAGTAGGCACTGTTCCAGGCAGAGCCTGTGACGAGACGCCCGACCAGATAAGGAGGGGTGACGGTGAAGATCGTCCTTGAGCGCGACGTGCTCGCCGAGGCAGTCGCATGGACAGCCCGTGCCCTGCCCGCCCGGCCCACAGTCCCGGTGCTGGCGGGCATCCGCATGCAGGCCGGCGAGGAACTCGTGCTTTCCAGCTTCGACTACGACGTATCCGCGCAGGCGAGCGTTCCTGTCAGTACAGAAGAAGCGGGCAGCGCGCTGGTGTCCGGCCGACTGCTCGCCGAAATCAGCCGCAGCCTCCCGGCCAAGCCCGTGCACATTAATGCCGAGGACGGACGTGCAGTTCTCACCTGCGGTAGCGCGACGTTCACCCTGCTGACCATGCCGGAGGACGAGTACCCCGCACTGCCGGAGATGCCTCCAGCCGCGGGCACGATCGGCAGCGACGCGTTCGCCACCGCTGTCAGCCAGTCCGCGACGGCAGCAGGCCGCGATGACACGCTGCCAGCGCTCACCGGCGTCCGCATCGAGATCGAGGGCGACACGCTGACGCTGGTGTCCACCGACCGGTACCGGCTTGCGGTACGCGAACTGCGCTGGAACCCGGCGCGACCTGACCTGACCGCGGCGATGCTGGTGCCCGCCAAGGCGCTCGCCGACACCGCGCGGTCGCTGACGAGCAGCGCTCAGGTCTCGATAGCGCTAGCGCTACCGGGCGACGAGGCCGGCCAGGGCGACGGCATGATCGGTTTCGAAGGCGCAGGGCGGCGGACCACCACCCGGCTGCTCAGCGGTGAGTTTCCGCGGTATCAGTCACTACTGCCGAAAACGGTCAACTCGGTAGCCGAGTTGCCGGTTGCCTTGCTGTCGGAGTCGGTCAAACGAGTCGCTCTGGTGGCCGAGCGCAACACGCCGGTCCGGCTGTCCTTCAGCTCCGGACAGCTTGTGCTCGAGGCCGGCACTGGTGACGAGGCGCAGGCCGAGGAAGTCATCGAGGCTGACTTCTCCGGTGATGACCTGTCGATCGCTTTCAACCCGCAGTACCTGCTGGACGGGCTGACCGCCATCGACTCCGACACTGTGCGCATCTCATTCACCGAGCCCGGAAAGCCAGCACTGCTTACCGGGAAGCCTGGTCCTGACGGCAACCCGGAATTCCGGTACCTGCTGATGCCGATCCGGCTCGGCGGCTGAGACTGACTCGACGGACTGAGGCGCTCGTGCACCTGCGCCGGTTGTCGCTGACCGACTTCCGCAGCTACGCCGAGGCGGACCTGGCGCTTGAGCCCGGCGTCACCACGTTCGTGGGCTCAAACGGCCAGGGCAAGACGAATCTTGTTGAGGCCGCGGGCTACCTGGCCACGTTCGGCAGTCACCGGGTAGCAACAGACGCCCCGCTGATCCGGCAGGGTGCTGACCGCGCCATCCTTCGCGCAGTGATCGCGGCAGCCGGCCGGGACAGCCTGCTGGAGCTAGAAATCAACCCTGGCCGGGCAAACCGGATCCGGCTGAACAAAGCGCCGGCGCGGCCGCGGGACGCTCTCGGCGTGCTGCGGTGCGTGCTGTTCGCCCCGGAGGACATCGCCGTCGTCAAGGGCGATCCAGATCAGCGGCGGCGGTACCTGGATGACTTGCTCGTCGCGCTGCGCCCCCGGTATGCGGCAATCCGGACAGAATATGAGCGGGTACTGCGGCAGCGGACGGCCCTGCTGAAGTCAGCCAGGGCGAGCGGCACCGTGCCGCGAGAAACGCTCGAGATCTGGGATGATCACCTGGTGACCGCCGGGGCGCAGCTGACCGCCGGCCGCCTGCGGCTGGTCGAGGAGCTCAGAGCCGTGGTGGCCAGCAGCTACAGCGCCGTCTCAGGGACCGAACGCGATACCGGCCTGGAGTACCGGATGTCCGCGCAATCGGGCGGGTCGGGCAGGGACGGCGGCGCGGGCGGCGAGGCTGGCACGGGCACGGATCTGCGGCCAGACACCGAGAAGCTGGCCGGAATGCTGCGCGAAGCGCTCGCGCTGCGTCGGCGAGCAGAACTCGACCGGGCCGTCTGCCTGGTCGGCCCGCACCGCGACGAGCTGGAGCTCAGCATCGGCGGCCTGCCGGCTCGCGGTTATGCCAGCCACGGCGAATCCTGGTCTATGGCACTTGCCCTGCGCCTTGCCGCTTACCAGCTGATCCGGGCCGCTGGCGAAGATCCCGTACTGATGCTCGATGACGTCTTCGCCGAACTCGACAGCGAGCGCCGGGAACGCCTTGCGGAGCTTGTCGCTGACGCCGAGCAGGTGCTAGTCACCGTTGCCGTTCTCCAGGACGTGCCAGGCGGGCTCACTGGCGCACGGTTCCGGGTAGCGGAAGGGAAGGTCACCAGTGCCGCCTGAGCAGGGCACCGCAAGCGACCCGCCCTCCGATCCGGTCAGCCTGGCCAGGGCCGCGCTCGCCGCCGCGCGTGCTTCCACCGGGAGGACACCCGGTCCTAACGCTCGCCCCGCCGCCAGCTCTGGTCCCGCCTCCAGCGTCGGCACCGGTTCCGTCGCCAAGCGTCGCCCGGCGGCCAGGCCGGGGTTTCCCGCCCGTCCGACGGGGGACGACCCGCAGCCGCTCGCTACGGCGATCGGCGGGCTCGTGGAAGATGAGGGCTGGACGCTCGCGGCCGCGACTGGCTCTGTTTTCGGCCGGTGGGCTCAGATCGTCGGCAGCGACCTGGCGGCGCACACGACACCAGAGCGGCTTGCTGACGGCGAGCTGACCGTCGCTGCGGACTCGACCGCCTGGGCGACTCAGCTGCGGCTGCTGTCCGGTCAGCTCGTGAAGCGGCTGAACGCCGAGATGGGTGACGGAACCGTGCTCCGGGTACGGGTTGTCGGGCCGGTCACGAGCACCAGGCAGCCTGGTCAGTGGCGGGTCCGCGGAGGCCGCGGTCCGCGTGACACGTACGGCTGAGGCGGCCTCTCTGTCCAGGTAAAATGAACAAGCGCACTAGGGACTGACGCCTGGTGGGGGCTACCGCGTCGGCGCTACGTGTTTGCCTGTTCTAGAGGAGCTTCAGCTTTGTCCTACGACGCTAGTTCGATCACTGTCCTGGAGGGCCTGGAAGCCGTCCGTAAGCGGCCGGGAATGTACATCGGATCGACCGGCGAGCGCGGTTTGCACCACTTGGTGCAAGAGGTCGTGGACAACGCTGTGGACGAGGCGCTGGCAGGCTTCGCCAGCACGATCGTTGTCACGCTACTGCCTGACGGCGGCGTCCGGTGCGCTGACGACGGCCGCGGTATCCCGGTCGACATCCATCCGGTTGAGCAGCGCCCCGCGCTCGAAGTCGTGCTCACAACGCTGCATGCGGGCGGGAAGTTCGACAGCCAGGCGTACGCGGTCTCCGGCGGCCTGCACGGTGTCGGCGTCTCGGTCGTCAACGCTCTGTCGACGCGGCTCGAGG
>Ga0335072_10012517_pt1 | contig 12109 bp, 12 predicted proteins | sample Lox_Sample_21_FD_206725 | JGI IMG/M metagenome (GOLD analysis project Ga0335072, IMG submission 206725) | Soil microbial communities from Loxahatchee National Wildlife Refuge, Florida, United States - Lox_Sample_2.1 | ecosystem: Environmental > Terrestrial > Soil > Wetlands | place: USA...
AGCTAAGCTCTAGTGAACCTCTGAACCTCATACTCTGTCCCTTGTAGTGATTGTGAACCCTAACTGTGATATCTTAGAGTCTAGCCTTACCATTTCTTAAGTTTTATTAAGTATACGGTCCCTTGTGCTGACGTCCGGACCTTGAAATTTACATATTAGGATGTCCCGGCGACCCTATTTGACTGCTGCCACTTTTATTACGTTAATCTACTAGAGATTGGGCATATCCATGATTTGCGAGCAGAATTGGTACTCTATTGTTTCATGCCTCCCTGATAGATATGTTAGAGTCATTACTCGGCCCCTGCTGATCGCCACTCTTCGCCGTCTCTTAGCTATCGACGAAAGAACAAGGAACAGACTAAACAAGACCTCCATCGCAAACCTGCGAGGACTGCTTTTGAAGGCAAGGTATAAAGAGAGGTATTATTTAGGAGATAAAGGAGCATTAAGCAAATTGTGAGAGGTGCAATCAAAAAGCAAAAACATACAACAGTGGGTATTCGCTGGTCGTCACCGACCCAACTACTAATCCACCGATCTCAAGCTTGTGTATGGCAGAGCGGACGGGATGCCCAATTTTCTTGAGTCTGTGGTCGTATGTGACAAAAGTTTCCTTATTTGACATGACATCTTCAATAATTGGAGAAATGCCCTGTTCTCCCGGCTGCAAAGTTAGACGAGTTTCAGGTCGGCGCGACAAGCCTGACTGCGGGTTCCAGCACTGAAATCGATTAAAGTTCTAAGAAATCGACGATTCATGGCATATTCATCAATCATGCAAAATTGGGTAAGTTGTTGCAACGGTTATAGAGAATTGACTAACAGTGCCTAATTCATCGAAGACGGAACACCTCATATTCATCATCTGTCCTTGCTTCCATGGCTTCTCCATCCATCAGTCCCCAAACAAAGCACTCTCCAACGAGAACATGATAATCATTTTCTTTTCGAATAAGGAGTGGGACGTTGCACCCCGGAAAGATGCATATCATATCCTCCTCTTCCGCTGCAATAGGGCCGATCCCCATATATCCTGTCCTAGAAATGAAGAAGCTTCGTGAGTTCATCGTAAGCGATCTTCGCTCCACGAATCCGCCATACATCCGAGATACTTCTGCCACCCAGTTCTGGTGATTATCTTCTTTTGGAGGCATTTCCTGTTTAAAGGTGGTTATATATTCGTTCCTGGCCCTGCGAGAGACAATGACAATTTTTTTTTTGGACAACTGTCTCTGTTAGTCTTGACTTATTATCCGGACTTATGGTATCATAATCAGCCGTGACTGTGCGAATATATGCATGAACAGGGTGACAACAAGTGGGATAAGTTTTGAAATGGTTCATCCAAAGCTTAAGAATTGAAGTTCTCCAAAAATCATCCACTTTGTCAACTTCTTTTAATACCGCCATGATTGTGTCAATATGGATGCCTGATACTTCTAAAGTTGATGATGAGCTAACCAAATGGACTGAACAACGATTCTGAGGAGATGCAGCTTGATAGCCATTGTAATCCAGACGGGCTGGCTGACTACCGCTAAGTCTCCAGTCGATAACCCAAGAGGGAAGGTCCGGAGAATTTGTCCTTGGAAAGTTGCCCACGTCGGCCATACATAGAATCTCTAATGATTGTTGCTCTTGTATAATCGCCCAAGTGACGTCCGTGAAAAGCTCTGATACTGCCTGGTTATAACTAGGCCGCAGTCCCATGTCATCCTCAACAAGGCCCAGAATAGCAAATACTCGGTCAAGCGGGTTGTGGCATTTATATGACCGAGCCGCCTTTAATAGATGGAATAGAGAGAGCTCTAAGTCATCCTTCAAGTTATTCATAAGTGGCTCTGCGCGGTCGAGAATGGCAGTCGCTTGTTGGACAAACGAACGGTGCAAGCACCTTAATACGAGATCGCGTTGCACTATTCCCATCACTACTGACGTCCATGAAGCTACAGTAGGGTCATTCCCAAGCAGAAGGGAACGAGTATCGATACGTTCGAAGAGAACAAGTACAGTCCGGGCAAGCTTGTCCCATGAAGTCGAGTAATGCTGGCCTAATACCGATGCTTTTGCCGCCACTGTGATCTCTTGATGGACCCATAACCGATCAAACCATGAATGACTATAGATTTCTCTTAAATAATGCCAGCGAGAGATGGGGTTGTCTCCACGCAGTGCAAACTCGACAAAAGATGGGAAACCTTTGATAGAGTCTTCACAAGTTGACAAATCTTCAATTAGGCCGAAACCGATATGCTCCCGAGCCTCATCACTCGGGTATTGTTCAGATTTGCTATGACCAAGCCAGATAATGACTTCGTCCGCGAATGCGTAAATATCTCTCATAAGGGTATTTGTGTCGTCTTTTCCAAGTTATCTTTCTAATTAATACAAATGGAATCTATCCAAAGACACTTTTCGTTTGTCTCCTGAAGGCGGCACAGTGCAGCTTCGCAATTCGCCGTAACGTAATACTTCTTGCCGTCGATCAGAATGAGGGCGGTGTTTTCTGGATCGCCCCCAACATAGAAAGTGCTTTGTAAATTGGATGATCGTCTAGGTCTACATGCTGTAGTGTGCATTTTATATTTGATGATGGGTCTGAGGAAGGCTGAAGATTGAGTAGCCGGATCGCTCGCCCTCCTAGACGAAGTGGAGTGTGTAGGAAAGTATCACTCTCACAAATAGGCTCCATCATTGAAGGTTCTGTTGGCGTTGCAAGGTGAGCGGGGGACTGCACACCGCCGACGGGTTAGGTAAAGCTTCCATACAGTACAAGCACTAGCCTCACAAATTAACGTTTCTTTAGTGGCCCTATTATGGCGCCCATTTTAAAGCTGTGTATTCACTGCAGAGTTACTAAGTAACTACTTAGGACGTGCATTACACCTTAATACATAAATGCCATTAAGCACGATCATTATCAATAAAACCAACTACTTAATTTCCTCAATGAGGTCTTGGGCAGACGGCTTAGAAGTGTACCTATAACACAACCGTTAGCCCTGCACCAGCTTAACAGTCTTTTGTAGCTTATACATGGTTGGAGGCGGCAACGTAGATGAAGAGGGCTTAGTCGTCTTAGTAGCAGGCGCAGTGATCGTAGGGCCGCCCGTTACAGTACACACATCTCCACACGGGCTACATTGCCACGCATGGAGTGGACGAGGTTTGATGGACATGAGTGGCCTCACACATTCCACCCAATCATCTATGTCTTCATTCGGGAAAAGACAGGCCGCTTCTTTGTCGCTCACGAGTTCCCAGTATCCTTGAAGATCTGTGCAACATTTCTCAACGCTTTCAACTGCCCCGGGATCGAACCATGCTGCACACATTCCGGCGTCTACTAGAGCGGGAATGAATGCGAGGAGTAAGGTGGCTGAGAGGCGCATCTTGGTGGATGACAGCGAATCGTTTGAATTAGGCCCGTGCAGTGCTAGCGTCTCGTTTGCAGTAATAAAAAATTAGACCCTTTGAATTTCACGGAAAGGTGGAAAGAAGAGAAGCTTGCATTCGTTATAAAGAAAGGCCGCGCGTACATCGTTCGTCATCAAACAAACGAACCAATGATCTTTATATGTAAGCCACCTACCTAAACCATTTCTCGGTTCCTTCGTATCTCTTCTGGCGAATGCAACCTTACAGTATGTTGCGGCTTGGGCATTCAAAAAGATACAGCGACAGCAATCGCTGTAAAATTAGTAGTCCATGCCCTCGAAATTTAGTGAAGGACATACTATAGCTCCTAAAGAGGTTTAAGTGCCAAGATGCAATTATGGTGCATTCATCAAAAGGGATCGGAAAATGCTAGGATTATGGGTGTACTGTACTAATACCTCGCAAGATAGATAGAGTATCATCGGGGCTTAACCACCCCTGATCAGGTGATTCCTAGTCGAGCGGGTAGCCTAGGTTCAACCTTTCATCAACATTCGAATACAGAACTCGTTTTAAGGACGAAGGTCCTTTCCTTTACGTTTTCTGAGGAAATTGACTTGCGCCTTTGATTCTACAATGTCTTAGTATTCCTTACCCTCTTTATCCTCTATTGTGTGCGCTAGTTGACTTGTTACTCCACTGCAAGGCACACAGGCGTTACCTGTGCGCAAATGTTTATCCCTCGACAATCCGTTGTTATATTGTTATATAGCGGACAGAGTCTTAATTCCCGTTCTTGGTGTGGTAGAAAATTCGGCACCTTTTTGAAACAAGTCGTTGTAGCGGGATGCTGAGCAAGAGACTTACTGCGCCACCTTGCAACTATCGCATGGGAGAGTGAGTCCGATTTGGGAGCAATTGGGTCTGGAGGGTAGCTATCTACATAGAGAGTACTATATAGGGTCTGGAGTGATTTCTGTTGCTATAGTGACGTCTGTCCACGCGACATTGGTAATTAGCTAGCTGTGACCTAAATCTGCGAGGACATCAAATATTTATCCACAATGCCCTCCTTTTCGATCAAGCTATTCCATCAGTCGACGCTAAAACTCTGTTTCTAAATCTGTCTACACAGTCTGAATTCTGGCGGGCGACTCATTCATGCCGATTTTTGCGTACGTAAATCAAATCAGCTTGGCTGGGCCTTCGAGCTGCCTGGTTTCTCGGAACGCTCCGCGGAAATCGGAGACAATCAGTGGCTCATCAGCTAGGAGGCAAAGACTTCCGGTGCTATGGATGAGAGGTTCTGTAAAAATTGTAAAAGGCTGAACTTCGATATGCTGTTCAAAGTGGTACTGAAAGAGATAGACCTAGCTCATGGAATCGGACTCGGAACGATGGACAAGATTAAAAGTAACCAAAATCGTAGCTTCTGTCGCTTGGCCTGGCGGACCTTTTACCCTGATTCTAAAGATAATTTTCTCAGCTTCAAAGGCAAAGGTTTACTCCTTGACTTTAGGCTAGAAAATTTTGCGATGAGCATTGGCACTATCAGTCTCAGAAACCACGAGAGGAGAAAAGGCCCGCCGTAGTGCAGCTCAAAATTTCGATTCGAGAGTGGAAATCACTGAACGGGAAGTTTGCAGGCCCAGCGAGATGCCTCTCGGTCTTCAAGATCTAACGGACGCCGGAGGCACATCGTGCACTTGGCCCGAGTCCGCCTGTCGGACTTGCGAATGCTCAGAGCCCTTAAAATGGGTCGATTCAATGTGTATCACCCAAAACATCCCAGATAAGCATAATCAAATGAAATCCATTGAGGCCGTTTATCGAGGAGCCACTCTGACTCTTGTCGCCGCCGCTGGAGACGACGCGGACGTCAGACTTCCCTGTTTCAACGGAAAACTGTTCACTTTCCGGCAGCGCTTAGCAAGGATTCAAGGCTTGAGTCTTGCAAATATTTCAACGGACTTTGAAACTTCTGTAGACCGGCCTAGTCGAGCTTGGACATATCAGGAACGGCTACTCTCCCGTCGCTTGCTCATCTTCACAAAGGATCGGACTTACTTCCAATGCGACTATGGAATAGCGCAGGGTGACGTCGGTATGGGTCTACACGATCCAGATTACATCTAGTACCTGGGATCTAATGACGTAAAGCACGATGAGACCTATAGGCTTGAAATGAAGAGAAAAGTCAACTTCAGCATTTATACTTAGATGGTTCAAGAATATACGAACCGAAGTCTCTCCTATGAGTTTGATATTGAGAATGCTTTTGGTGGTATCAACAAGATCGTTAGCTTATCGTTCAGCAGCTCAGAAGTGCTCTTTGGAATACCGATTTTGAGCCTCGCTATTGCGCTGCTGTGGGCTCTAACGGCAGTCTGACTCACAGATCAGGTGATCTTATTGCCGCAAGGCGAAGGGGCATCTTGACCCTACAGGCTTCGGCGCCCGGGGAGCTTTATGAGTAGAGATTTGGGTGTCTCAACTCGGAAAGCGAGAGGGATGGACCTAAAGAAGTTTGGGATGACGACTTTGAGGGCAGCTGTTGGTATGACGAATCTTGCTCGCGAACTTCTGGAATTCAACGAAATCTGCGGCATCCATAGACATACCTTTCTCAGCCGGTCCTGGATCGGCTGGGTTGGGCCGACGAAATTCTCGGACACCAAAAACCTTTCTGAACGGACCGTTTCCATGGTCGACTGGTTGGATCCCTTGAACAAGCTCAATGCCCTTCCTCAGGAGGACTTCAGTCCCCCGCCTGCCGATTTGCACGGCAGAGATCGCTGGCTGCGTTAGATGGCGCCAGAAAAATAAACCTACTACACGCAAAGGGGCGGCGATAATCAGCGCTGGTTTTGTCATCCAATGGAACCGTTCATCCATGACCCATTCCAATTTGTCGAGATACCGGCACGCTTCATCTACGCGCGAATGTGGCTGAATTTTTAGTCAAACCCAAGAGTATCAAATTCGAGCACCAAAATCACACGACCTAAATCATGTGACCATATTTTCCCACTTATATAGCCAGCACATGACTGAATTCAGCAGTTAACTAATTGGTTAGTGGTTTTAGTTTGGTTATTGGTACTTAAAAAATGCTGGTTTAGTTTGGTTACGCCTAGTTTGGTTCGGTTAACTAAGCCAATCGGAGTCATACTTTCATGTCCCTACTGTTGTAGCTATTGGAGCGGCTTTCTCCTTGGGCATGCCGGCGAACCTGCATGGACTTATTGTACGTATTTGTGAATTATACCAGCATATGACTGCACGCAAGGAGGATCGTTATCGTGTGTTTTACTATTCCTGTCCCACTCAGAAGCGCGAATCGCCTCCTAAACAAGGGTGATCAACCCTGCCCTGTGAATTAGGCACGTATTTCAAATTTTCCTTTTGATTTGGTATATTCAGCTGATATGATATTTTCTTTCGAAGGTAGTGACAGGATATAGGGAACAACAAAAAGTAAAGCAGTAACAGGAAGCAAGGGACATAATAAATAATACAGCATTGACAAGTAACCTGATAAGTGATCGTTTAATAGCTCTCAATTTTGATATAAGTCTTTCTATTAGATCGATGCAAGAGCTGTCCATCTGAAGTAAAGCTGGCGATGCAGAAAGCACAGGAAAAGCACCTAGTAGAGCAACAACAAGCGGCATAGCACCAAAAGGCACTGTATTATGCCGTTTCACATCAAAACTTACCAGTAAAGTACAGGTGCTGTTTCGCCGATAGGGCCTGAGATCGATGACGTCATTGAAACTTTTCCTTGCGAACCTTAATATTCACTAGTACGTAAGTGCAGTGATGCTTATCACGGCATCCAATATTATGGCGGCAATGCCTTTGAGTTAAATGCCCAGGCTGCTGTAACTCGTCATATGAATCTCCAGCTCTGGTAGGTCTCTTGTAGTGCGGGGTCCTTTACTTGCATCTGAAATGGTTACAGTCATCGATTACACATCCTACTAACTCCGGCGTGCGACTCGCCCGCTCCTGAAAAAATCGGACCATTGGATTTGGAAGCCCCGATTGGCTTTGTCCAACCTGCTCCCAATTTATATTTAATATAGACTCTGCTTCCCCTCTCCGAGATTATCATAAATTCTACCTCACGCTACATTTCAGCTCTTCAGTTGACAGACTCTATCTCAGATCACATATCGTCTATCAAAGCAATTGTATAAAGTTTTGTGTGAAAATGTCTGAACTGCCTAAGACCTATAAAGCCGCCGTGTTTGAGTCGCGTGGTGCGCCATTAACAATCAAAAATGTTGAACTGAAGCTACCAGAGCCAGGTCAGGTCCTCGTAAAAATCTTAGCAACAGGAGTATGCCACTCCGATTCCTTAGTCCAGGATGGGCTTATGGGAAACTCATTCCCAAGAGTTCCAGGCCACGAGATCATTGGCAACATTGCTGCTGTTCCTAAAGGCGAGAACAAATGGAAGGTTGGTGATCGTGTTGGGGGTCCATGGCATGGAGGTCAGTTGCTACTATTTTACGTGGTCAGATAGTCCACAAACAGTGGTTGACATCCCTTGCAGGCCATGATCATACTTGCAAGTCCTGCCAGCGGGGTTTGTTTCAGATGTGCGAGCATGAGGCTGTTAATGGCGTCACTATGGATGGCGGTTATGCGGAATACGTCCTTCTCCGTACGGAAGCTGTGGTGCGAGTCCCGACAGACGTCAATCCAGTGGAATATGCACCTATTCTTTGCGCTGGAATCACTGTATTCAATTCTATCCGCAAGCAGAACATTCTTCTGGGAGAGCTTGTTGCTGTTCAAGGGCTCGGCGGCCTTGGACACCTGGCAATCCAGTGTGAGTTGATTTGCGCGTTAGGAATCGCTTGTGGGCTACTAATACTTCCTGTTTAGATGCTAATAAGATGGGCTATCGCACTGTAGCTCTGAGCAGTGGCGACTCAAAACAGCAATTCGCTGAAGAACTCGGGGCCCACGAGTACATCAACAGCTCAAAAGATGATGCAATCAAGCAACTGCAGGCTATGGGTGGTGCTGCCATGATCGTCTGCACGGCCCCGAATTCAAAAGCCATTGGACCTCTGATAAGCGGCCTGCAACCAGGTGGTCACCTGCTTGTGCTAGCGCCCTGCGGCAGTATCGAAATTGATACTGGACCACTTATTCTGAAAGGTACTTCAGTAGCCGGATATCCGTCTGGCCATGCCCTGGACTGCGAGGAGGCGATTGCCTTCACCAAGTTGCATAATATGAAATGTTTGGTTGAACCGTTCCCGTTGAAGGATGCACAGAAAGCTCTCGATCATATGATGAGTGGAAATGCGAGGTTCAGGGCCGTTTTGGTCATGGAATGAGCTTTCTAATGACAATACGTCGGTGGAAAGGTGAATGAGAACATCTGGAATTAAGAAATGAAATCTGAATTTACGTGATGAGCGTCTCTCCTCAGAATCAAATTTTGACACTCCAAAATGACTTTCTCTGTCTGAAAACAAAATTTACGTCGCATCAAGTGTTAATCTTCAATCGCCCTAAATCCGAAAATAGCGCAGCTTGTGAGAACTTTGATGTCAGGCGTTATACCATGAAACTGGCCTGACCACTCTTTTGCGATGTTATTGCTAATAAATTGTTGTAGATTCAATGATAACTTAATCTAACATATTTAAAATATAACATAAGAAATGACTAACTTATCTTCACTTCAAAACGAAGCTGCACCCGTGACAGGCGCAAGTCGTGGCATTGGTCGAGGCATAGCAGTCCGGCTCGCGCGCTCACGGCTCGCGGCGCTCCTGTCGTTGTCATACTCCGCATCCGCTGGACCCGCATCAAAAGTCGTCAGAGAGATCGAGAGAACCGGCAGTAAAGCCATCGCTCTCCAAGTCGATTGCTCCGACATCAAGCAAATTGCAGGCTCCTCTGAAAAAGCCATTGAACACTTCGGCAAAAGAAACGTTTGTAACGCTGGCGTAGAGAGCTTTGGCAATATCGGAGAGTTTACATCAGAAAAATTCGACCGCTTCTTCGGCCTGAATACGCATGGCCAGTTTTTTGTCGCGCAGAAGGCTTATAAGCACATCTCTCGTGGCGGCCGGTTGATTCTGATGTCTTCGATCTCGGCAAACCTGCGCGGAGTTCCCGGTCATTCTGTTTACTCCGTGAGTAAAGCAGCAGTTGAAGCATTTAGGCGCTGCCTTCCGGAAGATTTGGGAAGCAGGAAGTTGTTGCTTCTGGAGTGAAGTCTGATATGTCGGCCGCAAATGGCCATCACTCCATTCCGGATACAGATCCGAGTTGGAGTATAGACCAGGTCGAGAAGGCCATTGCCAGCGCAACACCTCTCAAACGGATGGCTGAACATGTTGATGTTGCTCGGGTGGTGGCATTTCTGGTTAGTGATGAAGGGGAATGGGTTAATGCTAAGTCATGATTCTTTCTGGTTCTCCTCTTTTGCACTTGAATTGTACACCTTAATGACGGAAAGACCCTCGTCTATGCTAAGCCATTGCCCTCACAGGAGGCGCACGCTTCTAATTGATGTGTAGCGGAGGTAAGTAGTAAAATAAAATTGTCTATAATCAGACACAATGTTGACGCGATTTTACACTTTGACGCGTCGCGGATAGCAACTAATTGCCGGAAGAGCCTTTCACCATTCTTCTTAGGATTCAGCCTTCTATGTGACTTTAGGTGAATCTTCTTGCCGTTGTTAGTCTGAAGGATAGGGGATAAACAAATGTTGATGAGTCGGTAAAAAAGACATCGATAAAGATTAGGAGTTGTTGCACCATACTATCTTAAGGCGCCTGGTCCCCAACGATTGCTTCTCTCCAGCTGACCGACTCTTCAGCTTCACATAATCCTTCTCTAGCACATAAAAAAGCGTGACATTGATTAAACGGACTATTGGCTTCAGCCTTTGTCTGATCGACGTCAGATATTACCGAAAGCCATGTCGTATTATGGCGACAATTGTCAATAAGTCCACCACGCAAAGCACAAATTTCTACCTGTACAGTTTGCCACAGACATAAACCCGAGCAAGTAACGCAATACTATATCCAGAGCCTATTTGACTCAAGAAGAGAGCCATATTCTGCACGAATCATTGATCCAGAAATACGTATTCGTCCACCGCCACGGCGCTACAAAGAAACGGACTGGGCTTCCTCGCCCCCTGATTCTCAGGCACGCCTTGCACGTTCTATTGAAAGGCATAGGAATCATGGCTCTCACAAAGAGTATCACTATCAGAAGAGCAGACTCGACTCGTACAATGATAATAATGAAGTCATGATCATTAAGAAACACAGCCTAAGCGTGTATCTAGGCCCAGATAATCACTAAAAGGTCACAGAATCATGGGCTTAACAGTTTGTGCCGAGTTAAAGGAACGAGCAGCTAAAGAACGACTGAGACGCGTCCAGAACTGAGCAGGAAATCTTTATCAAGGAGACTACAGCTCTAGTGACAGTGAAACAGACCTTTTGGATTACTATGCGGGGTACTCTTCAGCCTTTTCACGTCGTACCGAAACCCGCTGAGTAAAGATGGAACAGTGACGCCCATACCAGAGCCATTGGAAAAGGATTCCAAAACAGTAGAACCGCAAAATTTCCGAAATGGCGGTCTAGTGGGTAAAGCCTACAGCGTCTTACGTTCTCGACAAGCTAGCGATGGGTAGATAGAAGCCTTCAAACAGCGAAACTGTCGTTAATCCACGATGCTACTTAGACATTCGGAAAAGACCTTCGCCAATCTTTCGATGGGCGTAAGTGTAAGCTTGCGTTAGCTTCCAAGTCTATTGCTAATGCTCTGCTAGTCACTTGAGGATAACAATATAAACTTCTATGGTTTTCAGGTATGAGAATATTGCCTTGAGCACGGCAGCAAGATACGGTCGGAAAATTTAAAGTTATCAGAACAGCCTCGACCATATCCCAAGCCTAATTAATGCTAAAAGAAGTGGAACCTCTAAGCTTTTCATCCGTGTACGAATGAAATTCGATAAACCTATTCAGACGTCACGTTGTATGAAAGCGAGATTTATGGTTCCGCTATTCCTTCAAGAGACAATGTCTAGTGAAATTCGACCTAAAGCCCACAAATCAACAACTGTAACATGACTTGCTTCTGTTTAGAGAAATACTTGGAACTTCTCGCCGGATCTGGCCCCTCTTCCCACTCGATGCGAACATAGCTCCAGGCACACTTCTCAATGATACAGAAGCAGCGAGATTTGCAGTAAGCTGTATGTCAACTAGAAGATACTTCCATTGAACATTATTTCCACATAGCCAAGCTATGGTGTCTTGTGCTCGAAGACTATAAGTCCCGAATTCATGTTCCTTAAAGTTACACGCAACTAAATATTTTAGCTCTATTGATTACCTGTGCCAGAATGCCATTGTCAGTCTTACAAGGGGAGCCAATTCCTGTTAATTATGTACCGTCTTCTATTACTATTTCTGCTCATTTCTGTCGATAGATCCTTGCCTTGGTCATTTCCAGTTGATGAATTTCTGTCGTGGTTTTTAAGTGCAGCCTCCAATCGTAATTCTTATTATAACATTGATAGCACTAAGCTTTTATTTCGCATTTTGGGGAGTATTGGCCCAAGAGATTATAAATCGTGTTCAATTGAAAACCTATTACATCAAAGGACTGGCCAAGGATTGTTACGATTGCTAAAAGAACTAGCGTTTGGCTCAGTCTCGAGTTT
>Ga0335072_10012519_pt1 | contig 12108 bp, 12 predicted proteins | sample Lox_Sample_21_FD_206725 | JGI IMG/M metagenome (GOLD analysis project Ga0335072, IMG submission 206725) | Soil microbial communities from Loxahatchee National Wildlife Refuge, Florida, United States - Lox_Sample_2.1 | ecosystem: Environmental > Terrestrial > Soil > Wetlands | place: USA...
AAGTGAAGAACATCGTGCTGGTCCACGGCGGCTTTGTCGACGGCTCCGGCTGGCAGGGGGTCTATGACCGCCTGACCGCCGACGGCTACCGGGTGGCCGTCGTGCAGAACCCGACCATCTCGCTGGCCGGCGACGTCGACGCGGCCTATCAGGTCCTTGACGGCCTCGGCGGTCCCGCCGTGCTGGCCGGCCACTCCTACGGGGGCGCGGTCATCACCGAGGCAGGCCGCCACCCCAACGTCGCCGCCCTCGCCTACATCACCGCGTTCGCCCCGGACAAGGGCGAGTCGGTCGCCACGCTGATCGCCGACCCGCCGCCCGGCGCCCCGGTCCCGCCGATCCTGCCGCCGGACAGCGGCTTCCTGTTCCTGGACCGGGACAAATTCGCCGCCTCGTTCGCGGCTGACGTGCCGCCGGCGCAGGCGGCGTTCATGGCCGACTCACAGGTCCCCTGGGGCGTCGGCGCGCTCGCCGGGACCGTCACCGAGCCGGCCTGGCGGGTCAAGCCGTCCTGGTACCTGGTGGTGACCGACGACCGCATGATCCCGCCGGCCACCCAGCGCGCCATGGCCGAACGGGCCGGGGCAAAGGTCACCGAGACCCCGGGCAGCCACGCCATCTACGTGTCCAACCCCGTGGCCGTGGCGGCCGTCATCGCCCGGGCCGCGACGGCCGTCAGCGGCTGACCCGGCCCGCCTGGTGCCGGGCGGCCTCGCCCGGCACCAGGCATCGCCTGCGGACGTAACGAGATCTCACGAAGTAAGGGAACAGGCAATGACTGATCACGGTGCCGACCTGCTGATCCGGGCTAGGGCAGTGCACACGCTGGTACCTGGGCAGGCCCCCCAGCGGGCGCTAGCCGTACGGGGCGATCGCATCGCCGCCCTGTCACCCGACCCGCACGGACTCGACGGCTGGGTGACCGCCCGGACCCGGACCCTCGACCTCCCCGACGCGGTCATCCTCCCGGCCTTCGACGACACCCACACCCACCTGATCTTCGCCGGCCGAAGCGCGCACGACGTCCCGGTCCACCTGGCCCGCACGATCCCCGAGCTGGTGGACCTGATCCGGCAGCGGGCCGAGGTAACCCCGGAGGGCCAGTGGATACGCACCACCACCAACTGGCAGGAGCTCAACCTGGCCGAGCGGCGCATGCCGACCGCAGCCGAGCTCGACCAGGCCACCACCCGCCACCCGGTGCTGGTCAAGCGCGGCGGGCACAACGACGTCGTCAACTCGTTCGCCCTGCGGCTGGCCGGGATCGACGCGGGCACTCCCGCGCCCCCGGGCGGCGTGATCGGCCGCGACGCCGCCGGCAACCTGACCGGCCGGCTGATCGACAACGCCCAGGGCCTGGTAGAGCGGCTGGTCCCGCCGCAGGGCCAGGCCGAGCAGGTCGACGGGCTGCGGCTGGCCAGCGCCCAGTACGCCGCCACCGGGATCGGCGTCGTCCGCGACTGCGCGGTTACCCTGAACGACTTCGCGGCACTGAGGGCGGCTTCCAAGGCCGGGGCGCTCAGCACCCGGGTGCGCGCGCTGATCTCCGCGATCGGCCTGGCCGGCGCGGCCCCGGTAGAGGACCTGCTCGACGCCATGGAGGACTGGCGGTCCAGCCCAGACCCGTGGCTGGGGGTGTGGGGGGTGAAGTTCATCCTCGACGGCGGGCTGGAAGCCGGGGCCACCGAGGAGCCCTACGCGTGCGACCACGCCTTTTCCGGGACGCTGACCTGGGACCCGGCTGCCCTGGCGGAGGCGGTCGAGGCCGTGGCCCGCCGGGGCTGGCGGGTCGGCACGCACGCCTACGGCGACCGCGCCGTCCGCGTCCTCCTCGACGTCTACGAGCGCGTCCTCCAGCGCAACCCCGGCCTGCCGCCGGGGACCCTGGTCATGGAGCACGGCGGGCTGGCCGGTCCCGGGCAGCGCGCCCGCGCGGTCGCCCTGGGCATCCCGGTCACCATCCAGCAGCCGCTGCTGCACGACACCGCCGAGGTGGAGGCCGGCTACTGGGGGCCGGAGCGGGTCGCCCGGCTCTTTCCCGCTCGTGAGTGGCTCGACCAGGGGGCGCTGGTCGCCGCCGGGTCGGACTTCCCTGTCGGGCAGTTCGGCGCCATGCGCTCGGTCTGGGGCATGACCACCCGGCAGACGGTCATCGGCGTCCAGGGCCCCGGCCACGCCATCACCTACGACGAGGCCGTAGCCCTGCACACCGTCAACGCCGCTCGCCTGCTCGGCGAGGAACACCTGCGCGGATCCCTCACCGCCGGGCGACTGGCCGACCTCACCATCTGGGACACCGATCCCGCCGAGGCGGCCGGCGACACCCTGCGCGACCTCAACCCCGCCCACACGATCATCGGCGGCCGCCATGTGGCCGGCACCGCCTTCACCGCCGAGGCGAAGCCAGGGTAGACCCCATGCTTGCAGCAAGCCCCCTGGATCGGCAGCCCGGCCACGACGAGGCGTCGGCCTGGCGCACGCGGAAGACCTCGCGGTGGACGTCAGGGAGCAACCTAGCCATTGCCCCCCATGGCTCTTTCTCCTCTTCCACTGGCTCCTCCTCTGGGGGCCTTGGCAGGCGGGGACCCCGTGGTGGCGGGCCTGTTACTCGCGATAGCTCCCGCGCCGGAACTCATCGACGGGCGAGGGGCGATACGGGCGCCGGCCGAGTTCGGCCCGGGTCCTGGCAGCGTCGGTGCCCTGGCCGGGCAGCAAGACTTCGGTGAAGTAGTTGTCCGGGCCCGCCCGGGCCTCCTCACCGGAGCCGGGGGCCGCTCCCGGCGCGACGGCGGAAGCAGCCCGCTCGAACTACGTCATTTGACGCAATCGATCCCCGCGCCACCCGCCTACAGTTTCCGCTCGTATCCACATCACGAGTTGGCCCGGGCCACGCCAAGAGCGCCCATTTCCCCGGGCCGAGCCAGGCGCCTGCCTGAAAGGAACCATCAACATGGCACACCACGTCTCCGGCCTGGGCATCAGTCCCACGAGCATGGACCCCAGGAGCCACATCACCGACCTCTTCGTGTTCCAGAAGCCGGGTGACGCGGGCAAGACGATCCTGGTGATGGGCATCAACCCGGAGTCGCCGGTCACCGGGGACGCCGTCGACTGCGAGTCGGTCTACGAGTTCGGCGTGGACAACGACGCTGACGCGGTGACCGACGTCGCCTTCCGCGTGCGCTTCTCGCCGGTCACGGCGGGCACGCAGACCGCCAGCGTGCAGCTCGCGGCCGGCCGGGACGCCGCCGCCAGCCTCAGCGCCGGCGAGACGATCATCGCGGACGCCCCCGTCACCTTCGGCGCCGACCCGCAGATCACCACGGCTGGAGACTTCCGGTTCTTCGGCGGCCTGCGCAGCGACCCGTTCTTCGCCGACCCAGTCGGGGCCGCGGACAACTTCCAGTGGACCGGCAAGGACTTCTTCGCCGACAAGAACGTGTTCGGCATCGTGCTGGAAGTCCCCAACAGCGCGCTCGGGCCACATCCGCAGGTGGGCGTCTGGGCCCGGGTCCTGGTCCCGCACGACGGGAAGATGGTCCAGGGCGACCGGGCCGGGCGGCCCGGAATCGACAACGTCTTCAACCAGAGCAACGACGACAAGATCACCTGGAACTCGCAGGAGCCGTCCAAGGACCGCGAGCTCTTCCTCGGCAAGTTCACCAGCGTATTCGAGCACTCGGGGTACCCCGGCGACCAGGCCGCGGTCCTCGCCGAGAGCCAGCTCCCCGACCTCGTCACGTATGACTACACCAGCGCCGCAGGAGCCCCCAACGGCCGCAACCTCACCGACGACGTCATCAACGCGCAGATCGCGCTGCTCAGCAACGGCCACGTGCCCGCCGACGGGCTGCGGCCCCATGACGACCTCCTCCCCGGCTTCCCCTTCCTGGGAACCCCGCACTAACACGCGGACGACGGCCAGGCGGACCGGCCGCGCCCAGCCGAAGCCGCCAGCAGCGGCCCCGCCTGCGCCTGCCAGCCCGCAGCCGTCGCGGCCTCATCAAGCAGGCCGCCCGCCGCTGACCGCGCCCAGCATCACCCCCCAGCCGGCTGGAAGAAGGCGCCGCGATCCCCGCGGCATCACCAGCCAGCCTCGCCTGGCCGCTGCGGCCAGGCGAGACCCCATGTCGACCCGTTCCCGCGTCCGTCCAGATCCATTTCAAGGAGTCCCCCGATGAGTCACGACATCAGCCGCCGCAGGCTACTGGCCACCGGAGCCGCAGGAGCAGCCGTCGCCGGAGCGGCGGCGCTGTCGCCGCTGTCCAAGGCCCAGGCCGCCACCGCCCACCCGACGGGCGCGGTCAAGCCGACGATCGTGCTCGTGCACGGCGGGTACGCCGACTCGTCGTGCTGGAACCAGACCCTGTCGTACCTGCAGGGCTGGGGCTACACCACCATCTGCGGCGCGAACCCGCTGCGCGGCATCCCGACCGACGCCCCCTACATAGCCAGCCTGCTCGACTCCATCAACGGGCCCGTCGTCCTGGTCGGCCACTCCATGGGCGGCACCGTCACCACCAACGCCGCCGCCGGGAAGGCCAACGTCAAGGCACTGGTCTACATCGCCGCGTTCGTCCCCGACGTCGGCGAGACCCAGGGAGACCTGATCAACAAGTACCCCGGCAGCGAGGTCCTACCGGTCAGCGTGCCGGTCACCTACACCAAGGCCGACGGCACCACCGGAACCGACCTGTACCTCAGCCCGGACGGCCAGGCCGCATTCTGCGCCGACATCCCCAAGAGCCAGTTCCAGCTGCTGCAGGCCACCCAGCGGCCATTCGACGCCGCCTCCTTCACCTACCCCACCACCGCCGCCGCCTGGCACGACATCCCCGTATGGGGCCTGGTCGCCGGCCAGGACAAGGCCATCCCGCCCGCGGCCGAGCGCTGGATGTACACCCGCGCCAGCGCCCGCAAGATCGTCGAGGTGCCGACCTCGTCCCACTGCGCGATGCTCAGCCACCCGCAGACCGTCGCCGACCTGATCCACCAGGCCGCCAAGGCCACCTGCTAACCCCTGCCACCCCGGTGCAAGCCCGCTGTCAAAGCCGTCAGCTAAGGCGAACAGGCCGGTTAGCCCCCGCAGCCCCGGCCCACGCTAACGGGGCCGGGGCCGGCGGGAGGCACCTGATGAATGTCTCGTGACAGGCGGCTCTGGCTACATCGGCCCGGCGACGATCGGGGCTTTGCGTGGGCGCGGGCACGAGGTAACCGCCCTCGTGCACGGCGACCGGGCCGCGGAGGGCATGGCCGCGCTGGGCACGACGCCCGTGACGGGCACGCTGCACGACCTGGACATCCTGCGGAGCGCCGCGACGGGGGGCGGATAGCACGACCCACCTCGCCCAGGACAGGGGCCGGAGGCGGCGACGGTCGACGCGGGGGCTTCGGCGGCGACCAGGACGGGACCGGGACCGGGGCGTACGTGCACGCAGGCGGCGCGTGGGTATGAGCGGGCGGCGTGCGTGGCCGCCTGGTGGAGGAACGTCGTTCCCAACGAGAAGGAGCCTGCTGTGTAAAGCGGGCTCTGACCGCGCGGATCCGGCCCAGCGTCAAGAGGCCTCGGCATCAGCACAGGGACCCAGGGCTCTTCCTGTTTGGCGCTGGCCACATGCGCTCATGTAGGCAGGCCTAGGTCACCGAACGTCAGCCAGCCGTCGCCTTGATCCGTCCGGCTTATGTCATCTCTCAACGGGCGCGGCCCAGGTCGCGGTCAGCGTCGGCGCCTTCAAGCATGAGGGTGGTCTCCTCGACGCGCTCGAAGCGGCCGTCGGGGGCAAGCTCGGCGAACAGGTACACCTCCATGCGCACGGCGGAGCCGTTGGTCTTGTGGACCGTGACGGTATGGCGGTCGGCGTAGCGATCGCCGGCCATGAGTTCGTCGTGCACTTGGATCGAGCCGCTGGCGACGATGTCGCGCAGGTGGGCGATGTGAGTGAGGAATTGGGTGCGGTCGTCCCAGCGGCCGTCGGTGCGCTGGCGGTAGCCGGGAGTGAAGTGCCGGTCCGCGGCCTCCTCCAGATCGAGGCCCGGGGTGAACAGCAGGTCGGTGATGGCGGCGCGGATGTCGGTGTGGCTCATAGCGCTTCCTTGGGTTGGCGGGCCGGAGGCGACCCGTAATACATCCATCAGAATACGTGCCCGAAGCACGCTTATGACGGTACCAGAAAAGCGTGCGTAACGCACGCTAACCTGGAGGGGTGAAAGACTCGACAGGGCACGACATCGCCGACGCTCTCGGGCTGCTCCTGCGTCGCAGCACCCGCGCCCGTCTCTACACGCGCCTGACCCAGGGACTAGGGGAGGCTGTCGACGACCTCACCTACCCGCTCCTCAGCGGCCTGGCCCGCACCGGCCCGTGCAGCGCCGCCGAGCTTGGCCGCGACATCGGACTTGACCGCACCATCGTCACCCGCCGTGCTGACCGCCTGGAGCAGGCCGGCCTGCTCCAGCGCCAGCCGAGCCCAGCCGACGGCCGCGCCACCCTGCTCGCACTCACCGGCGACGGGCACGCCGTGATCACCGCCACCCGCCAGCGATTGGCCGCCAGCATCCAAGACTCACTCGCCACCTGGCCCCCGGGCGACGCCCAGGCCTTCGCTCACCTCCTGCGCCGCTTCGTCGACCACGGACCATTCACCACCGGGACGTGATTGACCACGGCAATTCTCGCGGGCCTCGGCCGGCAGGGCAGCCACCGCCAGTCCCCCCGTTTTGCGGGTCATGGCGCTGGCCACTTGTCGGTGTGTGCAGCACGCCGACGCATCGGGACCGGTCAGTCCGCCGGGGGGTCGCCGTGAACGGCCTCAGCGATGTCGTTGGCCAGTTGTACGTAGGTCCCGACGATGGTGGGCAGGTCACTGTCGATGGCCTCGTGCATCCAGGTGACCAGTAGCTCGATGAGCCCGCCTACCAGGACGGTGGCGGCGACCTCGCGGTAGGCGCCGCTCTTGGCGGAAGAACTTTGGGCTCGCTTGTGGTCGAGCATGATCTCGACGGTGGAGCGCAGCATCGCCAGGCGGCGGCGGGTGAGCGCTTGGCTGCCCAGCGCCTCCATCAGCGTGAATCGGGCCACGCGCGGGTCATCGGTCAGTTGCGCCACGAAGGTCTCGATCGCGACCCGATTGCGCTCGGCCGGCTCCGGCGGGGCTGCTTCGACGGCCGCCAGGACCGACTCGATCGCCCGCTGGAAGATCTCCTCGATCAAGGCGATCGCGAGTTCTTCGACGTTGGGGAAGCTCTCGTAGAAAAAGCGTGAGCTGAGGCCGGCCTCCCGGCAGACGGCGCGGACCGTAGTGGCGGCGAGCCCGTCGGCGCCGATCACCTCCAGGCCCGCCGCCAGCAGCCGGCGGCGCCGTTCCTGTTCGCGTGCGGTCGCGCTCACGCCCTTGTAGCTGCCGCCTTTGACCGCGGGCACGGCCCCACCTCCGCGTGTGCTTGGACTGCCACTCACATCTTAGGATACATTTGTTTCCGGATACGTTGTGTTCCTAAATGGAGTGCTGGGCCGGCTGACTGCGGGCCCGCACTGGGACAGGAGGAGCTATGGCTGATCATCTGTTCGCTCTCGACGGGAAGGTGGCACTGGTCACCGGCTCGAACCAGGGTCTCGGCCTGGAGATCGCCCTCTGCCTGGCCGCCGCCGGTGCCCGCGTCATCCTCAACGGCAGAGACGAGACCAAGCTGGAAAAGGCCGGCCAGCGGTTCCTCGCCGCCGGCCTCGACGCCGAACTCGCCCCCTTCGACGTCACCGACACCGACGAGGCGGCCCGGGTCATCGACGCGGCTGCGGATTCGGGCGCGCCGATCGACATCCTGGTCAACAACGTCGGCCGGCGAGACCGGCGCGCCTACACCGAGGTCAGCCCCGAGCTGTTCGCCGAGCTCCTTCAGGTGAACCTCGTCGCGCCCTACGCCCTGTCCCGGCTGATGTCGGCTCAGCTGATCCGGGCCGGCAGGCCGGGCCGGATCATCAATATCAGCTCGATCGGGGCCAGCCTTGCCGGGCCCTTCGACGCCACCTACCCGATCGCCAAGGCAGGCCTGGAAGGCATGACCAGAGCGTTCGCCGCCGCTCTCGGCCCGCGCGGCATCACCGTCAACACCCTGGCCCCCGGGAACTTCGCCACCGAGACCAACCAGGACCTGGTCGCCAACGAGCAGTACCGCGACTACCTCGCGCTCCGCGCCTCCATCGGCCGCTGGGGTCAGCCCGAGGAGATCGCCGGCGCCGCACTCTTCCTGGCCAGCGCCGCCGCCTCCTACATCACGGGCCAGACCATCACCGTTGACGGCGGCCTCACCAAACACCTCTAGCCCCCTCTAGCCCTCGCGTCGCGGCCCGGGCGCTGATGCACCCGAACCCCTGACCTGCCATTTGCCGCCGGTTGACCGCTTTTAGGGCAGGTATCCCAGGGCAGCCTGAACGGCACTATCGAGCGTTAGGCGCTTCAACTAAGGAGACAGCGGTTGCCGGCAGGCGGGCAGCTGCCCGCGCTGATGTAGTCAGGTGACGGGCTTGCGGTAGGCCTGGCGGGATCCGCCTTCGGGGCCTGGCGGTGCTGCTTCGGCCGGGGTGAAGCCGAGCCGTTCGTAGAAGGCGCGGGCGCCGCTGGCGGACGCGCCGGGATGATCGGCTCCGAAGGTCACGACTTCCAGGGTTCCGGGGGTGGTCACGAACCTGCGGACGGCGTCGGCGAGCAGGGCGCGGCCGGTGCCGGCCCGGCGGGCATGCTCGTCGACGACGAGCCAGCGCACGTGGTAGGCCGGGGGCTTCGGGCTGAAGAGCAGCCCGCCGAGGAGCCCGCCGCCCGTGGCTGCGTCCGTGGCCGCGATGAGGGCCGTGCCCCGGCTGATGTGCCTGGCCAGCGCCGCCCGGAAGCCTGGTTCGCCGGCCATCGGCCCGAACCAGCGCTCCACCTGCGCCGCGAGCGCGATCAGCGCGGCCGTGTCGTCCTCGCGGCCCGGCCTGATGATCACCAGCACATTATCCCCGCGCGGAAGGCGGCGGGCACTACGCGGGCCTGCGCGCGGTGCCCGGCTCAAATGCCGGGGATTGCCTGCCGCTACAGTCTGGACAGCGCGGGGAGGCCGGCCGCATGGGTGCGCCGCCAGGGACTTGAACCCCGAACCCGCGGATTAAGAGGGGTGCTCCGCGCTGCTTCGGTCTGTGTTCCGTCACGGGGTGCGTGGTGCGTCGGCGGTGAGCGTCTTCATGGTGACGTAGCTGTTGACGGCGGCCACGCCGGGGAGGCTGGCCAGCCGGTTGGCGTGGAAGTCCTCGTAGGCGGGCAGGTCGGCGACCTCGACTTGGAGCAGGTAGTCGAAGTTGCCGGTGATGTGATGGCTGTAGGCGATCTCGGGGAGCCGGACGACTGCGCGTTCGAAGGCGGCCACGTCCGCGCGGGCGTGGCGTAGTAGCCGGACGCCGACGAACACCCGCAGCCCGCGGCCGATGGCGGCGGGATCGACGATTGCCCGGTAGCCGCGGATCATGCCGGTTTCCTCGAGTCGGCGTACGCGCCGCAGGCAGGGCGAGGGGGAGAGCCCGACCTGGGCGGCGAGCTCGGCATTGCTGATCCGGCCGTTGTTTTCGAGCACGGCCAGGATGGCCCGGTCCACGTCATCCATGAACGCAATTTTATTGCCCGATGCCCTTGCTGTACCGCAACTTGATAGCCAGGCCAAGCGCAATTTACTGCCAAAAATACTCAGATTCGTGCTGGCCAGCGTGCCTTTCGGCCGCCGGGCGCTCATCCTTGAGGGGTCGCAGGTGGTCTACGGAGAAGGGGAACCATGCCGGGCACGAGCACGATCGCCAATCACGCCGACCGCGAGATCCATCCGAGCCGGGCCGTGGCGCCGCCGATATTCCAGACGGCGACGTTCGCCTCCGACGACGCGGAGCAGTTCGCGCAGGTCGCCGTCGAGCCGCGGGGAAGCGACTTCTACACCCGCTACGGCAATCCGAACCACGCGCAGGTCGCGGCGGTCGTGGCGCGACTGGAGAACACCGAGGCGGCGATGGTCACCGCCTCCGGGATGGCCGCGCTCACCACCGCGGTGCTGGCGCTGGTGTCCGCGGGCGACCACGTGATCGGGCAGAAGTCGACCTACGGCGGGACCGCGTCGGTGCTGCAGAACCTGCTGCCCCGTCTCGGCGTGACCACCACGCTGGTCGACCAGGCCGACCCGGAGGCCTTCGCGAACGCGCTGACCGCGCGCACCCGGCTGATCCTGCTGGAATCACCCAGCAATCCGCTGCTGCAGATCACCGACCTGCGCGCGGTAGCCGACCTGGCCCGTGCGCACGATGTGCTGACCCTGGCGGACAACACCCTCGCCACCCCGCTCAACCAGCGGCCGGCGGACTTCGGCATCGACGTGGTCTGGCATAGCGCGACCAAGTACCTCAACGGCCACTCCGACGTGTCCGCCGGCGTGCTGGCCGGGCCGGCGCAACTGCTCGACCGGATCTGGAACGTCGGCCTGCTCACCGGCGCGGTGCTCGGCCCGTTCGACGCGTGGCTGCTGCTGCGCGGCCTGCGCACCCTGCCGCTGCGCATGCCGCGGCACAACGCCAACGGCCAGGCCCTCGCCGAGGCGCTCGCAGGCCACCCGGCCGTCACGCGCGTGCACTACCCAGGGCTCAAGACCCACCCCCAGCACGCGCTGGCCACCGGGCAGATGACCGGGTTCGGCGGAGTGCTCGGCATCGAGCTCGCCGGCGGGCTCAAGGCGGCCGACGCGTTCGTCAGCCACCTGCGCTACCCCCGCCGCGCCGCCAGCCTCGGCGGCGTGGACTCCCTCGTCGTGCACCCGGCCGCCATGTGGCGCGGGATGCTCACCGATCAGCAGATCGCCGAATCCGGAGTCCCCCTGGGCCTGGCCCGGCTCGCAGCCGGCACCGAGGACACGGCCGACCTAGTCGCCGACGCGCTGGCCGCAGCCGACGCAGTCCTGGCGGCCACACGCGCCTGAGGAAGGAGCCCGATGATGACAACCCTGGTCACCGACGTCACCGTACTGAGCATGGATCCTGTTATCGGCGATCTTGAGGCCGGCGACATGCTGACCATGGACAGCGTCATCACCGAGGTGGCCCGGCCGATCGAGGCGCCGGAGGCCGAGGCGACCGGCGCGAGAGACCAACCTGCCCGCCCGGCTCGAAGCCCTGCACTCCGGGGTGACGGCCATGCTGGACTGGTTCCACTGAGCCAGGGCCCTGATCAGCACTCGCGAGACTGGTGCAGGGCGACGCGGTCGGTTGCCGTCCGCCCATGTGCCGTTCCCGGTGACGCAATGGATAGGTAAAGTGGCAAAGTGCTTCCAGCCAGGATGCTTTGGGACCCGTTGCCGGTTCGCTCCCGGTAGCCTCATCCGGGCCGCTGGGCAGATTTCGCGACCGGGTTGCCGTGATGTCGGGGCTGGCCGTTGCTTCCCGGCTGCCCTTGGACGAACTGGTCCGGCGCCGCGTCCGGAGGGGAGCCGTTCAGGGCCTTGTGCGAGACGCATACCAAACGGCTGTCGCCTAACAGGATAAAGCGCACCAGCCGGCCGGGCGAATTCGCCCAGGCATGGCGATCCCGCCTCGCTGCGCTGCACGGGATCGGCAAGTTGGTGTTATGTGGCCGGGTGCGGCGGCGAGTATGTGAGTGCCTGATTTGACGACCAGGTGAGCGTCGGCTGGGCGGGCACTCCGGCAGTTCTGTTCGTGACCGGGGGCCTTGGACTGGTCCAGGGGGCGGGATGGCGGAGGGCAGCGGGAATCAGCGCGGCAGCGTGCGCGGCCAGGACGGTGGGCCCGGTGCGCCGTCGGCATTGAGTGGCAGGGCGGCAAGGCTGGGCGGCCGGGCTGCCCCGGGATGGCCGGCGAATCGCGCCACGGCGGTACCCGTGAAGACTGCCTCTGCGAAATGATCGGCGCCGGCCCGGTGCGCGTGGCACTGGCCGCTTCGGACGCGCAGGGTCATTGCGGACATGACGGCGCCGTCAGCGCCCAGCTCGCGCACCGCCTGCTCCAGCCGGCTCCGCGCATCCTGCCGTACGTTAACCATCAGGCTGGTGTAGGACGGCACTTCTGCGTTCCCCGTGCCCCAGGGGCCA
>Ga0335072_10012520_pt1 | contig 12108 bp, 7 predicted proteins | sample Lox_Sample_21_FD_206725 | JGI IMG/M metagenome (GOLD analysis project Ga0335072, IMG submission 206725) | Soil microbial communities from Loxahatchee National Wildlife Refuge, Florida, United States - Lox_Sample_2.1 | ecosystem: Environmental > Terrestrial > Soil > Wetlands | place: USA: Florida...
TACCAACCAGTGGGTCACCGAGATCAAGAGCACGTCGAGAACGGGCTCAGCGATGATCCAGTTCGAGCTGGCGGAAAAAGGCCGGTACGACCGGGACAAGGAGCTGGACGACATCAAGATCAGGCTGGACTCGATCCACGATCTTCCTCAGGGCGCCGGGCCAATCCTATACATTAAAGATTTCGGCGACACATCTGCACTGATGCTCACGGTGGCAAGTCCGCCGGCCGATCCGGCCCAGGTCCGTTGGATGAGCCAGCAGGTTGAAGCACAGATCCGACAGGTTCGGAGCGGCCAGCCCCCGGAAACTCAGCCCCGGCGATCGGTGGTTGTCGTTTTTCCGAAATCCGTCAACGGCTCCGAAGTGGAACACAACCTGTCCTGGGTGGTTCAGGACATGACCGCTCAACATCTTTGTTCGGATGCGCTCACGTTTTCGGGCGCCGGATTCACGGGCATCGACCTGGCAACGAAGCTCAACAACTCGGACCTGCTCTCGGCATTGAAGAAGTTCGCCAATCAGGACCTGCAAACCGACGAGTTTCATCCCGATGCATGGCATCCTGCCATCATCGAGGATCCCTCCGGCACCAACGCCGCACTTGAGGCCGCGGCCGGGGACAAGTATACCTATCGCGATCTCGATGACTTCACCGACACCCTTCAGCGAAGCCTCAAGACGCTGCCCATCGTGGCGAAGGTAGAACGCTCTGGCGTGCTGAGCGAGAACGTGTATCTTAATTTCGCGCAGGAGCGCCTCGCGCAATACAAGCTGAAGCCGTCGGATCTGCCAGCCATCCTCGCAGCCCGGAACCTGCCGGACAGCGGCCAGACTCTCAATGCGCGCGGACGCAGCGTGAGCATTAGCACGAGCGGCGAGTTCAAGAGCATCGACGATCTGCGGAACGTGATGATTGGCGCGTCACCCAATGGAACGCCGCTCTATTTGCGGGATCTTGTGAACATCGAAAGTGGATACGAGAATCCGCCTTCGTATCTGAACCGGTACACGCGCCGCGACGAGAACGGCAGATGGATCACAACACGCGCCGTTACACTCTCCGTGCAAATGAAGAAAGGCGAACAAATCAGCTCTTTCGGCAAACAGGTGGACGCAAATCTCGAAAGCGTCAGGAAGACACTGCCTGCTGATTTGGTCCTTGCCAGGACCTCGGACCAGCCCCTGCAGGTGCACGACAGCATCGAGCTTTTCAGCCACAGCCTAATCGAGGCATTGGTGTTGGTGGTCGTGGTAGCTCTGATCGGTTTCTGGAGTTGGCGGACATCCATGCTGATCGCAGCCTCGATGCCGATCACGCTGGGCATCACCTTCGGGATCATCAACACCCTGGGCATTGACCTGCAGCAGGTCTCGATCGCTTCGCTGATCATCGCCCTGGGATTATTAGTAGACGTGCCGGTCGTATCCGGCGACGCAATTGTGCGCGAACTGGGCGAGGGCCGGCCGAGATCCACCGCAGCGTGGCTGGGGCCGACAAAACTGTTCAAGACGATGGCATATGCAACTGTGACGAACATCGTCTCGTATCTGCCATTTCTGATGTTGCCCGGTGATACGGGCAAGTTCCTGTACAGCCTGCCCATTGTCATCAGCTGTTCTCTTCTGGCCGCACTACTAGTCTCGATGACATTTGTGCCGCTGATCAGCTCGTTTCTCTTGGAAAGCAAGATCGAAACCCCGGTCGAGGAAAGGCGGAAGCGCGGCTTCACCGGCTGGTACTTCCGAACGGCAACGAAGGCCATTGAACATCGAAAGCTCTGCCTGGGAGCCTCGCTCCTGCTGCTGGTGGTCTGCGGCATCGTGTTCTCCACGCTGAAGCCGCAGTTCTTCCCAAAAGACCTGCAGTACTTTTCCTATATCGACGTGTGGCTGCCCGAAGACTCTCCGGCGAGCGCGACCAGCGAGGTTGCTCAACAGGTGGAATCCATCACTCGTCAAGTAGCGGAAGATTATGGCAAGAGCCATCCGGAGCACGGACACCCGAAGGAAGTCCTGCAATCAATGACGACGTTCGTAGGCGGTGGCGGCCCTCGTTTCTGGAGCAGCGCAACGCCTGAGGATCGGCAAACCAACTACGCACAGGTCATTCTGCGCACGAAAGACAATCACGATACCACGCCACTTCTCGCGCTCTTGCAGCCGGAATTGGATAGGCGGATCCCCGGAGCAATCATCGATACACGGACCCTCGAAACTGGCAAGCCGGTTGGCATTCCGGTCCAGGTGAGAATTTCGGGTGAGGATCTGCCTCGCCTGCGCGCCGAAGCCGGCCAACTGAAGCAGATCTTCCGCGACATCCCAATCGCCGCCAGAGTACGAGACGACTGGGGCGATCCTAGTGTGAGAGCCGTGTTGCACGTCGATGTCGACCGGGCAAACATGGCGCATGTCACAAATGCGGATGTCTCCGATTCCATCGATGCGGCCCTTCACGGAGTGACGGCTGGGGTTTTGCGAGACGGCGACAAGAAGATTCCGATTGTCGGGCGTATGGAGATGGAGGAACGGGCCCAGCTCTCGGACCTTCACAATATCTATGTCTTTTCGCGGCAGAACGCGCCGCCGGTGCCCCTCGATCAGGTGGCAACAATTTCCCTGGACCCGGTGACGTCGAAAACCAAACGCTTTGACCAGTACCGCACGATCACGGTGCAATGCTGGCCTTCCGAGGGGCATCTGCCCTCCGAAGTCGTCGCGGCCGCGATGCCTAAGCTGAAAGAGTTCCAGAAGCAGCTTCCTGATGGATTTATCTTCCGCTTTGCCGGCGAGCAAAAGGAGCAGGTCAGCGGGTTTGGCGACCTTACGACAGTGCTCGTGATCTGCGTGTGCGCCATTTATCTGGCGTTGCTCGCGCAGTTCAAGCATGCGTTCAAGCCGCTGATTGTCTTTGCGGCGATCCCCTCTGGCGTGACCGGGGCCATCATTTCTCTGGCAATTATGGGCCAGCCATTCGGCTTCATGGCGTTCCTCGGAATCATCAGCCTGATCTGTGTAATTGTCAGCCACATCATCGTGCTGTTTGAGTTTATCGAGGAGAGAAGAGAAGCGGGCGAGGACCTGAAGCTGGCGCTCATCGATGCGGGCATTCTTCGCTTACGTCCCGTGATGATTACGGTCGCAGCGACGGTAATTGCGCTGTTCCCATTGGCTGCACACGGCGGCCCGCTTTGGCAGCCGCTTTGCTATGCGCAGATCGGGGGCCTGACGATCGCTACTTTCGTAACGCTTGGTCTCGTTCCTGTTCTCTACTCTTTCGTTGTGCTGGATCTGAAGTTAATCCGTTGGGAACAAGCCGACCACACGAATCCTGCTCCTTCGCCGAAGGCTTCGGAAATGCCTGTTGCATCTGGGATGCCTGCACCGTCGCCCGAACTGGTTTCTTAAACCAGGATCGATCAACCTACCAAAACCAAACACAGACAAAGTGAGACCAGTTTATGAATGTCGGACAAGTCATCCACGTTGCAACGCTAGTGTCGCTTCTGATGGGAGGCCTTGGCGTGGTTGTCGCGATACTGAATCACCGCGAGCAGGTCAAGACACAGATCTTCCTGGCGTTGTCAGCCCGTTATGACGAATTATTGAAAGATTCCTCGTCCGCTCTGTGGCTCAACAAGCCGCCTGGCACAGATATTTCTGAGGGAACCGACGATGTATTCATCTCGATGATGCGATTCTGCACGTTGGTCTCACTAACGTATTTTCTGTTTCGCGAGCACCGCATATCGAAGCCGATGTGGGAGCTGATGCTGCGTTCCGCAGAACGAAGGTTTCGGAGCCCCGCATTCATACCCAAATGGGAGCATTTAAGAGCTGAATTCGAAGCGTTTCCGGAGTTCATCTCTCTCGTTACTTCAATGCATCGCATGTCGAGCGGTGGTGAAACCTTGTAGCAAATGGGTCGATAGTGCCGCTGTCCCAGTTGAAAGGAGGACATGAGTCGCCATGCTGACGATCCAGGAATTGAAGGACATACCAATCTTTGCCTGCTTGAACGACGTGGACCTCACATGGCTTTCGCAGCTAGCTGCCGATATTCATCTGGAGCCGGGTGAGTATCTTATTCACGAAGGGGAGCCCACCTCTTTTTTTGTCGTGCTCGAAGGAACCACGGAGGTGCTCAAAGATGTGATGGGACGTCGAACTGAAGTCTCAGAGCACAACCGGGGCGACTTCTTCGGCGAATTGCCCATTCTCATGTCAACGGCGGCTCCCGCCTCCGTTCGCGCGAAGACACCATGCCACTTGGCGAGGCTCGATCCTCAACATCTGCAGGAACTCATTCGACGCTCACCTGAGTGCAGCGCGGTAATCTTGCAGACCCTGAACGAGCGAGTCCAAGCCGTACAGAAATACATGCTGAATCTTCCCTCCAGCCGCGTACAGATCGTCGGATCGAAATTCGATGGTGATTGTCGGGAGATTCGTACCTTCTTGACCGTGAATCGAATACCCTATGAATGGGTCGACCGCGATCACAACGGACAACCGGGACTGGCAGACGCGCACCGAGATTCTGCAGAATTATCCGTCGTCGTGGATGAGACTTTTTGCATCGGGCACCCTCCTACAGTTCGTAAGGTGGCTGAAGCACTCGGGTTTCAAACGGCTCCCCATCAGCAAAGCTATGATGTCGTGATCATTGGAGGTGGCCCGGCGGGACTCGCGGCTGCAGTTTATGGAGCCTCAGAAGGGCTTGCTGTCGTGTTAGTGGAGCGAAAGGTTCCTGGCGGTCAGGCTGGCACGTCTTCTCGAATCGAGAATTACCTCGGTTTTCCCAATGGCATCTCAGGAGACGACCTCAGTCAACGGGCATTCCGACAAGCGGTTAAGTTTGGAGCCGAAGTGGTTCTCACCCGCGAAGTCCGGGAGGTCATCCCGCAACGCGATGGCACATACACGGTTGCGCTCGATGGTGACGATCGGATTGACGCAACGACCGTTATCCTGGCGGTCGGGGTTGATTGGCGAAGGCTCGATGCGGAAGGCGTCGATCGCTTCATCGGACGTGGAGTGTTATACGGAGCTGCACGCACGGAAGCGCCAACAGTGGTAGGGAAGAATGTGTTTATCGTCGGTAGCGGCAACTCCGCCGGCCAGGCTGCCCTATTCTTTGCGAATTACGCGAGCTCAGTGACTATGCTGGTCCGCGGCGACGACCTGAAGCACAGCATGTCGCAATATCTGATCGACCAGATTACGCTCGTACCTGGTATTCGTATAGAGACAGAGACTCAGGTTGTCTCCGCAGACGGCGCGGAGTGTTTGAAGGCGATAAACACCCGGAGAAAGGCGGGGTCCATCGTGCGCCGCGATGCTGATGCGCTGTTCGTCATGATCGGCGCCGATGCAAAGACCAATTGGTTACCACCGCAGCTCCAACGCGAAAACGGCTACGTCCGCGCGGGACTTGACGTGATCGGTCAGCAAGGTCGGGCGCCCGATCGTGCTCTATTTCCGCTGGAAACGAATCTTCCGGGCTTCTTCTGCGTAGGCGACGTCCGCTACAACTCGATCAAGCGCGTCTCCAGCGGCGTAGGAGAAGGCAGCATGGCCATCGCTTTCGTGCATCAATATCTCTCTTACTGCTCAAACCGCTCATGCGAGGCGTAGCCACAGCCGGATCGAGGGGGTGAACTCAATGAGCGTTCTTGCAGAATGGACTTCCATTTTCCTCCCTCGGTCCCGGAGCTTTAGCGGTGAGCTTGATCATGCCGGAGTTGCGGGACGCGAGCTGTTTGCCCAAAGCTGCCCCACGGTCGCCCTCCAGCGCAGGACTCCCGGATGGTTGCGGTCCCACATCACCATCCGCCCTGCCTTGTCGAGCGAAGTACTCTCAACTGTCACTCCCGCCGGATCCGCGGAGTTGTTCGCGACCCGCGTCTGAATGGACACCTTCGCCGAATCGCTCGTCGCCTCCGGGGTCCTTACAAACACACCCCGGTGCGCAACGTGGACCGACTCCGTCACCACCACGCGCACACCAGATTAGAGTGCTTCTCTCTCGGAAAGCTTCGGTGTGCCGATTCCTCCACGATCAGGTGAGGAGAACCGGGACTGGTTGGCTGGACTTGGTCCAGAATTTGGTCCAATTGGGTGCCGAAGAGGCTCCGATAACGCCTATTCGTTCCTGTCTACTCCGTTGAAAACATTGATGCTCCGGCCTTTAGTTCTCGGCTGTTAACCGAAGGATTGTAGGTTCGAGTCCTACCTGAGGAGCCAATCTTTCAAGCGCTTACCGCCTCCTCTCCAATCGACTTCGTCGAATTTCATTCAGACCTTTCAGATTTCTGCCCTTCAGGCCTCAAGCTTGTCTGCGGCATCATTCAGTCGCCGAGCGCCGCTGGCGTGCGCGAATTCACCGCGAGGACGCTCTGCTCAATCCGCTGGACATGACGTTGCCCGCACAGCGTTAAGCGTAGCGTTGCCGTTGATTGTGCGTGCTCGTTGCGGTCGCGGGTCGCATTGAGTGATCTAAATCACATTGAATCTGGTACGGGTGCCCGAAACTGAATCGCGCATTGGAGAGGGGTTAACCATGGGTTTCGTGACAACAACCACTAAAGTGATCCGTACAGAGAAATCAATCGCGACTCAGAATATGGATTCGCTTTTCAGACGGTTCGAGGTACTACAGGATGAGGCGCTTCGCTCTCCAGCCAAATTGCCAGCCAGTTTCAGCGGGAAATCAGTCTCTTCCTCTCATCGTGTGTCTGTTCGCATCTATTACATGCCCAGTGAAAGAGACCAACCGACCCTCTAGCAGGGGGCTCGGGCGCTTTCCACACGTCAATTACATCGCGCCGCGATGTCGTTGGGGGAAGTAGGCGCCACCCTGGCAGGCTCGCGGGATTTAAATCACAGGCTCCCAATCATCAGATCCGGTATACCAGGGAATTAAGAGATTCGTGTCCCCCCGTGTCCCATAGAATCACATCCGTAGTCAGATAGATCTCTGCAAGGCGCATTCCTAGGGAGCGCATGCAACACACCAGGACATGCCTTGCAGCGCTACATCCTGTTTTCCGGCGGAGGCGCGCTGCCACGGAGTGGGGACTCGGATTCTGATACCGGGCCGAGATGCATCTCGGACAGAAGGAAGTTCTGGAACTAGCCGCAGAGTTTCGCAAAAGCAAGATTCCCTGTGATGTGATCGGGCTCGAACCGAGATGGCAGATGCATGCATACTCATGCAGCTTCGCGTGGGATCCGACACGGTTTCCCCATCCGAAGAAATTCCTGAACGATGCAGTGCGCGCAGCCTTTCGCGTCGTCGCTGCGGATTAGAAACGTTTTGATTTCCCATAGGGCGAGTGCAATGGACTGCTCGGCGTTGAGTTCCTCCTATATCAATTCCTGCGATCAGTTGTTTCAGCACATCTTCTCCGTTCTTGTGCTATCGGCACTAACCGTGAGGCTCGTGGCTCAGCCCTTTGCAACAATTGCCTTTTCGGGGGGTGTGCTTAGATTCGCCGGAAACGGAGAGCCTGGTACATCTTTGGTCCGAGGCGAAGTTTTGAATTGCCGGAGTGCCGCCCGGGTAAGGGCGTGATCGTCATCGCGATGGGATCGATGGACTCCACCGTGTACTCCCCTTCAGGCAGTGGAAATTCGTACCAGAGCGGGCGATGCTGGTCGAAGAAATAGAGGATGGTCGCGGGCTTGCCTTCAGGGTCATAAGCAATGGCGTGGTCATAGTAGGGGCTCGGCGAAGCCTCTAGGCCGGCATGCGCAATGTTGCCGTGCGTAACCGTTTGCTCGACCAGCTTGCGCAGGAAGCCGATGCCTGCAGGGCTGGTGCCATGCAGCTTGCCGCCGTGCGCCCACCACAAGGTTGGTGTCTTCTCCTCGGTCATCTCGGCGTCGGGAGCCAGCAGCGTCTCGCCGTGCGTGACATACGCGCCGCGGATGACGCCGCGCCAAAAACGGTACACCAGTTCATCGCCGTCAAGGTTGCCCCAGCGCCGGTCAAGATTGCCCTCGTACTGCACCTCGTCAAAAATCACCGGCTTGCGCAGGCGCGCGATCTGTTCCGGTGCGTCGTTGAAACTCGCGCTCTGGTGGCTGGCATGCGTGACCCACGGGCGCGAGTAGTCGTATTCCACGCGGCTGTAGTGGATGCTGCGCAGGTGCGCGTAGGGATCTTCCTGCTCCACGATGTGGAAGAGGCGGTCGAAGTCGGCGGTGGTCTTAGCTTTCATCAGATCGAACTCGTTGGCCATCGACCACCAGATGTTTGCGTAAGCGGATAGCCTCGCCAGCACATAACGCAGGTAGAAATCGTCCTGCTGCGGGGTCATCGACTGATAGCCCCAGCGGTCGTATGGGTGAAAGAGGATGAGGTCGGCTTCGACCCCAATAGCCGCGAGGTCGTGGACGCGCTGCTCGAGGTGCTGGAAGAACTTCGGATTGGGGCGCGTAAAGTCATTGACGCCCGAAGCCGAGCGATCGAAGGGATAGAACTCCGGCTCGTTGTGGTTGTACTCGTAGTGCTTGGGGAATACGCACATGCGAATCTTGTTAAATGGCGAATTCTTGAGCGAGATCAGGGTCTCGCGCTGCAGCTCTTCGGACTGATGAATCCACGCATAACAGGTGGTGCCGAATGGGAAGTATGGGGTGCCCTCAGTGTATGCGAAGTGGTGAATGTTGTTGACCCGCACAGGTCCGTGAGAAATTGGAGCTGTGGACTCGAAGTTTCCCGCTGCGTCGCTTAGTTCTCGGCGATTCGAGAGCGTGTGGAAGCTCCACACGCCCGGAGTATCGGGCATGAAACGAATTTTGTATGCGCCATCGCCGTCGTAGAAGCCCGTAACCTGCACGGTGCGGTGATCGAGTGAAAATTCGGCCGTGAGAGTGACATCGGTGAACGGATTGCCGTCCACCGGACCGGGAAAGGTGAGTTCAAAGACGCCATAGACGGGAATCTTGGCCGCATAGGCCGGCTGGGTCTGAGCGCGAGCGCGGGTAGTGAGGGCAGCCGCGCTGGTGGAAGCAGCGAGCTTCAAGGCTTCGCGGCGGGTCATTGTCATTTCACAAGAATGATACCGGACCAGTAACTTAGGGTAGCGGATCATTGGCATTGCCATGTCCCGCCGCGCCCGGCGAAGATGGCTTATGTACCAGACCATCCCCGCTCTTCTCAATATCGTGCGCGGCCACTCGGAGAGGTGGTTTGAGGCCCTTCGCGCCCGCCCGGTCCGCGCAAGCGCGTCCTCCGATCAACTGCGCCAATCCTTTGGGGGACCATTGCCAGAAAATGGTGCTCCACCCGCTGAGGTCATCGAAGTCCTCGCCAGGGCCGGCACGACCGGGACGGTCGCTTCCGCCGGACCCCGCTACTTCGGGTTCGTCGTTGGCGGCAGCGTGCCCGCCGCGCTTGCTGCCGACTGGCTCGTCTCGACATGGGATCAGAATGCCGGTATCTTCGCTCTCTCGCCGCTTGCCTCAACCATCGAGCAGATCACCGGCTCATGGCTTCGCGAACTCGCGGGCCTTCCCTCTACGATGAGCTTTGGCTTCGTCACCGGCGGCCACATGGCCAACTTCACCTCGCTTGCCTGTGCCCGCCACAGCGTTCTTCGCAAAGCCGGCTGGGATGTGGAGGCCGACGGACTTAACGGCTCGCCGCCCATCGAAATCTGCGTCAACGAAGAATCGCACTACACCATCTTCACGGCGCTCCGGCTGCTCGGTCTGGGCTCGGCCCGGATTCGTAAAATCCCCGCCGATGAACAGGGCCGCATGCGCGCCGATCGCCTCGCCGAGGCTCTGCGCACAACCTCGGGACCTTGCATCGTCTGTGCTCAAGCCGGCAACGTCAACACGGGCGCTTTCGATCCTCTGCCGGCCATCGCCGACGCGGCGAAAGAACGTGGCGCCTGGCTTCATGTCGACGGTGCGTTTGGTCTCTGGGCCGCAGCCTCGCCCCCGCACGCGCACCTCGTGTGCGGCGTTGAGCATGCCGATTCTGTGGCCAGCGACGCGCACAAGTGGCTCAACGTTCCTTACGACTGTGGTCTCGTCTTCTGTGCGGACGAAGCTGCCCATCGCAGCGCCATGTCACTTGCCGCTGCCTACATCGTCGCTACCAGCACGGAACGCGATCCTCATGAATTTGTCCCCGAAGAATCCCGTCGTGCCCGCGGTATCCCGGTCTACGCCGCCCTCCGCTCGCTCGGGCGGCAGGGCATCGCCGAAATCATCGAACGTAACTGCCGCCAGGCGCGCCGCTTCGGGGAAGCTCTCAGCGCTGCTGGATTCGATGTCCTCAATGAGGTTGTGCTGAATCAGGTTCTCGTCTCGTTTGGTACGCCGGAGCAAACGCAGGCCACGATTGCCGCGATTCAGCAGGACTGCACCTGCTGGTGTGGAGGCACCGTCTGGCAAGGCCGCACCGCCATGCGCATCAGCGTCAGCAATTGGTCCACGACCGATGAAGATGTGGAACGCAGCATCGAGGCCATCATCCGCTGTGCCCGTTACTCTGCGAGGTAGGTGGGATAGTGCAGGCGTCAAGGCTGTAGCTGCCAAGGCCGATTCCTAAAAATCTCATCGATTGATCGACCGTGGCACATCTCGCAAAGGCAGGCGGACGTATTTGATGGTCTCGCGGCGCCAGGAGTAGGTCATCATCAAATCCCCATTCGAGAGTTGAATGATCGCCGGATAAGAGTATTGGCCGGGGCCGTCTTCAAGGGTCTTGAAGACCAGAAAATGCTCTCCATCGCGGCTGACGGCGAGGTTCAGTGGCGTACGAGCGTTGAAGCTGTTGTTGAAGGCGAGTACGATGCGCCCATCTTTCAGACGCACGGCGTCGATTCCCGAATTCGGATTGGGCAGCGCGATGAAATGGGCTTGAGTCCAGGTCCAACCGTCGTCGTATGAGTCAGCCACCGCAATTCGAGCTGACTTTGTGCGGCTGCGCGCATAAAAGCGAAGATGGCTTCCCGCGATCTGAACGACGGCGGGCTGGATGATGCCGATCGTTTCGCTCGACGGGGGATAGAGCTTTGTGTGCACTCCAGAACTGCTTTGCGGAGGCAAGGCCTGTGCTCCTGCGGCCAGTGCAGCCGCATCGGGCACATCGAGATTGTCGGGTACGGTAATCGGACCGAATTTTGTCCACGTTTTGCCATCATCGGTCGAGCGCTCGATCCAAGCCGTCCATTTGCCATTCTCTACGGACGATCCACCGACAATCACACCGTTCTGAAGCACCAACGGTTTATCCTTGATCGGCCCGAGAATCCCTTCAGGAAGCGATTCGGCGGCGCTCCAGGTTTGTCCTTCGTCGTCGCTCCATTTCCGGGCGCCTGCCCAGGTGCTGGGCTTTGTGCCGTATTTGTAATAGAGCCAGAGCCTACCGTCCCCTGCATGAAAGAGCACAGGGTTCCAACAGGCGACGTTCTGCGCCCGAGCCAGTTCGAACGGAGCGCTCCATATTCTATGGTGTAACCGCGCGCCGTAAATCTTGACGTCCGGTGCTCCTTCTTTTGAGCCCGCGAACCATGCTGTCAGAATGTCGCCGTTTTTCAATTCCACGAGCGTGGATGCATGATTATCCGGCTGCGTTCCAGGCTGGGCTCTGCCACTCGAAAGCGGTGCAAAGATTAATCCCGCCTCACTGTTCTGTGCCTGCGCGCTTCCGGGCACGAGAATTAGAAATAAAAGCAGCATCCATTGAAACAATTGCATCCTGATTGCCTCATTAGTAAGAACCTGGCCGGCTCGCCCGACTCGTCGCGTTTCCGGCTTTGTCATCATCCTACTGCCCGATAGGAAGGTCGATTGCAGAGAGCTTCTCTTGCCATTGCCGGAACCACTTCATTAACTCCCGGCCCTGCTGTTTGCGTAGACTCGCGACGGGCTGCGAGAAGCTGGCGTTGCAGACGCCGCGCGCTTCGGCGATCCATTTGAGAGCCCATGGGGTAGGGAAGCGCCCGAGCTGCTGCCGGACCTCGTCGAGCAGATCGCTGAGTTGCTTGAAGCGCGCGCTTGCGGTGTGTGCCTGTTCATCAAAGATTGCGCGAATCAGTTCCGGCAGCACGCAGGCCACGCCGGAAACAACTCCGTCGCACACCCCT
>Ga0335072_10012523_pt1 | contig 12107 bp, 11 predicted proteins | sample Lox_Sample_21_FD_206725 | JGI IMG/M metagenome (GOLD analysis project Ga0335072, IMG submission 206725) | Soil microbial communities from Loxahatchee National Wildlife Refuge, Florida, United States - Lox_Sample_2.1 | ecosystem: Environmental > Terrestrial > Soil > Wetlands | place: USA...
CGAAGGGGTTGTGGAATTGCTTCTTAGACTCGCCTGCGCTGGCCTTCTTGATGTGGGTCTGGGTTTTGTTTGAAGAGACGGGATCTGGGTCTTGATATGGTTCGTTCATTATGAGACTAGACAAGTTGGATCGGAGATCGCTGTTTGCGGTCACAACAGAGTTGGGCACGAGGATTCAGGTGAAGCGGATTCTGACAGGAGATGGTAGAGGATGAAGGATTGAAATCAGTTGGTTTATAGACAGTTAAAAGAATGTCGCTGTATATACTAACCCTAGTCATGGGGTGGGGCTGTAGGAGTACCAATCGCCGATCTCCTGGTTATATTTGGGATCCCTTTTGCTTAAGGCTTCCCGACCTCGACGATATCAAAACCCCTCAGTCCTCTTATTAAATGGCTCACCGTCGATCTTGGTCGATCAGAATCCGGCTAACCCGGCTGGCTGGCTGTATCAAGCCTCCGCTGGCTGCCGCTAGTGACTTTGATCCCTGACTGCGCCGATGGTTCCCGCAAACCCCTACAGTAAGTACGTTCAACAAGCTCAAGCCTATTTCTGGCCGCGGCGGAATCCCGTGTCCCCCCGCAACCTTGCTACGTTGGTGACACCGATGGTGACAGAAATGAGCGCAATATAGACGAACAACCCGTTGGCGCAATGTGAACAGCTAAAAGAATCGGATGGATGACCCAATGACTTTTGCCGACGAACCGAATGGAGATCGATAAAGAAATTATTTGGTTAGGTTCGCAAGGAAAATAGGGACATTCATTTCAACTATTTCCAAAATGATGTCACCCAGAGTGTGGCTACGGAGAAACTGTACATACATCTGAAATGGGCGCTGAATCTGACGTCCTTTGTCGCCGCCTTCTGCTCCCTTTGCACCTACGTTAGACAGGGTTCTAGTTAAAGACCCGGCGTCTTATAGCGCCAAAATTTGTGTAGGTGGCTGCTGGGCCCCCAATTTTAGTAGCTCGTCCGATCCCTTCTTCTCTGGGACGTACGATACCGACAGACACTGCGTATTCGTACAAAGTAGAGAAGGCCTCTCATCGATCCCGTCTTTTGCCTCTTCGACCGAGAGCGTGAGGGTCTAATGCAATAACTGCATCCCACCATACCTCCATGTGCATAGCCAACCTCATGTATAAAGGTAATGGCTTGCAGCAGCAGCTTAGACATTCTTATAATAGTTTCCGGCTCGAGGACATCTCCACCGTCATGGATGTTGCGAGTAGACCGTGCCGAGGTGGCTATTCGCAGGTTCGTACGCTCGTACACTCGTACACCTCAGCCGGGCAGGGACCAGCTATTCGCACGAGACAGGTTCTTGACCGACAGGGTTTCCTATGTGTATAAGTATTCGCCCGTCCCCAGGTAGAATAGATAGCAATAAGCAGTGCTTCCACAACCAGTATATGCATACCTGTCTGCTGCGCGCAATAATGGATATCTCCGACGACTGCATCAACAGTAGGACCAAGTAACTCAAACACCAGGCACTGATAGGTTCCATTAGTCCCCTGATGAATGAAGTTGTCGAGTAACTGGACGATATACTTGGAGTGTAGGTTTCCTTGGGAATGCCCCGCTAATGATAGTAAATTACGAAGCTCTCGAGATTGCTTCAAGCTATCGGCCGTTATGATTTTGATCGAAACCCATTGTTCGCGCCTTTAGTTTGTTAGCAGAATGCAGAATGCCATTCACGTTTTACCGTAGCATACCCTTTGTCTTTTGCAAGCCAGATGGCGGAAAAAGTCACCCCCAGCCTAATTTGTAAGTGTCTTGTAGCGGCCATCCTTAGAAAGTATCACCAAGGCAGACCGGATGAAATCCACCAGGCCGATACTTCGACATCCGCTCTTGGTTGTAAAGAAGGTTTGAATCACAATAGATAGGACGAGGCCACGTCGGACAAGCATTACGTATGAGAGAGCGCCGAAGGGGAGGCTGGAATATGAGGAGGCACCTGGCATTGCAGTACCTGCACGATTCGATTTCTGTTTCCAAGCCAGAGCAGCTAGCTTGTGTCTTCTAGACGCCGACTCCAGCCTGCTAGCGATAGTGAGAGATCTTCAAGAGAGCCGGCTACGCGCTCATCACGTCTCTTGACTCTCTGTCTACTCTCTGCTGCGGATTTTTGGTCGCCCAGCAATTCAGTTTGGCTTCCTGGCTTATTGAGCGGTGGGTGACGCGTTAAATAGGGCCTGCCTCGTCGCTTTGCTCACCCCCCAGCTTAGCTGGACCTTAATTCATCCACACCTAACAACGTGAGCTCTCTATCGTTTCCGCTCTACTCACCGAGCCTCAGCAGCTCCTTTCTCCTATCGTCTTTTTTGTACTGCAAGGGCCAACCTCTCAGATATCTTCCGTTTTGCATGAACCTCAAAAGACCCTGACATACAAACTCGTCTTGTCAATGCAAACTTCGCCGCGATATCTTTTCAAACGAGGATAATCTTCCCGATTTCTGCATTTGCTGGCCAAGCCTCGCCGTACATGATACCGTGCACATAAGCATGGGTGATAAAGTGGTACCCCTGATCAACCTTACGAAGAACCATGGGCGTCTCCAGACCAGCAAGAACCGCAACCATGTCTCCTTGCTCCACAAGACCTGCAGCCATTCCAAAGTATCCATTCGCTGTGGAGAAAAAGCACTTCCTGAGGGCATGCCTTAGGACCTCGAAGTGATACTCGGTCGCTGGGCTAGTAGCTAGTGAAAGGAAGGATCGCCATTCTGCTGGAAACTGCCCCAGTTGCGTTCTTCTGTCCGTATCGCTGATATTGGGCCTTTCCATAGAGCGGGGCGGAACAGCCTGGAGTTTGGCAACCAGCGGGGATAAGCCATCCACGTCGCTGCTAGTCATGACGTTGTGCCAGGCATCGAATGCGCTTTCGGTTGGTGAGTTGGACGCCTGCCTCACCTCACCATCCACTAGAGTGTGTCGAAGCGCTATCTGTACGGTCTCTCCGGTGGGATATTCCTTGTACTGCGAGCTGATGTCGACCCAGCTTCTCAAAACGCCAAAGGTGGGATGAATCTTGCGAAGAAATTCGGGAAACTCCAATTTACCGCTTGCAATGAGCAGAAAGCCGAGGTCAAACTCGCTGTCGAGTTCGAGGGGAGCACCACGATAGTGGATAGAATCGACCAGTCTTCCCGACAGCAGCAGACGCCGCTGATCGGGCGAAAACCTCCATAGCGGGCTTGTTGACCCAGCGGCCTGAAAGCCTTTTCTGACCTGAGCCTTCCTCGGGTCTGAGGATCTCCATCCGGCATCACTCCAATCAGGCACCCAGGAAGGCAGCTTTGAGTAGCGGTTATCCGAAGGCGCTTCGAACAGTATGTGCAGACATCTGTCGTGATTAATGCAAGCGACGGCGGCCTCGGTGTAAACCTGTTCCAGCGGTTTTTGATAATCTGGCAGAGGCAAATCTACCTCTAACTCCTTCATCACGCCGAAGAGCGCAAAAATCTTGTCCTCTGGCTTCGTGGCCTCTTTAGCCCTCGCAGACGCCAAAATCTGGAGAATACCCTGATACGAATTAACGTTGTTCGGCTCGTAGTCGAAGATTCCACGAAACCCATCTTGCCTTTTGTCCATCAGGAAACCGCTAATGTACTTCTGCAGGTGCGTGGCCTCGTTCCACTTGCCCCACCGGTACTTTGTTATCTTGAGATAATTCACCGCCATGAGAAGAAAGATCCACGGGAACACAATACTACCACAGCGCACGACGATGTTTTCGACTAACGGCAACGTCACTTCCTGCACCGTCCACACGCGGTAAAACCAGGATCTCTCGAAGACGGGCCCGAGGGAATCCTCTGACGAATTGCGCACGCCCGTGCCGAATATCAGGCTCAATGTGCTCGTCGTATGTGCCTTGTCCTGCTTGCTCCCGACCTGCCCAATGTCCAAGAGCCGCTGCATCGCCAGCTCCGTCCTGCTATCACCTTCGCCCAGCCAGACAACGACCTGCTGGGCGCGCTTGTAGATTTCGCCCATGAGTGCGACCTGCTGGCTGCACTCCGAGGTCGAAGTCTGGTCGATGCAGATGCTGTCAATCCACAGCTTTTGCACGTCCTGCCCGTGCCGCAACCGGCGAAGAGCGGATTCGCAGTTGGGCGTGACTCTGAGCACGCCGCCATTGCATTGGACAGGACATGAGGGGTGCTGTGCATCCCATGCATAGGAAAGTGCGGAATATTCGGGTGCTGGGTCGAGCGGGAGTTCCGCCAGGCTGCAACGGAGGGGCGCATCGTAGTTTGGCTCGGGTTCTAGGAAAAGCACGCGGATAGAGTATGACCCCTTGAAAGGGACGTGTATGTATGGTTGTGACATGTTGAGAATCGTAGACCGCTCTACTATCTATTTCAAAGTTGTTCCTTCGACTACAGTTTGCGCTTGCCTGGCTAAGGACTTGTTGCGTTGATCAGCCGATCCATTGGCTAATTGCCCCGTTCTGCCATGAGAAGTGTCTGGGCAAACAACAGCCACATAACTAGCTCTTAGTCTGGTGAGGAGGTATTGAAGGGAAAGGTATATTTCTAACGTCAAGGTTAAAACCAAATGAGAGCGAAGTACATCGAGCCCGTCCCGGGCGAGTCGCGTCGGACTTGCGCGAAAAGACGAGGAATGGAGTTGCTCTGTACAACAATTGATGCAAGAATATTGAGGATTTCAGCGACTGAATTACCGTATTGCGAAACTCGAACGTAATGGAGCGAGTATGACTGGTGCACCGGCCAGAGTTTCCGCCAAGTGGTGTGGGACGTTGCGTAGTAAATTATGGAGATCGACGTCACTCAACGAACAAATCCACAAGACTTGTACCTCAACCTATGACTTCACTGGCACTCGTCTGCAGTGGTTCTACTTTCCATTACACCGATCTACAAGTAGTCTACAAGTATTGAAGATTTGGTTATACGAAAACTATGGACACAGTCCCGGGAGGAGAGACGCCTCAGTAGGTCTACAGTCTAATTGCAACACTTTTGACTCAATTCATGACAGGTACGAATCCATTCAGACCGTCACAAAACCCACGCAAAAGGAGGAGGGCCAACTTGGTGGTCAGACTTTACTAGTTGCCAGACGTCATGGCAAATGCTAATGCCTGCCAGACGACCACGCCGCTTCAGCAGAACCTGAAAAGGCAGAAAACCCTTCAGAGAACATCAGATACGGACAGAACATCTCCGAGTCGGGAATGGGTGGAAAGACGACGGACGTTGAAGGAGAAGCACAGTAGAGTAGGTGATCGCTATGGATACTGGTGCAATTCTAAACTGACAAGGTATAGGCGGATATGGCGGTACAGATGCTCGAGGCCAAGAGGGGGAGCTGACGAATGCGCGCAGAGAGCAGAGTCATGGTCCAATGCCCAACATCGGAGGATGAGACGCATCAATCTGAAGGAGGCTGAAAAGTTCTCACGTGTCTTATTGTATCGAATTAGCTTATAATAAAGGTGATGCTGTCATCGGCGGCGTATCTGTGCTCGGAGGCATTTTCGGAGTCCCCCTGCTCTCCCCTGAAGACGGTTCTCGACGCGCCATTTTGAGGCTCGGCAAAGTCACACCGTGCTCCAATTTCGTGAGGCCAACAATAGGAGGGTCCCCTTTTTTGACAAACTCCCACAAGCCTGGCAACTTGTGCCCCGCCAGTCTGAACGCTTCTCGCGCAACTTTCTCATGTAGGTCGCCCTTGAGCTCGAAGACTATCCTGCTGACCGGTATTCTTGATGCCCAATAGTCGAACTTGCCTTTCCCCTTTCCCATTCGAACTTCGTTTCCTTTGGTGTAGACGCCAATGTTCGCACTAACCCGAGTGTAAAGCTTGTAGTTCATGCCTCGTAATCGTCGCCGAATTGTCTCCTCCCCAATCTTTAGCTGCATCGCCGAAACTCTCCGGTCATGATCTCGCATGCGAAGCCCGTAGTCTCCCCAGACGATGGTAGTTCCACGCACTGACCCACCAGTAGGCATCCGTGGTCTGCCGACAGTTGATTTGCTCTTCTCTGGCCTTTTCGGAACAAGCCAATTCGACTGCCTCGAAGTTGAGGAAAAGTTGCGAGTCCATCTTGGGGAGGCCTGGAGGCCAAAGCATGGGTTGTGAAATGGAGGAAATGTTGGACACGAAGATAGACTTTGTTTTGAAGGGAAGGATCTCAATACTGAGCGAGGTGATGATGCGATTTGGTAGCACTTGCGGCCTGCAGCATTGTTAGTCAAGACAATCAATATGAGTTGGTGGTGCTAGTATCTCCTACTGCAAGGTCGAAGAACAGGCCGAAAGGTGGTAGCCATTGCTGAACTCTGATCTCTCTTACCACATTGACGTTCTCGGGTTCAAGTTCTCTTTCTGAGCTTGGGAGTGGTCGAATAGCAATTCGTGCCTGGTACTTAGAGGCTTGGCAGCGCCCTAACTGGTTTCTGTGCGCGTCACTCCGACGCGGTTTCTGCGGAGTGTCACGACTCCATGCGACAAATTTCCAGAATTGAATCGTTAAAGGACATTTCGAGAACCCCCAACGAGCTGCATTAAGGATGCCCCCAACATCAATCTTTTGTGCATCTTGAATCTCTATTGAAAGCTCCAGCCATGCCATCGGACATCAGGAGTTTCTTTGGCGGGGGCGGGTCCAGACCTACCGAAGCCACCGCGAAGACAAGCATGGTAAATACCTCACAAACTTCTCTCTCTTAAGGCATTTGACTCTCTATTCGAACATTGGTGCCATGGACCTTACCACAATTCCGCATCATGTCGCTCCACTGTTCTTTCCCGTCCGTAACATTTGCACGCTTATCCTTGCATCTACTGTTCAACGTCCCTTTGGTTCACATTGTTCTAATATGGAGTCTTCTTCCAGGGTACCTCGAAGCCCGCAAAGAAACAACGAGGACGGAAAGTGCTGTCTGACAGTAGCGACGACGAGGTCGAGGCCACGTCCAAAAAGCCGTCGAAGCAAGAGGTCCAACGCAAGAAAGAGATTTCTGAGCCGAAAGTGGAGGAAACAACTAGCTCTGACTACTTTGCATCAAACGGGAAAACTAAGCCCTCACGGTCGACTCCACTTCGCCCTAAGAGCACTGCAACGTCCAACGGCACATCTATCAAGACTCCCACAAAGGCTGTCAATGGCTCTGCACCGTCAAGTGGCCGTAGATCGGCTCGAAAGAAGCCGTCAAAGAGTTACGCGGAGACAGATAGTGACGATGTCGCTGCTATCATGAAAGATGACGATGAGGGAGGTGACGACATATATGCCCAAGATTTCAAGACCAACGGCAGACTTGCTGGCGATGATTATGCAGAAACAAGTAGTGACGACAGCGTTCCGAACCCCGTCACAAAGTCTACCAGAATAGCCAAAAAACCTGCTGGGAAGAAAGCGACGGCAAAGTCTAATGACAATGATGTTGACATGGCCGATGTTGCCGCTTTTGATGGACCAGGAGATTCAAAGCGTAGTCGAGGCATTACAAGCTCGACACCTAAGCCTGAGAGGAAGCGAAAATCTAAGGTGGTCGAGGACGACGAGGAGGACGACTTCGAAGGAGATTACGATGACGGCCCAAAAAGGAAGGCCAAGAAGAGCACCGCCAGTCCAGCAGCCAAGAAACCCCGGACTGCGACCAAGAAAAAGGAAGACAAAGAAGAGAGCAAAGAAATTCAAGCCATCTTCGATACGATACCTACCGTTCGTGCTCCCACCCCACCGCCTCGAGACGAGAAGAAGAAGTTTATCTATGGCGGTGGCAACACTTCCGCCGTGCCAGCAGGGGCTGGTACAAAAGATATTCCAGTGGGGGCCGAGAACTGCCTTGCTGGACTGACCTTCGTCTTCACGGGGGTCTTGGATACTCTTGGACGCGAAGAAGGTCAAAATCTCGTAAAGAGATACGGTGGCAAAGTAACAACTGGTCCAAGCTCGAAAACGAGCTACGTCGTTCTCGGCAATGAGGCAGGTCCGAAAAAGCTCGAGACAATTGCAAAGTTGAAGCTCAAGACCATCAATGAAGACGGTCTTTTCGAATTGATCAAACGGCTACCAGCAAACGGTGGCGATGGCTTGGCTGCTGAGAAGCATGCAGAGAAGAAAGCAAAGGAAGAGAAGAAAATTGAAGAGGCTGCAGCAGAGATGGAGAAAAAGGACATAGCTTTGGCAGACGCTGCTGCCAAAGCGAAATCGAGTTTGACAAGCGCAGGCGCGGCAAAGTCAGCTTCTCAACCATCAAACTCCTCGAAGCCTATCGACGGCCGGCTTTGGACGGACAAATACGCTCCCGATACTATGCAAGCTGTCATTGGCAATAAGGGTCTTGTGGAGAAGCTTCAGTCGTGGCTGCGAAATTGGCACAAGAACGCCCATTATGGCTTCAAGAAAGCTGGTGCAGATGGATCGGGCATCTACCGCGCTGCAATGCTACATGGCCCTCCAGGTATTGGCAAAACGACTGCTGCACACCTTATCGCCAAATTGGAAGGTTATGATATCGTCGAAAGCAATGCAAGCGACACTCGGAGCAAGAGGATGGTGGAAGATGGCCTACGTGGCGTTCTTGACACGACGTCACTCCGAGGCTTTTTCGCTGCAGATGGCCAGAAGGTTCAAGCAGGGAAGAAGAAATTGGTCCTAATCATGGACGAGGTCGACGGCATGTCTGCGGGTGATCGAGGTGGTGTAGGCGCACTGGCTGCTGTGGCAAAGAAGACCAACATTCCAATGATCCTCATCTGCAACGAACGCAGATTGCCCAAGATGAAGCCTTTTGACCATGTCACTCTCGATCTTCCCTTCCGCAGACCTACCGTTGAGCAGATTCGAGCAAGAATCATGACGATTTGCTATCGTGAAGGCTTGAAAATCCCAGTCCCAGTGCTGAATGCACTCATTGAGGGGACCCATGCCGACATCAGACAAATCATTAACATGATCTCGACTGCCAAACTCGACCACCAAGCCATGGATTTTGATGACGGCCAGAAGATGTCTAAGGCTTGGGAGAAAAATGTCATTCTCAAGCCCTGGGATATTGTTTCCAAGATATTGCGACCTCAAATGTTTGCCGCGAGTTCGACTGCTACCCTGAATGACAAGGTCGAGCTCTACTTCAACGACCACGAGCTCAGCCATCTCATGCTGCAGGAGAGCTACCTCAAGACGCAGCCCGCTCGCGCTACGAATTACTCAGGTAAGGAAAGATCATTAAAACTACTGGAGCTTGCCGACAATGCTGCCCACAGCATCAGCAACGGTGATCTCGTGGATAGAATGATTCACGGTACCCAACAGCAGTGGAGCCTTATGCCAACGCACGCTATTTTCAGCTTTGTCGACCCTGCCAGCCAAGTGTATGGAAACTTCAACGAGCGTGTGAGCTTTCCCTCATGGCTTGGGCAAAATAGCAAATATGGCAAGTTAACCCAAACTTCCCCCCCGTTTCCAACCACGCTAATTGAAAATAGGCAAACTTAGCCGGTATGTGAAGGAGATCCAAGGCCACATGCGACTGAGGGCTTCCGGGGACAGACACGAAGTCAGACAGCAGTACATACCAGCGTTGTGGAACAAGACGGTCCGCGTCTTGAGGGATGAGGGTAAGGAAGCGGTCCCAACTGTGATCGACTTGATGGACTCCTATTACCTAACCAGGGAGGATTTCGATAGCATGGTCGAGTTAGGCGTTGGGACCATGTCCGAAGACAACGCAAAGATGGAAAGTCAGACCAAGGCTACGTTTACTCGCCTCTACAATTCACAATCTCATCCAGTACCCTTCATGAAAGCTAGTAGTGTCATTGCACCCAAGGCACCACAGAGAGTTCAGCCGGACCTAGAAGAGGCTGTTGACGAGTCTGAGGGAGAAGAGGTGCTGCCTGAAGGCGAAACAAAGGAGGATGAGGAGGAAGATGTCGACATCAAGAAGGATAAATACATCAAAGAGCCAAAGAAGAAAGCTGCGCCCAAATCAGCCGCCGCCAAAGGCAAGAAAAGAGCCAAAAAGGAGGTGGGCGACGACGATGAAGGGCTTGATGCATCAGAGAGCGAAGGGCAACCCAAGAAGCCAAAGAAAGCGGCTGCGAAGGGTGGTCGTAAAGGGAAGGGCAAGGCTTGAGTCTCAAGAGGCTAGCTACATGCTCGCTTAATGTTGAATGGGTGTCTAGCATGTAGGTGACTCTGGTCCGTTGCACATGAATACAGCGTGAAGAATAGATATCGACACGCACACTATCGCTATCGCCTACTAGCCGGCTAAGTTACCCATACGAGACGAGCGAATTTGTTGATATCACACCAGTGACCTTCATCCCAGCTTTCTCATAACAATAAGCAACATCACAACGTATGTTGTGCCTCACCACTGCTCGATATCGACCAGCTGACAAGAATATTGTAGCATCTGCTCCAATGACATCTCCGTTTTCTCTTCCTCCCTGTCGCGCCAGCTCTGCAGCGAGCATAGCGCCTTCTCCGCCCTCCATTGCGGATGGAATCGCGAGCCCGAGCAACATGGAGCAGCAGCGCCACCAAGAGAACGTTCTGCTCTCAGAGCAAGCCACGCTCCCAGCCTTCTCTTCGGCCGATTCGTCTCTTGGAAGAGTCGCTGTGTCTTTCTCAGGCCTCTACGGCCACATTGACACGATCGTCCACCGTCTTCCTCGACCATCCTCTCCTGCTGTCCGTCTCTCGCGCCCTCTTCCTACTCAGGTCGATCCTACCGATCCACTCGCCTATCAATTCGTCCGCGGAATCGCTCAAATCCGCATAGCGGGAGTCCGTATCAACGAAATTGATGAAGGATATGTCCGTCTCCTTTCTCACAATGGGCAACCTCATCTAGGTGGTGGAATCCCAGCAGCTCGCGAAGCACGCCGAGCTCTACGAGAGGCAGAAACAGACCTACACGAAGCCTTGGAGACCGCTATTGCAACTGCGCAGCAAAACAGGACAAATCGAGAGCGATTGGCCGACCTGAGAGCTATGCTAGAACGTCTACGGAACTGGATCGCGAATAAAGATGAGGAAATCGTCGCCTACGCAACACGTACGGAGAATGAGCTAGGTCGTCTGACACAGAGAAACGCACAACTGGAGCGCGAGAACCAGGGCTTCAAAGCTCAGCAGGACAATACAGACGGCGACAAATTGGCTGATCTACGTGCTGAGCTACGACATACAAAGGGCTGGATCGCAGAGAAGGAGATTGAAACGGCGAACTATGCCACACGGGTGCAGATTCAGCTGGCCTATTTGGTACAGAGGAACGCACAGCTGGAGCGCGAGAACCGGAGTTTGAGAACGGCGCAGGGGAGAGAGTTTGGAAGACTGAGAGCGGAGCTGGCCAGGAGGAACGCCAGGGTCGAGTACTTGGAGCAGGAGGTTGCGGAGTACGCTGGATACAATTAAGTGGAGATGGCGAGGATAGGACGATGAAGGACCGGGCCTACTATTATGGTCGATTTCAGATTATATCTGGAGCTTGGCAGCCTTGTCAAGCCGAATCAGCTCCCCGCTCAAAACTTCCTCTAACTATAGCAGCAATAGCTTCTGCACAGCGGAGTGTCGCTAGAGGAAGACTTATGGCCGCCGTTGCTCAGACGATATTGTGTCTGATCACACACCCCTTTTTCGAAGACGATAAGATGGAAAACATTGGAAATGTTAGTTTCTGGCTTTTCAAGTTTCTCCCGATTAACATACACGATCCAATTGACAGTTGATGTGACTGTAGTGAAAAACATCGACACGCGGGCATTGCTCATTTTCCAACCTCTGCAGCTGTTCTATAACACCTTTGATTAGCGGCCTTGCGATTGCAACATTAACGCTCAATGAATTTCACCCGTGCACAACTTCAATGGCCAGATCTGTCGAGGCGTTTCTCTGCAGCTCTGCCATGTGTTCTGTCATCTCGAGTATGCTGTCGACGATGCTTTTGTTCCGCTTTGAAGGCCACAAGACCACTACACGCAAAAGACCTGGCGATCGCTTGTTCTCCGTTTGTTCTTCTTGATTGGCTTGTCATTGGGTTCCTTCTCGGGTTGATGCATTGGTACGCGGACAAGAGTGATCGCTGTGGGGG
>Ga0335072_10012524_pt1 | contig 12107 bp, 11 predicted proteins | sample Lox_Sample_21_FD_206725 | JGI IMG/M metagenome (GOLD analysis project Ga0335072, IMG submission 206725) | Soil microbial communities from Loxahatchee National Wildlife Refuge, Florida, United States - Lox_Sample_2.1 | ecosystem: Environmental > Terrestrial > Soil > Wetlands | place: USA...
ACCCTTGATGTAGCCAGCAATCGGCGGCCGGAGCTGGACCTGCTCGAGTCCATGCAGCGGGACGAAGACGGGTTTGAGGCGTTCTTCGATCTGGCGCGGAGCGGCGTGAGGATCCCGCTCAGACCCCAGGAAGACAATCTCGATCAAGTGCTGCTCGAAGTTCCAGCTGGTCGCTTCGAGCACGAAGACCACCCGTTCGGCTGCGACTTGGAGGCCTGTCTCCTCGGCCACTTCGCGACTGGCTGCTGCCGCGGTCCCTTCTCCACGCCCAGGCGTGCCGCCCGGCAGCACCCACACATTTTCCTCGTCGGTACGCCGGCAGAGGAGTACCGAGTCATCACGAAAGAACAGTACCGAGGCGCGCACCGCGATGGGATCGGCGTCGTCGGTGGTCACCGGTCTTTTCCCTCACGGGCTCTCGGTGGAGTCGCTGACTCACCCGGACTGATGTTGAGTTGCGTGACCTCCCAGCCATCCCCTTCTGGTTCGACGATGTTGAAACAGCCTGTTGCTTGGGGAATCGGACTGTCTTGTTCCAAGCCGGGATCCAGGGCCGGAAGAAGGAGCTGGAGCACCGCGTCATGGGTGACAAGCGCTGCCGAGCCTGAGTCGAGGCGTTTGGTCACGTCCAAGAATGCGTCCATGGCGCGGGCGAAGACCTCGGCTGCCGGCTCGATTTCGGGCGCCGCATCCAGCGACCCCCACCGAGCGATCACATCGGACTTCGGCTTTCCAGCCCAGGATCCATAATCACGATCGATGAGCCGGCCATCGGTCTCGACTGGCACTCCGGCTCGAGTCGCTATGTGCGTTGCCGTGTCGGTGGCTCGCTTGAGGGGACTCGCCACAACGAGGCTGATCCCGGATCGCCCGATCGCCTCCGAGAGCGCCCAGGCCTCGATGAAACCAGTGAGGTCGAGCTCCGGATCTAGCCGGCCCCGGAGCACTCCTCTGGTATTCAGCGCTGTCTCACCGTGACGCACCAAGAAGTACCTGGGGCCCACGCTCCGTTCCACACGCGTCGTTCGAAGACGGGTGACTCGCGAAGAGAGGGTCCGATTCTTCGGGCCCCGCTGAGAAATCTCACCACTCATCGGCTCTCCTGCTCCTCACCATCAGCAGGAGCCATCAGCCGTTATGGCGTTCGTGGCGAGCTCCATCGCCACCACCCATCCTACCTGAGCGGCTGAAGTCAGTCTTCGAACTCAACGCACCTCCACTGGTGGAGTAGATCGTGGAGCGGCAACGAAAAACACCGAAGACACGAGCGAAAGCGCCATCCACCCGGCCGCGTACGCGAATGCCACCTCTGGTGAGATCGTGGCGTAGAGGACGCCAACCGTGAGCGACGAGACAACGTCGCCGACGGCTTGGACCCCACCCAGCACCCCAAAGGCGCTGCCTCTAAAGCGATCCGGCACCGCTGCGGCCACCAGCGTCGACTCGGAGGTCTCGCTCAATCCGATGCCGATCCTGCAAGAGCGAACGCCCCGAGAAGGAGGGGCCACGTCGTCGGACCGATCCCGAACCCGACGTATGCCACGACGTAGAGCGCCGCGCCAGCAGCAAAGGCTGCCCGCGGGCTTGATCGATCGATCCAGTGTCCGCCAAGCAACGCGGCAACGGCCGCTGCCGCGTTGTGTCCGGCGTAGATGGCTACCGCCAGCGAGGTTGCCGCGATTACGGATCGCCCGTCGGCCTGGAGGAGTTGCGTGGCTCGGAGGATGAGGAGGGTGACTGCGGTGTTGCCGCACTCGAAGAACACCACCGGCAGCATCGGGCGCACCAAGCCGGCGCGCCGCAGCGCGCCGAAGTGAAACGACAGACTTTGATTTTCCGCAGCGGGGAGCCGGCGGGCCTCGAGCGCCGCGAACGTGATGGCGACGGCGGAGAATTGCGGCACACCAGATGGCGGGGCGGATCCCGATCGCTCCCACCAACCATGCGGCAACAAGTGGGCCGACGACTGCCCCCAGGTTGTCCCCAGCGCGTTCGACGCCGAAGGCCCGGCCGTAGGCCTTGGGTGGTGCGAGCGAGGACAAGAGGGAGTCGCGTGCGGGCGAACGCACTCCCCTCGCCATCCAGGCAAGGGCTCGCAAGACACCCGCCTGCCACAGGGTCGTGGCCAGCCCGATCGCGGCAGTTGCCGCAGCCGTGCCGATAGCCACCAGTGGCGAGGCGGCGGCGGCGCGTCGAGTCGTTGGCCCACGGCCCCGCCACGAGCTTCATCAGCCCCATTAGGGCGTCGCGCAGACCTTCGATGAAACCAAGCGCTGCCGCCGAGCCGTGCAGCATCGAGGCGATGAAGCTCGGCAGAAGTGCGGTGGCGATCTCGTGGCCCGAGTCGGAGAAGAAGCTCGCCGCGCCGACGCTGACGACTCCTCGACTGAGCCAGGCGTCGCCCTCGAGGCCCTGCGGTCGTGGGTCGGCGTCCGACTCTTCGGACCCGAGAGACTCTGAACGCGAGCCTTCATCCGCGCGCGCTGCGCGTTCGTCTTGCGCCGCGGTCCCCTCTTGTGACGGGTCCACCACTCGTCCTCTCGCCGTTGCCGATTCGGGCGAGGCCACGGGACCCGCGAGGCTTCGTTGCGCATTGTGCACCTGGGACCGAGTTGCAAGGCAAGTTCAGCGCGACGGACGAACGGATCGTTGACCTTTGGGGGAAATCGGGTAGGGTGACTGACACCGGATGAGGCCCCGGTGGGTTTCGGCCCGAACCGCCTTTGGGCTAATGGCTTCTACGTGACGATGGTTCGCGTGGAGGTCGAATGCTGTGGGTCCCAGCGTGTTAGCCCCCCAGGCCGTGCAGGCCCTGCAGGTGCTGACGATCCTGCTTGGCGCGCCCTTGGTGAGCGGCATCATCTCGCACGTCGAAGGACGACTGCAGGGTCGCCGCGGTCCGCGCATCCTCCAGCCCTACTACGACATCATCAAGCTCTTCCGCAAGGAGACGGTCGTCACCGAGGAGTCGAGCTGGGTCTTTCTCGCCGGGCCGATCGTCGCTTTCGGCTGCTACCTGATCGTCCCACTCCTCATCCCCGTACTCACCACGTACGGGCTGCCGCTCGGGTACATGGGCGACATCCTGGGCGGCGGCTTCATCTTGGCGCTGGCCGGGTTCTCGGTCGCGCTGGCGGGGACTGAGTCAGGCGCTCCCTACGCACAGCTCGGTGGGAGTCGGGCCATGACCTTTGGAGCGCTCATCGAGCCGACGATCCTCTTCGTCATCTTCGCGGTCGCCCTCATCACCTCGACGGATCTGCCCTATGCGCTGGCGGCCACCGTGCGCTCGTCCTCTGCCGAGGTGGTGCGACCCGGTCACGTGTTGGCCGCAGTGGCGTTCTTCTTGGTCGTCTTGGTCGACACCGGTCGCATCCCGGTCGAGACGCACTCGGGGACGCTCGAGTTCGGGATGATCGACGAAGCAAGAACGCTCGAGCACTCAGGACCGCCCTTGGCGCTCTTGAAGTGGGGATCAGCCATGAAGCAGCTGATCCTCTACACGATCCTCATCAATGTCTTCCTCGCGCCCTGGGGACTCGCCGGTTCGGGTAGCGCTGGCTCTGTAGTCCTCGCCATCCCGTCCCTGCTCGGCAAGGCCGTCGTGATCGGGATGATCTTCGCGGTGATCGACAACCTGTTCTCCAAGCTACGCCTGTTCAAGATCACCGAGTTCATCGCCGCTGCCTTCTTGCTGGCCGTCCTCGCGGTGCTCGTCTTCTATGCCGGAGGAGGCTGATGTCACACGTTCCTTCCACCTACTCGGGCGTGGCAGACGTGGCCGCCATCGTGGTGCTCCTCACCGAGTTCGCCATGTTGCGTGCCCCCCTGCTGCGGTCACAGGTGCGCCTCTACGCCTTCCAGTCCCTCGTGGTGAGTGCTCTCGCCGTCGACATCGCCGCGACGCGCCACATCAACGAGCTGTATGCCCTCGCCGTCCTTTCGTTTGTGCTCAAGGTGATCTTGGTTCCGGGGCTGGTTTTGCGCTTGCTCCGAGAGGCAGACGTGGACCTCGCCGGCAGCTCGGTGCTCAGCGTGGCATCGATGGTCCTCATCGCCCTCGCCGTTTCGGCCTTTGGCTTCTTCGCCGTCGGCTCGCTTCATGTCCACTCGATCGCGTTGCCCACAACCGCACTCGCCATCGCGGCGGCGGTCGTCCTAGTCGCCTTCGTTTTGATCATCTTGCGCTCAGACACCGTGTCTCAGGCCATGGGCTTCTTCTCACTGGAGAATGGGGTCTCAGTCGCCAGCCTCGTCGTGGCGGCCGGGTTGCCGCTGGTGGTCGAAGTCGCCTTCCTCTTCGACCTCTTGGTGGCCGTGGTGGTCTTCGGCGTGATCATGCGGGTCCACCACGGTCGGACCCAGACGCTGTCGACCGAAGAGCTCGATCGGCTGAAGGGCTAGACGTGGCCGCCCTCCTCGTCGTGCTCTTGGCGATCCCCTTCGCCGCCTCGGTGGTGACGTTCTATCTTCCCCGGCGTCCCGCCTGGATGGTGACGGTTGTCACTGGGGCAGCGACCTTCGTACTGTCGCTCGTTCTCATCCCGACTGCGGCGGCCCATGCCCAGATCGTCGTCGGGAGCGTGCTCCGGGTCGACGCGCTCTCAGTCGTGTTTCTCGTCGCGACGACGTTTCTCTACGCGGCCACGGCGATCTTCGCCGGCGGCTACCTCCACCTTGCTGACAGCGCAGCGGGGCGACGCTACTCCCGGCGCTTCTACGCCGGACTCAATTTGTTCTGTTGGTCCATGGTGGCCGCGCCGCTCGTCAACGGCCTGGCGCTCTTGTGGGTGGCCATCGAGATCACGACGGTCATCTCGGCCCTCTTGGTGGCGATCGACGACACCGACGGCGCAACCGAGGCCAGCTGGAAGTACGTCCTCATCGCCTCGCTCGGACTCGGCATCGCGCTGTTGGCCACGATCATCATGTACTACGCCGGGTCGACGGTTTTCGGGTCGGCTTACGACCTCTCGTACGTGAAGTTGCTCGCCGGTGCCGCCCGGTTCCCACCCGACGTAGTGCGCCTCGCCTTCGTGCTCGCTGTACTCGGCTTCGGAACTAAGATGGGCCTGGTTCCCGTCCACACCTGGCTCCCGGACGCACACTCCGAAGCCCCCACCCCGGTCTCGGCTCTGCTCTCCGGAGCGCTCTTGGCAACCAGCTTCTACGCCATCTTGCGCTACTTCCAGATCGCGGTACGCACGCTCGGGCCGACCTTCCCGCGCAACGTGCTCTTGATCTTCGGCCTGGCATCGCTCCTACTCGCGGCCCTCTACCTGTTGAGCCAACGAGATCTGAAGCGGCTGCTCGCCTACTCGAGTGTGGAACACATGGGGATCTTGGCTATCGGGATGAGTTTCGGCGCCCCCATCGCCGTTGTGGGTGTGCTGCTCCACGTATTGGCCCACGCAGCGGCGAAGGGCACCGCTTTCTTCGGAGCAGGGTCGGTGGTTCGCAAGTTCGCCACTAAAGACATGACCAAGATCCGAGGCGGGATCGGCGCGCTCCCATGGAGCGGACCGATGTTCGTCGTTGCCATCCTCGCGCTCTCGGCCATGCCGCCCTTCGGGATCTTCCGCAGCGAGTTTCTGATCGTCTCTGGAGGTCTGTCGGATCCACGCGACACGGTGACCGCCGTGCTCGTCGTCCTTGCCACGGTGGCCTTCTTCGGACTGTCGTGGTTCACCACCCAGACCATGCTCACGCCCGATCTCACCGTCTCCGTCGAAGACGTCGGAGCTACTCCGGGTCCTCCCAAGGGAGAGGTCAGCGGGCTGATCGTGGTGGCCATGGGGCTCGGGATCGTGGCCCTGGTGATCCTCGGCGTCCATCCGCCGGCCCAACTAAGCCACCTGCTCGATCGCGCCGCGAGTCAGTTGGGAGTGCCCCGGTGACGACGGAGCGCGGAGTGGTCGACGATCTCGACACCTTCGTGCCCCGCGTCGTCGCACAACTCTCCGAGGGGGCGCGCTTTTGCGGCCTCTTCGCCAGCGCACAGGGCGACGCTGCGACCCTACTGCGCTGCGTGCTGGCGCAAGACGGCCACCTCCCCTACGAAGACACCCTTGTACCAGCGCACTCCGCCGGCTTTCCCTCTCTCGCCGACCACACGCCCGCCGCCGCCTGGTACGAGCGCGAGATTCACGACCTCTTCGGCTTGGTTCCCCTCGGCCATCCCCGGCTCGACCCCCTCGTCCTGCCACTGCTTCGTGAAGAGACGCCTCCGCGCCCGGGGTCAGGGAGCGAGCGAGCTCCGGTGGTCATCGACACTGACCCGCTCCCGGCCCATCTGCTCGGCGAAGGTGTCTTCACGATCCCGTATGGACCGGTGCGCTCTGGCGTCTTCGAGTCGATCGAGTACCTCGTCGAGACTCCTGGTGAAGACATTCCCCATCTGCGGACACGCGTCTTCCACAAGCACCGCGGTGTCGAATGCCGCTTCGAGGGGATGGGGGTCGAGGACGGTGTGCTGTTGGCCGAGCGCACGGAAGGTGTGGCGTCGGTTGCCCATGCCCTGGCGTTCTCCCAAGCGATCGAGCGCATCGCGCAAGTGGAGGTATCCGAGGGAGCCGCCGTGGTTCGAGTCATCCACGCCGAGCTCGAGCGGGTCGCGAACCACCTGGACTCGACCATCCGTCACACCGAGGCGGCCGGTCAGGCGGTGGCCTATGCGCGACTCTCGCTGCACAAAGAACGGGTCCAGCGCTTGCGGGCGCAACTGTGCGGCAGCCGCTTCGGTCGAGGTGTGGTCGTCCCCGGAGGGGTCGGCGGTCCGCTCCGGCTTGAATCCAGCCAACTGTTTGCCGCGATCGACAAGATCGAACGAGACGTGCGATCTGATCTGCGGCTCTTGCTGGCAACCCCTTCGTTCGTCGATCGAATTCGCGGGACGGGACTCATCGACCATGAGCTGGCCGCGTCCTACGCACTCTTGGGTCCGGTTGGTCGGGCCTCGGGCCAGAACGAGGATGTGCGCTTCACCCGTCCCTACGCCGCCTACATGCGCCTGGGACACCAGCTGCTCGACGTGGGCGAAGGCGGCGATGCGCTGGCACGACAGCGGGTGCGAAACGAGGAGATTGCCGGCTCCTTCCATCTGATCCGCCAAGCGATCGACCGCCTGTCAAGCACTGATCACCGCGAATGGAAGCGGCCGCTTGGCGCAGTCAGCGGTGAGGCGATGGGGTGGGCGGAAGCGCCGCAGGGTGAGGTGCTCTACCTGGTGAGCATCGAAGACGGAGCACTGGTGCGGGTCAAGCCTCGTTCCGCGTCGTTCCACAACCTCGCCGCGTTCCACGCCTCCTTCCCCAAGGACATCTTGACCGACTTCGCCTTCATCGAGGCCAGTTTTGGTCTCTCGATTGCAGGAGTCGCGGGTTGATGCCGTGGATCCCACAAGGGCTCCGCGAGGGCATCGTCACATCGCGCTACCCCCACCGCCCCGACGGCTATGGCGAAGGATTCGCCGGATCGCTCCGAGTGCGGCCGGACACCTACGACGCGGTAGGGGTCGACGAGGCCATCGCCCTGTGCCCGACTGACGCCATCGGACGACCGGGCCGCGGACAGGTCCGCCTCGACCGGGGTCGCTGCATTTTGTGCGGCCGATGTGTCGACATCTGCCCCGACGTCTTCGAGCTCGACCCAGGCTTCGAGACCTCGACGACCGACCGGCGCACGCTCGTAGTGCCGACCACCGACGAGGACGATGACCTCGTCGAGGCGATGCGGCGTGCATTGCACCGGCGAGTACGGGTACTTCGCCGCTCGATCCACATCCGTCACCTTGATGCTGGATCGGACGGAAGCGAGGAGTGGGAGGTCGCCGCGCTGACCAACCCGGTCTACGACGTGCAGCGACTCGGCATCTACTTCACGGCCAGTCCCAAGCACGCAGACGTGCTGTTGGTGACGGGTGCAGGTGCCGCGGGGATGAGGGACGCGCTGGAGCATACCTTCGATGTCATGCCAGAGCCCAAAGTTGTCATCGCTGCGGGGACCGACGCCATCAGCGGCGGTCTGCTCGGCAGCGGCTACGCGACAGCGGGCGGTGTCGCTGGGTCCGTGCGAGTCGACGTGTTCGTCCCTGGCTCTCCACCGACGCCATTCGGATTGCTGCACGGCATCTTGACGGCAATCGGGTTGCTCGGCGCGCCGGGGTCTTCCGCTTCGCTGCGTCGAGGCGCTGACGGGCCGGCCTCCCCGGAGGACCCACCGGTGGAGGTCGGCCCGTGAATGCCGACCTGATGGCGGCGGCGCTGTGCTGTTTCGGTGCCGGAGTGCTGATCGATGTTGTCGCGGGCGTCGGCTATGCCGCCTCGCGCCGCCTGCCCTATGTCTTCGCTCTCGCTGGCAGCGTGTGCCTGGTCGTCCTCGGCGCGCGGACGACAACCGGTGCGCCGACACGGATCGACCTGACGGGGGTGTTCGGAGTCGGGCACAACGCACTGCGCATCGACGCCCTGGCGGGGTTCTTTCTCACTTTGCTCTTCGCCATTGCGGTCTGCGTTTCTGCGTGCTTCGTGTCGTGGAGCGGCCCGGGTCGAAATGGGCACCGGCGCGGCACCGCATCGGGCTACGCGCTCCTCCTCGCCTCGGTCGCCGTGATCGTCTGCGCAGCAGACGCCTTCACGTTTCTCTTCGCCTGGGAGCTCTTGACCGTGTCGTTCTACATGCTGACCTCGGTGACACGGTCAGAGGACCGCCAGGTCGGCGCCGCGTGGTCGACGGTGAGCATCGGCAAGGTCAGCGGTGCCGCTCTCCTCTTCGCTTTCTTGTTGATGGCGGGGCACACCCACAGCCTGAGCATCGTCGCCTGGGTCCTGGTTGTGGTCGGCTTCGGTGCCAAGGTCGGCCTGGTCCCCCTCCAGGTCTGGATCCCCGTCGGGTACCCCGCCGCGCCAGGACCAGCGCGCGCCGCCATGGCGGGGATCGCGGCCAACGTCGGCGTCTACGGGCTGTGGCGCTTCTTGGACGTGCTCGGTCGTCCACCGGTGTGGCTGGTAATTGCGGTGCTCTTGGCGGGCGGCGTCACGGCCCTGCTCGGCATCACCTTCGCCGGAGTCCAGGGCCGCCTCGGGGGGGTCATCGCGTATTCGAGCATCGAGAACGCAGGGCTGATCGTCACCGCGTACGGAGTCGCATTGACCGGGGCCGTCGTCGGTTCGCAGCCACTCGTGGCGATGGGACTCCTGGCTGCCACCTTGCAGACAGTCGCCCACGCCATCGCCAAGTCCGCGCTCTTCACGTCACTGGCCAATGTCGAGTCGGCAACCGGCACCGACGAGCTCGACGCACTACGCGGCATCGGTCGGCGGTTGCGCTGGAGTGGGGCTGCCTTCGGGGCAGGTGCGGTGACGTTGGCGGGTCTCCCCCCGACCATCGGCTTCGTCTCGGAGTGGTTCATCCTCGAGGCCCTCATGCAGCAATTCCGAGTGCCTGGTCTGGCTATCCGTCTCGGTTTGGCCGCTGCCGGCGCTCTCGTCGCCCTGACCACCGGTCTCGCCGCGCTCGCGTTCTTGCGCGTGCTCGGACTCACGTTCTTGGGGCGGCCGGGATCGGCGGTGGTCGCCGAGGCCAAGGATGCCGGTCCCTTCGGCAAGGCCGGCGTCGTCGCCTTGGGTTTCAGTTGCTTGGGGTTGGCCGCGGTGACGCCTTGGGAGATCCGCTACATCGCGCACGGCCTCTCCCCCATCGTCCCAGAACACGCCACCGCCCAGGCGCTCAAGTCGCCTTGGGTGCTCCAGCCCGTCTTCAGTGGCTTCTCGATCCTCTCGCCGTCGTGGCTGTGGATCGCCATGCCGACTGCCTTCGCCGTCGTCTTCGTCGGGGCCGTCGCACTCTCTGGGGGACGCTATCTGCGCGTGCGCCGCGTGCCGGCCTGGCGTTCGGCAACTTTGGGCGTCACTGGTCCCTCGTCGTACTCGGCCTTCGGCTTCGCCAACCCGCTCCGCCATGTGCTCGGCAACATCTTGGGCACGAGCCGCTCGACCACGCTCGTGGTCTCCGAGTCGAGCGGCCCGGATCCCCATCCCGTCGCGCACGTCGAGACTCGGACCCGGGTGATCGAGCCGGTCGAGACGTACTTCTACCGTCCACTACGGCACGGAGCCCTTGCCGTAGCCCGGGTGGCCAAGAAACTGCAATCCGGCCACCTCAACGCGTACGTCGCCTACATGCTCTTCGCGCTCTTGGTCGCTCTCGCCCTCACCGCGGCGCTGCGATGAAGGAGGTACCTGTGACGCCAGACGTTTTGTCGAACGGCGGCGGCGTTTTCCGCCGAATCCTGGTCGGCTACGACGGGTCGGCCGAAGCACAACACGCGCTCAGAGTGGGTACGGCGCTCGCGGCCGACCTCGGGGGCGAGACCCACGTCTTGTTGGTGATCCGGCCCGGTGCGCACGCGGAGACGGACGATGAACGCGAACAGGCCTTGTTTGCCGAGCGCGCCAACCTGTCGAAGGGGCTGGGTGCACTGGCATCAGAGAGCCACCACGGCTGGGACGTCACGACCGAGGCGGTCTACGCCGACGATCCAGCCCAGGCCATCGCGGCCTACGCGGAGGAGCATGGATTCGACCTCGTAGTCGTCGGTGGTCACGGCCGCGAACAATCGACGCACCGGGGACTCGGCCGTTCCCTCGAGGCCTTGTTGCGTCATCACCCCTGTCCGGTGCTGGTGGTGTGATGGCGAGCACCCGAGACACCGTCGGTCGCGGGCACGTCAGCCCTCACGAAGCCCGAGGACAGGGGGACGGGCGGTGTTGATCGTCACCGACGGCGCCGTCGACCTGCCCGCTGAGCTGACCACCTCCGGACTGATCCGACAGGTGCCAGGAGAGATCTGGGGTCCGGACGGCCCACTGCGAGTCGACCGCGATGAGTTCTGGTCGCTGCTTCGGCGCGGGGAGTACCCCTCGACGAGCCCACCCACTGTCAGTGCGCTCATGGATGCCTACCAATATGGCGACCTCGTCGTGGCCCTGCACGTCTCGGGCCAGCTGAGTGCCACGATGGCGCGGGCCAACGAGGCTGTCGAGCGCGTGGGCACTGGTGTCAGCGTCATCGACACGGGGTCTTTCAGCGTGGGCGCGGGGCTCATCGTCGCCGAGGTACATCGACTCGCATGCGAGGCCTCGGTCCCCTCCATCGTCGATGCTGCCGGCACGCTCCCCTCCCGCCTGCACACCTTCGCTCTCATCGAAGATGTCGAGGCGTTGCGCCGCAGCGACCGCTCGGGACTCCTCCCAAGCTCGCATCTCGCACGCAACCACCCCTTGGTTATTGCCGTGCGGGGACGCGTCGTGCCTCTGGCCCAACCCAAGCAGCGCGCCCATGCTGTGGCCGAGCTCTCCCGACACATGCGGCACCGCTCGGGACCATCGCTCGCAGCGTGGGCTCTCGGTCACGGGGATGCGGGAGACGTCGAGACCGTGATCCAGGGGCTCAGCAACTACATGGGACGCCCGCCGTCCTTCGTCAGCTATCTCGATCCCACCGTGGGCGTCCACCTCGGCCCCGACTCGTTGGTGGTTGGAGTGCTCTCTTAAGATTCGGAGGACTAGGCGGTGGTGCGCGGAGCTTTGGGCGTCGGGTCGTCGAGTGCAGGCGATTGGGTCGTGCCGAAGCGAGTCACCGTGACTTCTTCGCGGGTGACGAACGAGCCTGGTGCCAGTTCCTTGACCACGGGGAGGAACGCCTCGATCCGCTCGGGTGAATCGACCACCTCGACGGTGACGGGCAGGCCGATCATGGCATCAGGAAAACGGCCTGTGCGCATCCGTCCCGAACTTCCGAAGCCTTCAATGCCTCGCCAGATGGTCGCCCCCGCCAGGCCGTCTTCGCGGGCCCTCTCCAGCAGTGCCTCGTGGAGGCCGTGATGGCCGATGCGATCGTCCTCGCTCAAGAAGATCACGATCCTTGTTGCCACTTGCGTGGTGGGCATCCGCGACCTCCCTTCGTTGTCATGTCTCCGCGTACCCTACTCCCGAGCCGTACCGCCAAGCTCGGTGATGAACCAATGCCCTCGGGTGAGTTGGTAAGTTTGTGTCAGGCGATGGAGCTCGCCTTGAAGGCCATGTGGCTGATGGCTCCTACCGAAAGCG
>Ga0335072_10012525_pt1 | contig 12107 bp, 12 predicted proteins | sample Lox_Sample_21_FD_206725 | JGI IMG/M metagenome (GOLD analysis project Ga0335072, IMG submission 206725) | Soil microbial communities from Loxahatchee National Wildlife Refuge, Florida, United States - Lox_Sample_2.1 | ecosystem: Environmental > Terrestrial > Soil > Wetlands | place: USA...
CGGTCGAGAGAGAAGATCGAGAGTGGGCGAGACAAGACGATCTTCGTACGTTCCAGCAACGGTGTGATAGCTACGTCGATTTCGAGCTGCAAGTCAGGATGGCCGCAGGTGCAGTTGCTGAGGCGCTGGCATCGGAAGATGTTGCTGCGTACCCTGCGGACGATTGGAACGCTGCGGCGTTCCAGAGCATGTTGCGTTTGCAGATATTCGCCAGCAGCGACGCGCGCACTGCAGCCGACAGCCTCTACCTAGCCCTGCTCAGGTGGAATGAGGGCAGCGGCAGCGAATCCAGCTACGACGATGCGCACGAGCGGTTTTTTCTGGCCCGACGCGCGGGTGATAGGGGCTGGTCGCAGCGCAAGTCCTGCGGGCTTTTGCCGTTGCCCCAGCGGCAAACGGCGATTCAGTGGCCGGATGCTCATGACGCCCTAGCCAGGAAGGCCTCGAGATTCTGGCGGGTAATGATTCTGCGGCGGCCGACTTTGAGGTAGTTAAGCTTGCCAACGCGCATCTGGTCGTAGAGCAGGTCGCGGGACAACCCGGTAATGAACGCGGCCTCGGCTACGGAATAGGCGACCCGCCCAGCTAGTGCACTAGCGGGCTCACCTTCTGCCCGCTCTGTATCCACCACGTTCGCCCGCAGCGGGCTTCGGTCTGCCGTCATCTGGTCGCGGAGTTGCTGGCGATCGGTGTGACGGAGTGCTCGGCGCGAGCCGAAAGTGTCATCGATTGCGGCCTGTGTTCGGTTCATTGCTAGGTAACTCCTCTACTGCTGCCGTGCTCTATCCGCCGGCCTCTGGTTCTGCTTGCCGGGCGCGTGGGCGAATTGAAGTGCGATGTGGTTGCTCAGTGAGATCGCGCCGACGTGCTGACACAGCGCCGGACGCGCCGGGCTGCAGAGCGCTGGGCAGTGTGTCGCCGCTAGCAACTAACAGGCGCGTGATCAGCTCGGCAGTCCCAGCTGATCGCGCAGGATCCAGGCTGCGTTCCGACGGCCTAGCCGTGTTGGCGGCGCGCAGGATGAGCCGGTCGGCAGCGGCATCGAGACAGGCGGCCTGCTCAAGGTCGGCCCGACTGGTGACGTCGAGGTCGAGGAGAATGCGCTCGACTGGCCCTGCCGGTACCTGTTGCGGTGCTTGAGCGGAAGGTGCGGGCGCCGATGCGGCGTGCAGCCCGGACGCCTGCGCACTACCTAAAGGATGCGGCTCGCTGGTTACTCGCGCCGGCTCCGCCGCTGAAGCTGTACCGACGCGAACGGCCGTGCTGTTAACCGCCGGGCTCATATTGACTGCTCGGATCTCGGTGGCGATCTGTCTGAGGGCGCCGACGGCCCCTTCGCTGGCTTGCAGGGCCTGGTCGTAGCTCGCTAGCAGAGGCGTGGTCCGGATGCCGGGCGCAGGGGCAAACCGGTACGGGATGTTGAAACTCTCGGGAAGGCTGCGGGTTGGCACGATCAGTCGGCCGTGCATTGACGCCGTCCGAGCCTGGTCCCGTTCGGAATCCGCGACTACCGCAAGGGTGTGACCGACATGGTGCGTGGCGTCGACTACGTGGCGAAGATGGTTGTGGTCGCCGGCAAGTTCGGCTGAGGGCCGAGCAGTGTGCTGAGGGCCCAGGGCCGGTGTCCACGAAGGGCTGGCGTAGGCCAGCCGACCGGTCCAGAGCGCGAGCGCGGTTGCTTCCGTGGCGACCGGGTTCAGGCTTCCGCGAGTGTCGGTACTGATCGAGTCCCAACCCTCGGCAACGTGCAGCCAGGCAGCCCGTGCCCTGTCGGCGGCTTCGGCCGCCTCAGCCAGGGAAGAGCTGACCGGCGCGCATGGATGGCCGTGGTGCGCGGCCAAGCTTTGGAGCATGATTCGCAGGTTGGAGGCGGTGATTGCGCAGCAGCCCGCGGTCTGGCGGAAGCTCTCCCTGGTCAGTGCCTGCGACCATGTGGCCTCTAGGACGGCGCGCCGTGATGCAGCGCGGAGTCGCTCGGCCGTCTTGATCAGGCCGTCGCACAGCTCGGGCACGATCGCTCTCGGCGATGGTTGGCTGGCGGGTGGCTGTCCGGCCACGGGGACGGTGCCAAGCATGTGCAGCTCGTCGTTGCGCAGCGGGTGCCGTTCCTGAGCTGTTCCGACAGCCCATGTCGCTATCCACAGGCCGCGGCATGCAGTGTTCAGCATCTGCCGATCGGCTGGCGCGACTCCCCCAACAGTCGAGAAGTGCCCGGCGTACGGGGCAACCTGGCGTGCCCATCCGCCGACGAGTTCCAGCAGGGCGCACGCGACCGGAACGGAAGTGACAACGGACGCCCAGTCAGACTGTTCCCGGCTGGGCCGGAATGTGAGGTGCGTGTGCAGCAGGTCCCGGCCAAGCGTCATGTACCGAGCGGCCGCGCCCAGGCCGGAGGCCGGCAGGCCGACCGGCAACTGGCTGGTTGCCGTACCGTCAAGGGCTGCGGGTTCTGCCCAGGAGGCTTCGGCCGCCGCTAGGGCCTGCTGAGCGGTGACGGCAGCGCGTCTCCAGGACCTAAGCGACTGTTCGTCAGTCGCATCGGCGGAGTTGAGTGTTGCGCAGACGTCGTTGGCGTAGCAGGTCAGGGCGTGTACAGCAGCGCGGACTTCCGCGACGGCGTCGGCCGCGGATTGAGGATCGCCCAGGCCAGTGCCACGCAACTGCAGATCCCGCAGATGCCGCGTAGCGGTGGCTGCGAACTCGCCGAAGGTAGGTCGTCCGGTCACGGCGAGTTCGCTCCACCCAGCAGCGTCGTGATCGCTACAGCCTCGGCGGCGGCGCGCTCGCAGTACTGCCGGTCCCCCGCGCTGCGAGTGCTGGCCGCGACGGCGGTGAGTCTCGCTGCCACTTCCCTGCTCAGGGCCGCGACCGCCTTTGCAACGTCGGCAGCGGTGGTGTCAGCCGACAGATCACCGTCTCGGTCGCGCGATGCGACTGAAGGAAGACCCTCAACTCCGGCGATCCAGTCCCGGCCGTTGGCTGCTGCGGCGGCGGCCATGACGAACGCGGGGAACGCTGACTCGTCGTCCTGCTGGTGGCGCAAGATGCCGAGCATGTCCTCGAACGCGTCGTAGGCAGCGTCGAGAAGGCCGGGCAGGTCGATGGCGGCGGCAAGGCGGTGCTGCGCGCTTGTCAGGCGATCCACTGGTCGCTCCTCTGCTGATCGGCCGTCGGCGGCCGCGGTGAGGATGCCAACGACACGAAGCCGCCCGCTAACCCGGCCGACCCGTCGTGGATAGCAAAGGCATGCCTGCACAGGTCGATTGGGCAGCTGAGCGGTCCACGGGACGGCATGCCTGACACATCCGGTCTCCACTTCACAACGACGTCGTGCTTGCTCATCACGGCCTGGCCGCCAGTTCTGCGGTCCGCTCGCTCGCGGCCACCGAGAGATATAGCCAGCGGACCCGCTCCGCTGGCGTTCGTGACAGCCAGACAATCGCCAGCAGGCCGGGACGCGAGGTCACGCTGACCGGTATCGCCGGATGAGGCTCGGGTCGTTGAGGAGGAGCCGGCTGCACCGGGCGGCTTGGACTCCGCGAAGTAACTGGCCGCCTGCCGCTCGCGTTCATGCCGACCTCCTGACGTCTTGCGGTGCTGCTCAATAGGGTGAAAGTCCCCGGCTATGCCGGTGCCTATCGCTTCCCTATACCGGGAGTAGGGCCGGTAGCCGGGTTCGTCGACCTCGTCTTCGTCCAGGCCGAGCGGCGGGCACCAGCCGTGCTGCTCAGCCCGCCGCCGAGCGGCGCCGGCCTGCCTGCGCTCGGTGCGCGTACGCTCCGGCGGCCGCTTGTCCCACCAGGCGTTCCATAGCTGGCAGACGAGGTCGCGAAATTCGGGCTCGACCTCGGCCGTTTCTCCCCGCAGGAGGCTCTGGATAAGCCTCGGGCTCGTCTGCAGTGCATCGGCGATCCTGTTGGCGTCGTGCCCCATCGCAACCAGGGAACGCAGTCGCCACCTCGCGCCGCATGCGTCCAGACGCGGTCTTGCCGCGCCGATCATGGCGGCTGATGCCCAGGTCATGTCGCAGCCTCGTGGTCTGCCCGCGGTCCGTCATGGCGTCGTGCGGAGTCGATCGTCCGGGAGATCTCCCGGACCGTGAGTCCGGTCCTCGCCGCGGCGGCCGCTAGCTCGTCGAGAACTGCGTGCTGGCCGGACTCGACGGCGCGGCAGGCGGCCCAGAAAAGGCCGGCGTTGCGGTTGCCTTCTTCTAGCCGTTCTACCCACGCGGCGAGGTGACTGGCGTCATCGCGGACACCAGGCTGAGGCCAGGCGGCGCGGTCGGGCTTCGGTTTTAGCAGCCTCGTCACGCCTGCCCAGCTGAGGTCGCCAGATGGTTCCTGCTGCCGGACCAAGGAATAAGGTCTGCCGTCGACCTGGGAGGGCGGCGCGAGGACGTACCCGCCGACGGCCTTGAAGTCGAGGTGGTGCTGGCTGAGTCGTCCCGACAGCTGGGTGCTGCCGGTGAAGTAGGCGTGCAGACCGCCGTGCGGAGTGCGCACGACTGTTCCGGCGGCGTCGAGCAGGTCGGCGTGCTTGAGCCGCAGCAGGGCCGCGTAACCGTTGCCGGCCGGGCCGTGCTGGTCGACGTCCAGGACGTCTGGCCCGGGTGCGCCGGTGGCGATGGCGAGGTTGGCACTCGGGTTGCGCTGCCACCAGGACCTGATCTGGTCCGGGTCGGTGCTTGCGTCGTGGAATCCGTGGCGCGTGGCTGGTTCCTTGGTGCCCGGCTGGCACGGGAAGACCGGCCAGCCCCGGCTGGCGTATTCCAGTGCCCGGGCAACCGTGCGGCTGGGGCCGGCTGCGATGGGGACGGCCTCGTTCCCTGCCATGGGCGGTGTCGCCGGACGGGGTCGGTCGTGCGATGGGGTGGTGCTCATGACCTGGTTCCGATCTTGACGGGGTGGCTCCGGTGCTGGATGGCGTGTTCGCAGCGGGATGTTTCGGTAGCCATCTGCTCGGCGGCGGCGGTGAGCAGGCGGGTCTGCCATTCGGCCTGGCCGGCGAGGGTGCCGGTGGTGCGGCGGGGCTGCAGGTACAGGACCGACCACAGCTCGCTGAGCCAGTCCAGCGCGTACAGGCACAGCGGGTGCTGTTCCCAGCAGTTACCGAGCGAAGCAGCAAGGTGGCCGTAGCCGGGCTGGTAGACGTGCTCGACCCAGGCCCGCAGCCGAGCAATCGCCTCCTCGCGGGCGGGGCCGTCCAGCTTCCAGAACCGCGGCGCGGGTGCTGGCTGGTAGCCGCGTTCGATGCCGTCGGCGTCGGGAGCGGTGTCGCCGAGGCGGGTCGCGAGGCTGACTACCTGCCGGTCGAGGTCTTTGAGCCCTGACAGGATCTCCTCCTGCTCTTGCAGCGTGTGCTTCATGGCCTCTGAGAGCGCGGTCAGCCTGGCGATCCGGTCGGCAGCCTCGGTGGCGTGGCTTGCCTCGCGCTGGTCGAGTTCGTGGAGGCGTGCCGCGTGGTCGGACAGCTGGAGCAGCGCGGCGGCGAGGGCGTCGGGTTGTGGCATCGGGGCCTAGCTCCACGGGTAGTCGTTGCTGGCGGCGCCGACAGTTGCGGCGTCGGGATTCCAGTCGGAGGCGGGCCGTAGCGGCAGGTTCGGCCACTCCGGACGGGTTTCCGGTAAGCCGGTCTGTGCCAGGTAGGCGGGCACTGGGGACAGCGCGGCGACGGCGGTGCCGTGACGGCGGGCGGTCTTGTATTCGCGGTCGTTCCACGCGGCACCGAGCCGGGCAACGACGGGTGAGTAGCTGCCGCGGACGATCAGCGCGTGCCCGGACGGAAGCTGACGGACCATGTCCGGCGTCATGACATCGTGGCGGCTGTGGTGGTGCTGGCCCCGCTCGCGCATGGCGGTCTGGCCGCACAGGTCGCTGGCCATCTTCAGCGTCGCGGTGTCGGAGATACCGGGCAGCCAGATCTTGACGCCGCAGGTGTCCAGGACGACCTGGGCTCCGTCGTGTTGCCAGCGGGTGCGCAGCTGCGCTTCCCCATGCGCGACGGGGATCAGCTGAATGCCCTTGCCGCCGGAGTCGGCTAGCCAGGTCGGCAGCGGGACCGGGCAGGTCTGCACGATCTCGTCTAACGCCATCAGCAGCGGCGGGTCGAGGCGGCCGCCAGGCGAGGCCTGGCCCAGCTGCGCGGCGACATGATGGATCTCCCCCGCCATCGCAGCGAACAGCGGCGCGACGGGGCTGTCGTCGTTCTCGCTCGCCGCGATCAGGTACAGCGTGCCGGACTGGCGGAGGAAGTTCTCGATGTCGAAGTCGGGCTCGTCATCGGCAGGCAGGACAGACTCCATGAGCTTCGGGTCAGTCATGAACGACAAGGCGCGGGAGAGGACCATCTTGATCGTCGCCGCGGTTTTCTCCGCCTCGCCACGCAGCTCGCCGAGTTCGAGTGCCCACTGGATGGCGCCGGCCTGGGCCAGGATCTCCTCGGCGTCCTCCGCGCTGCCGAGCGCCCAGGCGACGACTAAGCGCATGTCGTCGCCTGCCAGCGCTGCGGCATGGAACAGGCCGCGCAGATAGCTGGATGCCTTGCTTGACCAGAACGAGGCGTCTTCGGTGCCGCGCAGGCTGACGGCGTTCGCGAACCCGTCGGCGCGGCGGATCGCCACAGCCTCGTCAGCGCACCCGTCGATCGGGTTCCACCGGAACGTGGACGGCACACCGCCGATGCCCTGCGGGTTGAACACCCGGACCGGGCCACGGCGGGCGCGTATGCCGCTCGTCAGCTCGAACACGTCCGCCTTGGTCGTGGTGGACACCACCGGGCCGGGATAGTGCAGGACTAACGTCGCGAGCAGACCGGTCTTGCCGGTGCGCGGCGGTGCCATGACCAGGGCGTGCTCTTCTACCGGGATGCGCAGACAGTGGCCGTAGTGGGCCCTTCCCAGCAGGAGTGAGTGCTCGTCCGGATTAAGTAGGCGCCGCCACGCTGGCAGGGACCCGCGGGTGCGGCGGGACCGGCGGAACGCCGCGAGCCGACCCCATCGCAGCCACAGCTCCCCCGCGGTCGCGTGGCCGCGGCCGGGATGCAGCCGCAGTAACAGTCGCATGCGCGTGTAGCCGGACCGGAACCGCGGTACGCGGCCGTGCGGCAGGAAACACCAGCGCAATACAGCCAAGAGCAGGACGAGTTCGATGACGTGGTTCATGACAAGCTTCCGTTCTGAGCAGCCTCGACGTGGCGGCGAAGCGCGGTGCGGGCCGCGCCGGCGTTGAGGTCCACTTCGGGCGCTAGCTCGGAGCACACCTTGGAAACGTTCGCGATCGGGAAGTCGGCCAGCGGACCGTAGCGCTCGGTGACCAGCGCCAGGAAGCGCTGGGTCTTGGTGGCAGGTCCGGTGCCTGCGCTGGAACGCCGTTCGGCGGACCGGCCAGTGATGGCCGGGCTCAGGGATCCAATGATCTGTGCTAGCGACGACTCTGACTGTGTTCGCGTCGCGGCGCGGCGGCCCGGCGCCACTGGGCACTCTTCGAGCACCCAGCTGCGGAAACCCGACAGCGTCGACACCGGAGCGACAACCAGCCGAAGCGTCCAGAGCAGCAGGCCGCCGACCATAGCCAGCGGTGACGAGCCGTCATCGGCCAGCGCCTCGTTCAGCGCCCGCTGCCGCGCGATCGTCCACGCCCGCACAACCCCTATCGCGGTGTCAGAAGCCAGCGCGTAGGCGACCGGAGGCATCGCCCAGATGGCCAGGTCCCGCCAGCCAGGGCCCGCGGCCAGCACGTTCATCGCGACCGACGTAGCGACGGCGGACACGTTCAAGACACGCGGGCGGATCGCCCGTTTCCCGTGCAGCGCCAATGCAATCCCCAGTGCTGCGAAGATCAACGCAGCGACGTCCGGGATGCCCGCTTCGAGCGCTGCGGCTAACGCGATGCGCTTGGCGGCGTACACCATCCGGTACTGCGCCGCGTAACTCACCACCGCCGACGCCGCAGCCAGCACGCCCAGCGCAGCCATCGACACCGCCAGCCAGCGGGCCGGACGGCCAGTCGCCCGGCCGCCTCGCTCAAACAAGCCGACTGGCTGCGGCTGGGTGGCGTGCACGAATTCGCCGCTTTCCTTGTTGTGCCGGTCGCTCAGGACAGACCCCAAGCTGTTGTCGGCAACGAGCAACCGACACCTCCCGAATGGATAAGTATGATGGTGTGCTGCACACCACTATAGACGACAAGTGAGGGCTCCGCAATCCGCCGACCCGGCGCCGAGAAGTAAACCCCGGCCACGCGGAGGCACCTCGCGGTTTGCTTCCAGGTGCGGCACACTCACGATGACCGCCCTCTTGCTGGCCATCCTTAGCCAGTTCATCCTCGGAAGGGTGGATGGCCGCGACGATGAGGCTCTGCTGGCGTTCGGCGTGGTCGCGAACGTCACGCAGTGGACCGCGCACGGTGAGGGCGGGCTGGAGTTACAGCAAGGCCTTCGGCATTTCCCTCCGGGCGCCACGGTCTGGGTGTTACCGGTGATATGCGGTGACGGCGGCGCCAACGTCATCGTGGTCGGACATCACCGCGGCACCCTCGGACGCGGCTACGCGCGCATCGTGATCGCCCGGCACCACCTCACCGACTTCCGAGTCCAGCGCATCTACAGCCCAGCCTTGCTGGAGGCCATCCACCACCCTTGGCAAGACTTGTGGAACAGCCGTGCAGAGGCCGAAGAACAAGCCGAGTACTGGCGCGACCATCCCATCGAGGCTCAAGCCGATGACGGGTCCTTCCTCACCGCCGTCAGCGATCGACCGCCTCTGGACCTGGAGCACAACGGGCGGAGCTACTACCTCGCCCAGTTCAACGCACACCGGGCTGTCTACTCCACGATCCGGCCGATGCAAGAGCCGCCACTGTAGCTGCTGGTGGCGTGGGTAAAAAGACAAACCTCACTGCAGATCGCGACGACCTCTGGGATGCGTACAGTCATTCAGCGGTAAGGCACAGCATTTGGTCCGAGAATAGCTTAATTGGCAAACCACCGGGTCGCAGTTAGTGAACTAGCGATTCGTGATCTGACAATGCAACTCTCTCACCAATACCATCCGAATAGATCTGCACTGAAAGACAACAACCTGTCCCAGCGCCGTGCCCTGAGCGACAATACTAACATCGCAACCAATGTCTCGTATCGTTTCAAGCTACGCCTAACTGACATTTTTCCAATCGCGAATCGACACGGGAGCCGGGAATCGGCTGGCTATGATGGCAGGACGCTTCATGGTCATTGCAGGGGGCAGCACATGACAACTAGGGCTGAATTGACCCATCTGGATTCTCAGATCGAGGAACTGCGCCGCTTCGAGCAGGACTACCGGTTGCGGCTCCGCATGTTCCACCAGCAACAACTCGACGACCTAGATCCAGAATCCGGCACTGTCACGCTACCGAGGTTGCCATCTGACCAGCGAAAGCAATTGATCGAATGGCTGGCCAAGCAAGTTATTGAGGATGGCACCGCCGATTGGCCTGCTGGCGTGATCCCGTACCTTCTGACGCTGTGGGGAACGCAGGCTATCCGCGGCGGCGTCCTAGACCGAGCATTTGTGACCTACGTGGATGCTGAGCGACGTCGACGGGGCCTAGACGCTGGGCAGTCCTCGCGGCCTAGTATCGTGCCGTTGTTGCGGGACAGCGCCGCCCGTAATGCGTCGGTACGGCGCGAATTGGACGAACAGGCGGCTCGGGCTCTAGCCATTGTTGTCCACGGCGGCCCGACCGCCGATGGGCTGGCCTCTGCGCTAGATTCCGTCTTTCCGGATTAGTTAGGCTAAATGAGTTAAGCCTCGGTTTCCGCCAAATAGAAGTATCTTTGGTACACATTCCTAACAAGGCTGGCGTCCGCCGACTCCCGTTCGGGTATCACGCATGCGCGCAGTGCGATCCGTGGCGCCTGACCAGATAGGCCAAATCTCCTGCAAGTCATCCAGTATGCAGGTAAGTTGGCCTGCAGAAGGTTGTCTGCTTGGGGGCTACGGAAGATGCCGCGGCGATCTCCGATGCCTGGGGGGCTGCGATGGCGATGTGGTGTTGACTCCGAGTTATCGTCTGTTCGCGCGCGCCCGAAAGCTTGTGATCAGATGCAGATCTGACGTCCACTCGTTCTGTGCCTGCGGACAACGGGCCAGACGCGCCGCCGAGTCGGCGACGAGTGCGTCGAATCCGGCACGCATGTATCGAGTGCTCCAACGGTTATGAATGGCCTTCCGCACCGCAAGGAGTCCTACGGACGTCATCACGTCAGTATGGATGCGCGTGCCTTCGATTCGGCGAAAATCATTCAGGCTGCTGGAGATCAATTCATCTACGAGGAGCCCCCTCCTTACAGGCTGAATGCCTTCTCGATGGCTCCAGACAATTTGCCAAACGAGCGGCTAGCGGCGCAACCAAGCCGCTTGCTTCGGGTCAATCATGAGATAGTTCCATTTACCGGCCGGGATACCGAGATACGCGAACTAATTAAATGGCGCGACGCGTCAAATATCAAGACCGGCGTTCTCTTGGTTCATGGGGCAGGCGGCCAAGGTAAGACTCGATTTGTGACGCACATTGCCCGCTCGTGGGAGAATGACGGCTGGAATGCATATCGAGCGGTTGCTCGCGACGACACGAGCGGCCCGCATGCCGGTGAGATGTTGCAGGCCGACGCCGATGGGGTCCTAATCGTTGCCGACTATGCCGACCGTTGGTGCATGACAGACCTGCTCAGCTTGCTACGTGATGCGGCTGGTTGCGTGGGGAAGGTACGCGTTCTGTTGCTGGCGCGTAGCGCGGAGACGTGGTGGGACACATTGGCCTACCACCTCGACAGGGATCTGGACATCGATAGTGAAAAGATGTTGCTGGCTCCACTGGGAGAGAACCCTGATGATCGACCGAGTCTATTTGAGGATGCTCGCGGAGAATTTGCCCGTTACCTTAGAGTGGCTAACTCCGAGTACATCGAGCCACCGACGCGTCTGGAATCTGACAACCAGTATGGTCTTATTTTGACTATACATATGGCAGCTTTGGCGAAGGTGCTCGCACATTCGAACCGTGAAGTGGCGCCGCAGGACTCAGCTGAGCTCTCTGCATTTTTGCTCGCGCGAGAGAGGGCTCATTGGCGGACGCTTCACAACCGGCGCGAGGAACCTATCAATACTGCCCCTGACATCATGGCTCAGATTGTCTACACCGCAACTGTCACTGGGCCCCTGGCGCATCGCCACGGCTTAGAGGCACTGCGCTGCGCAGAAGTTCAATCCCTGCATCATCCGGGCCAACTCTTGAGGGATCATGCTCGGTGCTACCCATCTGGCGAGCCGGGAGTGGTGCTCGAACCTCTATATCCCGATCGCCTCGGAGAAGACTTTGTGGCTCTCACAACGCCGGGGCACAGGAGCCAGCAATACCGTCCCGACCCGTGGGCGAGCGACGCGCTGCAGCGACTGTTGTCTCCCGCTGGAGAGTCTGACCAAGGATCTCCCTGGACGTCGGCAGCGATGAATCTAGTCACCGAGATCGCTGCACGGTGGCCACACATGGCTTCGATGACCCGAGCCGGCACGATCACGAGCGGCCGACATCACCGACGCCTCTAGGCTTGGACCACAACCATTGGCTCGGCTGGGAAAGATCCGAGTCGTCGGTAACGCATTTATCGATCATTAATTGTCTGATCTCGGCCGGCTTGATATATCCGGCTGCTGTCTCGTGCCTCTGCATCCATCATCACTACACCATGCCGAGCCTGATCGGCATCCTCGTGGCAGCCGGTCTCATCGGCCTTGGCGTAACGTGCTCCCCAAAGCGCGGCCAAGGCGGCCACAGCCACTCCTAAGCTTGCTGCGACTACCCACCGGTCCGCGTCAGATTTGAGCCACAGTGGAAGAATCAGTGCTCCAGACAACCAGGAAGCCGTTACGAAAGCCGCAACTGTAGCCCCTAGGGCGACTAGCCATCTGCTTGTAGTCCGCATTGGCGATTCCTTCCAGTTTGCATATGCCGCTAAAACAGCTATTCACCGAGCCATGTGTCGTTAGCGTTTTCCAGCACCAGATCATAAGCCGGTGTTGTCCGGCAGTGGAATGTGCCGTTACGCCGTGCCTATGCCCAGCAAGTCCG